>Ga0184639_10000162_pt1 | contig 23488 bp, 15 predicted proteins | sample PLM31_170_b2_FD_133155 | JGI IMG/M metagenome (GOLD analysis project Ga0184639, IMG submission 133155) | Groundwater sediment microbial communities from an aquifer in East River, Colorado, USA - PLM3-1_170_b2 | ecosystem: Environmental > Terrestrial > Soil > Riparian zone | place: USA: East...
TCGAAAAGGCTTTCAGGTTTCCGATGAGGTCCGGGAGAAAATGATGGACGACGATCCGGGCGACGACGTCGTTCGGGTCGACGGCTCGGATTCGGAGCGCGAGTTCGAGCTGCCTGTCGATCTTCTCCTCCATCGATCCCTCCCCGTACGCGGAGGCGAGCGGCCCTTGGGCCACGCTCTCCGTAGCGTGGGTGTACGCGAACCCTTCGTACTGGAGGACGCTCCCAATCCGCTTCCCGACCGTATCGATCTGGGCCTCGATCTCCTTCGGGTGGGCGAACCGTTCCGCGGCCTCATAGAGAGAGAGCGGATACACCGCGGGGACATCGAGATTGTGAGCTTCCTTATCGATTTCGTTCGGATCGATTCGCGTGGAGAGGACGAGGGGCGCGTCCATCAGCCCGCCCCGCTTGTCCGGCAGGAACGCCCGGGAGAAGTTCACGAGGCTGTCCAGGAGGAGGATCACGGAGTCCTCGTCCCCGTCGCAGTTCCGCCGGCGCGCGGCGATTAGGTATGGGTGGGCGAAGCACGCCCTCGCATCCGTGAAGCCGACGATCCGCGCGAGGACCCCGCCGCTCGTGTGCGGCGCCAAGGTCACAACGAGATGACCGAGCAGGTCGTCCGGAGTTGTCGCACGATAGAAGGGGGCGAGGCCGTACAAGCGCTCGAGGAGATCGTCGAGGAAGGCGGCGACGCGAAGGAAGTACTCGCCGCAGGAACGGGCGACGAGGATGTCCTGGGGCCGAAGCTCGAGGACCTGGTCCTCCCGTTCGAGCGGACTGCCCCGGATGTCCTTCGAGTATCCGAGCCGTCGGGCCACCGGCACGGAGAGGCCGGCCTCCCTCGGGGTGAAGTGCGTGAGGGGGAGATTCGTCATGTCGAACCGCGTCGTGCCGTCCTTGAAGACGTAGATCTCGTGTTTCGCCCGGAGGACGCCCTTTTCGACCGGTTCCGGCGTCTTCGTCTTCGAGATCATCCCCTGGACCGCCTTGATCTCCGGAGCCTTTGGCTCCCCGAGTCGCTCTAACGCGGTCCGCAGGACCTCCCCGAGAGGGACCTTTTGCCGCGTGGGTCCGTTCCGGGCCAACGTATGGCCGCCGCACGAGCATTTCGGGAGGAACCATCGCTTCCCGCAGGAGGTGCAGATCCGGAGGCCGACCTCCACGTCGATCGTCTCCTTCGCGGCGGCATCGACGAGCAGGCGCTGCGGGCCCCCTTCGTGTCCGATGGGGAAAAGGGAGTGCGGCGCGGGCTGCATCTTCCGAGGGGCCGCTTTCTCCGGCCGGGCCATGCGGGCGCCGATTCGAGTGGGCCCACGGGCCTTGACCGGGAATCCTGCGAGGGCGCTCACGAATGCGAGGGGTTCTTGGGTCTCCGGAGCCGGCCGGAGCCGAAGGCCCGTCTCGTCGGGTTCGATCCCCAGGGCTGCGAGGACCACGTCGGTATGGCGTTCGACGACGAGCTCCTGGTCTCGGACGGAATACAGGGCTCCTAGCCTCACGAACCATTCCCGGAATTCCTCGTCTCCCGGGAGCACGAGGTGCCCGTCGTCGATGCGGCCTTCCCCCGCGATCCGCTCGCGGAGGAGTCGAAGCTCCTCTCCGCGAAAGTCGTGGAAGAACAGATTGTACCGCGGGTGGAGCGGCACGCCGAACTCTCGAGACCACGCGAGGATCTGGGACACAGAGGCCGCCTCCCAGTCGGCGGGCAGATGGCCGAGCGCTGCTTGGAGGAGGGCGCCGTACCACTCGAGGCAGAATGCGCCGGGCATCAGGACATGGTTGTTCTCCAGGAACTCCCCGAACGGGACGAGGATCTCGCCCAAGTCCGCGATCACCCGGACGCGCGGCCGGAGGCGTTTCGCCGTCTCCGCGTCCGAAATCTCCACGAAATCCCCCGTATCGAGCACGACGAGGGGACCTTCGATGCTCTCGCAGGGCGTGACCGCTCCTGCCTTCCCGGGGCGTTCCGTCTTCACCTGCGTGCCGACCGCAATGAAGTCGTCGAGGATGTGCATCGTCGCGGGATGGAGAGCTAGTGCCGCGAGCCCAGTGGCCCGCGTGCGGCCGTACCGCAGGCGGAGGCCGCCGGGCCGGCTCGGGTGACAGAGGACGGGCCGCCCCGCGACGATGTTCTGGATGAAGACATCGTTCGGTTCGACTCCCGATTCCTCTCTCGTCTCCTCGGGCCCTGCGTTTTTCTCCGCGAGATAGGCATCGATGAATTCCCAGCCGTCGATCCGGAGCTTCCGCACATGCTTCTGGATCTTCGGCGCCTTCAGGCACATGCCGTCCGCGATCACGAGGCACGCCCCGCCGCGAATCCGGTTCGTCTCGATCCGAGGCAGGTCGCGGAATCCGCTGATTTCCGCATCCTCGGTCCCTTCGCCGTTGATCGCCACGGGACAGTTCGAGACGATGAGGGAGATTTCCTCATCGGAAGGAGCGTACTGCAGATGCTGGACTTGCCGATAGAGGGCGATCTCCTCCTTGAACCGTTCGACCTCCTCTCGCGTAGGCTGGTACCGTCCGAGGCCAAGCTCTCGGCGCACGAGGTCCGCGATGAGGACGCTCAGGGCCTGGCCCGTTCCTCCCGCGGAGCGAATCGGTCCCGCGTACGACAGGTCGACGTAGGTCGTCCCGTCCCGGTTCCGCTTGATCTTCACCCCCGCAAGGCCCTCAAGGGGGGCGACGAGGATTCCTTCCGTCAGGATCGCGAGGCCGACCCGGACGGCGCGTTCAACGGCCTTTTCCTTGCTTGCGGCGGGTCGCACGGCCATCTCCTTGGCGACGAGGATCGCGAGCTCCTCGCGATCGTGGTCCTTCGCGAGCTCGCGAATCCGGCGGGCGACGCCCTCGACCTCGTAGTGCTCGAGGAGCCGCTCCACGCGGGACGCGAGGTCGTCCGTCAGGGGGATTTCGACGTCCAGCTCCGGATCGAAGCCGCGAGCCCGGGCGGCGCGGGCGACCGCGTACGTCGCGTGGACTTGCGAGAGGAGGCCGGCGAAATAGGATCGGACCTCCTCGGAAACGATGGGTGAACCCATTCCATCCCTTCAAGAGAACGAGAGCGGGCCGCCGTATCCGGAGGACCGGGTATATGCCTTTCCTTCCGGAGACGTGACCCCTCGCGAATTTCCACGGGTGAAGCTTTATCGCCCTCGGAGGTCGTGGACTCCTTCGAGATGCTGGAGGTCCGCGACGCCAACTCGTTCCAGACATCCGTCGTGCGGGCTCCGGAGCCGACGGTCGTCATGTTCTGGGCGACCTGGTGTCCCTTCTGCCGTCGCTTCAAGACAGAGTTTGAGAAACTCGCTTCCTCTCGTCCTTGGCGCTTCGCAGCCGTCTATCTCGACGACGAGTCGAATCCACTGTGGGACGAATATGCGGTCGATGTCGTTCCCACGCTCGCGCTCTTTCGTGACGGGAAGGTCGTCGACCGTCTGGACGGAATCCTCGGATACGGAATCGACCGGAAGATGGTCGAGGAGTTCGCGCGTCGGATGCAGTCGACCTTCGAGTGAGCGGTTTCGGTTCCGCATCTGATTCTTGGGTGGGCACGTTCTCAGTGTTCTCTCCAGGATGAAATCACCTGCGAAAGATCCGAAGCGGAGTCTACCGACTCAATCCGCTGCTCGACGGGGGCGTGAACGAAAACAGCACGACCGTCGTGATCGGCCGGCCAGACGTTCTACTGGACCTTCACAAACGTCGCCCCGGGCCCGCACAGCCTGACGCTGATCGCGCGTGTGAATGCGACGTTTACCGGCCCGTCGCTCGTGAACTGGGCGTTCCTGAACTCCACGACTATGGGAGGGCACGCGCTGATCGGGAGCAGCTCCTCCGCGATCGTCGCGATTCCGGAACTGTCCGACATGATCTTCGTCGCCCTGCTCCCGGCACTGATCATTGGTCTCAAGATCCGTGCGTCGCGCCGACAAAAGGAATAGCGAGTGGCTGACAGCGTTCCATGGATCGGCGGCCGTTAGAACGGCACGGTTCGTCGTCCACCACAAGGATGGACGGCTAGCGTACCTAGGTCGCCGACCCAAGCCCTCCTCGAAGGAGGGCAGGCTTCCCACGGGCTCGCGCACCGTAGTACCACAGGGAACGTAGGCGGGCTTAACTTCCGGGTTCGGGATGGGACCGGGTGTATCCCCGCCGCTTTGACCGTCAAACCACTGCTTGCAACCGCTGAGGGAGTGGCCGATATATCAGGATTTCGTTTCGCGGTCTAGGCTCCCAGGCGGAGGATCGCGAGCAAGACGTTGCCGACCAGAAAGGCGAGGAGGAACCCGCCCAGGAGGGGCACCATGAACGGGACCTGCGGCGTGACCCACACCCGGTCGACGCCCGCTTCCCGGAGGCGCGCCAGGTCCGCCGCGGGATCACCGCCTCGCTTCGGGAAGAGGACGAGCACGTGGTCTCCCCGGCGATCGATCTTCTCCATCAGCCATGCGTGCCGCGGGATGGAGTCGGTGCGGACCCGGTATCCGAGGAAGGCCTGTGGGAATGCGAGGTCGCCGCGGATTCCATTCACGACGAGCAAGACGACGGGCACGGCGAGAAAAAGGACGGCGGCATCCACCCAGATGACGAGGGAGAAGGGGAGGGCCGCTCGGAGCATGCCCTCCACTCGCGGATCCGTTCCGAAGAGCGGAAACGGGGCCATGTCGGGATATGTCGGGACGAGGAGGCTGAGGGCGATGAGCGCCTTCGCGTCGGCCCCGCCATGCAGGAGGCGGGCCCGGTAGAACAGTTGATAGATGATCACCATCACGGGCATCGAATACAGTTCGAGGGTCCTCTGCGAAAGGCTTTCGCCGCGGGCCGCGTGGATCGCCGCGGGTGTCAGGAGAAGGACGGCGGCGAGAGCGAAGAGCGCGAGTCGCAAGGGCCTCGGATGAAATCCGTCCTCATCGAACAGCGGAGCCCCGAGGAAGATGGCGTAGAAGAGGATCGCGGAGGATCCCAGGAGAGCCGGAGTGGCAAAGTCCGACGGTTCGAGAGACAGTTGCACGGCGAGAAGGAGCAGGCCGATCGAACCGAGCGAGATCCACAACGGGTCGCGGACTTTCCGCGTCCGGACGTCGGAAAGTGCGGCGACGAGCAGGAAGGCGGTCCCGATGGCGAGTCGGGTCGCCGCGAACGCGTCCACACCGCGGCATCGAGACCTCGTTATTTCAAGCGTGCTGCGCTCGCTTGTTCCCGATCCGTTTGCGACATGGAGCGGCAACGGCTAAATAGACCCTTGCAAATAGCGCGTACGCGGGACGGTTTTCGACCGTCTCCTCCGGCGGACCCCAATGATGGAACCGCGCCGAATGAAAGTCAAAGTGTGCCTCGTTGGCGAGCACGCCGTCGGGAAGACCTCTCTCATCAAGCGCTACGTCGTGAACGAGTATGACGACCGGTACATCGTGACCCTCGGCGCGAAAGTGTCGAAGAAGGAGATCGCCCTCACTCCAAAGGGCGGCGAGCCGATCCAGATGGACATGACGATCTGGGACATCATGGGCTCGAAAGGCTTCCGCGAACTGCTCCGGGAAGCGTACTTCCACGGAGCCCAGGGAATCCTCGCCGTCGCGGACATCACGCGATACGACACGCTGGAAGACCTGGACTCGTGGGTGGAGTCCGTGTTCCGGACGGTCGGCGAGATCCCGGTCACCTTCGCGGTGAACAAGACGGACCTGAGAGACCAGGCCGCATTCGGGGAGGAGCAAGTCAAGCAGGCGACGGAGGCGTTCGAGGCCCCGTACTTCTACAGTTCCGCCAAAACGGGCGAGAACGTCGAACTCGTTTTCCGGACTCTCGGCGAGCGAATCGCGAAGACTACGTTGAAGTCCGACACGTAGGCGGAATACACCGGCCTCTCGATGCAACCGCGGACGCCCACGACCGAATTCAGTCCGGCGCATGATCCACCGCCATAGGCTCAAGTAGCCGACCTCGCCTCCGCCTCGCGGTGGCCCATCCCTCATTCGAATCGGGTTCCGTCCGCGTCCGCGTGACCCGAGACCTCGGCCTCTTCGACATCACGATGGCCGCGGTCGGCGCGATGGTGGGGGCCGCGATTTTCCTCCTGGTCGGTGCGACGTATGCGGTGTCCGGGCCGCTCGTCTTGGCGAGTCTCGCCCTCGCGGCTCTCATCGCGGCCCTCGCCGCTGCGGCATATGCGGAACTTGCCTCGGGCCGTCCGGATGCGTCCGGCGGCGCGTACGTCTGGGTGCGGAGCGCGCTGCCCGATCCGGCCGGATTCCTCAGCGGCTCGCTCTCATGGGGCGGACACATGGCCGCGTCGGCCCTCTCCTCCCTCGGACTCGGGGTGTTCCTCGTGGAACTCGTCCGCCCGTTCGATCCGCCCTCCCTGTTCGGACCGAATCCCGTCGAGGTGAATCTCGTCGGCCTTGCGATTCTCGGGATTTCCGCGATCGCCCACTTCGCTCGGATCCACTTGTCGACCCGAGCCCTGGGGCGTCTCACACTCGTGAAAATCCTCCTGATCGTGGGTCTCACCGGTGTCGGCCTCGTATCGCTGACCCAGGGCGGGCCGCGAGGCATCCCGACCGGCGGTTCCGTCACGTCCCTCCATCTCTTCCTCGGCGCCGGCATCTTGTTCATCGCCTTCCAGGGTTTCGAGGTGGTCGCGCAACTCTCCGACCAAGTGAAGCGACCCGAGGCCAGCGTGCCTCAAGGCGTGTTCCTTGCTCTCGTCCTTTCCCTCGCGCTCTATGCGGGATTCTTTGTCGCAATCCTCGGCAACGTCCCCATGGCCAGTCTGACGGGATGGCCGGCGTGCGGTGCCTGCGTGGGCGGGTCCGAGGACATGGTCCTCTTGAGCATCCCCTACTTCCTTGGCCAGCCGTACGTGCGGGAAGCTTTCCTGATCATCGGCATCGTTTCGATGTACGGGGCGTTGAACTCGAACCTCACGGCCGCGATCCGAACGTCTTTCAGCATGGCCCGCGACCGGCTGTTGCCCGGAGTCTTCGCGCGGATTGGCGGGCGTGAGCTGCCACCCGCGGCGGTCGCGCTCACGTTCCTCGGTTCCGGGTTCCTGGTCTTCCTGACGATGGAGACGATCGCGATCCTCGCGAGCTTGGCGTTCCTGGGACTATTCGCGTTCGTCCATGCGTCTGTGATCGCGCTCCGTCGGCGCGAGCGCCGGAGCGGTCCTGGCTTCCGCGTGCCTCTCGTGCCCGCGGTTCCAATGGTCGCCATCGCCGTGAACCTCGCCGTCGGCGCGACTCTATGGAATTTCCCCTCGCGGCAGGACTCGCCGATTCCGCCGGGAGTGCTCGCATTTTTCCTGGGGATCGCGTGGCTCGGGATTGGGCTCTCATTCCACTGGTTCTCCGGCTCCCGCGCGTTCCGGGGAAAGACGCCGACGCCGGCCGCGGCGGAAGTCCGGGACATCCTCACGACCTCCGAGGAGCGGGTCGAGCTGGAACGGTATCGGGTCTTCATCCCGCTCCGCGAATTCGAGGATGAGGATCTCGTCGAGCTCGGGGCACGGATTGCGCGGGCCCGGAACGGGGAACTCAGTCTCCTGCACGTCGTCGAAATCCCCCGGAACTTGCCGCCGAAGGCGATCCGGTTCCGCTATGTGGACGACCGAATCCATGGCCTTCAGCGGCTCGCACGAATCGGCGAACGTCTCGGGGTCGACACGCGCCCGGTCGTCAAAATCGGATACAAAGTGTACGAAATCATCCTGGACACGATCCGGGAAGAGGCCGTGAACCTCCTCGCCATGGGGTGGCGCGGCGAGCGGGTCGAGGGCGAGCGACGGGTCTTCGGCAGCAATATCGACTACTTGATCGAGAACGCCCCGTGCGATGTGATCGTGTTCAAGACCCAAGGCCTCCGGAAGCCTCTCAAGCGGATCGTCATCTTGACCAGTCCGATCTGGAGCCTCGAGGGCATCGACGACCTCGCCCTGATCGTGGCGGAAGACGACCGTCCCGTCGTGGAGCTCGTCTGCCTTGCGAGTGGCCCCGCCGAGGCGGAGCGGTTGAAGCGGGAGAGCTCGCGGTTCGAGGGCCGGGCCCAGGAGCGCGGCCTGGTCGTGCAACCAAAGGTTCTGTACTCGACGTCCTGGGAATCGGAAGCCCTGCGCGAAAGTGCGGATGCGTCCCTCCTCATGATCCGAGCGACCGCTTCGGGAGGATCGCGGAAGTTCGCCCTGAGCCCGGTGGAGGATCGAATCGTCAAGCTGGCAAAGTGTCCGGTCCTGATTCTGAGGAAGGGGCTCTGAGCGCCGCAGGTCCGTCGATCAGACGAGGGTCACGTCAATCGTTTCGACACTGCCGACGGCGGGGATTGCGGCGAGGGCCTGTTCCAGTCGGTCCGACCCGCCGGCGGAATCCGATACGACCGCAATCGCGACGATGGCCTTGAGTCCGAACGCGACGGGCTCTTCCTTCAGGTCACGGAGAGATTCACCGAGGGCCTTGCGGACGCGCGCCTTGATCGCCTCGAGGTCCGCGTCCGCCTCTTCCGGCATGATGCGAAACGTGACCGCGACGGAGCCCATTCGCCCTCACGGTCCCTTGAACGAGCAGGTCGGGCACCGGTAGGCAACGGACTGGTCCCGGCACCGGGCGCAGCGCCCGATTCGCGTTTTCCCGCAGCTCGGGCAGAGGAAAACGGTCGTGCCTTTGCCGGAGAGGACCGCCCCGCAGGACGTGCAGCGGGTCTCCGCTCGGATCACATTTCGTGGGATGGACTCGGGATATAAAACATTGCGCACCCGGACCGATTTACATCGGCGCGAATCGATAAATATCGAGGTCGGGAGAGGAAACGCCGGTCGAGCGGATCCCGTCCACCGGAAACTTTAATACAATCCCCCGATTTGGCGACTGGTCGCATGTCGCCGCCGCTAGCCGGAGGGCCCGTAGCTCAGCTAGGTAGGATGGCGAACGAACCGTCCCTAGAAAGAGCATCCGGCTTTTAGCCGCTTCCCTTCACTGGAGAGCGGAAAGAGACCGGGTGGTCCGGGGTTCGAACGGGCCCTGCGGACCGCGCGGGGTCTCCGAAAGTCCCCGCGGGCCCGTACGGCTCGCGCGCGCGTGACATGCCAGGTGGAAACCGATCGGTCGCCCAGGGAGGCCCCCCTTGAGGTTTAACGTGTTGGAGCACCAGCTGGTCCCAGAGCATCGGCTCGTCGCCGAAGAAGAAGCGAATCGCGTTTTGAAGTCGTTGAAGATCACCCGCGACCAGCTCCCGAAGATTCGGAAGAGCGATCCCGTGATCCAGGTCCTCGAAAAGATCGAGGGACCGATCGGGGAGGGCCGCATCATCCGCGTGACGCGGATGAGCACCACGGCCGGGGTGTCGGAAGCCTATCGTCTGGTCATCGGGAGGTAAAGGCGTGCGCGAACTCATCGACGCATTCTTCAGAGAACGCTCCATCGTGAACCACCACATCGCGTCCTTCAACGACTTCCTTCCGACGATCGACAATCCGAGCTCCAGGATGCAACGGATCGTCGACAACCTCCGCTCCTCCCCGGAGGATGAGCGCCGGGGGATCATCAAGCTCGACGAAGACCGCACGGAAGGCGACGTGATCGAGATCCGGATCGGCCGGAAGCGGGACGACCGGGGCCGAATCGACCTCGAGGCGAAGCCGACGATCACCCTGGGCCTGCCGGTCGTGAAGGAGGCGAACGGGGCGACCCATCCGCTGAATCCGATGGAGGCACGGCTGCGGAACCTGAACTACACGGCCCCGATCTATCTGGACTTCACGATAATCGAGAACGGGATCGAGCGGGAGCCGGAGCGAGTCCACATCGGCAACTTCCCGATCATGGTGAAGTCGAAACGGTGCCTCCTCTACAAGGAGAACATGGAGAACGAGGGGGAGCTGACGCTCGACGAGTACCGCCGGAAGCTCATCGAAGACACCCAAGAAGATCCCCTCGACCCGGGCGGCTACTTCATCATCGGAGGCACGGAACGGGCGCTCATCTCCCTCGAGGACCTCGCGCCAAACCGCGTGCTCGTGGAATTCAACGAACGCTACGGCCGCAAGGTCGAGGTCGCGAAGGTGTTCTCCCAGAAGGAAGGATATCGCGCCCTCACCCTCATGGAGAAGAAGAAGGATAGCCAGCTCATCGTGAGCGTGCCGACCGCCTCGGGCCAGATCCCGCTGATCATCCTGATGAAAGCCCTTGGGATGGAGAAGGACGAGGACATCTACAACGCGGTCGTCTCCACGCCGGAGATGGCGAACATCGTCTACGCGAACATCGAGGAGTGCCAGAACAAAAAGATCTTCCCGCCGAACGGGATCTTCACGCGGGACGACGCGATCAGCTATCTGGAGAAGAAGTTCGCGACGGGCCAGGCGAAGGAGTACCGGATCAAGAAGGTCGAGTCGATCTTGGACCGGTCCCTCCTCCCCCACCTGGGCGACACCCGCGAGGATCGGATCAAGAAGGCGATCTTCCTCGGACGGGTCGCGCGGACGGTCCTCGAGTTGTCCCTCGGCATGCGCCGCGAGGACGACAAGGACCACTACGCGAACAAGCGGCTGAAGCTCGCGGGCGACCTCATGGAGGATCTGTTCCGCGTCGCGTTCGCGAACCTGGTGAAGGATCTGAAGTACCAGCTCGAGCGGTCGTACGCTCGACGCCGGGAGCTGAAGATTTCCTCGGCGATCCGGCCGGACCTGCTCACGCAACGCCTGTTGCACGCGCTCGCGACAGGCAACTGGGTCGGCGGACGGGCGGGCGTGAGTCAGTTGCTCGACCGGACCTCGAACATGAGCGCACTCAGTCACCTGCGTCGGGTCACGTCACCCCTCACCCGGTCCCAGCCTCACTTCGAGGCGCGGGACCTCCACCCGACCCAGTGGGGCCGTCTCTGCCCGAACGAGACGCCGGAGGGCCAGAATTGCGGCCTCGTCAAGAATTGTGCTCTTGTCATCGACGTGTCCGAGGGGTTCCCGGAGGAAGAAGTGAAGCTCCTCCTCGCGGACCTCGGGACGAAGCAGGTGAAGGGCCAACAGACCCAGCTCACCCGCGTGTATGTGAACGGAGACCTCGTCGGGCAACATGAGGATCCCCAGCTCCTCGTCACGGAGATCCGAGAACGCCGGCGGTCCGGGCTGCTCAGCCACGAGGTGAACGTCCGGTACGACGAGAACATGGGAGAGGTCATCATCAACTGCGACGAGGGTCGCATCCGCCGTCCCCTCCTCGCCGTGAAAGACGGCCACCTCGTATTCTCCCGGAAGCACGTGGACGAACTGAAGATGGGCCGCCTCCGGTTCTCCGACCTCGTCCGGAACGGGGTCGTGGAATGGATCGATGCGGAGGAAGAGGAGGATACGTTCATTGCCCTCTACCCGTACGACGTCCCAAACCGGTGCAAGGAGTGTAAGCATCCCCTGAGCCGGAACGACGTGACCTGGGTCTCCATGGGAAGCCGGGATGAGGACGCGGACCTGGAGTGCGAGCATTGCCACAAGACGTTCCGCGTGAAGTCCGCGATTACGAAGGAGCATTCTCACATCGAGGTGGATCCGATGGTGATCCTCGGGGTCGCCTCCGGCGTCGTCCCGTATCCGGAGCACAACTCGTCTCCGCGGGTCACGATGGGAGCCGGCATGGCGAAGCAGTCGCTCGGCCTCGGAGCGAGCAACTACCGGCTGCGGCCCGACACCCGGAGCCACTTGCTCCATTATCCGGAACAGCCGCTCGTCCAGACGGCCTCGATGAAGCACGTCTCCTTCAACGAGCGCCCGGCGGGCCAGAACTTCGTCGTTGCGGTCATGTCGTACCACGGGTACAACATGGAAGATGCGATCGTGATGAACAAGGCCTCGATCGAACGCGGCCTCGGCCGTTCTTCCTTCATGCGGACGTACCGCGCGGAGGAACGCCGCTATCCGGGCGGGCAGGAAGACCACTTCGAGATTCCCTCCCCGGACGTCCGAGGGGCCCGAGCGGATCTTTCGTACGCGAACCTGACGCCGGATGATGGACTCATCTCACCGGAGGTCCTCGTCCAGGGCGGCGACGTCCTGATCGGGAAGACGAGCCCGCCCCGGTTCCTCGAGGAGGAAACAGATTTCTTGACGCCGCAGAAGCGGCGGGAGACGTCCGTCACGGTCCGTCATGGGGAGAACGGCTGGGTTGACTCCGTCATGCTGACGGAGAGCGAGAACGGTTCGAAGCTCGCGAAAGTGAAGGTCCGTGACCTACGCGTCCCGGAGCTCGGGGACAAGTTCGCCTCCCGCCATGGACAGAAAGGCGTCATCGGGCTGATCGCTCCGCAAGAGGACTTGCCCTTCACCGCGCAAGGCATCATCCCGGACCTGATCCTCAATCCGCACGCGATTCCGTCCCGGATGACGGTCGCCCATGTCCTCGAACAGATCGGAGGGAAGGTCGGATCCCTCGAAGGTCGCTTCATCGACGGCACGCCGTTCAGCGGGGAGCGCGAAGACGCCCTCCGGAACGCCCTCGAGGAAAACGGATTCCGGTCGAACGGGAAGGAGATCCTGTACGACGGCCGGACGGGCCGCATGATCCCCGCAGAGATTTTCGTTGGCGTGATCTACTACCAGAAACTGCACCACATGGTCTCCGGGAAGCTCCACGTCCGATCCCGCGGGCCGGTCCAGATCCTCACGCGCCAGCCGACGGAGGGCCGCTCCCGCCAAGGCGGGCTCCGGTTCGGGGAGATGGAGCGGGACTGCCTGATCGGCCACGGGGCGGCGATGGTGATCAAAGACCGGCTCCTCGACGAATCGGACGGCACGATCCAGTATGTGTGCGGGAATCAGGAATGCGGCCACTTCGCGATCAAAGACCGGAAGGGGAACCTCCGCTGTCCCGTCTGCGAAAACACGTCGAAGATCTACCCCGTGCAGACCTCGTACGCGTTCAAACTCCTGCTTGACGAACTCCTTTCGTTGGGGGTCGTCATGCGCCTGCAACTGGAGGACATGCGATGATCTCGATGCGAGGGGTCACGAAGCGGATCCAGTCGATCAAGTTCGCTTTGCTGAGCCCCGACGAAATCCGGCGGATGTCCGCGACGAAGATCATCACGGCGGACACGTATGACGACGACGGCTTCCCGATTGACATGGGCCTGATGGACTCCCATCTCGGGGTCATCGAGCCCGGCCTGCGGTGCAAGACGTGCGGCGGCAAGGTCGACGACTGCCCCGGCCACTTCGGGCATATCGACCTCGCGATGCCGGTGATCCACGTCGGATACGTGAAGGACATCAAGAAGTTGCTCCAAGCGACATGCCGCAAGTGCGGTCGGCTTCTCCTCACGCGGCAGCAGGCGATGGAGTACATGGCCGAGATGGAGCAGGTCGAGGAACTCGGCGGCGACGTGACGGAGGTCGGGTACGTCACGAAGGAGACCGCGAGGGAGGCGCAGAAGCGCCAGCGCTGTCCCCACTGCGGCGAGGAACAGGGCAAGGTCACGCTCGACAAGCCGACGACGTTCCGCGAGGACGGCCACAAGCTCACGCCGAAGGAAGTCCGCGAGCGCCTCGAGCGGATCCCGAACGAGGACCTCCGCGTCCTCGGGATGAACCCAGAGGTCGCCCGGCCAGAGTGGATGATCCTCACGGCGCTCTCCGTCCCGCCGGTCACCGTGCGGCCGTCGATCACGCTCGAGAGCGGCGATCGATCGGAGGACGACCTGACGCACAAACTCGTGGACGTGCTGCGGATCAACCAGCGGCTCCGAGAGAATCGCGACGCAGGCGCGCCTCAGCTGATCGTCGAAGATCTGTGGGAACTCCTCCAGTACCACGTGACGACGTACTTCGACAACCAGACGTCCGGGATCCCGCCCGCGAGGCACCGCTCGGGCCGACCGTTGAAGACGCTCGTCCAGCGGTTGAAGGGCAAAGAAGGCCGGTTCCGATCGAACCTTTCTGGGAAGCGCGTGAACTTCAGCGCGCGGACCGTGATCTCCCCGGACCCGATTCTCTCGATCAACGAGGTCGGCGTGCCGGTCGAGGCGGCGCGGGAACTCACGGTGCCCGTCCACGTGCAATCGTACAACTCGGAAATCGTGAAGCAGTGGGTGAAGCGGGGCCCGACCCCCTTGGGGGCGCTCGGCGAATATGCACCTGGCGTAAACTACGTGATCCGACCGGACGGTCGGCGGATCCGCGTGACGGAGAAAAACGCGGAGGTCGTCGCCGAAGCGGTCGAGATCGGATACATCGTGGAGAGGCAGCTCGTGGATGGGGACATCGTCCTGTTCAACCGGCAGCCCTCCCTCCACCGGATGTCGATGATGGCCCACGAGGTCCGCGTGATGCCCCACAAGACATTCCGATTCAACCTCGCCGTCTGTCCGCCGTACAATGCGGACTTCGATGGGGACGAAATGAACCTGCATGTCCTCCAGAGCGAGGAGGCGCGTGCGGAAGCCCGCGTCCTGATGCGGGTCCAGGAGCACATCCTCTCCCCGCGGTTCGGCGGGCCCGTGATTGGCGGCATCCACGACCACATCACAGGGTCCTTCCTGCTCACGCACAAGGAGAGCAAGTTCACGCGGGAAGAGGTCACGTACATCCTTAGCAAGATCGACATCAGAGACCTGCCACCCGCGGACATCAAGAAGGGCGGCAAGGAGTTCTGGTCCGGGAAGGCCTTGTTCTCGACGATTCTGCCGAAAAATCTGAGCATGACGTTCAAGTCGTCGATTGCGCCGAAGGGCGATATCGGGCTGAAGGAACTCAAGGAGGATGACTCCCTCGTCGTGATCAAGGACGGGGTCATCAGCTCCGGCACGATCGATGAGAACGCGATCGGGGCGTTCAAGGGGAAGATTGTGGACAAGCTCGCCCGGGACTATGGTCCGGACGCCGCCCGCGGTTTCATTGACAAGGCGACGAAGATGGCGATCGGCGCGATCATGATCCGCGGCTTCACGACGGGCATCGATGACGAGGACATCCCCGAAGAAGCGAAAAAGCAGATCGCGGACGTCCTCAGGGCCGCGATCGAGAAGGTCGAGGGCCTCGTGGAGTCGTACAAGCGCGGGGAGCTCGAGCAGATGCCGGGACGGTCTCTCGAGGAGACGCTGGAGGTCGAGGCGATGAAGATCCTCGGTCGGGCGCGTGACCAGGCCGGGCAGATTGCAGGCAAGCACCTCGGGATTGAGAACAGCGCGGTCATCATGGCCCGCTCCGGGGCGCGTGGTTCGATGCTGAACCTGTCCCAGATGGCCGGGTCGATCGGGCAACAGGCCGTCCGGGGCGAGCGGCTTAGCCGCGGCTACTGGAACCGCACCCTCCCGCACTTCAAGAAAGGCGACCTGGGAGCCGAGGCGAAGGGCTTCGTGAAGTCGTCGTACAAGAGCGGCCTCCACCCAACGGAATACTTCTTCCACGCGATGGGCGGCCGCGAAGGTCTCGTTGACACGGCGGTGCGGACGTCCCGCTCGGGCTACATGCAGCGCCGCCTGATCAATGCCCTCGAGGACCTGAAGGTGAAGGAAGACGGCACCGTCCGCAATACGGCGGACACGATCATCCAATTCAAGTTCGGGGAAGACGGCATCGATCCCTCGCGGAGCGTGCAGGGTCGCGCGGTCGACATCGACGACCTCCTCCAGGAGGTCCTCGGCGAAGAGCCGTCCTGGAAGGAGCGGCTCCGGGAGCAGGAGATGGCCTCTTACGGGCTCACGGAGAAGGACATGTACGTCGAGATCACGGAAGAAGAGGTCGAAGTCGAGGAGGAGGAAGCTCCTTCGGAGGAGTGACGATGGCCCGAGCCGCGACGATCCAGGCACTCCGGAACCGCGGGATTTCGAAGAAGACCGCCGTGATCCTCGCGGACGCCGGATTCACGCTCGAGAAGCTCGCGACCTCCAAGGTCGAGCGACTCGCGAAGTTCATCCCGAAGAAGGAGGCGGAGAAGCTCCTGAAGAAGCTGGGGGCCGCTCCCGTCGAGGCGAAGCCGGCCCCCAAGAAGGAGAAGGCGAAGCCGGCGCGCAGTAGGAAGACCGCCGCGAAGGCGGCCGAGGCGGAACCCGAGACGCCCCTCACGATCCCGGTGAAGGCGCCCCCGCTGTCTGCGGGCGAGCAGGAGGTCATGGACGCCCTGAAGGAGATGGGGCGCTGGCTCCCCCGCTACGTCGTCGGCGAGCTCGCGAAGAAGATCCATGGGCTCAAGCTGAGCAAGAAACGCTTCCAAGAGGTCCTGCAGAAGATCTGCGAGAAGTTCGACCTCCACGCAATCGATGCGAATGAGTCCGCGGGCATCGTGTCCGCACAATCGATTGGTGAGCCCGGGACTCAGATGACCATGCGGACGTTCCACTACGCGGGAGTCGCGGAGATGAATGTGACGCTGGGCCTGCCCCGGCTCATCGAAATTGTGGACGCGCGCCGCGTGCCGTCCACGCCGATCATGGAGCTGTACGTGCGGTCGGGCCACACGGACCTGGAGAAGATGCGGAAGATCGCAACGGAGATCGAGATGACCTCCCTGGAAGACGTCGCCTCGATCGAGACGGACCTCGTGAACATGCGGGTCCTCGCGTACCCGGACGACCACCGCATGCGATCCCGCGGCGTTACCTGGTCCGAGATCGAGGAGAAACTGAAGAAGTTCGGCGAGGTCCAGGAGGTGAAGCGCCAGGTCGGGAACGTGGAGCGGCGGACGCGGGCCCTCGTCGTCGAGGCGGGCGAGCCGTCCTTCAAGAAGCTCCAGCGGCTCGTCGAGCAGGTCCGGACGATGAAGATCAAGGGAATCGACGGCATCTCGCGAGCGATCATCAAGAGGCGCGGGGACGGGTACGTGATCTACACGGAGGGCTCGAACCTCTCGAAGATCCTCGATCTGCCCTACGTGGATGCCTCGAGGACGACGACGAATTCGATCCAGGAGATCTACGAGGTCCTCGGGATTGAGGCGGCCCGGAACGCGATCGTGAACGAGGCGTACAGCACGATGCAGGAGCAAGGGCTCACGGTCGACATCCGCCACATCATGCTCGTCTCGGACATGATGACGAACGACGGGGACGTGAAGGCGATCGGACGCCACGGGATCTCCGGCCGGAAATCGTCCGTCCTCGCCCGGGCCGCGTTCGAGATTACGGCTCACCACCTCCTTCGGGCGGCGATCACCGGCGAGGTCGACTACCTGGACGGCGTCGCGGAGAACGTGATCGTGGGCCAGCCCGTCACCCTAGGCACGGGCGCGGTGAACCTGATCTACCGACCGCCGGCGAACGTCCCGAAGCCGCCGGCGATTTCGAAGCCGAAACCCGCTCAGGCCCCTGCCGCCCCGGTCATTGAACCGGAGGAACCCGAGGGACCGATTGAGGAGGTCGTCCCGTGATTGATGTGCCCCGGGCTCTCCGGGTTGCGACGGACACCGGCGACGTACGGTTCGGCCTGCGGGAGGTCCGCCGGGCGGCTAAGACGAAGAGCGCGAAGCTCGTCGTCGTCGCATCGAACTGTCCCCCGGACGCGGTCCAAGACTTCGGGGACGTCCGCCTTGTCCGATTTTCCGGCACCAATGTCGATCTGGGCGCCGCATGCGGAGTACCGTTCTCGGTCGCGGCGGTCGCGGTGATCAGTCCGGGCGAGTCGAACATCTTGAGCGCCTAGGGTCGGCATGGTCGAGATTGTCTTTGACGAGCAGACGATCAAGTACGTCGCTCTGTTCCAAGATCTCACGCGGACCACGGTCGTGGACTGCGTCGACGTGGGCGACAAGCTGATCTTCGTCGTGAAGGAAGGGGATATCGGCAAGGCGATCGGCAAGAAGGGCGAGAATATCGCGAAGCTGAAGCGACTGATCAACAAGGACATTCATGTGGTCGAGTACTCCGACCAGCCCGATCGGTTCGTCGCGAACGTCTTTCGGAACTTCGATGTGAAGTCCGTCCTGATCGAGCATCGTGGGAACGTCGTCCACGCGACCGTGACGGTCGAGGCGACGAAGAAGGGCCGCGCGATCGGAAAGGAGGGCCGGAACCTCCGGGTGTCGCGGGACCTGATTGCGCGGCACCATCCTATCCAAAGCGTGAGCGTCGCGTGACGCGTCACCCGGTGGACGACAGGCCGACTAGCCGATTCGCCTTGATGGGGGTCGGCCCGGGGACGCCATGTCCCAGGAGTTTTCGTAGGGGCGGAAGGAATGCATTTCGCTTCGCACCGGGGCGGGCGGTTCGGACCGCGCCCCGCCGCAGGCGCAACGGTTATTATCGCGGCGGGCGATTCGCCGTTGCCTGCGATTGCAGGCGAAGGGATCCCCCCCTCGATGCCTCTCCCGCCCAGGGAGCCCCCTCCTCCCGCGGACGCCTCCCTCTCCCTGCAGTTCGACGCGGAGGACGCAGACCTACTCGCCCGCGCCTTCCGCACTCCCGGGGACGGGCCCCGGGCATGGCGCTTGAACGGCGAGGCCCACCGGGTCTCGCTCATCGACGGATTCGACCGGCTCCTGGCGTGGTCCTCCCTCCGCGGCGTCGCCCGATATCCGCATCAGGAGCGCACCTGCGTGCGGGTCCTCCGCGAGATGCGAGGCCGGGCGATCCTCGCAGACGAAGTCGGCCTCGGGAAGACGATCGAAGCCGGCTTGATCCTGAAGGAGTACGCAATCCGCGGCCTCGTACGGCGGGCGCTGATCCTGACCCCCGCCTCGCTGACGGGACAGTGGCGGGAGGAGATGGAGTCGAAGTTCGATCTCCCGTTCGCGGTCCTCCGGAGGCTCCCGGACTGGGAGCGACACCCGATGCTGATCGCCTCGATGGACACCGCGAAGCGCCCGCCCCATCGGTCCGCCGCCCAGGCTCGTCCCTGGGACCTCGTGATCGTCGACGAGGCGCATCGCCTGAAGAACCGGTTCAGCGTGAACTGGCGGTTCGTGGCAGGGCTTTCGAAGAAGTACATGCTGCTCCTCACCGCGACGCCGGTCCAGAACGATCTGGACGAGCTGTTCAACTTGGTGAGCCTCTTGAAACCGGGTCAGCTGCACACGTACGATCGCTTTCTGGAGCGGTACGTCGGGAGCGCGGACCGCCGGGTGCCCGCCCGAGTGCCGGAGCTTCGGGAGCGGCTCCGGGACGTGATGGTGCGCCACCGCCGCGGGACCGCGTTCACCCTCCCCCCGCGGCGGGTCCACAGCCTCCCGGTCCGCCTGAGTCTGGCGGAGCGGCGCCTCTATGACGACGTCACGGACTTTGTGCGGGATGCGTACTGGTCCGCCTCCGGACGGATGTCGTGGGCCGCCCGCCTGACCCTGATCGTCCTGCAACGGGAGATCGGGAGCAGCACGTTCGCGGTCTCGGAGACGCTGGGTCGCCTCGCCCAGAGCCCATGGTTCGGGATTGAGGATCGGGAGCGTCTCGAAGCGCTGCAGATCGATGCCAAGGCGATTCGCTCGAACGTGAAGGCGTCCCATCTCGTCGGATTCCTGAAGTCCGCGGATGAAAAGGCGATCGTGTTCACGCAGTACCTGCAAACCCTGCGGTACCTGCGGGAGGTCCTGGACGGAGCCGGCTATCGGGTCGCCGTCTACCATGGGAGCCTATCGCCCGCCGCGAAGGACGCGGCGGTCCGCGCGTTTCGGGAGGACCGCCAGATCTTCCTGAGCACGGAGGCGGGCGGGGAGGGACGGAATCTGCAGTTTGCCCGGACCGTCGTGAACTACGACTTGCCGTGGAACCCGCTGCGGATCGAGCAGCGGATCGGCCGCGTGCACCGCATCGGGCAGATGCGGGAGGTCCACGTCGTGAACCTGTGGGCGGAGGACACGGTGGAAGCGTATCTGATGGAGCTCTTGGACCGCAAGATTCACATGTTCGAGCTCGTCGTCGGCGAACTCGACCTCATCCTCGGGGACCTCGACGCCCGCCGGTCGTTCGAAGACCTGCTGATGGACATCTGGACTTTGCGGCAGGCCGAGGAGCGTAGGACCGCGCTGCTGCGACTCGGGGACGTGCTTGCCCAAGCCCGCACCCGGTACGATCGGATCCAAGAGCGGAACGAGGAAACTCTCCGGGACGTGGGCGAGGAGGTGCCGGCATGAGCGACGCGGCACCGCTGCGATCCTTCGTCCTTGAGGCCCTCGCCGACCTCGGGGCGACCGTGTCGGAGGGCGACTCCCTCCTCTGGGTCCAGCTCCCCGAACGCGGCCAAACGGACCTCGAAGTTCCCGCGACCCTCGCGATCACGTTCGACCCGGAACGGACCGGGGATTTCGAGGCGGAGTTCATCGCCCCCGGCAGCTACTTCCTCGAGAAGCTCGTGGCGCTCGCGTGCGGACGCGGTCGATGGGACGCGGCCCGCTGCGACCCGCAGGATTCAGAATGGGTCGGAAACGCTCTGGCCGAGGCGGGTCTCGGGCCGGATGCCGAAGTCCGACGGGACACGTGCAAGGTCGAGGAGGAGGTCCTCTTCCTTCTGTCGTTCCGCGTGACCCTCATGTCGGACGAGAAGCGGGAAAGTTTTCACTTCCTCGCGGTGTCTCCCTCGGACGGCTCCGCGTGGGCCATCGATCCTTCCAGGTCCGAGTCCGGCTTGATCCCATCCCGAAAGGCGGAGTCGGCAGGGAACCTCGACGTCGCTTATCGCCTCGGGTCGGATGCCCTCCGGATGAAGACCCGCGAAACGGTCGACCGGTTCCGGTCCGCCAGCCTTGGCCTTCTCGAGGAGGAGGTCCGGCGGATCTTCGGATATTTCGATCAAACGATCGAGTCGATCCGGGAAGCGGACCCGGATGCCTCGCAGGACGTACTGCGCGCAATCCAGGCGGAAAGGGATCGGCGCCTGACGGAGACCCTGGAGCGTTTCGATCCGAAGGCCAAGGCCGCCCTTTGCGCGATCCGCATGATCCGAACCCCGACCGCGTACCTCCGGCTCGAATTCCCGGATGGCCTATCGGTCGACGTCACGCTCGACGCGTGGTCCCGTCGCGTCCGCGGACTTCGATGCGGGTCGTGCGGCGGGACCGACGGCCCTTGGCGCCCTTCCGCGGAAGGTGGGATTCGATGTGCGGGATGCGCGCCTACGCCAGTCGAGTCCGCTCGACCTCGAGTCCGTCCGCGGTCGGATACTCCTCGATGAGGAACGCGGGCCGGCCGAGGCGCGGCGCGATCGCCTGGAGGATCCACGGAGCGATCTCGAGCCGCTTCCGCGCGCCGTCGAGGCCCATAAGGTCACGGGGCACGCGGTACGTCGACGCGAGGTCTTTCATCAACGGCTCGAGGTCACCGCCCTCCACGATGCCCTTCACGAGCGTTCCATCCTCCGTCACGACGTCCCAGGGCCGCGCGACGTTCTCCGCGCGTCGTTTGATCCGAGACCGGAGCTGCCATCCGTCCTTGTAGCCGCTCGTGCAGTAGTGGACGGTCGTCTTCCAGCGCCGCTCGAGGATCCGGAGGGCGACCGGGTCCGCCCCTTTCACGCCGTAGGAGAGTTCGTGCTTCATCTCGTATCCGTGGACTTTCATCCGCGGGAAGTTCGCATCGGAAAACTCCATCTCGTTCAGGTTCACGAACGGGAGGCCCTCCGCCTCCGCCCACTCGATGAGCCGGACCAGGTCCCGTTCTCGCTCCGGGATCAGCGGGACTTCCAGGCCGACCGTCAGGCCGAGGGACCGTGCGAGGCGGGACGCGGACACGAAGGCGCTGTCCGCCGCGCGGGACCATAAGCCGGGCGGGACGTGGAAGCGGATCTCGTCGAGGCCGGCCTCCGCGAGCATCTGGATCTTCGCGGCGTCCGTCGACATCGTGTACAGGTGCGTGTGGAATCCGGGGCCGAACTCCTTCTTCAGGAGACGGATGTAGCGGCAGGTCCGCTCGACCGCGTCGAGGGGGTCGCCGCCCGTGATCCCTGCGCCTGTCGCCCGGATCGCCCGGGCCTCTTCGAGCACATCTTCGTCCCGCGTGACGCGCATCTCGTCTGCGAATACGACATCCTTGTACATCTTCTCGTCGGAGACGGGGCAGTAGAAGCAATGGAAGGAGCAGATGCCCGTGACGAAGAGGACCATCTTCGCCCCGTCCGTGCACTGCCGGCAGCCGACCGGGAGGCCGCCGCGGGCGAATCCTCCGTAGGGACGTTCCTCGAGACGCACGGGCCGACGAACCGACGACGGGACATAAAGATTCCCTACCTTCGCGGCGGGGTCGGATGTCGTGGACACATGGGGCGCGCCTTCGACATACCTCTAAGTAGAGGTATGAGCCGCGATGAGTCCCTCGATCCTCGGCCGCCGTCGCGCGAACTCCTGTTCCGCCTTCCGATGGTAGGCGGCCATCCGACGCAGGAGATCCGCCTTGGCCTTCTCGGATTCCACGCGTCCCAGGTAATCCTCCTTCCGAATCGAGCGTCCATTCGTCCGTTCGTAGTGCCAGAAATAGACGTCCGCCGTCCGTCGAAATCGCGAATCCGCGCGCCGCAGCCGACCTCCATTTTCATACCTCTAAGTAGAGGTATGCTTGGCCTGGGCTTCCCCCTTCGGGTGGGAGGGTGCGAAAGTGTTCTCGTCGATCTCCGCCTCGATGGACCCCGAAGTCCAAATCTCCGGACGGGATGAGGCCGTCTATGCGGGAGGTCGAGCGATTCCCGAAGCCGTGATCGTTGGCGCGGTGCGGACGCCGATGGGCCGTCACAACGGTCTCCTGAGGGACGTCCGTCCGGACGACCTCGCGGCCCTTGTCGTCGGCGAAGTCGCGCGGCGGGCGAACCTCGATCCCGCCCTCGTCGAGGAAGTCTACCTCGGGTGCGCGAACCAGGCGGGCGAGGACAACCGAAACGTTGCCCGCATGGCGGCCCTCCTCGCAGGCTTCCCGGTCTCCGTGGCCGCGGTGACGTTCAATCGACTCTGCTCCTCCGGCCTCGCGGCGATCAACGCGGCCGCGCGGGCGATCAAGGCGGGGGAAGGGGACGTGTTCGTGGCCGGCGGTGTGGAAAGTGTGACCCGCGCACCCTACGCCATCCCGAAGAACCTCGACGGAGGGGTGGGTAACCTCACCCTGTGGGACACGACCCTCGGCTGGAGGTTCCCGAACCCGCGACTGAAGGCTCAGTACGGGAACGACGCGATGGGTGAGACCGCCGAGAATCTGCGGGGCCTGACGCCAAAGATCTCCCGTGAAGACCAAGACCGGTTCGCTTCGGAGAGTTACCGCCGGGCCGTTGCCGCGATCGAGTTCGGGAAGTTCGCGGACGAAATCGTGCCGGTCCCCCTCCCGCAGAAAGGGGGCGAGCCGAGTCTCGCCTCCCGAGACGAACCCCCAAGGTCCAACACATCCCTCGACGCACTCGGGAAGCTCCGCCCCGCATTCCCGGAGGGCGGGACCGTGACGGCAGGGAATTCGAGCGCCATCAGCGGCGGTGCGGCGGCGGTCTTGATGATGAGCGACCGGAAGGCTCACGAGCTCCGTCTTGCACCGCTCGTCCGGATCGTGGGCTCTGCCGCGGCAGGGGTCGAGCCGCGGACGATGGGTCTCGGGCCCGTTCCGGCGAACCA
>Ga0184639_10000163_pt1 | contig 23485 bp, 21 predicted proteins | sample PLM31_170_b2_FD_133155 | JGI IMG/M metagenome (GOLD analysis project Ga0184639, IMG submission 133155) | Groundwater sediment microbial communities from an aquifer in East River, Colorado, USA - PLM3-1_170_b2 | ecosystem: Environmental > Terrestrial > Soil > Riparian zone | place: USA: East...
GCCGGTTATGAGCCGGATGCTCTGACCACTGAGCTATGGGCCCGATGAATGGTGGACAACTTCGAGTATAGAGGCTCGTCTTTGCACAAAGACATCGACATCCGGCCAGCTTGTGGATAACTCGGATGGTCGGAGGCGGGCGGCGGCGGGTATCATCCAACGGTCGCGGTCGCGACGACCGATCCACCCCCGAGCCGCTGCAAGGTGACATCGTGACCAAGGTAATCTCGATTGCGAACCAGAAGGGCGGCGTGGGAAAGACGACCGCCGCGATCAACCTCGGAGGCGCGTTGGCCGAGCTCGGCTATCGGGTCCTCTGCGTCGACATGGATCCACAGGCGAACCTGACGGTGGGCCTCGGAATCAGCCTCTCGGATGTTCGACACTCGATGGCCGACGTCCTTTCCGAGGATCGCGTCGCACTGGACGAGATCGTGCGTCAGACCGAGATGCCCGGCCTCTCGGTCGCCCCGTCGACGCTGGACCTGGCATCGACCGAGGTCGAGCTGTTCACCGCCATCGGGCGGGAGATGGTGCTGCGCGACGCGCTCTCCGGCTGGGCCGACCGCCGGTACGACGTGGTCATCATCGACTCGCCGCCGACGCTCGGGCTGCTGACGATCAACGCGCTGGTGGCCAGCTCGCGAGTGATCATCCCGGTGCAGACCCAGTTCTACGCGATCAAGGGCCTGACCGCGCTGATCAAGGTGATCAACACCATCAAGATCAAGCTCAACCACGACCTCGAGATCCTGGGGCTGCTGGCCACCTTCTACGACGGGCGCACGGTGCTCGCTCGCGAGATGCTGCGGAACCTGCGCGAGCTGGGCGACCACCGGGTATTCAACACCATGATCAAGCAGACCGTGAAGCTCGGTGAGGCGCCGCTCACCGGCAAGCCGGTCACGGAGTACGCCACCCATTCGGCCGCGGCCCGCGCGTTTCGCGACCTTGCCCGCGAGGTGATCGAACTTGGCTAGCAAGCGCCCGGCCTTCAGCGACAACATCCACCGCCTTTTCGACGAGGCGCAGGCCACCGACCTGGCGCCCGGCATCGTCTCCCTCATCGAGTCGCGCGCCACGCATGCGCAGATCCGCGAGGTGCCGGTCGCCCGCATCCTGCCGAACCCCGCGCAGCCTCGCCTCTCCTACGAGGAGGACTCGCTGACCGAGCTGGCCGATTCGATCCGTGAGCACGGTGTCCTGCAGCCGATCCTGGTTCGCCCGGTCGGCAGCCAGTACGAGCTGATCGCGGGCGAGCGGCGATGGCGCGCGTCGCGCATGGCGCAGCGCGAATCGATACCGGCCATCGTGGTCGAGTTCGACGACCAGACCGCGCTCGAGGTCTCAATCATCGAGAACCTGCAACGCGAGGACGTCTCCCCGCTCGAGGAGGCCTCGATGTTCGGCAAGATGATGGATCTCGGTTATTCGGTGCGCCAGCTGGCTCAGAAGATCGGCAAGGACAAGGGGTACGTCGAGAACCGGATGCGCCTGGCCGACGCGCCGCCGGAGATTCGTGAGCTGGTGTCCGTGCGCAAAGACACGATCAGCCACGCGTACGAGCTGATGAAGGTCCGCGATGAGCGGACTCGTCGCCGGCTCGCCAAGCGGGTCGCCGCCGGAGAGCTGACACTCTCCAAGCTTCGCGCGCTCACCGGCACCGACCCGAGAGGGGTCGAGGAGAGAACGACGACGAAGCGCCGGGCGCGCACAGTGGCAGGCGAGGCGGCTGCGGCTCGGGCCGCCGACGATGCGCTGGTGAACAATCGGGTGCGGCTGGCCGGGGCGGTTGACGAGTTGGTCGAGATCCTCAGCCGCCGCGAGCTGATCGACGAGATCCCCGACACCAACCGCGACAACCTGGCTCGCTACCTGACCGTCACCAAGCTCAAGCTCGAGAACGCCATCGCCATCATCCGGGCCACGCGCGAGGCGTAGCTCGGGAGGTCAGGGGGTGTAGCTCATCACCTCGCGCTGGCCGACCAGGAAGTCGACCAGCTTGCGACGCGCGTCCGGGTCTATCCGCCGCAGCCCCGCAACGGCCCGCGGCAGCTCGAAGATCGGCGCCGCGAGGGCGCCGGCCGTGTCGATGCCGACCACGTGGTCGGGTCCCCCACCGACCAGGAACGCCCTCTGGAAGCCGCGTGCATCCAGGCCGGAGACCGTGCAGAAGGCCGCGATTGCGGTGCCGACACCCTTCCGCTTGGCGAAGTCGATGAACAGATCGCCCGCCCAGGTGTCGATCTGCTGGTCGGCCTGGGCCTCCACCATCGAGCGATAGCCGCGCTCCTCGGTCGCGCTCACCCGGATCCTCCATGCGTCGTTGGCTTGCCGATTCTACTCATCCCAATCCCGTCTCCGCCTGCGTCGACGCGCGTCGTTGGCCGGGACGCATCGGCTATCCTGCGGCCGTGATCGACCCCGTCACTCGCCTGCGCACCGAGGACACGATCGTCTATGAGCTGCTTCGTGGCGTGAATGGCGAAGCCGCGCCATCGGTCGTCGGCACCGCCACCTTCCGGGACGGGCAGTCGAAGGTCGATGCCCCTGACGCAATCGCGGTCGCCGTCAGCGAGCTGCTTGCCCGCCCATTCGTGGACCGGGTCCGGGCCGATGAGAGGCCGCGGGGCTATCGGCGCAGTGGGAGCGGCCAGGTCGACCTGTTGGTGCCGGGGATGCCGGAGCATTTCGTGGCACGCCTGCGCGGGCTCTGGCTCGCCTACCCGGACGGCACCCTGGTCACGGCTCGCCCTGCATCGGCGCGGCCGGCGATCCCGGGTCCCCGCGCCGCGCTGCCCGACCTCTCCGAAGGCGAGGCGCCGGTGACCGATCCGTCGGTGCGGCGAGTGACGCTGGCCGACAGCGCCGAGCTGCTGAGCGCCAGGCCCTTGGTGCGCAGCAACGAACCGACCACCGGCGTCCGGCCGCGGGAGGAGCGGGCGGTCTCGCGGACTGACTGCGGCTGGATCGTTTAGGGATCATAGATTTGCCCATATTCATGTGCCGGATCGCTGCCGCCGGCGCAGGCAACCGTCGGCTATCATCCGGCCCATCGTGATGCGCTACCTCGCCTTCCCCGGCTTGATCGCCGTGGTCGGGATCTCCTATCTGCTGCTCACCCATGAGCCGGCAGGATCGGCGCTCCTGCTCATCTTCGCGGGAGCAATGGGCGTCTTCACCTGGGTCCTGCTCCCCACCCTCGACAACGTGGGGCCTACCGCGCCGGTCGATCCGGACTTCGAGCCAACGCCGCGCTAGGCTGCCGCGGCTGACGAGGGTTCAGCGAATCCCCGTGTCGTACGAGATGGGGACCTCCGCCATCGGCTGACCAGCCTCGACCTGGATGTCGATCGGACCCGGGGTTCCCATCAGTCCCTCGACCGCCTGCGCCACCAGGCGGTAGGCGCCGGGCGCCAGCTCGACGGAGAACGTGCCGTCGACCAGCGAGGTGGTGCGTGCCACCTCCGCGCCGGCGGCGTCATTGACGACCAGGACGGCCCCCGCCACCGGCGTATCGGCACAGCCAGGGTCCGGTGGATCGGTCACCACGGGGCAGGTCGGGCCGGCAGTGACGACCCCGCGCACGCCGGTTGCGTCGGGCATCGCGTCGCCTTCGTCACTGACCAGCTTGACGCCGCCATCGGCCCCCACGGAGTAGGTCCACCTGTGCTCGCTGATGCAGCCAGCGGGGCAGTCTCCCCAGCCGATCCGAATCAGGACCTCCCACCCGTCATCGACGGCCATGACCTCGTACCACGCCGCTTGACCAATCAGGGTCTGGTCGAGCGGCTCGATGCCCGCGAAGCGCGGCTGTTGAGCCAGGGCCAGGCGTGCAGCATCGGCGGCAGTGGTCGGGGAGCCAGAACCGCGGGCCGCCGGGGAGCAGGCGGCGAGCGCAACGGCGAGAATCAGGGCGGCAAGCAGGGCCGCGTGGCGAATCGGGCTTCTCATGCCGGCGGGACGCGAGCGGGTTCCGTCAAGTTCCATCGCGGTCCCCCGGCGCAGGTCACCGCCCTGGGCGCAGATCTGCCGGCCGTTGTGGCCGGCAGGTCCCAGGCTGGCTCGATCGCGCTAGCTGCGGCGCAGGCCGCGCATGCCACCCGCCTTGTTCATGACAAGCAGGAGGACGGCGGCCCCGACGGTGGCGATCAGGATGCTTCCGATGTCGATGCCATCCATCGACCCAATGTGAAATACGTTGGCGGCTACCCACCCGCCGAGGAGGCCGCCGACAATGCCGTAGACGATCATCATGATGAGACCCTCGCGGCTGCCGACGATCCTGCTGGCGAGGAAGCCGGCGATGGCGCCGACCACGATCCAAGAACCCCAGCCCATGTGAATCCGGTCCTTTCGATTGGCCGGCCGCCGAGCGACCGACCCACTGCTTGTGGACAGTTGGCCCCGTCAGACAGAGGCTCCCTTGGCTTGTGGGAAACGGGCCTAGGCGGGCTCGCGCCGGAACACGCCGAGCGCCCACAGCACGATCAGTTCGAGGACCGTCCAGCCGACCAAGGCCACGATGGCCGCCACGTCGAGGATCGACCCGCCGGACGTGAGCGCGTTGGTCTTCAAGATGCCGTCGAAGGGTCCCACAAAGAACTGGCTGACATCCAGGATGCCGGACACGATCGCGTTCCCCTCGCGGGCATCCGCCAACAGCAGCACGACGCGCAGAACGATCACGGTCTGAATCAGCCCGAAGAGCAGGATCGCCACCCGACGCCCCATTTCGGCTCCGCCGGGGCCGGGGGTGGTTGCGACGTTCGTGGTCTGCCGCGCCGCAACGGGTGGGGTCTCGGGCGCCACCTCGGGCGCCGCTTCGGCGACGGGTTGCGGGCTCGCGCCGGTCCGGTCGGCGGGATCGTTGTACGACATGGACCCTCCTCCAGTTCCCTGCGAAGAAATCCCCGAAGCGGCGTGCGTGGACGCCCTCAGCGGTCGTTACGGCCGCGACCGCCCTTTCAGTAAAGCAGGGTCGGCCTGCCAACGTCAAGGGTAGGTACCGCACCCCACTTGCAGGAGTTGACGAAGCATTGCGAGCCTCGATCTAGCCTCCGCCAGGCTCGAGGTCGGCGAGGCGCGCCCGGACCAGCCGCTCCACCAGCGGCTCCGCCACTGGCGCCTCGGGTGTGAAGTGCAGGCTCCCCTTGGTGCGCCGATATCCATTCAGCTCGTCCGCGTGCGCCTCCAGGAATGTGTCGGTCAGAGGGTAGATGCTGCAGTGGGCCTTCCAAGCCGCGAACCAGAGCAGGGGGCGGCCATTGAGCTTGAGCGTCGGGATGCCGTAGCTGATCGTCTCCACGGCATCGGGGACCAGTCGGGCAATCTGGGCTCGCAGGCCTTGCAGCGCCCGGTGCTGATCCGGCGGCAGGGTCGCGAGGTAGGCGTCGATTGGCGAGTTGTGAGCCATGGCACGCCGATGATTAGCGGGTGGCTCCGGCGGTAGGACTCGAACCTACGACCAAGCGGTTAACAGCCGCCCGCTCTACCACTGAGCTACGCCGGAACGCGCGCCGGACCCGACTGCAGGCCCGGGGACCGCGCGATGATACCCGCCCGTCAGAGGGCGGGTCAAAGGTGCCGGAGCTCAGGCAATGCGGGTCAGCGCGCCGATCGTGGCGCTCAGGCCGGCAATCACGACCGCGATCCCGGCGAGCAGGGGCACCGCCCGGCCGGCCGCTTGCGCGAGCGGGTGCGTCCGCAGGCCGCGGGGGGCGCGCATGGCGCCCCGAAGCAGCGTGGCGGCGACGGCCAGGCCGGCCAGCACGATCGCCATACCCGCGCCGAAGGCCACGATCAGCAGCAGCCCGACGATGAGGCGCCCGGTGGTGATCGCCACCAGCAGGACGATGAGCGCCGATGCGCTCGGCACCATGCCGCCCGCCAATCCGAGCGCGACCACATTCCGGCGGCGGAGCTCGGGATGTGCGGGCCCACGCTGGAGGTGGAGATGGGGGCGCGCGTCGGGACGACGGCGGGGGTCACCATGATTGTGGCCATGGTCGGGGCCGTGCTCATGCGCATGAACGTTCGGTTCCGGCGCCACACCCAGGCTCCTTTGCAGGGCACGGACGACGAGACCTGCCCCCAGCACCAGCACGACGACCCCAGATCCAAGCGAGAGCCACTCGATCGCACGTTCGGGAACCAGGAACTGACCGATCAACAGAGTCGCCCCGCCGAGCACGAAGACCCCGGCGGTGTGCGTGGCCGCGACCATCAGGCCGAGGGTGGCGGCGTGGCGCATGGATCCGCCCGAGCCCACCAGGTAGGCGGCCACCAGGGTCTTGCCATGGCCCGGTGACAGCGCGTGGGCAGCTCCAAGGGCGAGGGCCACGAGCATGGCAATACTGAACGCAGCAGGGGTCAGGTCGCCCCCGACGAGCGCCGCGAGGGGGTCGTCCGCGGTACCGCGACTGGCGGGAGGGGCCGGGCCACTGACCGGCGCCTCACCCGAGCTGCGGCCCGAGGTGCGGAACCGAGCCGTGCCGGTCCGGATGTCGGGCGGGGTCTGGAATGCGTCGACGGGGTAGGCGGTCAGCTCTGCCGACGGACTCCGGCTTGGCACGTCCGCGTCAGCAAGCGTGACGTCGGGGCCAGCGGCGATGGTCACCTCGCGCCAGCCTACGTGACCGTCGTCAGTGGCATCAGCCACCCGGACGGTTCGCTCTCCCCCACCGGCCGGCAGCACAGCCATGAAGTGGCAGACCAGGCGCAGGGTGGAGAGCCCGCCCGCGCCCGGGGGGAAGGTCAGCGCCGGTACACCCCCCATAGTCAGCGGTAACGCGGTCGCGTCGAGGTCCAGGCTGATGGCGGAGCGCACCACGCTGCACCCACTCGCCGCGTAGGCCGTCGCCTCCGACGCATCGGTCTGGCCATCGCCGTCGCGGTCGATCGCCTGCAGCTCGCTGAACGCCGGGATCTCCGCCATGTCGATGACATAGCGCACCACGATCTCGCTGGCACCGACCTGGAGCACGAGCGCACGGTTGACGGTGTAGTTGCCGAGTGGATGCGCGCTGGCCTGCCCGATCGACAGCACGATCGCCAGGCTGGCCAGGACGACCGGGACGAGTGTGCGAAGACCACGCGTCACGGGGTGGTCATCACCTCGAGCGCGGCCAGCGCTGCCTCGGCGATCGGCACCTGGAGCGGAGGCAGCATCGCCGCCCCGCGCACGGCCTGCTGGAGGAGAGCACGCGCCGCGTCGGTCCGACCCCGTGCCGCGGCGATCATGCCCGCGTGATAGGCGAGCCGAGGATCGGGCGTGCCGAGAGCCATTGCCTGGTTCGCGGCGTCGGCGGCGGCGTCGATATCGCCTGACTTGAAGAGGGCCCAGGCCAGCGCGTCGTAGCCGTACACGTCAGGACGGGAGCGAAGCTCGGCGCGCGCACTCGCCACGGCGTCGGCGAGGTCTCGGTCGTGATCGGCTCGGAAGATGGTCAGCTGGCGGTCATAGACGGATCCGGTCGCGCGAGCCACCTCCCCGATGCGGTCCACCAACGCATAGGTCTGGTCGGCCTTCGCCTGATCACCGTCGAGGGCGTACAGGTCGCCGAGCATGGCCACCGTCTCGGGTTGGGGCAGTGTGGCGACTGCCCGCTCGAGCAGATCAATAGCGTCGGTCCGCCGACCCTGGGCCTCCCGCGTGCGGGCCAGGCCAACGCTGGCGGGCAGGTAGCTGGGGAGTGCGGCGAGGGCCCGCTCATATTCCGCGGCGGCCCGGTCGAGCTCGTCGGTCTGGCGATACAGCTCGGCCAGCTGGAACCGATAGAAGGCGGCCGCGTCGGCGGATCCCTCCTCGAGCGCGGAAGCGGCGGCCCGGGACACGAGCCTGATGGCTGCGGCCGGATCGCCGGTCAGAAATGCGATGCGGCCGAGTCGACTCCAGACGGCGGGCGAGGAGACCAGTCCTTCGAGCATGAGGTAGCGGGCATGTGCCGCCTCGACCCGGCCCGTTTCAAGGTATAGGTCGCCCGACACGCCGAGGGCTGCGAGGTTGTTCGGATCAGCGGCGAGCACCTGGTCGGCAAGCTGCTCGGCGTGCTGCCATTCGTGCAGCGAGAACGCGACAAGGGCCTGGCGGACCTGGACGGCCCCGGGATCGGGAGTGACCGCAGCCGCTTTGTCGAGCGCGGTCTGGGCCCGGGTCAGGTCGCCCAGATCGCCGCTGGCTCGCGAGCGATCAAGGTACGCGTCGGAAAGATAGATGAGGTCGAGGTAGCTGGGGCTGGTGCCGGCTCCCGAGATGCGCCGCTCCCAGAACGCGACGCGCTCGGATGGCGGCACCAACCCACCGGGCCCGATGACGCCGCCACTCACGTCGAGCGACGGTGCGCCAGGACCGGCTAACCCCCCGGCTGTCGTGGTGCCGGTCGGGTCTCCCGGGCGCCATGCGCCCAGCAGATACGTGCCAGCAACCACGACGATGACCGCGAACAGGAAGAGCAATCCCCGCCGCAGCGAGCCATCGATGCGGAGCGGGGTCATGTAGCGTCGAGTGGTCATCGGTCTGGGTCCGACCTTCAGTGCAACGATTGGAGTGGACCCGGGCCGGATTGCTCCGACCCGGATCCGAGTTCAGGCGCCCGTCAGTTCGGGTCGTCGAGGTACGGGAAGCTGGCGGAGAACGTGCTGTCGTTCCCGATGCAGTCGGACAACGGGCCCGTCGGCGTGCCGAGGGCGGTGAAGTTCAGCGCCACGTCGATCACGTCGTCGCTCAGCGCACGGCCGTTCAGGGCAGTGAAGTCGGCCGGGCTCTGCGTGTTATAGGTGATCACATCCGGAAGCAGGGTCGCTGCGACGGCGGCACCGTGAGCCTCAGCAGCCGCATCGGGAATCCCGAGGAGCTGCTGGATCAGGGTCGCAACCAAGGCGACGTCATCGGTGTAGTTCGCCACGTCGTACTGCGGCCGTGCGCGGTTGTACGCGTCCTTGGTGGGGCCGCTGTGATTGAAGATCGTGTTGATCCCGGGCAGGCCCATCCGCTCGACCTGGGTCAGCTGTCCGTTCTCGACGATCGAGACGGTGCCCCAAACCTTGATGGTCGGATGCGCGGTGCCGGGCTTGAAGGCCGAATCCGGCAGCTCGAGCACGATGGCCATGCCGTTGAAACCATCAAAGAAGTTCACGGTATTGCCATCGCAGAACGATGCGAGCCCGGAGAGCGACCCCCCGAGCAATGCTGTCTTGAACTCCTTGAAGGCATCCAGGTCGAAGAAGAAGGGGTCGTCCCGCAGGCCGGCCCAGATCTGCCCGCCGCCGGCGAGGGCGACCGCCTGGTAGCTGCTGCCGTGGCCGATCGGGGAGCCGCCGCCACCGCTGGCCGGGTTGCCTGCGCCGTTCGCGCGCAGCACGGTCAGCGACTGGGTGCCATTGCCCTGCACGCCGCCGAACTTGATCCGGTACGCGACGTCGGGAATGGCGTCACCGTTGGTGCTGACCTTGAACTCGTACAGGGCACCGGGACGGAAGCTCGTCGGCGAAAGGAGGCCGGCGGCCGGGGCTACGGTCATGGCCAGCACGGTGTTTCCGGCGTTCTGGCCCTCGAAGACATACACGTCGTTGATGTCGATGCGGCCGTCGCCCTGGACGGTTGGGGCATCGAGGTGGTCGGCGGCGCCGACGCGCAGCGCCGCCGAGCCAACCACGAGGGCCAGCAGGGTGAGCGCCACGATGATCGGTCCGAGGACGGACCGGATGACAAGGGCACGCATGGTGGTACTTATTCCTCCGTTGATGGACTCCGGTTGGGCCGTCAAGCGGCTCGCGCGAGCTCCGCGGCGCGGCCTCGTACTGGCAGGAGTACGGACGGAGGGCGTGGGTGCATCAGCACCGATGACGAGGTCGCCGCCCAGGGCTGAGCGGCGGCCTTACGTGTCGCTGAAGAGGCGGCCGGGTGGCCGCCATCGGGCTATTCCAGGTAGTCCTTCAGCTTGCGCGAGCGGCTCGGATGGCGGAGCTTGCGGAGCGCCTTGGCCTCGATCTGCCGGATCCGCTCGCGGGTCACGTTGAAGTCGCGGCCGACCTCCTCGAGGGTACGGCTGCGACCGTCCTCGAGGCCGAATCGAAGCTGGAGGACGCGCCGCTCGCGTGGGGTGAGGCTGTCGAGCACCCCCTCCACCTGCTCCTTGAGCAGCTGGTGGCTGGCCGCGTCGGCGGGCGCGACGCTGGCCAGGTCGGGGATGAAGTCGCCCAAGTGCGAGTCCTCCTCCTCCCCGATCGGGGTCTCCAGGCTGACCGGCTCCTGAGAGACCTTCATGATCTCGCGCACCTTCTCCGGCGAGACGGTCTGCGGCCCGGCCGCTTCACGCTCGTCGGTCTCGGCGTCGGTGGGCTCGCGCTGCAGCTTGTCGCGGAGCTCGCGGATGATCTCGTCGCGGCTCATGCGCCGCGCGATCTCCTCGACCGTCGGCTCGCGGCCCAAGTCCTGAAGCAGCGTGCGGCTTACCCGGATCAGGCGGTTGATCGTCTCCACCATGTGGACCGGGATGCGGATGGTGCGCGCCTGGTCGGCGATGGCCCGCGTGATGGCCTGCCGGATCCACCAGGTGGCGTACGTGCTGAACTTGAAGCCCTTCTCGTAGTCGAACTTCTCGACCGCCCGGATGAGCCCGATGTTCCCCTCCTGGATCAGGTCCAGGAAGCTCATGCCGCGCCCGATGTACTTCTTGGCGATGCTCACCACCAGGCGCAGGTTCGCCTCGGTCAATCGCTTGCGGGCGTCGACGCTCTGTTCGACCAGGCGCCCGGTTCGCTTCTCGAGCCCCACCTCCGGCGGGATGTTGGGGTCATAGCCGAGCTCGTGCAGATAGGCGGCGTCGTTGCCGTCCTCGATATAGGCACGCACGATCGACTGCGCGGTCTCGCGTGCCCAGCGCTCGAGCTCAACCAGCTCCACGGCACCCGCGTGGTCGAGCGGCCGGAAGCGGAACGTGTGCCCGAACAGGATCGCCTGCTTGATCGCCTCCCCGGGGTTGTCGCCGAAGAGCTTGAGGATCGACTCAGCGTGCATGATCCGTTGGCGAGCTTCGTCGTCCAGGTTCGGGGCACGGCGCGCCTTGCTCAGCTTGATCGCCGGCGGTGCAATCGTCTCCCTGCGCTGCAGCCACCAGTCGATGGCGTCGCGCGTCACGCGCGCGGAATCCTTCGGCAGGTCGAAGGCGCGCATGGCGGCCATGCTCCGTGCCTTGGGCTCGGAGTTGCTGGTGACCCAGGTGTACAGGTTGACCAGCGCTCGCGCCGGATCCTCGACCGCCGACTCGCCCAGCTCGATCGCCTTGGCAAGCACGACCTCCTCCTCGGCGGTCAGGAGGGCGACCTTGCCGATCTCCTTTAGGTACATGCGCACCGGGTCGTCGATGCCGATCAGGTCGGCGGCCAGGGCGTCGAGGTCCTCATCGAGGCCCTCACGTTTCACGACCGCCGCCGTCTCCTCGGCGTCAAGCCCGGCTTCGGCGATCAGCGTCGGGTTGTTCTCCGCGTCGAGCACCTCGACGCCACTCTCCTCGGCTGCCGCATACAGCTCCTCGATCTGGCCCGGGTGCATCTCCGGCTGGGGCATCGCCTGCAGGATCTGGTCGTGGGTGATGAACCCATCCTCGCGACCGTGCGCCAGTAGCTCCTCGAGGGCGGAGCCGAGCGCGTGCTCCGGCTCGGTCGACGAGGCGGAGGCCGCTTCTGCCCCTCGGCGGCGCGCGGGCTTCCGCGGCGTCGGCGGGAGCTCGATCGGTGCATTCGTCGCCTTGGCCGGCGCCTTCGCCGCTTCCTTGATCGGTGCCTTGGTAGGTGCCCTGGTTGGTGCCTTGGTCGACGCCTTGATGGGCGGCGTGGTCGAGGCCTTCGCCGGTGCCTTGGTCGACGCCTTGATGGGTGCCGTGGTCGAAGCCTTGGTCGACGTCTTGATGGGTGCCGTGGTCGAAGCCTTGGTCGACACCTTCGCCGGTGACGTCGTCGGCACCTTGGCCGATGGCTTGGCCGATACCTTGGCCGATACCTTGGCGACCGTGGGCTGCGCGGCCCCGGGTGTCCGCTTCGTGGGTGTGGGTGGCTTGGTGCTGATGCTTGCCACGCTCAGATCCTCCTCGCGCCGACCGGATGGGACGGCTGCTGCATTTCCTTGGTGACGTCGGCCTTCTGCCGGCCGAGCTCGCTGATCTGTTGTTCGAGCGTCTGGAGGCGTCCCCGGTCCTCGTCCCGCTGAGCTTCCTCAAGCAGGAGTCGGCCATCGTGCATCGCCTCGTCGATGCGGGCCACCCGCAGTCGCAGGAGGCAGGTGCGCAGCTCCGCTCGGGCATCCTGTAGATCGAGCGGCGCGGTGTCCCCGTTGGTCGCCAGCCGCCCGAGCAGCTCGCGGGCGAGGTCTGCCGTGGCCGCGTCGAGCGAGCCGATGAACGCCTCCAGGTCGGCGGCAGTGCCGCCGCCGTCGATGATCCGAGCTCGCCACGAGCCGACCAGGGCGGCCGACGCGGCATCTCGGAATGGGAGTGGCTCGACCTCTACGAGCTCGTCCACAATGGCCGGGTAGCGCAGCATCAGGCTGATCGCCTCACGTTCCAGTGGGCCAGGGCCGAGGATGGCGATAGTCGCCTTCTCCGCATCCACCGGCACCGCCGTCAGGCGCGGCGAGCGCCGCATCGGCTCGCGCGCAAGGGCCTCGAGGAGCACTCGCTCCTCGACATTGACGAGGCGAGCCAGGCGCTGCAGGTAGAGGCTGCGCTCGACGGGGTCGCCGACGCGCTTGAGGAGCGCCAGCGCACGGCCGGTCAGCTCGCGCTTGCCCGTGATGGTGTCGAGGTCGACCTCGCCGGCGGTCCGCTCCATGAAGTACTCGATCACCGGCTTCGCCGCGGCAACAGCCTCGCGCCATGCGTCGGGATCGTTGCGGATCAGCTCGTCGGGATCCTTCCCGGCGGGGATCCGCACGACCCGTACCTTGCTGACCGACTGGTCGGGCCCGAGCTCCTCAAGCAATCCCCGCTGTGTGGCTGCCTCGCCGGCGAGGTCGACATCGTAGGCGAGAGCGATCCCATCGGCGTAGCGCGTGGCCAGCTCGATCTGTCCCCTGGTCAGGGCGGTTCCCAGGCTGGCCACCACGTTGGCGAACCCCGCCTGATGGGCGGCCATCACATCGGTGTAGCCCTCGACGATCACCGTCAGCTTCTCGCGCCGAATGGCTGCCTTCGCGAGGTCAAGGCCGTAGAGGGTGCGACTCTTGTCGAAGAGCGGCCCGGCCGGCGAGTTGAGGTACTTCGGTCCCTCCGCGCCGGGCATGATCCGACCGCCGAGGCCCACGGCACGACCGGAGGCATCGCGGATGGGGATGATGATCCGGCCGCGGAACTTGTCGATCACCCCGCCGCGGTTCGACGGCGACGCGAGGCCGGCCGCCACCAGCTCGGCGTTGCTGAAGCCACGACCGATGAGGCGTCGCGTCAGGGCGTCCCACGTATTCGGGGCGTACCCGATCGCGAAGCACTCGAGCGTCTCCGCGGTCAATCCGCGCTCATCGAGGTAGCGGCGTGCCGGCTCCGCCTGGCGCGCCTGGAGGAGCACCTCTCGGTACCACGCAATGGCCGCCTCGAGCGCCTCTCGGAGCCGCCGGCGGTGTCGGTCGTCCTTTGCCGTCCGGGCCGAGAGCTCCACCCCGGCCTTCTCCGCCAGGCGCGACAGCGCCTCGCGGAAGTCGACGCCGTCCCGGCGCATCAGGAAGGTGAAGATGTCCCCGCCCTCGCCGCAGCCGAAGCAGCGCCAGCTCTCACGATCCGGGCTGACGATGAACGACGGCGTCTTCTCGGCATGGAAGGGGCAGAGGCCCTTGTAGGCGGAGCCGGCGCGCTTGAGCGCGACCGTCTCCCCCACCACATCGAGCACGGGGAGCTTCGATTTGATCTCGGCGGCGATGCCGGATGAGGTCATACGGAAACGCAGTCCTGCCCACGCGGGCGAATTGTCAAGGGCTTGTCAAGAGGGATGTGCCAATTTTACCACGCTGTCAAGCCCCTCTCCTGCGGCGATCGCCGTACCGCGTCTCTCCTTGCCGCGAGCGCGGACATTCGTCATCCTAGCCAACCAGACCGCACCGTTCCGCCAAGGAGGAGTCCCACGAACCCGGTGCCGCTGCCCCCGGGAGGGCAGGCTGATCCAACGCTCGCGGAGGCATTCCACGACCTGCATGGGTCGAGCTTGCGTGGCTTCGCGCTGCTCGTGTCGCTCGGGAACACGGTGCGCGCAGAGCAGGCGGCCGGCGAGGCACTCGCTGCAGGTGGGAGACGGGTTTCGGAGTTGCGGCATCCTGAGCGCGCCGCTGCATGGCTCCGGGCGCGCGTCCTCGGGTCCCTTCGCAACCGGGTGGGTCGCTCGGCGAGCGACGCGGCACGATGGACGGCGCTCGCCTCAATGGGCGTGGCTGAGGCGGTCCACGACGGGCTGTCGGCGCTCTCGATTGATGGCAGGGCGGCGCTGGTGGCCTCGGCGATCGAGCGGTTCGAGGCCATTGACGTCGAGACCATCCTCGGGGCGAGCCCCTCCGCCACGCGTCGGCTTGTCGCGCAGGCGAGGGCCGGCTACCTGACCGCCGTCGGCAGCATGCCGAGCGAGCAGACGAGCGATGCGGGCGGCCCGCTGGCGACGCGGGTTCGGGACGTCGCGAGCCGGGCGATGACGGCTGAGGCCTCCCGATGACCGAGGCGCACGGGCGCTTCCACGCGTGGTTGACCGCCGGCGCCGACGGGGATCCGCCGCGCGACCTTGCCGTCCACGCATCGGTCTGCGCACGGTGCCGGCAATCGATGGCGGCCCTGGACCTCCTGACCAGGGTTGACCCGGGCCTGGCCGGGATCCCCTCCCTGGCGCCGGTCACCCCGCGCTCTGACCTGGCGCGCGCCGGCCGCCTGGCGAGCGTCGCGGCCGGCGTCGTCATCGGTGCGGTGATCCTGGGGGTGGGCGCGTCGCAGCTGATCGCCGCGTTGCGGGGTAGCCCAGGCGGACCGATCGCCGTGGCCAGCCCGACGCCCGACCAGGGGGTCCTCGGCGGCACCCAGATGCCGGAGGCGACGGGCACGCACGTGCCCACGTCGGTGCCGTCGTCGGGAGAGACGCTCACCCCACTGCCGACCCTGCGGCCCACCGCGCGGCCGACGCCGCGACCGACCTCTCATCCAACGCCGATCCCAACCCCGATTCCCACAGCTATCCCGACTGCTCCCGCCGTCCCGCAATCGCCGAGCGCCTTTTCGCCAGGAGGCGACCTTGTCGAGCTCAGCTGGCTGCCACCCGCCTCGGATGGCGGCGACCCGGTGACGAGCTACAACGTTTATCGGTCCAACGTCGCGGGCCAGGAGGCCCTGTATCAGGCCGGGGTCATCGGATCGGCCTTCACTGACACGGCAGCCACAGCCGGCCTCACGTGGTACTACGTCGTCACCGCCGTCAACGGATACGGTGAGAGCGCTTGGTCTGTCGAGGTCTCCGCCACCCCGGCCGCTACCCCGACTCCCGCCCCAAGCGCTACCCCGACTCCCGCCCCAAGCGCTACCCCGACTCCCGCCCCAAGCGCCTCGGTATAGGCGCTGGCGAGCACCAAGGTTCGACTACCTGTCGCGCACCTCGGCCGACGCGAGGGCCGCCTGTGCGGCGGCGAGCCTGGCGACCGGGACGCGGAACGGCGAGCAGGAGACGTAGTCGAGCCCGATCTCGTGGCAGAAAGCGATGCTCGCCGGATCCCCGCCGTGCTCGCCGCAGATGCCCACCTTGAGTCCGGGGCGCGCCGCGCGGCCCCGTTCCGTAGCCATTCGGACCAGCTGCCCGACCCCGTCGCGGTCGAGCACCTGGAAGGGGTTCTCGGGCAGGATCTTGCGCTCGACGTACTGGAGCAGGAACTTGCCCTCGGCGTCGTCGCGCGAGTAGCCGAACGTCATCTGGGTCAGGTCGTTGGTGCCGAAGCTGAAGAATTCGGCGTGCTCGGCGATCCGATCGGCGGTGAGAGCCCCGCGCGGGACCTCGATCATGGTGCCGAACTTGTACGCGACCTGCTGGCCGCTGGATGCCACGATGGAGGCGACCTCCGCCTCGAGGATCCGCCGCGTCTCGGCCAGCTCGTTCACGTGGCCGACCAGCGGAATCATGATCTCGGGCAGCGGGGTCTTTCCCTCGCCGGCCACGCGCGCGGCCGCCCCCAGGATCGCCCGCGTCTGCATCTTCACAATGTCGGGGATGAGCAGTCCCAGGCGGCAGCCGCGCATCCCCAGCATCGGGTTCTGCTCGCGCATCGCCTCGACCGCGGTGAGCAGCTCGGTGGCTTCGGCCAGCTGGGTCTCGATCCCCTCCGGCAGCGAGCCGGGTGGCGTCAGCTCGATCACCGTCCGCAGCCGCGTGACCTTGGCGAGCAGCTCGTCGTGGCTGGGCAGGAACTCGTGAAGGGGCGGATCAATGAGGCGGATCACGACCGGCAGCCCATCCATCGCTCGGAAGATGCCGGCGAAGTCATGGGTCTGAAGGGTCTGGAGCTCGGTGAGCGCGTCGTCGAAGGTGGTCACCGTCTCGGTGTCGTCCGCCGAGATCTCCCCTCCCGCCTCTCGCCGGCGCTTCGCATCGGTCGCGCGGGTGGCGGCCAGGATCATGCGCCGAACAGTCGGCAGCCGATCCTCCTCGAAGAACATGTGCTCGGTCCGGCACAGGCCGATCCCCTGCGCGCCGAAGGCGCGCGCTCGCTCTGCGTCTCGCGGGTAGTCGGCGTTGGCCCACACCTGCAGGCGGCGCACTGCATCGGCCCATCCCAGCAGGGTGGCGAGGTCATGCTCGTCTTCGAAGACCGCCTCGATGGTGGGCAGCTCGCCCGCGAAGATCTCGCCGGTGGTGCCGTCGATGCTGATCATCTCCCCCTCCCTGACGAGCGCGGCTCCGGCCTGCATCGTCCGGGCTTCGTAGTCGATCTGCAGCGACTCGGCGCCGGCGACGCAGGGCAGCCCCATGCTGCGGGCGACCACCGCCGCGTGGCTGGTGGCCCCACCCCGCGCCGTCAGCACACCACGGGCAGCGAGCATGCCGTGCACGTCGTCGGGGCTCGTCTCGATGCGGACCAGGATCACGGGATCGCCGGCCGCCTTCGCCTCCTCGGCCCGATCCGGGTCGAAGATGACCTTGCCGGTGGCGGCACCGGGTGAGGCGTTGAGGCCCTTCGCCAGGAAGCGGTCCGCGGCGCGACCCTTGGCGACCTCGTCGAAGCGGGGCAGAAGCAGCTGCACGATCTGCGCCGGCTCGACCCGCCCGATCGCTTCCTCGCGGCTCAGTATCCCCTCCCCCACCATGTCGACCGCGATCTTCACCGCCGCGGGCGCGGTCCGCTTCGCGGATCTTGTCTGAAGCATGTAGAGCCTTCCGCGCTCGATGGTGAACTCCAGGTCCTGCGCGTCGCGGTAGTGGCGTTCCAGCCGCTCCGCGATCGCCTCAAATTCGGCATACACCTCGGGGAGCTCGTCACGCATCTGGCTGATCGGGGCCGGGGTGCGGATGCCGGCGACGACATCCTCGCCCTGAGCATTGGTGAGGTACTCCCCGTAGAGCAGCTTCTCGCCCGTGTTCGGGTTGCGCGTGAACGCGACACCCGTGCCCGAATCGGTCCCCATGTTGCCGAAGACCATCGTCACGATGTTGACCGCGGTGCCCAGGTCATGCGGGATGCGGTTGAACTCGCGGTAATCGTGCGCCCGCTTCCCGAACCAGGAGTCGAAGACGGCGCGTACCGCCAGCTCGAGCTGGCGGTACGGATCGGTCGGGAAGTCCTCGCCGCTGGCGGCGCGGACGATGCCCCGATAGGCGTCGGCCACCTCGCGCAGGTCGGAGGCCGACAGATCCGTGTCGAGCTTGACGCCGCGGCGCTTCTTCATGGCGTCGAACGGGGCGTCAAACTCCGCGGCAGGAATGTCGAGCACGATCCTGCCGAACATGGCCACGAAGCGGCGCCACGCGTCGTAGCCGAAGCGCTCGTTGCCGGTCAGCGCGATCAGCCCGGCGACCGTCTCCGGGTTCAGGCCGAGGTTGAGGACGGTGTCCATCATGCCCGGCATGCTGAACGCGGCGCCCGAGCGGACGCTGACCAGCAGCGGGTTGCCCGGGTCGCCGAAGCCCTTGCCGGTTTCGGCCTCGAGAGCCCGCATGTGCGCCAGCACGTCGTCCCACAGTCCGGGCGGCAGCTCCTTGCCGGCCGCGTAGTACGCGTTACAGGCCTCGGTCGTGATCGTGAAGCCGGGAGGGACCGGCAGGCCCGCGTTCGTCATCTCGGCCAGGCCTGCACCCTTGCCGCCGAGCAGCGCTCGCATCGTGGCGTTCCCTTCGGGGAACGTGTAGATCAGCTTCTGGGTCGTGGTCGCCATGCGGCGGTGTGGCCTCCGAGCCTGCCTTGGGGAGCGCTGATTGTACCGGGGCCGGGATCGGCCGCAGCCCGGCTGGCTGGCACCCGTTGACCGCCGCCGGCCGCATCCTGGGTGGGTTCTAGCGCGCTCGTTTGAGGCGGCGCCTCCCCGGTCGACGATAGCGGACCTCGAGCAGCGGCCAGAGGTCGGAGAGGAGGATCCGGTAGTCTCCGCCCACCAGCGCGGCTCGCAGCCTGCCGCTGCGGATCAGGCGGCGCACGTGCTCAGGGTGGAAGCCGAGCACGATCGCGGCGTTGCGGGTGCCGATGACCAGGGCCTCCGGATCCACCTCCGCATCTGGATCCAGGCCGGCCAGGGCGACAGCCATCGCCTTGGTGCGGTCGATGGTGAGCGCCACCGCCTCCGGCTCGGGGCGCCGCATGGCGCTCGCCGCGGCAGCTGCCAGGTGCTCGCGCAGGTCCGCGACTCTCATCGGATGTGGACCCAGCCCCGGCGGAGCGCGTAGGCGAAGAGGGGCGGGATCGTCGCCAGCAAGCGCCCGAGCAACGAAGCGCGCTCCAGATACAGGGCGCGCGCCTTGGCGGTGAGCCTGGCCCGATCGGCACCGTCGAGCGCGCGAGCCAGCTCACCCAGGAGCTGGAATGCATCCGCTCGTCGGTCGGCAAGCCAGAAGGCATCGGCCAGCGCCTCGCGCGCCGCCGCATCGCCGGATCGCAGCTCCACGGCTCGTCCGGCGGCGGTGAGCGCCTCCCTGGGCGCGCCGAGGCGCACCAGGCCGCGGGCCAGGGTGAGCTGCGCGTCGAAGTTGCGCGGCTCCAGGCGAAGAGCGCGACGCGCCGCCTCGACCCCGCTTGAGGCATCGGCGCTCTCAAGCCGCTCGGCGGCCTCGGCCAGCGTCCAGGCCACCTGCCCAGGGTCGTTGCGAGCGAGGCGCGCATATTCGGCGGCCGCGTCGGCATGTGCCCCGCGTCGGGACCGGATCTCGGCCAGCAGCTCCCGGTAGCGGATCTCGTCCGGGTCGAGGCGAACCGCGTCCGCCGCGTCTCGCTCCGCCTCGTCGAGGCGTCCCAGGGCCAGGAGCGCGCGGGCACGCTGCTCATGGGCGGCGTCGTCGCCAGGTCGCTCCGTCAGGTGCGCCGTTGTCATCACGATCACCGTCGAGTGGTCGCCGCGCTCGATTGCGGCGGCGAGGTCGGCTGGATCGAGCACGGTCACTCCTGCCGCCTCGGGGCTGACTCCATCGGTCTAGTCTTCCGCCGGGGGTGGCTCGCGTCGCTTGCCCTCCCAGGGCGCGTCGCCGGCAAGCAGCGCCGCCAGCCGATTCGGGAGGGCGCTGAGCGCGACGCGCTCCTGGGTCATGCTGTCGCGCTCCCGGATGGTGGCGGCGCCATCGGTCAAGGAGTCCACGTCGACGGTCACGCAGAACGGCGTCCCGATCTCGTCCTGCCGCCGGTAGAGCTTCCCGATGCTCGCGGTGTCGTCGTAGGTGGCAGCCATACGCTGTTTCAGGTCGCCAGCCAGCGCACGCGCCCGTTCGACGAGGTCGGACCGGTTGCGGAGCAGCGGCATGACCGCGACCTTGACCGGCGCCAGCGACGGGCGCAGGTGCAGCACGACGCGCTTCTCGCCGGCCACCTCCTCCTCCGCATAGCCGTCAAGCAGGGCGGTGAGGACGGCGCGGTCGACCCCCATCGCCGGCTCGATGACGAAGGGCGTGACGTGTTCGCCGCTCGCCTCGTCGAAGATGCTGAGCCCCTTGCCGGAGCCGGCCGTGTGCGCCTTCAGGTCGTAATCGGTCCGGTCGGCGACCCCCTCCAGCTCGGACCAGCCCATCGGGAAGGCGTACTCGATATCGGTCGTCTGGCGGCTGTAGTGCGACAGCTCATCCGGGTCGTGCGGCCGCAGTCGGAGCCGATCCGCCGCGATCCCGATCGCATCGGTCCACCAGCGAAGCCGCTCGGCGACCCAGTAGGCGAACCACTCGTCCTCCTGCGACGGACGGACGAAATACTCCATCTCCATCTGCTCGAACTCGCGGTCACGGAAGATGAAGTTGCCGGGCGTGATCTCGTTGCGGAAGCTCTTTCCGATCTGCGCAATCCCGAATGGGAGCTTCTTGCGGGTGGTGGTGACCACGTTGGCGAAATTTACGAATATCCCCTGCGCGGTCTCGGGGCGCAGGTAGGCAACCGATGCCGACTCCTCGACGGGCCCAACGTGGGTCTGGAACATCAGGTTGAACTGGCGCGCCTCGGTGAGGGTGCCGCGGTTGCCGCAGTTCGGACAGGCGATCTCCGAGGGCGGCCCCTTCAGGTCGTCGGCGCGGAAGCGCAGCTTGCAGCTGCGGCAGTCGACCATCGGATCGCTGAAGCCCGCGACGTGTCCGGAGACTTCCCACACGCGCGGATTCATGATGATCGCCGCGTCGAGCCCGACGATGTCGTCGCGCAGCTGGACCATCTGGCGCCACCACGCATTCTTGATATTGTTCTTCAGTTCGACGCCGAGCGGCCCGTAGTCCCAGAAGCCGCCCATCCCGCCGTAGATCTCGCTGCTGCCGAAGACGAATCCGCGGCGCTTGGCGAGGCTGACGACGACCTCCATGTTGGGCGCGGGCAACGCGGCTTCCTCCTGTTCGAGCCCGGCGACGAACGATGCCTGGGCCTGCGAGTCTAGCGTCGCCGTGGAGCGGGAGGACTCGCAAGGAGGTACGGCAGCAGCCTTCGCGCCAGCAGGCCGAGGGTCGCGCCGTAGACCACGTGACCGAGCGCGGAGATGGTCGCGAACTCCTGGTAAAAGCGGATGTCGAGCCAGCCGGGGTAGAGGGTCAGCTGGAAGGTCTCGAGAAAGCAGGCCCCAGATGATCCCCGACAGCAGTGCGCGGCAGAGCGTGGTCCGACCGTCCCGCGCGAAAAGAAAGACGTATGCCACGCCGAACCCGGTGCGTCGGGCGAAGTTGACGCGGCCGGGCTCGTCATGGTGCGGGGGATGCGGGTCGGGGGGATTCAGGTCGGGCACCTGCGGGCGCTCCTTCGCCTGCGTTCGCAAGGTGCGCATCCTAACCGGCGCCATCAGTTCCGGAGCCGTTCGCGGCCGATCCTCGCGGATCCCGCTACCCTATCTCCGCTCATGACCGATGCCGGCGGGACCGCCCTCTCGACTCACGATGCCGCTGCCGCGGCCGAGCTGTGCGCGCGCTTTGGGTTCCTGCGTGACGTGGTGGCCGAGATGGAGCGCTCGGTTCCCTACGCCGCCGCGCTGATGCGCTCCAGCGACGGGCTCCGCCTCGATCTGCGCGACGGTGGCCAGTCGGCGCAGCGGCTCGATCCGCTGGCGGGCGTGGTCCTTACCGCGTCGGATGGGCATGCGCTCGAGGAGACCGCCACCGATCGCACCGATTCCGAAGCCATTCGCATCGCCGCCCGCGATCTCGTCGCCCGAGTGCGCTCCCGTCCCATAGACGGCGTCGGCCCGCCGCTCGAGATCGTGCCCGACGGACCCGTGGAGGCCGACTACGCGACTCCGGTCGAGATCGATCCCGGATCGCTCTCGCTCGCGGACAAGATCGCCCGATTCGAGGCAGTTCGGCGCGAGCTTCGCCAATCCGACGCCCGGGCGGTCCAGGCGTCGGCCGGATACGGCGAGACGGTGCAGCAGCAGGTCTTCGTCAACCGCGTCGGTATGGTGACCCAGCAGGTTCGTCGCACGACGCTGGCCCTGGTCCTGTACGTCTCTGACGGGCAACGGCAGCGCTACGAGTACATCGGGCGCGGCGGGACCGGCGGCCTGGAGTGCATCGAGATTGCGCCGGCCGAGCTGGCGGATGCGGCCGAGACCGCCGTCGCCCTCTTGACCGCGAGGCCGGCACCCGCCGGCGTCTACGACATCGTCGCGGATCCGTCGGTCAGCGGCACGATCGCCCACGAGGCGTTCGGGCACGGCGTCGAGACCGACATGTTCCTCAAGGATCGGGCGCGCGCCGCGCACTTCATCGGGCGCCGTGTGGGATCGGATCTGGTCACCATCATCGACGATCCGACCGTGCCCGGCGGCTACGGAGGCTACTACGTCGACGACGAGGGGCAGGAGGCTGGACCCACCGTCATCATCCGCGACGGAATCTTCCAGCGCGGACTCAGCGATCTGTACTCAGCCACCCGGCTGGGAATCCCGCGCTCTGCCAACGGGCGTCGCGAGAGCGTGCATCGCAAGGCGTACGCCCGCATGTCGAACACCTTCTTCGCCCGTGGTCAGCACACGCGCGCGCAGCTGGTCGAGAGCCTGGACGATGGGCTCCTGGTATGCCGCGCGTTGAACGGGATGGAGGACCCGAAGGGCTGGGGGATCCAGATCTGGACCAACTACGCCCGCGAGATCAAGCATGGACAGCCGACCGGCGTCCTGTACGCACCGGTTGCGATGACCGGCTACGTGCTGGACGTGCTGGCGGACGTGTCGATGGTCGGCGACGATTTCGAGATCACGCCCGGCACCTGCGGCAAGGGCTGGAAGGAGCTGGTCCCCAACGGATCGGGCGGTCCCCACCTGCGGACCCGCTGCCGGCTGGCCTGACCGATGGATCCCCGCATCGTCGCCGCACTCCGCGCGCATCCGGGGATTGCCGACTGGACGCTCCGCATGGAGCGGGCGCGGGGGGCGCAGATCTACCTCGTCGGCACGGACATCGAGAGCGTTCGCGAGGTGTCGCGCGAGGCCTACGAGGTCGAACTCTTCCACGACCATCCGGCGCCCGCCGGCGCAGAGGTCGAGGGCGAAGTCGCGCGCGGCGGCGCCACCATCCCGCTGGCGCAGATCGACCTGGATCGCCTGCCGGCGATCCTCGACGACGCCGTCACGATGGCGAGCCTGGTCAGCAACCGACCATGGGCGCTGCCCGAGGCGGCTGCAATGCCCGACGTCGCGCTCGTCGACGCCCGCCTCGTGCACGGCGCGGACGCCATGGCCGCTGGCCTCGAGGCCGCTGAGCAGATACGCGAGCTGGCCGAGCGCGAGCGCACTTCCGGCGTCCGCCTGAGCGGCGCCGAGCTGTTCCTCACCTACTACGAGCAGGAGCTGGCAAACAGCCGCGGCGTCGAGGCAACCTCCAC
>Ga0184639_10000164_pt1 | contig 23452 bp, 18 predicted proteins | sample PLM31_170_b2_FD_133155 | JGI IMG/M metagenome (GOLD analysis project Ga0184639, IMG submission 133155) | Groundwater sediment microbial communities from an aquifer in East River, Colorado, USA - PLM3-1_170_b2 | ecosystem: Environmental > Terrestrial > Soil > Riparian zone | place: USA: East...
GCCTCCGGGAAGGGGGGCGTGGGCAAGACCACCGTCGCCGTCAACCTGGCCGTCAGCCTGGCGCGCGACGGAGCCAGCGTCGGCCTGCTCGATGCCGATATCACCGGACCCAACGTGCCCCTGATGATGGGCACCAGCGGGTCGCACGTGACCGGCGTCGGATCGCGGGTGAACCCCGTCGTCGCCCACGGTGTGCAGATGATGAGCATCGAGTACTTCCTCACCGGCGGGGCGCCGGTGATCTGGCGGGGCCCGCTGATCCACTCGGCCATCCAGCAGTTCCTGCGCGACGTCGAGTGGGGTGAGCTGGACTACCTGGTGGTCGACCTGCCGCCGGGCACCGGCGACGCGGCGCTGAGCCTCAGCCAGCTGATCCCGCTCTCAGGTGCGGTGGTGGTCACCACCCCCCAGGAGGTGAGCCTGCTCGATGCCCGCAAGGCGATCGCCATGTTCACCAAGGTCAACGTTCGGACCCTTGGCGTGGTCGAGAATATGAGCGGCTTCATCTGCCCCGACTGCGGCACCCTGCATGACATCTTCGGCACCGGCGGCGCCGCCAGCCTCGCCCGTGAGCTGGGGCTGGAGGTGCTGGCGCGGATCCCGCTGGAGCCGGGTGTCCGGTCCGGCGGCGATGCCGGAGCACCGATCACCTCGGCGCAGCATCCAGGGAGTGACACGTCGGTGGCCGCGTCCGTCCTCCGTGAGCTGGCCCGTACTGTGGCCGGGCGGATCAGCGTGATCGCGGAGCCGTTTGCCGGGGCTCGGGCCAGCTAGCCTCGACGAGGGGCGAACCGAAGTCCTGCCGGCGGGGGATTGTCGATCGGCGGCCGCCGTCCAGAATGCCGGCATGCGGATCGCCGTGATTGCCGACCTGCACGCCAACCTCCCCGCCCTGCGCGCCGTCCTGCGCGACATGGCGGCCCTTGACTGCGACTGGATGTGGTGCGTGGGCGATGTCGTCGGACGGGGCCCGCACCCGAATGAAGTGATCGAGGAGCTCCGTCGGTTCGAGGCGCCGACCGTGCAGGGCAACTGGGACGAGGCCGTCGGGCTTCGACGAGAGCATCCGGGCGTCACCTGGCCGACGACCGAGGCCGAGGCCGATGGGCTGGCGTCCCTGGCTTGGACCAGCGAGCGGACGACCGATGAGCAGCGCGCCTGGCTCCGCCAGCTGCCCGCGGTGCATCGGTTCGACGTCGAGGAGCGCTCGGTGCTCCTCTTCCACGGTTCGCCGCTGCGGCAGAACGAGTACCTGTGGCGCGATCGTCCGAGTCGCGTCTTCGCCCGCGTCGGCAGCGATCAGGGGGACGACCTCCTCTGCTTCGGCAACACCCATGAGGCCTTCCATCGGGTAGTCGGCAAGAGCCATTTCGTGGCCGCCGGCTCGGTCGGCTGCGGGACCGCCGGCGACCCGAACGCGAGCTACGCGGTCATCGACATTGCGGGCTCCGAGCTGATGGTCAACTTCCGGTCGGTCCCGTACGACCGCGCAGCGGTCGACGCGGATATGCGCGTCGCCGGGTTGGCGCCGAGCCTGCTCTGGCTGCCCCCGCAGCCTCACCTCGGGCTGGAGGCCGAGGCGCGTCGGCTGGTCGAAGCGGAGGCCTAGGAGCCCGATCGCCCTCGGTAGCTGGCCACGGCGCTGATCATCAGATCCCAGAATCGGTCGACCTCCAGGCCGACCGCCACGTCGGCGTTGGGGGCGCGCCCGGTCACGCCGTACACGTCGCAGACCGTGCGCCCGTAGCTGAACTCGGCATTCGTTTCGATGTCGACCCGCATCCGGCGCGTGGGAACGATGGTCGGGTCGATCAGCCATGCCACGGCGCATGGATCGTGCACTGCGGGCGCCGCGAAACCAAAGACCCGCAGGTAGGTCTCGGCGAAGAACCGCAGCAGCTCTACGCAGAGGTCGGCGAGCGGGAAGTCGAGCGCTGCGATCCGCTCGACGACGGCCGGCGTGGCCAGTGCCTGGTGCGTGGTCTCGAGTGGCACCATCGTGATCGGCACCCCGGATTCGAAGACAGCGCGGGCCGCCTCCGCATCGGCCCCGATGTTGAACTCGGCAGCGGGGGTCACGTTTCCGAGGCCGATGGCGCCGCCCATCAGCACCACGCGGCGCAGACGACGTGCCAGGCCCGGGTCGCGCGACATGGCGGTGGCGACGTTGGTGAGCGGCCCGGTCGCGACCACGACCAAGCGATCGTGCGCGAGTGACGCCTCGAGGATTACGTCAACGGCGTGGCGGGGATCGAGGGGGTCGGTCGGCTCCGCGAAGGCTGGGCCGTCGAGACCGGACTCGCCGTGGATCTCGGGCGACGCGAGGCGCCTGCGCACCAGGGGGCGGTCACAGCCGGCTGCGACGGGGACGCCGGTGATCCCCGCCGCCGTACAGATCCGGCGCGCGTTCAACGAGGTCTTGTCCAGGCTCTGGTTGCCGGCCACGGTGGTGATCGCGACCAGGTCGAGGGAGGGCGAGGCCGCAGCCAGGAGGATGGCCAGCGCGTCGTCGTGGCCGGGGTCACAGTCGAGCACGATCGGCTGCCGCATCGGGCGGCCGGAGCTCATTCCTTCTTGTAGGGCCGTCCGTCGGCGGCCGGCGCGCGGACGCGCCCCACGAGGCCGCTGACCACGATGATGGTCACCAGGTAGGGGACCATCTGGAGGAACTGCGACGGGACCGCGAAGTTGAGGATCGAGAGCCGCGTCTGGATGGCGTCGGCGAACCCGAAGACGATTCCTGCCAGAAACGCTCCGAACGGGGCCCATCCGCCGAAGATCATGGCCGCCAGGCCGATGAAGCCCCGCCCGGCGGACATCTCCTGCTGGAAGCCGCCGGTCGAGCCGAGGGTGAGATAGGCGCCGCCCAGGCCGGCCAGCATGCCGCCCATGATGACGTTGCGGTAGCGCACGTAGAAGACGTTGATCCCGACCGTATCGGCCGCCTCGGGATGCTCCCCGACGGCCCGCACCCGGATCCCCCAGCGCGTCGAGAAGAGCATGTAGTGCAGGATGAAGATGGTCGCGATGAGGGCGTAGACGAACACGTTCTGACGGAAGAGGATGCCGCCGATCACCGGAAGGTCGCTGAGAATCGGGATGTCGATCGGCCCAAAGCGCTCGGGGTCGTTGAGCTGGGGGAGTGGAGCGAGCACCCGTGTGGCGAGGAACGAGGTGATGCCCACGGCGAAGATGTTGATCACCACGCCCGCGATGATCTGGTCGACCAGGTAGCGGATCGCCAGCACCGCCAGCAGCGCGGCCAGCAGCCCGCCCGTGACGATCGCAGCGATGATCCCGACCCACTGGTTGCCACTCGCGCTGGCTGCCACCGCCGAGGCGAACGCGCCCGACAGCAGCATCCCCTCAATGGCGATGTTCACCACCCCCGCACGCTCGCACAGGATGCCGGACATGGCGCCGAAGGTGATCGGCACGCTGCGCTGAAGTGTGCTCTGCAGGATGCCGGCCAGGCTGATGTCGCCGCCCGCCCCGGCCCACGCCAGGAAGCCGAAGGAGAAGATGCAGATCACCAGCGCCATGACAATCGCCCAGCGCGCGCCGAAGCCGCGGGTCAGTTGCACTGCGCCGGCCATGGCGGCCATCGCCGCCAGCAGGTACGCTGTCCCGGCGGTTGGAACGACCAGGTCTGGCACGCCGGAGCTCTGTCGAACGTCCAGCGCGAAGGTGGTCTGTGCCCCCGAGTCAACGTTCCCGAAGACGAGCACCATCACCGCCGCCAGCAGCAGATAGAAGATGCCGTACGCCTGCTGGCGGCGCCGGCTCAGGCCGTAGCGCACGCCCGCCGCCACGCTGACCCCGGTCATCCGCCCCAGCCTTTGATGGAGATCTCTGGGCCGCGCACACGCGAAGCCTTGATGCGGTAGATGCCGCGCACCAGGGCCGGCGCGGCGATGAACATGATCACGAGCGCCTGGATGACGACGACGAGGTCGATCGGGATGCCGGTGGCGGCCTGCATCGGCGTCGCACCGGCTCTGAGCGCGCCGAAGACCAGTGCGGCGCCGACCACGCCGAGCGGGCGCGAGCCTCCCAGCAGCGCCAGCGCGATCGCGTCGAAGCCCCAGCCGGGGGAGAAGCCGGGAGTCAGTCGGCCGTTGGTGCCGACGATCTCCGAGGCGCCGGCGAGACCCGCCAGCCCGCCGGAGATCATCATCGTCAGCACGATCGTGCGGCCGATGCTCATGCCGGCGTAGCGTGCGGCCGACGGGTTGAGCCCGACCGCGCGGAACTCGAAGCCCCTGGTCGTGCGAAAGAGGAGCCAGGAGACGACGAAGGCGGCCGCGAGGGCGATGATCAGCCCCCAGTGCACTCGAAGATCGCCACCGAAGAGGCGCGGCAGCGTGGCGGAATCGAGGATGAACCGGCTCACCGGGTCTTCGCGGTCCGGGCGCTGGAAGAGCGGCTGGCGCAGCGCGAAGTCGATGGTCAGGTAGGAGACGTAGTTGAGCATGATGGTGGTGATCACCTCGTGCGCGCCGGTCCGAGCCTTCAGGATCCCTGGCACGAACCCCCACAGGGCACCGCCCACGAACCCGGCCAGGATCGCGAGGGGCAGGTGCACGAAGAACGGCAGACCCTCGAACGAGATCCCCACAGCGGTCGCGCACAGGCCGCCGATGTAGATCTGTCCCTCCGCCCCGATGTTGAACAGGCCGGCCCGGAAGCCGAGCGCCACCGCCAGCCCGGCCAGGATGAGCGGTGTGGCCCTCAGCAACGTCTCACTGATCGCGTTGGGGCTCCCCAACGAGCCGCTGAGGAGGCCGGTGTATGCGGCACCCACGGACCCAAGTCCAGCGCCGAGCGCGGCACCCGGGTCCGATCCGATCCGGCCGAAGAACTCCGGGTCGGAAAAGATGATGACGAAGGCGCCGAGGATGAGTGCGGTCACGATGGCCAGCAGCGGCAGCACCAGCTGACGCAGGGCCCCAGCGAGCCGAGCCGGGATCCGCGCAACAATTGATGCCGGGGCGGGCTCGCCTGGCGGGGCCTGCTGCGACGGAGGAGCGGTCGGCGGCTGGATGTTGCTCATGCGCCTGCCGTCACCGGGACGATGCCCTCTTCCGGATGGGCGCCGCCCATCAGCAGGCCCAGCCGCTCAGGCGTCGCCTCCGACGGTTCGAGGATGTCGACGATGCGGCCCTGGAACATGACCGCGATCCGGTCGCCAAGCGACAGGACCTCTTCGAGCTCCGTCGAGACGATCAGCACCGCCGTCCCCTCGTCGCGCTTGGCAACGATGCGCTTGTGGATGTACTCGATCGACCCGACATCCAGCCCACGGGTCGGCTGTGCGGCGACCAGCAGCTTCAGGGGGCGTGAGAACTCGCGGGCCACGATCACCTTTTGCTGGTTGCCACCCGAGAGGTTGCCGATGTCATTCAGGACGGACGTCGTTCGGACATCGAATTCGCGCGCCAGTTCGGTCGCGGTCGCCAGCATGGCGTCCCGATGGAGCGCCACGCCGCTCGAGAAGGGCTCCAGGTAGTAGCTGTTCAGGATCATGTTCTCGGCGACCGTGAAACCAACGATGAGGCCCTCCTCCAGGCGGTCCTCGGGGACATGCCCCACCCCGGCCGCGAAGACGTGCCGCGGGTCGGAACGCGCCGGCGCGCCGGCGATGTGAATCTCACCGCTCTCCACTCGCCGAAGCCCGGTGATCGCATCCACCAGCTCGGTCTGGCCGTTCCCCTGCACACCCGCGATCGCGACGATCTCGCCGGCGCGGACGGTCAGGTCCAGGCCGTTGACGGCCACCTGGTGTCGGTCGTCGCGAACGGTGACGCCCCGGATCTGGAGCACCTCCTCGCCGACCTTTGGAGGACTCTTGGTGACCTCCAGCTGCACGGGACGGCCGACCATCATCCGCGCCAGCTCGGCCTCATCGGTGGCGCCGGGGGTCGTGGTGCCGACCACCTTGCCGCGCCGCAGCACGGTGATCCGATCGGCGATCTCCTGGACCTCGTTGAGCTTGTGGGTGATGAAGATGATCGAGGTCCCGGAGCGGGCAAGGGAGCGCATCACCTTGAACAGGTCCTCGATCTCCTGCGGCGTCAGGACGGCACTGGGCTCATCCAGGACCAGCAGGTTCGAGTGGCGGTAGAGGGTCTTGAGGATCTCGACGCGCTGGCGGACGCCCACCGGCAGGTCCTCGATGACGGCATCGGGGTCGACCCTGAGGCCGTGCTCGGCGGAGAGCTCCAGGATCCGCCGCCGTGCCTCGTCGCGGTCGAGCGCCATCAGCGGGCCTGAAGTCGACTCCACGCCCAGCATGATGTTCTCGGTGACGGTGAAGACCGGGATCAGCATGAAGTGCTGGTGCACCATCCCGATCCCGGCGGCGATGGCGTCGCCCGGTCCGCTGAAGTGGACCGGATTGCCGTCGATCACCACCTCGCCCTCATCCGGCCGATAGAGGCCGTACAGGACGTTCACCAGGGTCGACTTGCCGGCGCCATTCTCGCCCAGCAGGGCGTGAATCTCGCCCGGCGAGACGGTGAGGTCGATGCCCTCGTTGGCGACGACCCCCGGGAATCGCTTGGTGATCCCCTTCAGTTCCAGCTGCATCGATTCTGACTCCCCGCAACCGGGAACGTGACAGGCGGCCCTGCCGTGTGGCGAGGGCCGCCCGTCGGTGAGTGGTGACGACTACGTGACGGTTGTTACGCCGCGGGCGGCTCCGGCTTGCCCGAGTAGTCAGCCACCTTGACGGATCCGTCGATCAGCGCCGCCTTCAGCGCGTCGACTTCACTCTTCAGCGCCGCGGGGACCAACGAGTCGAGGTCATGGTACGGCGCGATGCCGACCCCGTCGTTGGCCAGCGTGCCGACGTACAGGTTCTCGGTCCACGGGCCCAGCTGGGCGTCCTCGACCGCCTTGAAGACGGCGTTGTCCATCCGCTTCAGCTCGCTCGACAGCATGATGTCCTCGAAGCCAGGCACCGACAGGTACTGGTCGACATCGACGCCGATGAAGAGCGGCTTCGGATCGAGGGTGGACGGGTTGTCCTGGACGGCTGCCATGCCGCCCTGGCCGGCGGGGCCGGCCACCGCGAAGATGATGTCGGCGTCCGCCTGCATCAACGCCTCAGCCTTCTCCCGGCCCAGCCCGAGGTCGTTGAAGTCGTCCGTGAAGACGCCTTCCTGTGTCACCGGATCCCAACCGACGACCTCGACATTGGCGTCGTTCTGCTCGTTGTAGTAGTTCACGCCGGCCACGAAGCCGTCCATGAAGTCGGTCACCGTGGGGATCTTGGCGCCGCCGTAGGTTCCGACCACGCCGGTCGTCGACATTCCCGCCGCCAGGTAGCCCTGGAGCATGGAGGCCGATGCCGTGTCGAAGACGAGCGCTCGGATGTTCGGGACCGGCGGGGTGTAGGCGAAGTCGACGATCGCGAACAGCTGCTCCGGGTTCCTCAGCGCCGCTGTCCTGGTGGCATCGCCGAGCAGGAACCCGACGGTGATGATCAGGTCACAGCCTGCATCCATGAGGGCGTTGATGTTCGGCTCGTAGTCAGTGTCGGCCGAGGACTCGAGGAACGTGATCTCGACGCCGAGTTCGGTCTCCGCCCTCTTGAGTCCGTCGTAGGCGTTCTGGTTGAATCCCTTGTCATCGATCCCGCCGGTGTCACTCACCTCGCAGGCCTTGAAGCCCGCAGGTTCAACCGACCCGGCCGCTGACTCCGCGGCCGACTCCGCTGCCGACTCCGCAGCAGACTCGCCGCCGCCATTGCAGGCTGCGAGCACCAGCATCAACGATACGAGGGCGGCGCTCGCGCCGAGCCATCGCTGCTTCCGCATTGATTCTCCTTCTCCCCTCAATCACTGATTGCCGGTGCCGCATCCGATCGCGACGGGTCGGTCGCGTTCTGGCCCGAGGGCGAGGCCGGCGCGAATCCGGGCGATCATAACGCGCCGTCAACCCGCGACTCAAGTAGTTTATGAAGTTGCCCCGCGCGCCCCGTTGCGCGCCGACGGCCGCCCGTATCATCGAGCGGCATGGATCCGATCCCACTGCTCGTGCCTCGCCTTGTCATCCTTGACCTCGACGGAGTGGTCTACCGCGGGAAACAGCCGGTCGATGGGGCGGCGTCGCTCGTCGCCGCCCTCCGCGAGCGCGGCACGAAGGTTCGCTTCGCCACCAACAACTCGATGGCGACACGGGCTGCGTATGTCGATCGGCTCGGCAGCATGGGGATCGGCACCTCGATCGACGAGATCGTGACCTCGACATCGGCGACGATCGATCACCTGCGCGAGCACCTTCCCGAGGTCCGGCGCGTGCTCGCGGTGGGCGCTCCGGGCATGGTCGAGGAGCTGCGCGACGCCGGCTTGATGGTCACCGCTCCTGCCGACGCGGCCGGACCGGACTACGACGGTGGGCCGCTCTCCATCACCTACGACGCGGTCATTGCCGGGCTCGACCCCGGCTTCGACTACCGGCGCCTGGCCGCGGCCAGCGCCGCCCTGCGCGCCGGTGCCCGGTTCATCGCCACCAATGCCGACCTGCGCTACCCAACGCCATCGGGCTTCCTGCCGGGGGCGGGGTCGATCATCGCCGCGCTGCAGGCCGCCAGCGGGGTCGAGCCGCTCGTCATCGGCAAGCCGGAGGCTGGCATCTTCCGGGCGATCCTGGAGCGCGCCGGCATCGAGCCGAGCGAGGCACTGGCGATCGGCGACAACCCGGATGCGGACGTGGTGGCTGCGCACCGCGCCGGGATCGGCTCGATCCTGGTGCTGACGGGGGTCACCGACGAGGCCGCCGCCTGGGCGCTGAGCGGGGAGCGGCGCCCCGACCGGGTGGCACGCGACCCGTCGGGCGTGGCTGCGCTGCTCGGGCTGACGCTCAGGTGAGGCCGGGCGCCTCGGCCGCCCAGGCCGACCAGGCCAGCTCGGCGGCGTCGCCCATCGGTCCCAGGACGGCCCTCGGCGCGAAGCCGCGCCGGAAGGCGTTGACGGCGATCGATGCCAGCTCCTTGCGAGTGAGCCGCTGGGCCGTCGCGATGCGGGCCAGCTCATCGGTCAGGGTCGTGGCCGAGACGGTCCGGTCATCGGTCGAGATGGTGACGCTCACCCCCGCGCGGTGGAGCGCAGCGAGCGGGTGGGATGCCAGATCGGCGACGATGCCCGCCTGCACGTTGCTGGTCGGGCACAGGTCGAGCGTCACGTCGCGCTCGCGGACCAGCGCCACCAGGTCGGGATCGTCGGCGGTGGTGACCCCGTGGGCGATGCGCCCCACCCCCAGGTCGAGCGCCTCGCGAATGCGCTGCGGCCCGGGCACCTCGCCGGCGTGGGTGGTCAGCGCCAGGCCCCCAGCGGCTGCCGCCACGAACGCGGCCGCGTGCGGCGGTGCCGGGTATTCCGCCTCGCGGCCGGCCAGGTCGAAGCCGATCACCGGCGGGCCGAAGGCGGCCGCCGTTCGGGCCAACTCCACGTTCGCGCCGGGCGGGTGCGAGCGCATGGCGGTCACGATCAGCCCGATGAACGGGGTTCGGGGTCCGATCTTGGCGGCCGCCTCGCCGATGCCTGTGGCGACCGCCTCGATGACGTCGACGACGGACAGGCCACCTTCCAGGTGGAGGCGCGGAGCCCACCGGATCTCGGCGTATCGCAGGCCGTCGTCGGCCATCGACTCGATCAGCTCTGCGGTCACCCGACGCAGCGCGGGGGCTGTCTGGAGAAGCGCGATGGGCAGGTCGAAGAAGGTGAGCAGCTCCGACTGGTCCTGGCAATGTGCGGGCCCGACCATCCGCCCGGTGGCTTCGTCGAGCGTGAGCGGGATGCCGGCCGCAGTCGCCAGCGCGACCGCGGTCTCGGGGCGCACCGATCCGTCGAGGTGCTGGTGCAGCTCGGCCTTCGGCATGGACCGGAGTCGATCGAGGTCCATCACGTGATGATACGTGGCGCCCGCCTCCGTGGAGCGGTCGCGCTGATGGCGGTCGTGATCCTTGCCGGCATCTGCCTTGGATTGCGGCCGCCGGACGCTGACACCGCCGATCCTCCCCTGGCCGTGGGACGCGGCGAGCAATTGGCCGCGGCAGCCTCCGCGGCCAACGATGCGCTCGTCCGGCTGAGCGAGGTCCTGGCCGAGGCACTCGACCGTGCGCGACGCGGAGCGGCGCGCACGGTGGCGGGGGACCGGCCTCCGGCGACTGAGCTGCTGGCCGCCGCTCAAGGTCTCGAGGCCGATGCGGCCACCGGCGACGCAGCCCGCCGCGCCCTCGAGGCGTTGGCCGGCACGGCGGCCTCGGTTGATCCCGGGGCTCGGGTGCCCGCGCTGTCGTACAGCGGCCCTGAGCTGCTGGAGATCGCCGCACAGCTGCGCTCCATTGCCGAGGCGGCGACGCTCTTCGTTGAGCGGCGGAACGCGACCGCCACGGTGGTCGCGGCGCTCGGCGCCGGCGTTGCCGCGCTCGACGCCAATCAGCCGGACGTCGCCCTGGACCGCCTCGATGCGGCGGTCGAGCCCCTCGCCTCGCTGGAGGGCTGGTCAGAGCGCCCGCCGTTACTGCGCTACTGGATGACCATCGTCGGCCGGCTCCTCGATGCCGCGAGGGGAATCGCCGTGGCGACCATCGATGGCGACCCGGTGGCGGCGGCCGTCGCCGCGGTCCGCTACCGCGAGGCAGGCGCGCTGGCGGGAGGCGCTGACAACGCGCTCGCCGTTGCCCTGGCAGAAGAGGCCTCCGCCGTGAGTGCAGCGCCGCTCCGACGCCTCGCCGCCCTGGCCGGCGAGGCGGCCGACCTGCGCGCGGCGCTGGACCCGTGGCTGCTGCATCCGGCCACCTGAATGGGCGGTGACCGGTTCTATACTCGCGCGACCGATCGGTCCGCATGAGGGGATTCGTCGGTCGCCGATCTGGAAGCAGCTGAGGAGCAACGATGCGCGTTCGCGCCCAATCGATCAGCCCTGCTGCGGTGCGGGCCGATGTCCTCGCGGTGCCGATCTACCGCGAGGATCGGGAGTTTCCGCCCGATCTGGCTGAGCTCGATGTCGCCGCCGGGGGAGCGATCCGCGGCGCGATCGACTGGGGTGAGTTCGAGATCGCGGAGCACTACACGGCGCTGGTCGACGCCACCAGGATCGGCGCTGCCAAGACCCTGTTGGTGAATGGCGTTCGCCGTGGACGAGGTGCGTGGCGAGCACGGCGCGTCGCCTCGACTGCGTCACGACGCCTCCAGGGCCGTGGGGCCCGGACGATGGCGCTATGGCTGCGCGACGGCGAGGACGGGGACGGCTTCGCGGCCGCCGCCATCGGGGCCAGCCAGGGGACCTTCCGCCCGTATGCTCACTACGGTCGTGTGCGCGACACGGCCTCCATGTTGCGCAGCGTCGAAGAGCTGATCCTGGTTGGGCAGGGAGCGCCTCCGGACGAGGTCATGGATCGAGCGGCAGTCGTTGCCGACGGCGTGGAATTCGGTCGCATCCTGTCGAACCGCGCGTCGAACGACCTCTATCCGGAGCGGATGGCCGAGGTGGCGCGTGAGTTGACAGCGGAGGGCTGCACGGTCGAGGTGCTGGGAGTCGACGAGATGCGAGCCCTCGGAATGGGCGCCCTGCTCGGCGTGGGGCAGGGCTCGGCGCACGAGCCGCGGCTGATCGCGGTCAAGCTTCCCGGCTGGGGGCGCGCCGGCGACCGCAGGCTGGCCATCGTCGGGAAGGGAGTCTGCTTCGACTCCGGCGGCATCAGCCTCAAGGCCGCCGAGCGGATGGAAGAGATGAAGCACGACAAGGCGGGCGCCGCCGCAGTCATCGCCGCGGCGCGCACAGTCGCGCGGCTTGCCCCGGAGACGCCGCTGATGGCGGTCGCGCCGATGGTCGAGAACATGCCGGGTGGCAACGCCCAGCGACCTGGCGACGTGGTGAAGGCGATGAATGGCAAGACGATCGAGGTGATCAACACCGACGCCGAGGGGCGCCTGATCCTGGCGGACGCGCTCCACTGGGCCGAGACCCAGGGCGCCACCCACATCGTCGACGTGGCCACGCTGACCGGCGTGGCGGCGACCGCCTTCGGTGACCTCATCAGCGCCTATTTCGCCAGGCCCCGCGACCTGGGGGCGCGGGTGCAGGCCGCCGCCGATGCGACCGGGGAGTGGTTCTGGGAGATGCCCCTGGCGACCGAGTACCGTACTTCGCTCGACTCGGCGCATGCGGACATCGTGAATTCTGCGACCAAGGAGGGCTCGCTGCTCAAGAGCGCCGTCTTCCTGTCCGAGTTCGTGACCGTACCGTGGGTGCACGTCGACATCGCCGGCAGCGCCTACCTGATCGCCGACAAGGCGCACAACCCGAAGGGCGCGCTGGGCACGGCGGTCTCCACCCTCGTGCGCCTGGCGCTCGACTTCTCCGCAAGCGCCTAGCCGCGTGACGCTTATCGCCGTCGCTGCCGGTGTGGCATTCGCTGCGATCGGCGCGGCTGCCGAGCGCCTGGCCAGCGTCTGGCCGCCCGACGAGGCCTCTCGACGTAGCCCCGGCCCGCGGACCGTCGCCCTGGCCGTCGCTGCGGGGCTCGCCGGTGGGGGCCTCGCCTGGCGCTCGAGCCTCCCGGCCTGGGCGACGGCCGTCCACCTGGCCATCCTCGCGCTCCTCGTCCTGCTCACCGCCACCGACCTGGAGCAACGTCGATTGCCTCATCTGCTGCTCGACCCGCTGCTCGTGCTGGCGATCGTGTTCATCCGGTTCAACCCCACGGTGGCGTGGTTCTCCGCTGTCATCGGGGCGGCGGCGGCGGTGGGGTTCCTCGGTCTGCTCGGGCTTGCGATCCGCGGGGGAGTTGCCTTCGGCGACCTCCTGCTGGTGAGCGCGCTGGGCATGCTGCTCGGCTGGCCGGCGATCTTCGTCGCCATCTTCATCGCGGCTCTGCTGTCGGCCGGGGTCGGCATCGTGCTGCTGGTGACGAAGCGGGCGGGCATGCAGAGTTACATCCCGTTCGGCCCGTTCCTGGTGATTGGCGCCGTGGCAACCCTGCTGCGTGATCCCGATCTGCTGGGCACCGTCGCCGCGTATGCCCCCGGCCTGCTCGCTCGATGAGCTCCGCACCTTCGATCTGACGGCCATCCGGGTCGATCGGGATGGCGCGCGGGTGGACAGGTCAGGTATCCTGTGCCTCCCCCGGCCCGTGTCCGGGGTTCGTTCCGGTCGCCATCGCGCACGCCCTCGCGATCAGGGCCGTCGGAGCGCCGACTGTTCGAGCCGTCACGGGAGCAACATCGATCGCCAGTCGCCACGCCGCGCCATGGGTCGCCGCCCTCCTGCTGCTGACGGTCGTCATCGCGCCGACCCAGTGGCCGTCGGCGGTGCGCGCCACCGACCCCACCGTCGACGGGGCCGTCGCCGAGCAGCGGCGGATGGAGGCGGAGCTCGCGCGCCAGCGTGCGCAGTTCGCCGATCTCCAGCGTGAGCAGGCGGACCTGACCGCCAGCCTGCTTGGCCTCGTCACTGATATCGAATCGATCGGGCTCGAGATCGAGCGCGCCTGGCAAGCGCTCGAGAGGGCCGGACGTGAACTGGTGCAGGCTCGTGCCGAGCTGCGCAGACACGAGCTCGACATCAGCACGCTCGAGGAGACGCTCGCCGAGCTGTCGAGCGGGATCGAGGTCTCGAACGTGGAGCTGATCGAACGGGAGGCTCTGTTCCAGGAACACCTGCGGACTGCATATGAGCAGAGCCAGACATCGGTCCTGGAAGTGCTGCTCTCGACCGATTCCTTCACGCGCGCGACGAGCGAGCTCTCGTACATGCTCACCCTGTCGGACGAGGATCGCGAGCTCGCAATAGAGATTCGCGACCGCCGCACGCGACTCGAGGTGCGGCAGGAGACCCTGAGCGTCGGCCGCGATGCGTTGACTGCGCTGCGCGACATTGCCGCGGAGCGAGCCGCCGCGCTCACCGAGCAGCAGCGACAGCTGGATGAGGCGGGGCTCGCCCTCGAGGAGAAGCGGAAGCAGCTCGAGCAGCTGAAGGATGCGCAGGAGGAGCAGTTCGCCGTCAACTCCGGTACGGCCGTCCAGCAGCGAGACCAGATCGCCGCCCAGGAGCAGGCCCTGGCAGGGCAGCAGGCCCTGGTCGATAAACTGATCGAGGCCGCCGAGAAGCTCGACATCGCGTATCGCGGCCGCTTCGCGTGGCCCGAGCGCGGCGCGTTCATGATCACCCAGGAGTTCTCCGCCCACCACGGCGGTCTCGATATGGCGTACCTGAACCGGTGTGGCGGACCGATCTACGCCGCCGGCGACGGCATCGTGATGGCCGACGGGCGCCCGAACTCCAAGTACGGCGACTCGGCCATCGGCGTGCTGATCGGCCATTCGCAGCGGCTGGGCACCATCTACTGGCATCTCTCGCGGGAGATCGTTTCGGTCGGGCAGGAGGTCCACGTCGGCGACGTCATCGGCTACGAGGGCGCCACCGGCATCGCGACCGGCTGTCATCTGCATTTCGGCGTGCTGTTCGACGGTATGTCGGTGAACCCGCGGAAGTACCTGCCCTAGGTCGACCACGGCTGCCAACCGGCAACCCTTCGATTCGACCGAATCCCGCCCATGGGGTACCGTTTCACCTGATGCACCCCGCCATGCAGCGGCGCCGACATCGGTTGCTGATCCGCCGCACCACGCAGCGCCGCAGCCCACGTCGCGGGTTGGTGACCTTCGCCGCCGTCGCCGTCGGCGTCTTCGTCCTGTTCATCGGTGGCACCGCGGTGGGGACCGGCGCCGGGCTGTTGGCCGCGTACAACTACTTTGCGACCGGCCTGCCCGACCCGCGCATCCTCGACGGCATCGAGATGCCAGCCACCACGTACGTCTATGACCGCACCGGCACCCTTCTGCTGGCGCGCTTCGAGTGTGAGAACCGCGAGGAGGTGCGTTTCGGGCGCCTCCCGGACTCGATCGTGAACGCCACGGTGGCCGCCGAGGATCGCACTTTCTGGACGAATGATGGGGTCGACTATTACGCGGTGGTGCGTGCCGCACTCGCCAACCTGGAAGCCGGGTCGATCGTGCAGGGAGCGAGCACCATCACCCAGCAGGTGATCAAGTACGCCGGCTCGATCCAGGAAGCCCAGGCGGAGAGTGAGCCGCCCTCCTCCGCCGCACCTTCGATCGAGCTCGACCCCGGCACGGCACCGGCCAAGCCCGACCCATGCGAGCAGCCGGCGCTCACCTTCCTCGCGGAGCGCGGCTTCGAGGACAAGATCCGCGAGCAGATCCTGGCGCGCCAGGTGACCGCTGCGTATCCGGGGCGCGACGGCAAGGAGCGGATCCTGGAGACCTACCTGAACCTGATCTACTACGGCAATCGCTCGTACGGCATCAAGGCCGCGGCGGCCAACTTCTTCGGGACCTCCGACCTCAACGAGCTGTCACTCTCGCAGGCAGCGTTCCTGGCCGGCCTGCCGAAACTGCCCAGCTACTACGACCCCTACCAGCCGGTCGCGAGTCCTCGGGGACCTGCACGCGCGATGGCGCGGCGCAATGACGTACTCGCCGCGATGCTGCGCGAGGGCTACATCACGCCGTCCCAGCACGCCGCGGCGGTGGGCGTTACGTGGGAGGAGATGGGGCCCAGTAAGGTGACATCGGTCCTGCGCGAGCCACACTTCGCGTTCCGCGTGCAGCGCGAGGCGGAGCAGATCCTCGCCTCGATGGGCGTGGCCAACCCCGCGCAGGCGGTGCTGACCGGCGGCTACCGGATCACGACCACCCTCGACTACCCGCTCCAGCAGGCCGCCAAGGAGCAGGTGCGCAAGTGGGTCACGGCACTCGTCATCAAGAACGTGCACAACGGGGCGCTGGTCGCCATCAATTCGGCGAACGGCGAGATCGTGGCGTACGTCGGTAGCGTCGACTACTACAACCGTGATGATCCCCGGGTGCGTGGCCAGTTCGACGTCGCCGGGCTCGGGCTCCGGCAGGCCGGGTCCGCCTTCAAGCCGATCACCTACAGCTCGGCCTTCCGTGCCCGCGCGGCGACGCCCGCCACCTTCTTCGTGGATGCGGTCACGCAGTACGGCTCGTCGAACCCGAAGAATGCCTATATCCCGACCAACGCGGGCATCAAGGAGCATGGTCCGCTGCTAGCGATGGACGCGCTGCGCTACTCGCTGAACGTTCCGTCGGTGATGATGCAGAACCTGGTCGGAGTGGACGTTACCGCCCAGTTCGCCGAGTCGATGGGTGTCGCCAGCGCCGAGTACATCCTCGGCGAGGAACCCGGGCTGACGCTGACCCTCGGCTCCGTCCCCATCAACCTGACCAACCTGACGCAGGCTTACGGGGTCTTCGGCGAGGGGGGGACACTCCACCCGGCGACCACCGTGATCGAGATACGCGATCGCGACGGCACGGTGATCTACAGCGCAGCCGATGACGCGCCAGAAGCCACGCAGCCGATGACCGCCGCCGAGGCGTACCTGACCCACTGGATCCTGGAGAGCAACACCAACCCGCGGGTCAACCTGCTGTGGGGCAAGCGCGCCGCCCTCTACGACACGGCCGGCAATCGGCGCCACGCCGGCTTCAAGACCGGCACGACCAACGACTACCGCGACGTCTCCGGCTTCGGGTACGTGCCGGGTAGCCTGGTCACCGGCGTCTGGATGGGCAACAACAACCAGGAGCCGATGTCCAACGAGTTCGGGGGCCTCTTCAGCGCCGACGGCCCGCTCTACCTGTGGCACGACTTCATGCAACTGGCACTCAACCAGCCATGGGACTGGAACGGCCTCGCCCCGACGCCGAACGACGACATCGCCCAGCCCGATGGGGTGGTGACGGCCAGCATCTGCAGGTTCAGCGGCATGTCCCCGACGCCGGCCTGTGGCATCACGATCAAGGCTCCGTTCCTGGAGGGCACCGTGCCGCCGCCCGACAACGTGCATGTCAACAAGGAAGGCGGCGGTGGGCCTTCGCCCACGCCGGAGCCGTCGGGCGGCAATGGCAATGGTGGGGATGGCGGCGGCGGGACCCCTGTCAGTGGGCCGTGCTTCGACATCGTCGCCGAGCTCCAGCAGGATGGGCGGGCGCCAGAGGAGATCGCGGCTGCTCGACGCTGGGCTGATCGCTATGTGAACGGCGAGCTGGCGCCCAAGGGGAGTGCGGGCAAAATCGGCGATCTTGGACCGGAGAATGTGTGGCTCCTCATCACCCCATTGAGAGGCAACACCGGGTTCGGCGGCCCGATCTGCGGAACCGTGCGCGCCACGCCCACGCCGGAGCCGACCCCCGAACAGTCGGAGGGTGGCCCCGGGCCGAGCCTCTGCCCGCCCGGCAACCCGGAGAAGTGCACGGCACTCCCGCTCCCGTCCCTGCCGCCCGCCGGCAGCCTTCCCGCCGACCGCCCTGCCGCCGGCGATCCGGGGACGGCCCTGGTCACGGTCTTCGCCGTGCCGGCGATCCTTGGTGCGCTGCCACTCGCGCGCCGGGCCGCGCGGTCGATGATCCGGCCGAGGCGTCGCGACTCACCCCGCACCTGACCCGCGGCGCGCCATCCTCCGGACCGTCGAGGACCCGTTGGGACTTGGCACCGTTCGTGGCCATGATCGCCGGCGTGCGAGAATCTGCCGGTGGCGCAGTCGATCCTGACCCTGATACTCGCCGGCGGCGAGGGTGAACGGCTCTCGATCCTGTCCCAGGTGCGCGCCAAGCCGGGCGTTCCGTTCGGCGGCAAGTACCGGATCATCGATTTCGCGCTCTCCAACGCCGTCAACTCCGGCCTGGCTGATGTCGCCGTCCTGACACAGTACGCCCCGCGCTCGTTGATCGACCACATCGGCGTCGGGCGGCCCTGGGACCTCGACCGAAGCCGTGGCGGTGTCACGCTGCTGCAGCCGTACCTCGGCCGAGGGCAGGCTCGCCAGTGGTACCGGGGCACCGCCGATGCGGTCCTCCAGAACATGGAATTCATCGCTGACCGGAATCCCGAGCTGGTCGTGATCCTGGCCGGTGACCATGTCTACAAGATGGACTACCGCCCCTTCATCGAGCGCCACCGGGCGATGAACGCGGATATCACCTGCGCGGTCCGCACCGTGCCGATCGAGGAGGCGCACCGCTTCGGCATCCTCGAGACCGATGACGGGGGGCGTGTGACCGCCTTCGTCGAGAAGCCCCCCAAGCCGACCAGCAACCTCGTCAGCATGGGCGTCTATGTCTTCTCGTGGTCCTGCCTGCGCAGCGTCCTCTCGCCGGAGCGTGTCGACTTTGGGCAGGACGTGCTGCCGGCCATGGTTGCCTCCGGGCGCCGCGTCTTCGCGTACGAGTTCGGCGGCTACTGGCAGGATGTCGGGACGGTGGAGAGCTACTGGCGCACCAGCCTCGACCTGCTCTCCGAGTCGCCCGGGATAGACCTGTACGACCGCGGCTGGCTGATCTACACCAAGAGCGAGGAGCGGGCGCCGGCACTCATCGGGCCTGACGCGGTCGTGACTCGCAGCATGGTCAGCCACGGCTGCGTGATCGAAGGCACGGTTGCGCATAGCGTCCTGTCGCCGGGTGTGCGGGTGGCGCGCGGGGCGGTCATACGCGACTCGATCGTGATGTTCGACTCGTACGTCGGCGAGGGTGCGGTCGTCGATCGTTCAATCGTCGACAAGGAGTGCTTCATCGGTGCCGGGGCGGTGATCGGCGATGGCGACGATCTGCGCCCCAACCGTCGCGAGCCCGAGCGGCTCTTTGCCGGCATCACGCTCGTCGGCAAGCGAGCGCGCATCCCGGCCGGGGCTCGGATCGGCCGCAACTGCCGGATCGATCCGGCCGTGGTCGAGGCCGACTTCGGGCGGCGGCGGAACGTCCGCTCCGGCGAGACGGTGGCGCACCCTGGCTGAGGCAGCCCCGCCGCTCGACGCCTGGCTCGCCGAGCTCGGCCTGGAGGTGGTAGATGGCGGGGGGACGCCCGATGATCCAGCCTTCAGTCGCGACCTCCTGCTGGACGGTGAGCGCCGCTTCGACCTGCGGGTGACGGTGGCCTGGGTGGCGGGCGTGGGGCTCTCGACGTGGGCCTACTACGGGGCCGAGGCGATGGAGGTTCCCAGGCGGGTCCTGACCCGCCTCCTGCGCGCCAACTTCGACTACCCGTTCGTGAAGTTTGCCCTCACCGATGACGACCGTCCGATGCTGGTGGCCGAGCTGCCGGGCGACGGGCTCGATCGCGATGCGCTGGGCCGCGCCCTCACCCGCCTCGCGATCGTGGCCGATCGGCTTCTTGACGAGACCGCCGCGGCGGTGGCGGATCGCGGCGCCCTGCCCGATTGGGGCGGGCGGACCCCGCGCAACCCGAGCCTGCTGGCCACGTATCGGGCGGAGGTCGAAGCGACGATGCCTCCCTGGCAGGCGGTCGCTCCCACACCGCCGCGCCGCAGTCTCCTTGAGCGGCTGCTCGGGATCCGTCGATGACCCGCCGCATGGCGTGTGCGCTGACACTTGCCGCGCTGCTCGCCCCGCTGTTGGGGGCCGGCCATGCGCGGGCCGCGGAGTACAGCATGGCGACGGTCGCGCGCTACGTCGTGGATCCGGCTGCCCGCGAGATCGCCGTGAGCGTGGAAGTCGTCTTCACGAACACCAAGCCGAATCCGCCAGGCCAGGTGAGTGGCTTCGACCGGGTCGACCTGGCCATCCACGACGGCGCCAGCGACGTCGAGGCCGCGGACGCCAACGGAGCGTTGACGGTCGACGTCGAGCCCGGCGAAGGATCAGAGGTGGCGTCCGTCAGGCAACGGTCGCGGGTCGGCTACAACGCGTCGGTGACCTTCACGCTCTCGTACGTGCTGCTCGACGGGGCGGCCAATGGCGTGCACGCCCGACAGCAGGTGGTGGAGCTTGCGGCCTGGGGCTTCGGCACCAGCAGCCAGGTCACGGTCGAGCTGCCGACGGGCTATTCGGTCGAGGTCACCGGGGACCCGCTCGAGGAGAGCACCGAAGGCGATCTGACGCGGCTGACCTCCGGTCCGATCACGGATGCCAGCCGATGGCTGGCGCAGGTCACGGCCACCCAGCCCGCCACCTATACGACATTCTCCCGCAGCGTGGCGCTGGCGAGCGGCACGGTCGACCTCCAGGTGCGCGCCTGGGACGACGATCAGGCCTGGGGTCGACGCGCCCGCGACCTGCTCGCGGAGGCGCTGCCCCGCCTGGAGGAGGGGATCGGCCTGCCGTACACGCGCCTCGGACCGCTCGTGGTGATCGAGGTGGTGAGCGGCGAGGGGGAGCCTGCCGAGCCGGCCTCCCCGAGCGCCGAGATCCTGGTCGCCTTTGACGAGCCGACCTTCACACTGCTGCACCAGGCCGCGCACATCTGGATCGGAGAGCAGCTCGCGGCCGACCGCTGGATCCGCGAAGGGCTGGCATCGCATTTCGCCGCGCGGGCCGCAGTGGACATGGGGGTCGCGCTGCCCTACGCACCCGCCCAGCGCGCCGCCGAGCTCGCGGCCGATGCCCGGCCGCTCGCCACCTGGGGCGCGGTGTCCACGACCCCGGTCGAAGATGCGTACGCGTACGCCGCATCGTGGGCATTCGTCGACCGCCTGGCCGCCGCGGCCGGGGAGGCACACCTGGTCGAGGCGATCGGCCGGGTGGCGGCCGGATTGCCGGCCTACGACCCGCGAGCGCCCGATCCAACCATCCCGATCGACCCAGCCGCGACCCCGGTCGACACGCGCCGGCTCCTCGACCAGCTGGCCGCGGTGAGTGGCGTCGACCTGGCCGACGCCTTTCGCGATGTCGCTCTGGGTCCGGAGGCCGCGCTCGAGCTCGTCGAGCGAGCCATCGCGCGGGCCGCGTACGGGGAGCTGATCGACGCGGCCGGAGATTGGGGTCCCCCCGATCCGATTCGCTCGAAGATGAGCGACTGGCGCTTCGAGGAGGCCCGCACCGAGATCGAGGCGGCCCGAGCCTGGCTCGCCGACCGAGATCGCCTGGTCGATCGGATCGCGGCCGCCGGCCTCACCACGCCTGATCGGCTGCGAGAGCGATTCATGGTGAATGGGGGAGGGCCTGCCGCAACCTCCGAGCTGGACGCGGAGCGCGCCGTGGTCGAACTGTTCGAGACGGTTGCGGCCCAGGCCAACGCGGGCCGCGGACCGTTCGAGGTGATCGGCCTGGTGGCTGCTGACGACCCGCGTGGGCTCGTCAGCAATGCAGCGCTTCGCTTCTCGGCCGGCGATTTGCGCGCCGCCGCGGAGGCGCTCGAGGCGGCCGCGCTCCAGCTCAACCGGGCGACCGCCGACGGCCTCGTGCGAGCAGCGATCCTGGTGGTGCTCCTCACGGCCACGGCTCTGCTGGCTGGCCGGTCAGTCCGGCGCCGCCGGGGCAGCCACTACACTGCTGCCCCATGACCCGCGATCCGTCGCCGCCCGATTCCGGCCTGCCGCGGCCGCGCTTCGAGACCGCCGCCGACGTGCTTGCCGGGGAGACGGCCGATGTCTACTTCGATCGCGCCCGCCGGATCCTGGCCGCCGAGGGGCTCGACCCGGTCGTCACGATGGAGATCTTCGCTCGCGAGGAGGCGATCCTGTGTGGCGCCGAGGAGTCGCTCGCCTACCTGCGACGCATCCTCGGCGGGGAGGCCCGCCAGGACCCGCCGCCGATCGTCGAATCGCTGCATGACGGCGATCGGATCGGTCCCAAGGAGGTCGTCCAGCGCATCACCGCCCGCTACTCCGCGTTCGGCCTGTACGAGACGGCGATCCTGGGCATCCTGTCGCAGAGCACCGGCTGGGCGACGGCCGCGCGTCGTGTGGTGGAGGCCGCCGCGCCGATCCCGGTGATCGGCTTCGGCGCCCGGCACGTGCATCCGAGCGTCGCCGACCAGATGGACTATGCCTCGGTGGTGGGCGGCTGCGTGGGGGCCTCCACGCCAGCCGGGGCGCGCCTCGCGGGCCTGGCACCGACCGGCACGATGCCGCACGCCCTGATCATCATCTTCGGCGACACGGTGCGTGCCGCAGAGGCGTTCGACCGCCATATCGACCCCGATGTGCCGCGGATCGTGCTGGTCGACACCTTCAAGGACGAGGCGGAGGAGTCGCTCCGGGTGGCCGATGCACTCGGCGACCGGCTGTGGGGCGTGCGACTCGACACTCCGTCGGAGCGCGGACGCGTCACCGCCGACCTGGTCAAGGAGGTTCGCGCCCGGCTCGACCTGGCCGGCCACAGCCGGGTGAAGATCGTCGTATCCGGGGGCCTCGACCTGGAGCGGATCGCCTACTTCAAGGAGTCCGGCGCGCCGATCGACTCCTTCGCCGTGGGCTCCGCCATCTCCGACGCATCACCGATCGACTTCACCGGCGACCTCAAGGAGATCGATGGCCGTCCCGTCGCCAAGCGCGGCCGCATCCCCGGGCGCTCTGAGAATCCGCGCCTCCAGCGGGTCGACCTCTCAGCCTGATCCGGTCGGTGCCGCTGCGCGCCGTCGCGCCATCCACAGGATGGCGACCAGCGATTTGGCGTCTCTGATGCCTCCGTCGTCGATCGCGTCGAGGGCATCCGGGAGCGAGAGCCACGAGCGCTCGAGCGCCTCATCGTCGGGCGCCACGGCCACGACCGGCTGCGTCTCTGTCGCCAGGAAGACGGTCAGCAGCTCGGTCGAGAAGCCGGGGGCGGTGTAGAAGGACGGCCCCTCCTCCCACTGCGCCGCGGCGAGGCCGCACTCCTCGGCCAGCTCGCGCTCGGCCGCGGCGCGCGGCCTGGCGCCACTGGCGCACCATTGCCAGCCGCTCCCCGTCCCAGGCCAGGATCGCCACCGCGCCCGGATGCTCAACCACCTCGCGCAGGGCGCGGCGCCCCGAGTCGAGCTCCACCTCGTCGACGCGCAGGTTGAGCAGCCGGCCGGCGAAGGCGCGGCGCGTGGAGATCGTGCGCTCCGGCATGGGCGGCATCCTAGCGCGCCCGTCGCACCAGCCGGAGGTACTGCAGCCCGCTTCGGGAGGAGCGGCTAGCATCTGGACCGATGATCGTGGTCGAGGGGCTTCGCAAGGACTTTCGGGCGCTCACCGCCGTGCACGACATGGCCTTCACCGTCGGCGACGGCGAGATCTTCGGGCTGCTCGGCCCGAACGGCGCCGGCAAGACCACCACCGTCCGCATGCTCGCCGGGCTGATCACGCCGACCGCGGGCACGGCCACGGTGAACGGGCACTCGTTGGGCGAGGGGTCCCAGCGCATCCGCGCCATCACCGGCATCCTGACCGAGAGCCCCGGGCTCCACGAGAAGCTGACCGCTCGCCAGAACCTTGCCTATTACGGCCGCCTCTACGGGCTTCGCGGAGCGCGCCTGCGCGAGGCGGTCGAGCGCTACCTGGGCGTGGTCGAGATGACCCCGCACGCCGATCGTCGGGTGGCGACCTTCAGCAAGGGGATGCGCCAGAAGATCGCGATCGCCCGCGCGCTGCTGCACGAGCCGGAGGTGATCTACCTCGACGAGCCGACCAGCGGCC
>Ga0184639_10000166_pt1 | contig 23318 bp, 23 predicted proteins | sample PLM31_170_b2_FD_133155 | JGI IMG/M metagenome (GOLD analysis project Ga0184639, IMG submission 133155) | Groundwater sediment microbial communities from an aquifer in East River, Colorado, USA - PLM3-1_170_b2 | ecosystem: Environmental > Terrestrial > Soil > Riparian zone | place: USA: East...
CACGAAGAGGAGAGGCCCAATGAGCGACGAGCATGAACATGACCACGACCCCGACGATCACGAGGGCCACGACCACGGTCACGAGGTCCCACCGCTAACGGCGGACCAGCATCGCGAGCAGGGCGTCACCCTCTTCAACCAGGTCTGGGAGATGCTCGAGACGCCGAGCCGCACCGCTGCCGACGACGACCAGATGGTGCATGCCGCTCACGCATCACGCTGGCATTGGAGCCAGGCTGGCGCGGCCGGTGGCAACCAGCAGCTTGCGGTCGGCGAGTGGCAATGCGCACGGGTCTACGCGGTCGCTGGCCGCGGCGAGCCGGCGCTGCATCATGCTCGGGCCTGCCTGGCCATCTGCGAGGACGCCGGCCTGGGCGACTGGGTGCTGGCCGCCGCCTACGAGGCCCTCGCCCGGGCCAGTGCCGTGGCCGGCGATGTCGACCAGGCGCGAGCGTGGCTCGAGCGCGCGCGCCGCGGCGGCAACCATCGTCGAGCAGGAGGACCGCGAGGTGATCGAGGGGGATCTCGCGTCGATCGCAGCAATGCCGATCCTCAGCGGCCCCTAGGGCGCCTTCTCGTCGGGCGCACGGGCCCCGAATCAGCCTCACTGCCACGGCCCCAGTAGGCGCCGCGCCCCTGTTACGCTGCCGTCATGTCGCGGGTGCTGGTGCTGGGAGCCGGGTTCGGTGGTATAGCCACCGCCGTTGCGCTGCGTCAAAGCCTGCCCGAGAGCGACGAGGTGATGTTGATCGACCGGCGCGAGGACTTCGCTATGGGGCTGCGCAAGGTCTGGGCGATCCTGGGCATCTCCCCGATCGCCTACGGCACGCGCTCGCTGGCAACGCTGGCGGCGCGCGGCATCGTCATGCGACGTGGTGAGATCACCGCGATCGATCCCGCCAACCGCGCAGCCGTGGTCGATGGCGCATCGGTCGAGGCGGACGCCATGGTGCTCGCCCTCGGCGCGGAACCGACCCCGCAGGCGATCCCCGGGCTTGTCGATCACGGCGTGAACGCATGGGACCGATCCCACCTTGACCACGCCCACGGCATGGTTGATGCCTTCCGCGGCGGACGGGTGGTGGTCGGCATCTTCGGCCTGCCGTACCCCTGTCCGCCTGCCCCGTACGAGCTGGCGATGCTGCTCGGCGAGCGCTTCGACGTTCGAGGGATCGATGCGGGGCTGACGGTCTTCGGCCCGGCCCCGATCGCGGTGCCGATCCTGGGCGCCGCCGGTTGCGCGCCGCTCGACGGCCGCCTCGCCGAACGGGGCATCTCATTCCTCGGCGGACGTACCGCCACCGCCGTGACGGACCACGCGGTGCAGTTCGAGGCACACGAGCCGCTTCCCTTCGACCTGCTGCTGGCCGTTCCACCGCATCGCTGTCCTGCCGTCCTCGTCGACGCTGGGCTGGCGCCCGCCGCGGGCTGGGTATCGGTCGATCGTGCCACGCTGGAAACCGGGCACCCCGGCGTCTACGTCATCGGCGACGCGACGGCCATCCCGCTCCCCAACGGGATGCCGCTGCCAAAGGCTGGCCTCTTCGCGGAGAAGGAGGGCGAGGTGGTTGCCCTCCGCATCGCGGCCACGTTGCGTGGCGAGGAGGCGACTGCCACCTTCGACGGCCGTGGCGCGTGCTTCATCGAGATGGGGGACGGAGAGGCGAGCACCATCAGCGGCGACTTCTATTCGGATCCCCCCGCCGTCGAGCTTTCGCCGCCAAGCGTCGACCAGCGGGCGGCCAAGGAGCGCTTCGAGATGGATCGCCTTGCGCGCTGGTTCGGGAACTAGCTGTATTGAGCGGAGAACTCCTCCTTCATAGCTACCCGGTGACCACAACGGCCACGTAAGGGCCGATGCGTGGCTGCCGTGGTCCCGGGGTGGCCATATAGCCAACCTGGGGTCGATTCTTGCGCGAATCTGGCCGGTGTAGCCATCCGGTGACCACGAGGCTGGGCTTGTCCCGCTGGCGGCTGTCAACAACGCGTGGAGGCATCGCACCAGGGTGTCGCCGGCGGCTCCGGTCGGCGCGCCGGCGCTCATCGGGCTATCCTTCGCGGCAGGCGGCTCCCGGGCAGTCGCCGCAGCCGGATGGAGGATCCTGAGCCGATGGACCTGTTGGAGCGAATCGACGCGCTCATCGCCGAGCGTCACCTGCTGAAGCACCCCTTCTACACCAAGTGGCGTGAGGGAAAGCTTTCCCGCGAGGCTCTCCAGGAGTACGCGCGGCAGTACTACGCCTTCGAATCGACCTTCCCGCGCCTTCTCTCGTCGCTGCACGCTCGCTCCGAGCGCGCAGACGTGCGCCAGTCCCTGCTCGACAACCTCTGGGACGAGGAGCACGGCGAGGTCAATCACGCCGAGCTGTGGCTGCGTTTCGGCGAGGGGATCGGCGTTGGACGCGAATCGGTACGGGCCGTCGACTTGAACGAGGGCACACGCGGGCTGCTCGACACGTACTGGTCGAGCGTGACCGATGGGCCTCTGGCGGCCGGGATCGCGGCCCTCTACGCGTACGAGGGACAGGTCCCCGAGGTGGCGACGGAGAAGATCCGCGGCCTGGTCGAGCAATACGGCATCGACGATCCGAGGACGCTGGCGTTCTTCACGGTGCACTCCACGATGGACGTCGAGCATTCGGGCGCCGAACGTTCGATGATCTCGGACCTTGCCCCGACCGCATCCGACGAGGAGGCTGTGCTAGCCGCCACGCGCGCCGCGCTCGACGCATGGTGGGGATTCCTGGACGCGGTGAACGTCTGAGCGACGCTGCGCTGCATTCGGATTCCCGCACGCCGATCTGCGTCGCGCCCTGGTGCGTGACCGCAACGCTTGACGACCGATCGTACTAGTCGGGTCCTGTGCCAGAGGGTAGACTACCCGCCAATCTGCCCGAGCTGCCGCGCCTGCGCCGGCAGGCACTCTGGACAGCCTACCGAGGACCGAACACCCGATGTCCCTTCGCCGCCGACCCATCCGCACACTGATCATCCTCGCGATCACCGCTGGTTTGCTGCTGAGCAGCGCGATCAGTCCCGTGCTCGGCAAGCTTGCCAATGTCACCGTCACCGCCACCGCCGTCCCCGGCTCGGTCACGCCGGGCAACGATGTCGCCATCGACGTGCGGTTCTTCAACTCCCCGAGCCCGTCGAACATCTCGCAGCTGTACCTGAGCGCCGCGACTCCTTTTGGCTGGACACTGGTCGGCGTGGAGTCGCAGAGCCAGGGCGATCCCTGTGATGACAGCACGGGGACCGTGGTTTGCTCGCTCGGCGCCGTCAACGCGGGTGCCACGGCCACCGTGCGCGTGGTCTACACCACGCCATCCACCGTCACCGGCACGGTGAACCTGAACTGGTTCCTCTTCAACACCACCGGCGTGGCCGGTGACAGGAAGGGGAACAGCCACGGCGACAACTACGTGACGACCGGCACCGTCACGCTGGACCCATCCAGTGACTTCGCTGGCGCATACACCTCGACCGACAGCCAGATCGTGGCCGACAACCCGGTCTTGCACGTCCGCCGCAACCCGCAGTCCACTTCGGTCACCTCGCCCGATCCGTTGATCGGTGTCATGGTTGGGGAGCGGCCGGGTAACGCGGTTGTCTGCCCGGCTGCCGCCAGCACCTGCTTTGGCCAATGGTCTGTCATCTCCGTCAACGATGGAGCCCCGTATCCCAACGGCTTCAGCGTCGTGCTTGGATACAAGGGCAACATCGGGAACGCAAGCTTCGTGCACCTCTTCGACAGCTACGACCCGGTCACCAATCCCACTGCCTACGAGACGATCACCAATCCAGACGACTTGTGCACAAGCGCAACGCCGTCGGCCAGCGAAATCCCGTGCATGATCCTCAGCTCCTCGAATGGCGACAGCTTCGCCACCCTGTGGCTGAAGGAGAATGGGCTCGTCAAGGCGTACTAGAGACCGATCGGGAACCGCTCTGACCTGACGCCGGGCTCAGGCGCCGGCGTCACGCATTCGCTGCAGTTGTCGGGTGGACGACGCGTCGCCCTTGCGCTCTACCTCTGCAATAGCCAAGTCGAGGGTCTCCTGCCACCCCGGGTCACCTGCGGCACGCTGCGCTTCTGCCAGGACAGCAAGCGCGCCGGCTCGCAGGACGGGCGCCTCGGCTTGGCCGCGCAGGCGCACCGCCTCGCGCGCGATGGTCACGGCTTCTGCGGGGAAGCCGCGTGCGGTCAGCACCTGAGCGCGCACCTCGCGCCAGCGGGCCTGAGTATCGGAGTCCTCCGCACTGGCGAGCTGCTGGACCCGACTCAGGAGCTCGTCGGCCTCGTCGACCCGTCCTTGGCGCAAGACGGCCAGGGCCCACATCCCGCCGATCGAGGAGAGAAGGAACCGCTCGCCCAGCGCATCCAGTGTCGCGTAATCACGCTGGAGTGCCGCCTCAGCGGCCGCAGGATCGTTCGCCAGCAATTCGAGCTGGGCGTACTCGGCGACGCTGGATGCCGCCCAGAGGCCAGCGCCGATCTCCTCGAGCTTGCCGCGCGCGTCGGCGTACGCTTGACGTGCACCCTCGAAGTCCCCCCGCATGGCGTACAGGACCGCCATGTAGCTGCGAAGCACGCCCTCAGTGCGGCGATCTCCCGTGACCGTGGCCGCAGCCTCTTCGATGCGACTGATTGCCTCAGGGACAGGTGTCGGCCCATAGAGAGCCGACACCGCGTAGCCACTCGCGCCGCGCCGTTCGATACGCGCGTTGCCGGCAGCCCTTGCGTGGTCGATCACCTGCTCAGCCATCGCCGCGGCGCGACCCCAACGATTCGCGGTGCCGTGGACTCCGAATTGCAGCCGCGCCGCCAAGGCCATGCCGACGTGATTCCTGCCCTGCTCGAAGATCGGGATGGCGCGATCGACGGCCTCCATCACCCGCTCACTCCAGCGTTCTTCACCGGTGTATTGCTGGACGAGCAGACCGATCAGCTCGGCCTCGGCAGCCAGCGATGCCTCGCCAAGCTGCGCAGCGGCGGCTTTCGCCTCTGAGGTCACTCGCTCGGCCTCCTCAAACTCGCCAAGTTCCATGAGCGCCTCGCCGAGGTCCGGCTGCAGGCGGAGCTGGTCCACCCCAGGCGGCAGGTCGGCGGAAGCGCGACGCAGCAAGCTGACGGCGGCGTGCAGATCGCCGCGGGCAAAGGCGCGACGGCCTGCCGACGCCAGTTTCTCTGCCGCTCGTTCGCCGAGGGATCGGGCGTGCTTGTCGACGGTTCCCAGTTCGACCAGATAGCGATACGCCTGCTCCAAGTGGTAGCCTTGGATCTCCTCGAACTCGGTGACCCGACCCTGGGCAATGTTGATCGGCTCCGCCCACTCCACAAACCGTTCGTGGAGCGTCGCGCGATCACGCTTCAGCAGGCCACGATAAGCGGCGTCGCGGACCATCCCGTGGTGGAATCGGTACATGCCGTCATCGTCGGCGGCATCGGGGTTGGGCTGGACGAGCTGCTTGCTGGCCAGGGTGACCAGGCGGTCCGGCACTCCGGGGGCCCTCTCGGGCATCACCAGGGCCGCGACCGCCGCCACGGCGAAACTCTGCCCGATCACCGATGCGGGCTCGATGACCGCCCGCTCCTCGCGGTCGAGCAAGTCGAGGCGGGCTGCGAGCAGGGCCTGGATCGTTGGCGGCACGGTCAGGGTCGAAAGGTCGCCCACCGTCGTCCACTGTCCGTCGTCGCGGCGCAGCGAGCCGTTGTCAATCAGCATCGACAGGAGCTGCTCGACGAAGAGCGGGTTTCCGGCCGCGGCCTCCACGATCCGCCTTTGCAGCCCGGGGTCGGTACCGGTTCCACCCAGCAGCGCCTCGACTACGCGACCAGCATCGGCGTCGGTGAGCGGTTCGAGCACCAGCCGGAGGCTGCGCTCGCCCTCCCCCCACTCCGGCTGGCGATCGAGAAGCTCCCGTCGGCTGGAGCAGAGTACAAGGACCGGCGCCGCGTCGACGGTCTGGACCAGGTTGCCGATGAGGTCCAGGAAGGTCGACTCCGCCCAATGGATGTCGTCGATGAAGAGCAGCACGGGCCGATCGCCAGCGAGCTCCTCCAGGAAACGTCGAGCCCCCCAGAAGATTTCAGGCACCGGGAACGGCGCGTCGGACAGCCCGATGACCGAGGCCAGCCGGTCCACCACGTCGCCATCGGCGACCCGCGAGCGCAGTTTGGCGAGGGCCTCCTCGGGTCCGTCGTCGTCGCCGATCGCAGCCGCGTCGCGGACCGCCTCGCGCAACGGCCAGAAGGTGATGCCGTCGCCGTACGGCAGGCAGCGTCCGCGCATCACCGCGGCATCTTCGGCGTGTTGCGCAATGAACTCGCGGATGAGCCGCGACTTCCCGACGCCGGCGTCGCCGATGACGGTCGCCAGCCGACAGGCCCGCTGGTCCATCGCCTGGGAGAAGACTTCGCCCAGAGATGCCAGCTCGCGCTCCCGGCCGACGAGCGGCACATCTTCCCGGCGCTCGACGCCCTGGCGGGCCTCGGTGACCCTGGTGACCGTGGTGAGCCGATAGGCGGACACCGGTTCGGCCTTGCCCTTGAGGGTCAGCGGCTCCACGGGCTCCACCTCGACCGCGCCACGCACCAGGCGATAGGTGAGATCTCCGAGCAGCACCTCGCCTGGACCCGCGGCCTGTTCCAGCCGCGCTGCCACGTTGACGGTGTCACCGCTGACCAGCCGCTGCCCCAGGCTCGCGTCGCCCGCCACAACCTCACCGGTGTTGACGCCGATGTGATTGCCGAGGCTGACGCCCCACTCGCGCTCGAATGCGGCGTTCAGCTCGGGAAGCGCCTGCTGCATGTCGGCCGCGGCGCGGACCGCCCGGAGTGCGTCGTCCTCGTGCCGGATCGGCAGGCCAAAGACGGCCATCACCGCATCCCCGATGAATTTCTCGATCGTGGCTCCGTGACCATCGAGGACGCGCTGCATCCCTTCGAAGTAGCGCGACATGACATCACGCAGCGCCTCGGGGCTCGGAGAGGACCCGTCCTTCAAGGCGGGCTTGGGATCGGCGAAGACGATCGTCACCGTCTTGCGGCTCTCCTGGAACATGACGCGACCGGTTAGCGCCGTGCCGCAGGTGCCGCAGAAGCGGTGCTCGATCGGGTTCTGCTCGCCGCAGACGCCGCAGGTCTGTCGTCCAGCAGCGACGCCTCCCTGGGTCGCGTCGGCTTGCGCCGTGGGGCTGGATACCGTGAGCAGGCGATGAGCGACCAGCGGCTGCTGCGAGCCCTTGGCGAAGACCGGTCCGTAGGGCTCGGCCTCAACCTGATCGGCAACCAGCTGGTAGGTCGAGTCCGCCAGCAGGACCTCGAGGGGTGGGGCGTTCTGCTCCATGGCGCCGGCCAGGTGCATCGTCTCGCCGGTGAGCACATGCGCCCCGGCCGTGAGCTCGCCGACGATCACCTCGCCGCTTGCCAGGCCCGTACGAGTGATGAGGCGAACCCCCCAGACCTCTTCGAGCTGATCATTGAGCGCAGTCAGGACGCGCATCGTCTCGGCGGCCGCCTGTACGGCACGCAGTGCGTCATCGTCGCGGCGAGTGGGGAGCCCGAAGACGGCCACGATGGCGTCGCCGATGATCTTCTCGATCGTCCCGCCATGCGATTCAAAGACCAGCCGCATCTCCTCGAAGTAGCGCGTCAGGAGCTCCCGGAGCGACTCGGGGTCGAGCTTCTCACCCAGGGCGGTAGAGCCCTTCAGGTCGGAGGTAACAACGGTCGCAATGCGCCGTATCTCCTCCGGCGGGCGGTTCTCGGCGAGCTGCGCTCCGCACTGACCGCAGACTCGGAAGCGGGGTGACGACTCCGCGGCGCAGTTCGGGCAGGTGACCATCGCGATGAGTGTACGAGGCGTCAGCCGAGGGTCGCCTTCAGGAAGGCCGCGACGCGGTCGAGTGCCTCTTCAAACACTGGACCGATGGTGTGGCCGACCCCCGGATACACGATCAGTTCCGCGGACGGCAGGCGCCCGACCGCCTCCCGCAGCAGCGCGATGCGGGCGAATGGGTCCCGGTCGCCGGAGAGAAGCAGGACCGGGCAGTTGATGCGAGGCCAGTGGGCGGTCCGCTCGTCCCATCGCTCGGGCGCGCCTGGCGCATGCAGAGGGTAGGAGAGCAACACCAGAGCTCCAAATTGATATGCCGCCGCCAGCAGCGAAGCGACACGCCCGCCGAACGAGTGCCCGCCGATGGCCACCTCGGGCGACGGCGGGGCGGCGGCCAGATAGGGTGCGATGGCAGCCTCAGCCCGCCCGCGAGGAAGCTGGACCGCGGTGGCCTCGATGCCGCGTCGTCGCAGCCCGGCGATCTGCGGCGCCAGGCCCGCGGCACTGCCGGATGCGCCATGCGAGAGGAAGAGGCGTGCCACGCCGGCTAGCGTAGGGCGTCCATCGGCCTGGCGTGGTACACATGCCCGATACATGTGGATCCCAGAGCCTGGATCGGGCAGATGAGCAGCATCGTTGCCACACCCATTCCTCTCCCGTCGCGCTCGGCCGCTGCGCTGGCCGGGGTCGTGGCGGGAGCGATGGCGCTCGGGGCCACCGAGCTCCTGGCGGGGCTCGCGGCGGGGGCCCCGTCGGTCGTGCTCGAGATCGGTGCGCTGCTCATATCGCTCCAGCCTCCGGGGGCCAAGCAGGTTGTGGTCGACCTGTTCGGCACGGCGGACAAGGACGTCCTCAACGTGGCCATCGTGCTCGGGGCGCTGGCGCTGGCCGCCGGGCTGGGCTTGCTGGCTCGCCACCGCCGCGGATGGACGAAAGCGGGCTTCGCTGCCATCGCGCTCGTCGGGCTCTTCGCATCGCTCCGCGATCCGCTGGTGGATGCCCTGCTCGCGGTGGCGGCGGCGGTGCTCGGCTTGACGGTGGCCAGCGTCGTCCTCGATCGACTGCTTCGCTTGGCGATGTCAGGCAGGCCGGTCGAAATGCCGAACTGGGGACGGCGCCGCTTCATCGGATCGTCGATCGGCCTCGCCGCGCTGGCGGTTGCGGGCGGCGGCGTCGGGCGCATCCTGCTGAACAACCGTGCGGAGGCGGCGCCGGTCGCGGCCAGCATCCCACCGGCTGTCGACCCGGTCGACTCGCTCCCCCAAGGTGCGGAGCTGGCGGTCGACGGCCTCAGCGACCTCGTCACCTCGAATCGAACCTTCTACCGGATCGACACGAACCTGCTGACTCCGCGGATTGACGCCGGAACCTGGAGCCTGTCGGTGGACGGCATGGTCGACCGGCCGTTCAACCTCTCATATCCCGAGCTGCTGGCCATGGAGATGCACGAGCAGTACGTGACCATCGCCTGTGTCAGCAACGAGGTCGGTGGTGGCCTGGTGGGCAATGCCCTGTGGCGCGGCGTCCGGCTGCGCGAGCTGCTCGATCGGGCCGGGGTGCGGCCGGGGGCGACGCAGCTGGTCGGGCACGCCTTCGATGGCTGGACCGCTGGCTTCCCGACGGCATGGCTCGATGAGTCGGACCGGGAGGCATTGGTGGCGGTGGCGATGAATGGCGAACCGCTGCCGCCCGAGCACGGCTTCCCGGCGCGCCTGATCGTGCCGGGGCTGTACGGCTACGTGTCCGCCACCAAGTGGCTGACCACGATCGGGCTGACCACGCTCGAGGGGTTCAACGGCTACTGGGTGCCGCTCGGGTGGGCGAAGGAGGCACCGATCCTGACCCAGTCGCGCATCGACGTGCCCCGATCCGGCAGTTCGCTGGCGGCGGGAGCGGTCGCCGTCGCGGGCGTGGCCTGGGCGCCCGACCGGGGCATCTCTCGGATCGAGGTCCAGGTCGACGACGCTGCCTGGGCGCTCGCCGAGGTCTCGACCCCGATCTCGGACGCGACCTGGGTGCAGTGGCTCTACCGGTGGGATGCCGCCCCCGGCGAGCACCAAGTCACCGTTCGAGCCACCGACGGTGACGGCGAGGTCCAGACCGATAGGGTGACTCGGCCTCCGCCCGATGGCGCGCGCGGACACCACACGATCCGGGTCAGCGTCACCGGCTGACCCAAACCGCATCGCGCGGCTTGACGGCCGGCGCAGAATCGTGGGCGTGCCCGCCCCCCAGACGCCCCTCTTCATCGTGAACCCGATCGCCGGCAGCGGCCGCGCGCATGGCATCGTGCCGCGGATCGAGGCGTGGCTCGACGCGCAGGGGATCGATGCGCGCCTGCTCGAGACCCGCGAGAAGGGGCATGCCGAGCGTCTTGCCGCCGCAGCCGGGGACCTGGGCCACGATCGGGTCATCGCGGTCGGCGGTGATGGCACCATCCAGGAGGTGCTCAACGGGCTGCTCGCCTCGGGCACCGATGGGGGACCGCCGACGATGGGCATCATCCCGGCCGGGCGCGGCAACGACCTCGCCCGCAGCGTGGACCTCCCGATCGATGCGATGGGCTGCCTGCCGATCGCGATGGGGGACACCACCCGGCCGTTCGATGTCGGGACGGCGCGTGGCGAGGACGGCAGTGAGCGCCACTTCGGCGCGGCCGGCGGGGTCGGGTTCGACGCCCAGGTGGCCTACGCGATGGCGGTGCATCGCCGATTCTGGATGCGCGGCGAGGCCGGCTACTTCCTCGGCACCCTGAACGAGCTGCGGCGTTTCCACAATCGCCGGCTGCAGGTCACGCTGAGCGGCGACGGGGAGGATCGGGTGGTGAGCCAGAGCTTCCTGTTCATCGCCTTCGCCAACGGGCCGTACTACGGCGGCGGGATGCAGATCTGCCCCGACGCGGTCACCGACGACGGCTGGTTGGACGTCTGCATGGTCGGCGACCTGTCGCGCTTCGAGGCGCTCCGCGAGCTGCCCGGGATCTACCAGGCGAAGCACGTCAAGAACCCCAAGGTCGAGATCGTGCAGGCGCGCTCGCTGCGGATCGAGGGGGACGGCGCGACTCGAGTCCACCTGGATGGGGAGCCTTTCGGGACGGTGCCGGTGGAGGTCACCCTCCTGCCCGGTGCGGTCAGCGTGGCGGTCGCTCCGCCGACCGTGGCATCGGCTACGGTTGCGGCATGAGCGACGACCTGCCGGCGATCCAGCCCGAGCGGGGCGATCGGCTGATCGGCAGCGGGGGGAAGGGGATCGGTCGCATCGATGCCGTCTTCGTGGACTACCTGCTGGTGCGCAGCGGCTACCTCCTGCCGATCGACCTGTACGTGCCGCGCGATGCAGTCCATGCCCAGGACGATGGGAGGCTGCGCGTCGACCTCGACCGCAAGGCAGCCTACGCGGCGTGGCATCGCCCCCTCAAGCGAGCACCCCACGAGTAGGCGGATGGGCGGCTCGTTCGACCCGGGGACCATCGATCGGCTCCGATCCGCGGAGGAGGTGGAGATCGAGACAAGCGCGGCGCCGGGGGCGACGCGCCATCGGACCATCATCTGGATCGTGGTCGACGGGCAGGATCGGGTCTTCATCCGGTCCATCCGGGGGACGATTGCACGCTGGTTCCGCGAGGCCGTCGCGAAGCCCGCCACGGTCCTCCATCACGAGGGGCACGCAATCCAGGTGACCACGACGCTCGCGACCGATCCCGAGCGCGTAGCCGCCTGCAGTCAGGGGTTCCTGACCAAGTACGCCGGGCACGGGCCCGTCCGCTCCATGGTCGCCGAGCGAACCCTCGGGGCCACCCTCGAGCTGCTGCCGCGTTAGGTCGTTCAGGCAGCGGTGCGCTACCCTTGGCGCCATGGATGACGCCGCGAGCGCCGAAGCCTTCTACGCGCATGTCTCGAGTGGCGGCAAGGTGGAGCCGGATGACTGGATGCCGGACGACTACCGCGCCGCCGTCCTGAAGTTCGTCGAGATGCACGCCAACAGCGAGCTGATGGGCGTGCTGCCGGAGCGCGAGTGGATCTTGCGGGCGCCGACCCTGCGCCGCAAGCTGGCGCTGACCAGCAAGGTGCAGGACGAGGTGGGCCACGCCCAGCTCCTCTACCGCGTGGCCGAGGACCTCGGCAAGAGCCGCGAGCAGATGCTGCAGGACCTGATCGAGGGCAAGACCAAGTTCCACAACGTGTTCCACTACCCGACCCGCTCCTGGGCCGACGTCGGGATCATCGCCTGGCTGGTGGACGCTGCGGCGATCGTCAGCCAGCAGGCGCTGCGCGACTCGTCATACGCGCCCTACGCGCGCACCATGAAGAAGATCTGCTGGGAGGAATCGGTCCACATCATGCACGGGCGGGACGTGGTCCTCACCCTCATGAACGGGACCGATGCCCAGCGGGCGCTGGTCCAGGACGCCCTCGACCGGTGGTGGGGCCCGCTGATGCAGATGCATGGACCGCCGAGCGATCCGGCCACCGACAAAGACCTGATCTGGAAGATCAAGGCCAAGGGCAACGAGCAGTTGCGCCAGGAGTTCCTGTCGATCTACGTGCCGCGCATCCGCGAGCTTGGCCTGACCATCCCGGATCCCGCCCTGGCGTATGACGAGGCCGCGGGCCGCTGGAGCTATTCGGAGCCGGACTGGGCGGAGCTGCGCTCAGTCGTGACCGGCCACGGACCGATGTCGCAGGAGCGCCTCGAGTTCCGTCGCGTCGCGCGAGATGCCACCCAGTGGGTCCGCGATGCGATCATCGGCCCGGTCGGCGCGGCCGCCTGAGGCCGCCATCGGCCGCGATGGGCTCCAAGGACCGTGTCTGGGAGGTCTTCCGCCAGGAGGCCGAGGGTGACCCGATGATCCACGGCGGCTCCGTCAATGCACCCGACGAGGAGCTGGCGACGCACTACGCGCGCGAGTTCTACGGGCGGCGCCAGGAGAGCGAGCGACTCTGGATCGTGCCGCGCGACGCGATCACCGAGCTCGACGATCCAGACCTGCTCAAGCCGCCCTTCGATCGGTCCTTCAAGCGACCCGGCGGGTTTCTGATCAAGCACAAGCTGGAGGCGGCCCGCGAGCGCGCCGGAGGCGACGGCGGGTCCTCAACCGAGGAGGGCGCCGAGTGACCGACCTCGACCCGACCACCCGCGACGCGCTGGCGGAGCTGCTGCTGGCGATGGCCGACGACGAGTTCGTGCTCGGCTTCTGGGACTCCGAGTGGACCGGCATCGCGCCGATCCTGGAGGAGGACGTGGCGATGAGCTCGGTCAGCCAGGACGAGATCGGGCATGCGAGGGCGCTCTACGAGCTGCTGGCCGAGGTGACCGGTGGGGATGCCGACCAGATCGCCTTCGGTCGACCGGCGGAGGGGTATCGTCACGCGGCGCTGATGAACCACGCTCGCAGCGACTGGGCCTTCACCATCGCCCGTCGCTTCCTGTACGAACATGCCGATGCGGTGCGGCTCGAATCGCTGGCCGCCTCGTCATATCAGCCGCTCGCCGACCTGGCCGTCAAAATGCGCCGCGAGGAGACCTACCATATCCTCCACTTCGACCTGTGGCTGAAGCGCCTGGCGGAGGGTGGCGACGAGTCGCATGCCCGGCTGGCGGCCGGGATCGATCGCCTGTGGCCGGACGCCCAGACCGTCTTCGCGCCGCTTGCCGGCGAGGCATGCCTGGTCGCCGCTCGCATCCTGCCCGACACGCTCGAAGCGATGCGGGCTCGCTGGCTGGAGCGGATCCGACCGCGCCTGGAGGCGGCGCACCTGCCCGTCCCAACCACCCCGGGCAGTCCCGGCGCCGACGGCCGGACGCAGCGCACCGACGAGTTCGCCTGGCTGCATGGCGAGTTCACGATGGTGGCTCGCTCCGAGGAGGACGCCACGTGGTAGCCGTCGCTCCCGCGCGCGAAGCCGCCGTCTGGGCGGCCCTTGCCGACCTGGCTGATCCAGAGATCCCGGCCATCAGCCTCGTCGACCTTGGCGTGATCGGCGGCGTTGCGTTCGCCGAGCGACCTGACGGCGCGGAGCGGTTGACCGTCGACCTGCTGCCGACCTTCGTCGGCTGCCCGGCGATCGAGGTGATGCGCGAGCAGATCACGGACCGGCTGGGCGCCCTTGACCTGGCCGATGAGGTCGTCGTGAATCTCAGCTTCGCCGAGCCGTGGACCTCCGACCGGATCACGCCAGCTGGTCGCGAAGCGCTGCGCACGAGCGGCTTCGCGCCGCCGGTGACGATCGGCTCCGCCTTCGGTGGCGAATTGCTGACCGTGCTGCCGATCGCAACCTGCCCGTACTGCGCCTCGCGCAATACGACGCTGGAGAATCCCTTCGGGCCGACCCTGTGCCGAGCCATCTATCACTGCGCCGATTGCCGTCAGCCCTTCGAGGCCTTCAAGCCGATCTAGCCGATACGCTACCCTTCGCTGCGCGCAGGGAGGGCGGTGGGATGATCGATGAGGGCGAGGTCCGAGCGGCGGCCGATGAGCTGCTGGACGCCAGCGCGCACGATCGGCTCGACACGATGCGCCACTCGGCCGCGCACGTCATGGCCTCCTCCGTCCTCGACCTCTTCCCCGGGGCCAAGCTGGGAATCGGGCCTGCCATTCGCGACGGCTTCTACTACGACTTCGACCTGCCGCGTGCGCTGACCCCCGCCGACCTGGAAGCGATCGAGGGTCGCATGCGCGAGCAGGTGGCCGCCGACCTGCCCTTCGAGCGTCGTGAGCTGGAGCGCGACCAGGCGGTGGCGGAGGTCACGGCGGCGGGGCAGGAGTACAAGACCGAGATCATCCGCGACCTCACCGACGAGCAGGCCGCCGTGGTCAGCTTCTACCGGCACGGGTCATTCGATGACCTCTGCCGCGGCCCGCATCTTGAGACGACCGGGCGGATCGGTCCATTCAAGCTGCTCAGCTCGGCGGGCGCCTACTGGCGCGGCGATGAGAAGCGGCCGATGCTGCAGCGCATCTACGGCACGGTGTGGGAGACCCAGGAGGAGCTCGACCAGTATCTGTGGCGGGTCGAGGAAGCCAAGAAGCGGGACCACCGCAAGGTGGGACGCGACCTGGACCTCTTCAGCTTCCATCCAGAATCGCCCGCCTCGCCGTTCTGGCATCCGCGCGGCATGGCCCTGTGGCGCGCGCTGGAAGCTTGGTCGCTCGAGGTGCGCCGCGACGGCGGCTTCGTCGAGGTCCGCACGCCAGCGATCGTGCGCAAGGAGATGTGGGAGACGTCGGGCCACTGGGACCTTTACCAGGACAACATGTTCGTCCTGGACGACGCCGATCACATCTCGGGACTGAAGCCGATGAACTGCCCGGAGTCGATGTTGATCTACAAGACCCAGCTGCGCTCGTATCGTGACCTGCCGATGCGCCTGGCCGACTACTCGTGGCTCTTCCGGCAGGAGCGGAGCGGCGCCCTGGCGGGCATGTTCCGCGTTCGCCAGCTGACCCAGGACGACAGCCACGTCATCTGCCGCGACGACCAGGTCGACGACGAGCTGCGGCTTGCCCTGGACCTGGTCCAGCAGCAGTACGCGCCGTTCGGGTTCACGCCGACCTTCAAGTTCGCCACGAGGCCGGAGAAGCGGCTGGGATCGGACGAGTTCTGGGACCGCGCCGAGGGGCGGCTGAAGACAGCGCTCGAGGCGGGCAACCTGGCGTACACCATGGATCCGGGCGGCGCGGCGTTCTACGCGCCAAAGATCGACATCTTCATCGCCGATGCCCTCGGCCGCGAATGGCAGATGGCCACTGTCCAGCTCGACTACCAGCTGCCCCAGCGCTTTGAGATGGAGTACCGAGCCGCCGACGGCGGCTTCGAGCGGCCGGTGGTGGTGCACTACGCGATCTACGGCAGCTTCGAGCGGTTCATCGGGGTCATCACCGAGCATTTCGCGGGTGCCTTCCCGGCATGGCTGGCCCCGCTCCAGGTGATGGTCATCCCCATCGCCGACCGCCACATCGACTATGCCGAGGAGGTTCGCACCGCCCTGCTGGCCGCAGGGCTGCGAGCCGAGGTCGACGGTCGCTCGGAGCGAATGCAGGCCAAGCTGCGCGACGCGCAGGAGCAGAAGGTGCCGGTCATGCTGGTGCTCGGCGACCGCGACCAGGAGGCCCGCGCGGTGTCGCCAAGGCTGCGCACCGGCGAGTCGACGCAGGGCGTGCCGTTGGCCGAGTTCATCGCCGATCTGAGGGGTCGGGTCGCGGACCGCGAGCTGTGGCCCTACGCGGAGGAGGCACCCTGAGGAAGATGCGCGGGGTCGGCCAGCTCGCCCTCGCCTCAACTGACCCCGCTCGCGTCGCGGAGTTCTACGAATCGGCCTTTGGCTTTCGCCGTCGCGCCGCCGACGATGGCGGCGTGGACCTGGAGCTGGGCGGCTTCGAGCTGAGCTTCCGACGGGGCGAGCGGGCCGCGCGCGACGGGATGCAGATCGGCTTTCGGGTGGATACCGCCGCCGAGGTCGATGCCTGGGCCCAGGAGCTGAGCCAGCGTGGCTTCGCCCTGCTCGGGCCGCCATCCGGCGACCGATGGGAGGGGATGCGCTCCTTCAGGGTCACCGACCCCGATGGCCGGCAGGTAGCGGTCTTCTTCAGCTACCCGGCGTGAGGCCGCTCGTTGACCCGTTATCAGGCATCGGTGTATAGTCGGCCGGCGTTTGCGCATCGGTGTGGGCCACGCGTCCGGATCGGACGGTGGCTCATTTGTTGAAGGAGCGGCAGCACTCATAGCCAAGGATCTCCGAATCAACGACATGATCCGAATCCGCGAGGTTCGGGTCATCGACGATGAGGGACAACAGCTCGGCGTTCTGCCAACCACGGAAGCCCTGGCACTGGCCCAGGAGAAGGGACTCGACCTCGTGGAGGTCGCTCCCGCCGCCGTCCCGCCGGTGTGCCGGATCCTCGACTACGGTCAGTACAAGTACGAGCTCCAGAAGCGCGAGCGCGAGGCGAAGCGGAAGCAGAAGTCGCAGACCTTCAAGGAGATCCGGCTGCGGGTCAAGATCGACGTCAACGACCTGCGGACAAAGACGCGACGGGCGGGGGAGTTCCTGGACGACGGCGACCGGGTGAAGGTCACCGTCCAATTTCGGGGACGCGAGATGAGCCACGCCAACCTGGGACGTGATCTCCTCGATCGGGCGGCCGAGATGCTCACGGAGCACGGCGTGGTGGAACGACCACCGCTCCTCGAGGGCCGCAACATGTTCATCGTGATGGCCCCGCCCGAGAAGCGGGTCGAGAAGAAGAGCGACCGGGCCGAACCGACCGATGGGGCTGTCGCCCCGCAGGTCGCCAGCGGCGAAACGATCGGCGACAAACTCGCCGCCAAGGGCCTGGCCGCGACCGCGACGGTCGAGCCGGAGCCAACGGAGCAGACCCAAGATGCCAAAGATGAAGACCCACAAGGGAACGGCCAAGCGCTATAAGAAGACCGGCTCGGGCAAGTGGGTCCGACCGAAGGCGGGCAGCGGCCATCACCTGGAGATCAAGTCGAGCAGCCGCAAGCGCCGCTATGCAGGTAAGACCGGCGTGGATCCCGTTCACGAGAAGCAGCTCACCCGGCTGCTTCCGTATACCTAGAGGCTGACCGATGTCCCGAGTCAAGCGCGGCGTCCCGGCGCACAGGCGACACAAGCGCCTCCTGGCCCAGGCGGAGGGTCGTCGCGGGACCCGCTCCAAGCTCATCCGGCCCGCGCGCGAGGCGCTCTTCCACGCCCTGGTGTACGCCTACCGTGATCGGCGTGACCGCAAGCGGGACATGCGGCGGCTCTGGATCGAGCGCATCAACGCCGCCAGTCGCCAGCACGGCATGCCCTATGGCCGCTTCATCGCCGGCCTGAAGTCGGCCGGTGTCGAGGTCGACCGCAAGATGCTGGCCGACCTGGCGGTGCGCGACACCGTAGCCTTTGGCAAGATGGTGGAGATGGCACGAGCCTCGTTCAGCGCCTAGCCGGCATCGACCCGATGCCGGCATCGTCGGCCCTGCTCCGAAACTGAGGAGCGGGGCCGTTTCTTTTCCCCGATGATTCCGGATGCACCGATGAACGACCTCAACGACCGCCTGCGGCAGCTCCAGACCGACTCCCTCGAACGCATCGCTCGCACCGAGGATCTCGAGGCGCTCGGGGCGCTGCGCTCCTGGCTACTCGGGCGCTCCGGCGAGCTGACCACGCTTCTGCGGCGCCTGCCCGAGATGGAGGCGGGCGAGCGGCCGGCCGCCGGCAAACTCGCCAACGAAGTGCGCGGTGCGGTCGAGGAGGCGATCGCCGCCCGCCGCGACGCCCTGACCGGCGGGGAAGCGGAGGCTCGCCTGGCCGCCGAAGCGGTTGACATGACCGCGCCTGGCCGGCCATGGCGGATCGGGCACCTGCATCCGACGATGACGGTGGAGCGCGACCTGCGCGAGATCTTCCACGCCTTCGGCTTCGAGGTCTTCGAGGGACCGGAGATCGAGACCGACGCGATGAACTTCGAGGCGCTCAACATCCCACCCGATCACCCGTCGCGCGACCTGTGGGACACGCTTTACGTCGCCGAGCCCGGCGTCGAGCCCCCGACGCCCGCCGCCGACGGAACGATCCTGCGCACCCACACCAGCCCGGTCCAGATTCGAGCCATGCTGGCACTCCGGCCACCGATCCGGGTGATCATGCCGGGCCGCTGCTTCCGCCACGAAGCGGTCGACGCCTCGCACAACTTCGAGTTCTTTCAGGTGGAGGGGCTGGTGGTCGATCACGACACCAGCCTGGCCGACCTGAAGGGGATGCTCGAGGAGTTCGCTCGCGCCCTGTACGGGGAGTCGACCCGGACCCGCTTCCGGCCCGGCTACTACCCCTTCACCGAGCCCAGCGCAGCCTTCGACGTCAGCTGCCTGGTGTGCGGCGGGACCGGATGCGCGGCCTGTGGACGATCGGGCTGGATGACCATCCTGGGGGCCGGCATGGTGCATCCCACCGTGCTGCGCGCCGGGGGGATCGACCCCGACGAGTTCCAGGGATACGCGTTCGGCATGGGACTCGACCGCATCACCCTGCTGCGACATGGGATCCCGGACCTCCGGCTGCTGATGGGAGCCGACCTGCGCTTCCTCGAACAGTTCGTGGCGGGGCGTTAGCGATGCGCGTCCCGCTCTCCTGGCTGCGCGACTACGTCACCTTCGACCTGTCGCCGCGCGCGCTGGCAGAGGAGCTGACCCTGCGCGGCATGGAGGTGAGCGCCATCGAGGTCTCGGGAGCCGACTGGACCGATGTGGTCGTCGGCCGGCTCATCTCGATCGAGCGTCACCCGAGCGCGGACAAGCTGTGGCTCACGGTTGTCGACATCGGGTCGGGCGAGCCACTCCAGATCGTGTGCGGGGCGGACAACATCGTCGCCGGGCAGCTGGTGCCGGTCGCGAAGGTGGGAGCCGTCCTGGCGGGAGGGCGCCGCATCGAGCGAAGCAAGATCCGCGGCGTCGAGTCGCAGGGCATGCTCTGCTCGGCGATCGAGCTCGGCCTCGGCGACGACGCGGAGGGGATCCAGATCCTGGGGAATGGCGACGAGTACCCGCTGGGTGCCGACCTGGGGCCGATCCTGGGTGAGGTCGTGCTTGACGTGGACGTCAAGCCGAACCGCGGCGATGCGCTGTCGATGGTCGGGCTGGCGCGCGAGATCGCGGCATTCGCAGGGTCGCCGCTCAAGGTGCCCGATGCGTCGGTATCCGAGGCGGCCGACCTGGCGGCATCCGATCAGATGACGGTGGCCATCGAGGACCCGATCGGCTGCCCGCGGTTCACCGCCCGCTGGTTCGACGGTGTGCGGAATGGCCCATCGCCGGCATGGATGCAGCGCCGTCTGCTGGCCGCGGGGATGCGACCGATCAGCGCCGTGGTCGACATCACCAACTACGTCATGCACGAGCTGGGCCAGCCGATGCATGCGTACGACGGCGACGCCGTCCCGGGAGGTCGGATCGTGGTCCGTCGGGCCCGGGACGGAGAGCGCCTGGAGACGATCGATCACGAGGCCCGGACGCTCGACGCCCGCATGCTGGTCATCGCCGACGCGGAGCACGCCATCGGCCTGGCCGGGATCATGGGCGGCGCCACCACCGAGGTGAGCGAGGCCACCAGTCGCCTGATCCTGGAGTCCGCCGTCTTCCACGGACCCAGCGTACGCAATACGGCCCGCCGGCTCGGCCTGCGGTCCGAGGCCAGCCTGCGCCACGAGAAGGGGATCGGGCATCACCTGCCGCGCTTGGCGGTGGATCGTGCCGCGCGGCTGCTGGCCGAGATCACGGGCGCGCGCGTGGCGGCGGGGATCGTGGACAACGACCCCGTGCCACGAGCGCGGCGAATCGTGCCGGTCGACCTGCAGCGCGCGGCACGCCTGCTGGGGCTCCCCCTCGACGGCGCGCGGGTTGCCGAGCTGCTCACGCCGCTCGAATTCCTGGTCGAGGCGGCGGGGGAGGGGTCCGTGGCGGTCAGCGTGCCCGACCATCGGCTCGACGTGGTGGCGCCAGAGGACGTCGCCGAGGAGATCGCCCGCAGCCACGGCTACGGCCGCCTCGAGGGCCGCCTGCCGGAGCCGGCACTGCCGCCCTTCCGACCCGATCCCAGCGAGGCCCGCCACCGAGTCCGCCGCATCCTGGCCGCAATCGGCCTCGACGAGGTGCTGACCCATGCCCTCATCGGGCCGGCCGACCTGGCGCGGAGCGGGTACGACGCGACAGATCCCACCCTGGTGCGGGTCGCCAACCCGATCGCAGAGCAGCATTCGATCCTGCGTCCGGTCCTCTATCCCTCGCTCCTGGCGGCGCTGGCCGAGAACGTGCATCAGCGTCGCGCCGACGCGTGGCTGTTCGAGGTCGGGAAGACGTATTGGATGACCGGGCGAAGGACCCCCACCTGGGCCGAGACGGCCGGGACCGGGCGCGCGGAGGCCTGGCAGGTGGGGATTGCCATCCACGGCCCCCGCTTGCCGCGCCAGCCGGATGCCTCGACCGCGGACGCGCAGATCGGCGATCTGAAGGCCATCGTCGATGCGCTCCACGATGGCCTCGGCGCCCCGATGCCGGCCTACCGCAGCGAGCCGGCCGACGATCGGCATGCGCATCTGCACCCCGGTCGCGCAGCACGCCTGCATGACCCATCGGGGAGCGCCTATGGCAGCCTGGGGGAGGTGCATCCACGCGTGGCGGCTGCCTGGGACCTGCCCGGTCGGCCGCTGGTGGCGGACATCAACCTGGGGCAGCTGCTCGCGCTGGTTTCCGATCCGGTGCGGGTCAAACCAGTTCCCGCGGCCCAGCCGGTCGACCGCGACCTGTCGGTAGTTCTCGACGAGGCCACCCCACTCGGAGAGATGCTGCGCATCGTGCGCACCGCAGCCGGCCCGGCGCTTGCCTGGGCGCGCCTTTTCGACACGTACCGCGGGCCGCAGATCGGCGACGGCAAGGTCTCCTACGCGGTCGAGCTGCGCTTCCAGCCGCAGGGGACCGGCGGGGAGCGCGAAGTTGAGCGCGCCATGAACAAGATCCGCGGCGCGCTGCAGCACCACCTCGCCGCGCAGATTCGCTGAACGCCTTCCTCGGTCTGGGTCTGGCTGGTACGCTTCTTCGACGGCCGTGCGGGATACGGCTGAGACGCCCGAGGAGAATGCATGGAGCTGCTGCAGAGGCTGGGCCCGATCGACCTGTTCATCGTCGCCTGCCTGGCCGCCGGCGTCTTCGCCGGATTCACGCAGGGGGTGGTCCGCTACGCCCTGAGCGGGGTGGTGGTCATCCTGGCGTTCATCGTCGCCAGCCAGCTCCGCGATCCCATGTTCAACCTCCTCTCGTTCTGGGAGGCGTTCACCCCCGACCTGCGGCGGCAGATCATCTTCCTGCTCCTCTTCGTCGGGCTCACCGTGGGTGGCTGGTTCATCGTGCGCGTCTTCTGGCGGGGCACCCGGCTGCCGATCGCCAAACAGCTCGACGAGCTGGGTGGGGCGGTGCTCGGGCTCCTCTTCGCGGCCCTTTCGATCGTGATGACGCTGGTCGTGATGGACACCTTCTTCGGTTCCGCTTCCGACGCCGCCGTCGCCGGCGCCGGCCCCCTGAGAGGGCTGTACGAGGCGATGGACGGCTCCGTGCTGGTCGAGTTCTTCCGCAGCGCCCTGATCCCGACCCTCGGGCAGCTTGCCCGACCCTTCGTGCCGTCCGATATCGCGAAGTTCCTGATCGCCCCGTGAGCTCGGCGGCGGGGGTCGCCGCTTCGACGCCGCCGTCGCCGGCGCCGGCCGCAGACCTGAGGTTCATCGACGCTCGTGCCTGGTTCGACCGCTCCGCGGCCGAGGTGGCCCCGGACCTGCTGGGGGCGATCCTGGTGCACGAGACCCCGCAGGGACGCATCGCCGGGCGCATCGTCGAGGTCGAGGCCTACCTGGGGCCGGAGGATCTGGCGGCCCACTCGTCGCACGGCAGGACCCCCCGCAACGCGACGATGTTCGGTCCACCGGGCCACCTGTACGTGTACCTCGTGTACGGGATCCACCACTGCTGCAACGTGGTCTGCGGGCCGGGCACGAAGCCCGAGGCGGTCCTGCTGCGGGCGGCGGCGCTGACCGACGGAGCGGAACTCGCGCGCTCGCGCCGGGGCGACATCGCGAGTCATCGGCTCGCCTCCGGTCCGGGCAACCTCGCCCGTGCCTTCGGTGTTGATCGGCGGCTTAACGGCGCAGACCTGCTGGCGGGGCCGATTCGGTTGGCGCAGGGAGAGCGACCCGGCGAGGTAGTACGCACGCCGCGCATCGGGGTGGGCTACGCGGGTGACTGGGCAGGGCGGCCGCTTCGCTACCTGATCGCGGATGAGCCGCACCGCTCGCGACCCTGAGCCGGCCGCCGGCGTCGCTGCCGACGACGGCACGCTGCGCGCCCTGGAGTTTGCCGCGATCGTGGAGCAGCTCGCCGGGCTGACCGCGTTCCCCCCATCGCGCGAGCTGGCCGAGGCAGCCCTTCCGCTAGCCGATGCCGCTCACGTCGGCCTCCTGCATGACCAGACCGACGAGGCGACGCGGCTGCTGGAGGAGCAGTCCCAGGCGACCATCGGCGGTGCCCGCGATGTTCGAGGTGCCCTCGAGCGGGCTCGGCGCGGTGGGCGCCTCACCCCCGCGGACCTGCTCGAGATCGCGGAGACGCTGCGCGCCACCGGGCTCTTCGCGGCACGGCTGGCCGATTGGCACGGGACGCACCTGGCCGCGGTTCACGCCGATCTCGACGATGCTCCGCAGCTGCGAGCCCGCATCGAGCGAACGGTCGACGAGGCCGGCGAGATCCTCGACAGCGGGTCAACGGCGCTGGCTGCCATCCGCAAGCGGCTGCGCACCGCGCAGGACAAGGTGCGCGAGCGACTGAACACGATGCTGCGCTCGTCGGCGCTGGCCGGCGTGATCGGCGAGGCGATCGTGACGATGCGGGCCGGGCGCTACGTGATCCCGATCCGGGCCGAGGCGAAGGGCCGGCTGAA
>Ga0184639_10000167_pt1 | contig 23269 bp, 32 predicted proteins | sample PLM31_170_b2_FD_133155 | JGI IMG/M metagenome (GOLD analysis project Ga0184639, IMG submission 133155) | Groundwater sediment microbial communities from an aquifer in East River, Colorado, USA - PLM3-1_170_b2 | ecosystem: Environmental > Terrestrial > Soil > Riparian zone | place: USA: East...
ATCAGGTACTTAATATGCTCGATTGAATAACGACTTGATTGATTGGAGCCGTTGATGCTTTGGAACTCGATCTCTGAAATATCGAAGTCTTTCAGCACTTCCCCGCAGGACTTCCATCCGGTGTAACCCATATCTCTCAAAGGTCTAATCATGTCTTGGATGTTGGGAGAAGTGACATAGAAGTAACGAGCTTGGGGATAGCGTTCCTTGAGTTCGGTCGTTCGGATAACTTCCGTGCCAGCCACCGGCCCCTTGATGCGGTCATCCATGAAGCAGTCAACAACGATCCCCCGCTCATGACAGGCATGAAGAGTGGCCTCCCCGACGATGCCGGCACCAAAAATAATCATAGAAATTTCTTAAACAACATTGGGCGATGGAATTCTTCCAAAATTTCTCTTGTCTGACGATCCCGCCATTCTTGTTTCATACGAGCAACCTCAATTCTTTCCAGAGCATCCAGTTCGCGCTCAATACGCCTTATTCTCAGCCAAGGGAACAGAAATTCCATAATTGAATTTTTCATGGATAGAGCCTCTTGAAAACATCATTCATCGGCTCGCCAGTGTGGTCGCAGATACGCATGAAGTAAAGTATCGCGTGGTAGAGTTTAGAATTGTCTATTGCGGAGTCAATCTGCTCCTTGGAATAAAAGGGTTGGAGAAACCGTTCCACGTATTTCAAGGCTTCCAGGAAACCAAAAAGGCCGGACTTGTTTCCCCCGTCAAAGGTCGTGGTGAGGGATTCCGCTCGCTTACGATTATGATACACAATGTCGGAGATAAAACGCACTTTCTTGCAGCGCATCAAGTAGTCAAAGTTAAGAGCCATATCCTCCGCCGTGGAGAGATCGGGAAACCGACCGATAAGCGCCCTCCTGAAAAGCTTCGCCCAACAGCCGGACAAAATCTGGTAATGTCTCGGCTCCCTGAGATTGCTCATTGCGATCTGAGCGACTTCCTTGACATCCAAAGTCTCGCTCGAATGCTCGACTGTCATCTCGAATGTTCCAAATTTCCGGAAAGAACCGACTACCAGATCAACCCCGTCAATCACTTTCACCATCGCTCCGATGGCATGAGACTCAAGATAATCATCGGCATCCACGAACATGACGAATTCGCCGGTTGCCAGATCGAGTCCGGTATTGCGCGCGGCGGATACCCCGCGATGCAGGTGATGGCTGATAAAAAGCCTGTCATCCCCCCTTGGAATGGCTCCCGAGCTATTATCGGTCGAGCCGTCGTTCACGACGATAACTTCAATATCCAGATAATCCTGATCGAGAATGCTCTGGATTGACTGCGCAATCCATTGAGCGGCGTTGTATGCCGGAACGATTATGCTAACTGTCGGGACCATAGAATTCCTTGACATGGCGTTGCGAGGCCCCGCAGAGCTTGATGTATTCAGGAGTCACTACGCGGGTTCCTTCTTTTGCGTTGAACAGTCTGCGATGAATGGTGTAGAGAGTAGGCTTATTGCCCTCAATGGATTCTCTGAGCATGTCACCCGCTTCTTGCGGAGTCTGTGGAACGCAGACGTTCCAGCCCTCGAAGCGACTAAACCAGAACGTGATGTCCTTGCTGTGTTGTGCTCCCTGTCCCGAGCCTATCCCACGACCTTCCTGAGCAATGATAGTAATCGGTAGTTTGTAGCCCTTCTTCCACCAGATCGGAATATGATTGAAGAGAGCGTTACAACCACACAAAAGAAAATCTAATCTCACGTGGAAGAGCACAACGCGCTTGCCAGCCAGGGCCAGTCCCATCGCGCTTGAATTCATCAGTTCCTCAGATACGCTATAAGTGATGAAGCGTTCGGGATGTTTTTCATACAAACCAATAGTCAGGCCGGCAAATCCATATTTGATAAGCTGGCCGCCAAGAACGAGATTGGGATGCTTCTCCAGCATTTCATGAAGAGTTCTGTTGATCTCGCCAGCGAACGTCCCGGCAGGACGAGCAGCATTATCGGAATTACTTATCAAGCCTTCTCTCAGTGCTTTCTTATATATTTCTCTGGAAATTAACTCTGCGTTCAATGCTTTATTCATGCAATCACTTCCTTTGGCAACAGGTTCGCCATGTAGATATGCTGCCCCTCCAGCTTGACCTTCGCCTCATGAAACGACGGTTTTCCGGAACGCGCCATCTGTAAGGCACCTTGCACATTGGAGCTGATCCTCAAACCAAACGCAGCCGCCCTCGGAATAAGCGGAGTCGCTTGCCTTTCTTCAATAAGCGAATCAACTGACATTGAATTATTTTCGACTATAAAAGCCATAGGAAGCTTGTTCAGCACCGCCCAATTCGCCGTTTCCCAATAAACTCCCGCTTCCGTCCCGGCATCACCCACGACACAAACAACAATCGCTTTCGACTTGTCCATCTTGAGCGCGTAGGCAGTTCCGGCGGCAACGCCTACCAAGCCTCCCACGATAGCTGAGGCATGAAAGTTGATTGAGCCGTCAGAAATGCCCTGGGAGCCGGCGAAGCCTCCATTAACGCCGGTAGGCAAGCCGCGAATCTCATCCCACAGCTTTTCTTCCGAACCTCCCTTCGCCAGATAATGCCCATGGTTCCGATGATGACTGAACAAAAAGTCCTCCGGCCGGATGTATTCATAGATTTCAGCGGCGACCTTTTCGTGACCTAAACATAGGTGAACTGGAACAAAAATATCCTTCATGTTGTCGAGCAGACGCTGCTCGAACTGCCTGACCCGCTCGGCGAAGATTTCCCGGCTCAAGCTGCGCGGGGCATTGCTGAGAGTGAGTGCCACTGAGGTTCGTCCTTTAGTTTTCCTGCCCGATATTTTGCGATGATTTCATCTATCGCATCCGATACAGTTTTCTTGGGACTGAAGCCTGCCGCCAGCAGCTTGTCCGAGTTAAGTCGATAGGAACGCGGATCGTTGGAGGGCATTGCAACGATCCTTGTACCAACTTTGTTAGCCACCATTCTTGCGATGTCCTTGATCTTCAAGTTCTCGAATCCGGCATTGAGAATTCCATAGAGTCCCGGTCTTAACAGAGCCCACAGGTAGAAATCGGTCATGTCCTCAATGTGAATGTTGGGTCGGTACTGATCTCCCCCGTTAAGCCTAATGATGCCTTTTGAGAGGGCTTGGAAGGTGAAGCTGTTGACCATCGTATCGAGTCTCATACGGGGGGAAAACCCGCAAACCGTGGCAGGACGGATGATGAGGACTCCCATCCTCGCGGCATAGGACAACACCGCCAGTTCAGCGACCATCTTGGTCTTGTTGTATTCGGAGAGGGGCACAAGCGGAGTTTCTTCAGTCACTTCCGGCGCATCAGAGATCCCGTAGACGCTCCCGGAACTGGCGTAGATGAACTGCTGCACCCCTTCTCGTGCGGCTCTATCGGCAAGTTGAGCGGTTGCAAGCGCATTGATCTCCCAAGTGAGTTTTGGATCAACTTCTCCAGCCGGATCATTGGCAACCGCTGCCAGATGGATGATTGCGTCAGTCGCCCCTAGAGGAAAACTCTGATCTCGGATGTCGCCCTTGATGATCTTGAGACGTTCATGCGGCTCAAGATAATTCCCAAACCAAAATAAATCTAAAACCCTGACATGATGGCCCGCATCGAGTAACTTCGGAACCAGGACGCTACCCACATACCCACCCCCCCCGCTACAAAGCACCCGCGCCATTGCGTATCCTTTCTATGATTGCGCTCGTTGTCTGGATATTTGGCTTGGTAAACAGAATTTCAATATCATGCTCGATGCAGTATTTCACTTCAGCGTCCAGTAGCCCTTTTATCCGGTAATCGTTTCCCTTACAGAAGACTTGAGGACGAAATCGTTGAAGAGCCTGTATTGAGGATTCAACCAGCATGACGTTTGAGACGCAGGATAATCCCAGAAGCATTTCCATGCGCTCGTTTTCGGGAATGACCGGCTTGCGTTTTTCCTTCTCGGCAACGGTATCCATCGTGAGTCCAACCACCAGCCGGTCTCCCATCGAGCGGGCTTGCTCAAGATGACGCAGATGAGCCACATGGATTAGATCAAAAATTCCGTTAGCGAGAACGATCTTCACTTCTTCAACTCCCGCATCAAGTCATGACCTAACTTTATTTGCGCTTCCTCGGAAGCCTGCATGTCCAAGCCCTGCTCTGCGCCAAACACACGCTCAATGTCCATACCAATCAGCTTGGCGGCTTCGACTGCATTGAGGATGTTTTTCGACTTACCCGACCCGGAGAGCGCAATCAGAAGGTCTCCGGGCTTTCCCACGACGAGGAGCCACTTGGAGAATACATGTTCGTAGCCATGATCGTTGGCCGTGGCGGTGAGGGTGGATGGGTCGAGAGTATAAGCCTTAATCCCGCAGGCGAGGAGATCGTTTTGAATGTGAAGTGAATTGGCCCAAGATCCGCCATTCCCGATAATGAAAACGTGCTTGGCTACCCTGACCCGCTCGACAAGGGTCATGGTTTTCCTTGAGGAAACGGATGGTTTTCCTTCAGGAACTCGATCAGGCTGTCCTTTGTCACCGGAGCCTTATTACCCGGTATCTTGCATTTCAACGCTCCCGCCGCATTACCAATAACCAAGAGATCATCCACGTTCCCGGTCTTCGCCATCAGAGCGGTGACTGCGAAAAACGCATCCCCCGCACCCAAAGTATCTATCGCATGATTCAGAAACGCCGGCTGATGAATGAACTGTCCATCCTGATAACCATAGGCACCGTGATGACCGTGGGTGACGATGAACTTGTTGCAACGATTCTGCGAGAGCTTGTCCATGACATTGGCGATATACCCATGCCTGTCAGAAGCGGCAAGCCTTGCTTCGGGTTCGTCGATCACGATGTAATCAGCTCTTGGGTACTTGGTGATGAGATTGAACCCGATATTGGAGGAATTGCTCTGCGCTGAAACCGCGACGAACGGCTTCTTGCAGAGCTTTTCGATCATTTCATTGGTGACTCTACCGTGGCCGAAGTCAGTGACGACCACGACATCATAATCCCCGTAGAAGTCGGTATTCTCAAGGAAAACGTCATCATAATGAACCTCGAATAGTTTTCTCAAATCGTACTTCTCAACCATTCGCACCTTTCGTACCGGAACCATGCTGGTGCAGACATCGACCTTCTTGCAGAAAGACCGCGCATGATTGGCGGCAGCCATGACCCCGCCCTCGAACACCTCCTTTTCATGGTATCTCACCGGGATGAGGTATTCCTTGAATGACTTGCCCAAGGGAGTGACGTAGTGATACTCGTCCACGATGTTGTCCCCCACAAAAAGAACCCGGTAGTCCTTCACCGAGCCAATCAAAGCTAAAGCAGTTTCAAGACTCACTGGCAGCCACCATCAAAAGTAACAGCATCACTTCTTCCTCATCATTTCTCAGTTTCTTTCTCAGGAGAAACCCAATCTCGGCCTCAACCTCGACCATCGACATTTCGATGACCGGGCGGGCCTCGATTTCGGCGGTTTCCTCGCCAAACTCCCGTGCCAGACGACCAGCAATCTCGGCTTGAATCGCCCCCGTTTCATCGAGACGCTTCTGAATTCTGATGTCTTTGGCTTTGGGACGCCCCAGAATACCGGTGGGCTTGAATGGGAGATGGAGTTTTTTGCGCTTGAGACCCTCTCCAGGATCAATTCCTCCAGTGCCCGTCTTACCAGCTTCAGCATCAATCTGGAAAGCTTTGTTCGGCGTCCATTGAAACGCCGATTGTTGAAAGGCGGTTGCCATTATCTATTCTTAGCTGCTATGTAGCGAATTCCACGACCCCAATAGCCTACCGCAGCAGCAACCACCACCGGTGCAAACGTGATTCCCACCGAACGGATGGTGATCGAGCCCGAAGCTCCGCCTTCATCGAATTCAAAAGAGAGTTCATCATTGTCATCTATGGTGATTGTGTCAGTTGAATTCTCATACCAGGCAGCCCCACCACCGGCTGTTAGCGTTAAGGTAATGACAGCAGAACCGTTCTGGTAGAGCTTCAGCGTCCCATTGCTGGCGTAGTTATTGGCCGAGAGGTAAGTGCGGAGATTGGAGACGACGGCGGCGAAACCGGGTTTGATACGGGCTTGAGCTTCGGTGAGCGTGGTTAAATCAAGGGGTCTTCCGCCTATCAGAAAAAAATGCGCGGTCGCTGATGCTGTTCTGGCTAGTCCGGCTTGTTCTCTAAACCATGTCTCGCTCTTATTTGTCGAGGATTTGAGCGTCCCAATGACTAAAGTAACAGTTAAATCTTCAACGCCTGCTCCAAGAGTTATTGACGCATTGATGGTCTGTCCATCGGTAATCGCATCTGCTGGTCCGGTATCTGAAACAAGTCCGGTTACGAGAGTAGCAAATTCGACGAGCAGTGTTCCATCTGCACCATTTATCCGATTTCTAAAACTTGATGTATTCAGCCTCGCGTTTGCGGTAACGCGAACTTGCAATGCCTCGAAACTGTCGTAGCCCCCGATCTTCCATTCAATGTCATCTTCAGTGGTAGAGCCATCATTCGCAAGATTTCCGCCAAAGCCAATGAAATTGGTTGTAGAAGGAACGTCAAAAACACTGCCTCCATATGTAGCAGCGCCGTGAAAATTCCCGTGTCCGCTGCTAAATTCGACATTGGCCCCGAGCCATCCGAGGTTTGATGCTGTCCCGGTATCGGTATAAGCGATATTGAATAGATCGCCAGCAGACAAAACATCCGTATTGGTAGTATCTTCGCCAGATGCGGCGCCTGTTATTACGACGACATTATTTCCGTTAGCCCCGGCATCTCGGAATTGAAAGGTGGCACTTCCAGAATTTCCCCCGATGATATTCGCTTTAAGTCGCGAGAACGTCGCAGCCTCAGTGCAATTTGCCTGCGCATTGGCTTCAGTTGTAGTGTCGGTTGAATAACCAAATAAGTTATTTTCATCACCACTCGCTAGTGTAGAGGTGCTGTGATTAGCTAAAAGAGCCTTTCCCATCATTCCACCGTCACGGTTGAAGTCCCGATGGGACGCGAGGTTGCGGACACGGCGGCAAGAGCAGCCGTTCTTGCGCGGTTGCGGTCAACGCCGCGAATCGCAGGCAACGGCCCCGGCTGCCCGTCTTTTTCCCAGACAAGTGACGCGGGGTCAGTCAGCACGGTGAAACTTCCATCCACGTTTATTCGATACGGAACGCCGGGATGCTCTTTGTCCAGACCCAGCTCCAGCTTGACCGCCCATCTCGCGGCTTCTTTTACCCGCGAGCTTTGCACGACAGCATCGAATACCTGCTGATCGGTCAATCCTGAATCCTTCAATCCCTGATGATGAGGGCAGAGGATAATGAAGCTCTTGGGTCGATTCCAGTCAACGCTTCCAGCGGACTTGTCAAGCTCAATCCGGCAATTTCCGGAAGGACAGAAATCAGGCATCCAGGTGAGCATAATCAGGCGGCAAGAAGCTTCTCGACTTCGCTTTGGATGGTATAGACAACTTTCCCGCCTCGCACCATTTCGGCTTTGGGAGTTCCCTCGATGGCGATGTTGGGAAGTTTTGTCAGTTCGGCAAACTTCTGATTTCTCCCTTCTCCGTGAAACACCGCAAACACCGGGAACCAGTTGAAAAGGTTCTGTAACTCAATGTTGGAGTTTTCCATGATCCGTGAAGTCTTATACCAGTTGCCCCAGATTTTAGTGTCTATCGTTCCGTGCAAATGACCTAAGTGTTTCCCGGCATGTCTCCTGCCTTCCCGGTAGCAGCCGTCGTATGCATGAAGTTCAAAGTGATTGAACCCCATACAACCGGCAAGGTGTATCGCTACCAGCCCCATGCAGGAGCCGCCAGAGACAAGAAGTGTGTCGGGGTCATGCTTCTTCACCCATTCCAGTGTTTGATTCCCGCTAACGCAGTGCCATAGGGCAATGCTGAATCCTTGAAGTTTCTCCCACATCAATGGATGACAAACAGAAGCCATAAAGTAATGAACGTCCCGGTGTGGGGTCAGCATCGAGACTTTATGTTTTCTGGGGTCCATCTCACAGTGGAAATCCGGAACGATTCCTCTTTCAATCAGGAAATCATGCGCTCCGCTCATGGTCATAATGGGTCTGGTTATCTGTTTCCACGTATCTTCCAGCGAGGGGCCGTAGCCGATGAGAGAAATCGACCTGTTGGCAACCGGAACTTTAGCAAGTCTTGGAAAGCCTTGTTTCAAGCTTTGCGCCATCTGCTCATGACGCAGTTCCTGACTCAATGCCGCCTGCATCGGAAAGGGAACCTTGGTACGATCCATTCTCATGGCACGGCGATCAAGAACCCGACGGATTCCTGCTTCAGCACAACCCCGGAAGTAGTGCTGACTTCGGCTGCGTACTGAAGGGCGACATTACCATTAGCGGTTGGTCTTATAGTCCCGTCAACCAAGGCTACATAAGTCGTTCCCGTCGCTTCTACCCCGGTTCCGGTAACCGAGTCCCCCGAAGAACTAATCCATCCCACCTGTCCAGTACCGTCGGCCCCCGAAGGTATGAAAACGTTTGCCGAGACTATGGCAGCGGCAGGGAAAGTCAGCCCAAGTTTCAATCCGTTCGAGATATTTTCAGACTGAAAAAGCACGTTAAAAGCAAAGCAATAAGTCGTGCCACTGGAGACCGCGAAAACAAGCGCAGTAGCAGTTGTCAGAACCGTCGTGGTAACGGTTGGAGCGTCTGTGGTTGCTCTTACAAATGAAGGACCGGTCCCGGCAGAAGGTCCGGTAGGTCCTGCGGGACCGCTTGGACCCGATGGACCGGAAGGTCCCGATGGACCCGTGGATCCAATAGCTCCGGTGGGTCCAGCCGCTCCAGTGGCACCCGCAGGCCCGGTTGGGCCTATTGCACCAGTAGTGCCGGCAACTCCTGTTGCTCCAGCGGGTCCAGCAGGGCCAGATGGGCCAGTAGCACCCGTCGCTCCAGCAGGTCCCGCAGGACCCGAAGGTCCTGACGGTCCGGTTGCGCCTACAGCGCCCGTCGGACCTACTGCCCCAGTCGGTCCAGCCGGCCCTGAAGGTCCAGAGGGACCAGTAGTCCCCAGGGCTCCGGTAGGACCCTGAGGACCACTTGGGCCGGAAGGACCACTGGGTCCACTAGGACCGCTAGGTCCTATAGGGCCGGTGGGTCCGGTAGGCCCAGCGGCAGCGGCAGAGTCAATGTTCGATCCGGTACGCCTCAAGAACTCGCCGTCAGCGATTGTTGCGAGTTCCAGGGTAGCCCCACCACCCTCTACAAAAAGATGGCCCTCGTTCCAATTACTCGGACCGACTATCGAGGCATCTTCCTCGTCGGCGACCGGGGAGACGAATTTATGCTCGATTGCCACTTCTCAACGCGCCTTTCTCAATGCACTTTCGCGCTTGCCCCGGTGATGCGGTCGGCGTCGCTTCTCTGGATGTTACCGAGAGTAATGGTCTTGGGTTTCGCTAACTGCTCAACCAGCTTCTTCTGGAACTCCTGCTGGCCGGCTATGACCTGGGCGAACTCCTGGATGATGGCTTGCAGTGATTGAATCAACTGCGGAGCTACGGCTTCGGCGGTGACTTCGTTCTTATCCTTCTGCTCGGCCATTTTTTCCTCTTGACGGCATTGCCTCTCGAAGTCGAGCTTGTCCCGTTCAAGCTTCTGGTCCCTGTCAGCGCACTGGCACTTGAGATTGTATTCATCCAGGGCTTTGGCATGAGCTAATTGAGCTTCGCGGTCCTGCTCTTCTTTTTTCAAGGCGAATTCAGCATCCTGCTGCTGCTTTTTGAGCAGCGCCCGGTCTTGATCCGCCTTGGCACCGGCCTGGATCTTCATCTGCTCGTTTGACTGGTCGGTTTTCAGGGTCTGGTTCTCCTCTGCCAGTTGCTTTGCCTGTTTCTGCAAATCCTCCATCTGCTTCTGAAAAGCCTCCATCTGCTTCTGGTGCTGCGGAGAGATCTGGGGTTGTTCCTTCATCATCTTGATGATCTTGTCCTTGTTCGACAAGGGAGAAGCCATGATGACGGCTTCCGGTGGTAGTGGAAAACCGGACTTCACCATTTCCGCCATCGCCTGAAAGTCCTCCACTTCCTGCGTCACCGTGTCCGGAGCGTCGTCCATCACAATGTCTACGTCCAAGTTCACGATGTCGTTCTCGGTATCCACCACTTCCTTCATCATCGGATCGGTTTGAATCTTCTGTTGTAATTGAGCAAGCATTTCAGGCGTGACATTCTGTGCCTGGGCTTGTTGCAGAAGCTGTTCTCCCCTGGTGACGGGCTTGTTCAAGCCCACGAACTTGAGATTATTTTCGTCATCGGTGACTCGCAGCCACATCTCCGACTTCCAGTATTGCTTGATGCGGTTCCACACCTTGCGATAGACCCTGATGTCTAAGTTCTTCAACATGTCGAACATCGGAGCCAACTCGGTCTGCCCGGTCAAAGCCCGCTGTCTTAGCGCCACTCCACTTTGCACCGTCTTATCTTTCCCCATCGTAGCTGCGTTAGCACCAACAATGTCCATCTCCATCTTGGCCTCAGAGAGCAGGTTGAATTGAGCCTGCGCCATATCTCCGGTGGGCAAAATACCAAAGTCCTTGCCGAACTCTCCATAGGCGAATTCCACGAATCCATCGGGTTTCGCAAGCTCTTGACGAGCCTTGTTGATGTCTTCCACCGCGCCTTTAGTACCAAAGGTCTGCCGCACGCTCATCAGATGAAGCGCCTTGCTTCTTCTTTTATTTATTTCGTCCTGAACATCCAGCACCTGTCTCAAAGACCCGTAACGGCAGCCTTCCCGATCCACAAAAAGGGAAGCAAACTCATAGGCGTGCTCGGTCTCGCCTTCTTCGTTGATATAGGGAGACTTCATGGGGTCTTTGCAATAACCCCCTCTGGTAAAACAGGCATACCACCAGTCGCCATCGTCTCTGCGATAGTAGAGTTCGACGATCTTCACCCGTCTGCGGGTGTTATCCATCCACCTTGGTTTGTCGTCGTAAGTCTGGGAGCCTTCCTGCATCGCACCGAGCACATCCTCGGCTTGCGGATATAAAGCCACCGCTTCATCGAAGTCCATCCACACCACCTGTCCCAAGTATCTCGCATCAGAAAAGTCCTTCCTTCTGGAATGAGGATCGTAGATCAGCCGATCCCACATGATGTGACGTACCACAATTTTGTAACCTTCGTCCCGAGACTTGGCGATGATCTCGATTCCCCCCGTACCTTCGATGGTCATGTTCTCCCAGGCATCCGACCTCTGACGTTCAAACATATTGTCCTGAAGACAGAATCTCACCGCTTCGGTGGCGGCGGTAGCGCCTGCCGCATGCTTGGGGGTTCTGGGATAGGCTTTGGCGGTCGTTCTATTCGCCCGTTCCATGCCCATCAGGGAGTCCACCTTGGGCTTGCAGCGGTTAATGACAGTGGCAGCTTGTTTCTGGGCCTTGAGTTTTGTTATTTCGGCGTCGGTCCACTGATTCGAGTCGTAGTAGCTACGGCACTTTTCCGATAAATTCCTTGAATCCGTTGTCGCGTCATCCGCTTCATTGACGTAATCAACGAGCATCGAATGCTCGTCATCCGTAACCGCTACCGCGGAATCAGGAAGAGGCTTTGCCTGGTTATCAGACCTGGACTTGCGTTTCTTGGCCATCAGAGGTTCCTCACTGTGGCAAACCGGTTGGGGCTTTGCATGTCTACCGGGTCATCGGGTGAGAGTCGATCAACAGCATGAAGCCCGGTCTTTTCGTGGATTCGGTAGAAGCTATAACCGAGAGGCTTTAAAATCTCCGTCAGTCCGTCCTCGATGCACTCCAGGATCAAATCGGGCTTGTAAGACAGAATATCCGGCATTCCCGTCAAAACCCTGCCGACCGTCTTTTCGGTGTCGATCTTGATCACGTTGATCCGGTGATGATCCGGTTCTTTCAGGAGGTCGTCCGTTCTCAGCGCAATGACCGGGAAAGCCTGCATTCTGGGGTGGCAGAAGCCCAACTCGATTCCGGCGGCACAGTAAAAATTCGGGTTGCCGCTGCCAATCACGGTGCGAGAGTTTTCATCACCGGCCGCAACCATCATCACGCCCGAGGTATTGAAACCTGAGTGTCTTAAATTCATCATCAGCCGCGCATAGTTGACCGGGAAGGGCTCGATCGAAATCACCTCCTTCGCCCCCGCTTTCCAGGCATCCAGTGAATAGACCCCGGTATGCGCACCGATGTCCAGGGCAATGTCCGCTTTCGAGCAAAGACGCCTCCAGAGCTTGCGTGACTCGGGTTCGTAGTCCTCCCCCCACAAAAGCCTCAACGCTATGCCGTCATCATTACCTGCCAAGTAAAGCCCCTCCACCCAACCCCAGTGATCGGTAAGCTTAAACCTCTCCTTCGGAGTTACCGGCTTAGGCAAGGCACTCACACCGTCCTCCAGCTATCCGCAGTCTCTTTCTCCCGAAACCAGTCTTTCACCCGTTTCTCGTCTTTCTTCTTCACTTCCGACAACCAGGGACGGCTCATGCAGGCATAACGCACGTCGTCCGCGCAATGATCTTCCTGATTGTCATCAATATCCTCCGGATGCCGCTCGTCCATTACAATATCCGGCATGGTTCTCCAGAAACCGTCATGACAATTCTTCGTGGCGTAGAGCATCGGTCCTTCTTCATCCCCGCCGATCCTCTGCCTCATTTGCACATACCCCACCAGACGCGAGTTATCCGCCCGTCTCAGCACGATACCACGTCTCAACATCAATTCAGCTATCGAGGGGCCGCCATCTACTTTCCACATCGAGGGGTCGGCGGCGATATAGGAGAGTTTTCTCTCCCCGGTTCTCGCCTTCATCATCCCAGCCACGTCCTCGGCTTCTTTTCTCAATCCTTCATTGGGTTTTCCGTTCCAGCCGTAAACTTCGTTCCAGCGGATGATCGCCCCCCGGCGATATAATCTCCCGTCAGGTAATTGATTGCCATTCGCGACAGTCCAGACTCCGAAACTAAAAGGTCTGGTAGAACCCCAGTCGAACGACCCGAAACACATCCAATCTTCCGGCGGGGTGAAAGGCTCGATGCAATGAAGGTCCCGTCTCAACTTTTCAAAGGCGGCTCCCGCGATAATATCCCAGTCGCCTTCCAACATGGCTCTTACCAGATTATCCGCCCCCAGACCTCTTAGCCTATCGGCATACTCCGGGTCGTCGTGGGTGAGATACGGATTGTCCTGAAGCTTTGCGGGAATGAACTGTCGCAACATCCCGCCTTCCTCCGGAGAAGCGCGCCAGATCGTAAGTGAAGGCTTGGGAGAAACCCAGGTTCGTTTGACCCACTGATGGCCTATGGAGCCTGGATTGGAGGCCACTTCGATCCGCGGGAGTTTTGACGCATATTGTTCTGGGACTTTCAAACCAGCGCGTCTTACCCGGCTTCTGAGGAAGCGATACTGATATTCCGTGAAATGAACCAGCTCGTCCATCATGAGCACATGGATTTCAGCCCCCCGGTACTTCTCCACATCGTTCTCGGAATCGCAATAACACAGATGCAGGACCGAGCCGTGCCAGAACTCGAACTCGTTCTCGACCGACTTGTACTTGACGAGCGTGGATTGAAGATGTTCCTGAAGCATCACATGAAAGGAAGTCGGTCCTCTCAGGTGATTGTCTCTAAGATCGGGCAGGGTACGACGAAAGAGATAAACCTGAATTCCAGGAACTTCCAGACACCAACGAATAGCGGAGACTCGTAAGAGATAGCTTTTCGCGCCTCCGGCGGCTCCGCCAAAAAGCACTTCAGTCGCCTCAGTTTGAAACGCCAGCGATTGTTTTGGGAGAAGATTTATTTCCACTTCACTAACGCCCCCGACCTGCTTTCTTCACCACATAGTTCGCCAGTCTCACCGCAGAGGCATCACTACCCGTTTTGCTTAACTGCCGGTTGGCCACCTCCGACCACAACCTGGCTAAAGACCCCCGCTGGGCCTTGCTGGTGTGCTTCAGAGCATCTTTGGGACTCCAAGGCATGCGCGTTACCCCCGTCCCCTTCTGCGCCTCATGTATTCCCGCTGGTAGGCGTTGTAGGCTTCACGGGTCCTCCGATTGGCTGTCCGCGACACCAAGTGCACTGGGGGTTTCCCTCGCTTATCGATAACCAATACCTCAATTACCCTATCTTCTTCGTTAGTCACATCCGTTAGTCGCTCGCCGTTAGTCGCAAGCCTTAAAGCTACTTCACACCTCATCCCCGGCAGATGATTTCTATGACAGGCAAGACAAGTCATTTGTAACAGGTAGATTTAGGCAAAGGTGAATATATGGCCACAAACCGCCCCCGAAGAGCCCAATAGGCGAAGGTAGCCCCCCCTATCGAGCTGGACCAGGTAGGAAAGCATGCTTACTGCCATTTGTCATAATGTAGTTTATACGAAGCGGCAGTGCAGCAAAAACCTATTTATCAACGGGTTGCTGATGCTCTATCGTAATCGGGCTAGGCTGATCTGACTGAAGCAGCGCAGCATTCGGCATGGGTGCAACAGTGATCGAGAAAACAGGGACAATATTGACGGTCATCTCCTGCTTCGCACCATAGAGGTGAGGACGTCGGCGCTCATAGTCCATACGGGCGAAGCGGGCCATGCGTTCTCCGCGCATAACGTTCACGGGCAACTGCGAGGTCTCAAGCACCTCATCGGCCTGAGATATTCTGGCGGTGAGTGCTCGTGTGACTAAGTTATTGTGCTGCTCGTCTCCCAGTCCGCCCAGCAACCACGCGTAGACTCCATGACGGGTTACTCCATGCTTATTGGCTATCTGCTGCAGTGTGGCGCCGTGTGAGTAATCGTCGAGGGCCTTTTTGATGTCTTCTGGCTTGTTCGAGAGCGAATTCAGGAATTGACCGTTATTCCTGCGAGGTGAGAAATCCTGAGTTTCCAAGGGACGACCTGGCTTACGCTTACCGCGCTTGATTCCCTTGTCTATACGCTTCTGGAGGATTTCGGACTCAGCCATTTAGACTTGCTCTAAGTGACGCCCATCAATCAAGAGTGACGTTTTGCGCCAGCCCTGAATGGTGTCGGGATTTCGGCAGGCTGATTTCATACTGCTTTTTCCTAAGGTTTATCATGGCCTAAATCTTGCTGTATGTCCAGTAGAAAGGCCAATGTGACTAAGACCCTACAACGCATCAAAGCACATCCGGCAGTCAGCGATGCCTTAACCGATTCTGACGGAACGTGGATATACCTAAAGAGCGGTTGGAAACCTATTGGGTGTCCAGGTGAACACGTTATCGTCGAGGATACGGTTATTGTCGCTGCACGTAGATTGCGCGACATTGAATCGTGCAACTGCGACCAATGCAAGTTCTAGTATCACTCACTCAATGGAGGCGAACGATGAAAACGCTGGCTAACAGAACTTTCGCTTCAGGCCAAGCCATCAAGATTTTAGAGGACTTGGTAGCGGCATGGCGTAATGGAGAATTTGGCAACACACGAGGCGGAATTCTTAGCGCCCCGTCCTACGTTCAAAAGGCCGTTTTATTTCTGGCCGATTTGGACGATGCGGATCAGAAATGATTGCAACCCAAGTCGGCAACGGGATAGGGACCGACCGGGTGGGGCCCGTGATAGCCCCTCAATATTCTAACCCGACGCCAGCCGGATGCTGGCAGCCAGGAATAATGTTCACTCGACGTCGTTACATTCTGACACTTAACCAAGGAGATAACAATGGGTGAATACGCCCGCATTGGTAGCAACCGCATCAAGATCGGCACCTGTGAGAACATGTATTACTTGCGTTTCGAGGACCGGGACAAAGTTACGCCTGTCCCGCACAGCTTGAACCCGAGCACCTGTCAAAATCTTTTTTGGCGCTTGCCCTTCCCTGATGAGGACACTAACGGGCCAGGCAACTACAAGGATTTCAGCCGCGGCCTGCGGCTCTATCGCATTCTCAAGGACCGGGAAAACTCGTTCCGGCCCGAGCGTGTAGAGGATTTCGAGGATCCAGAAACAATCAGCGATCCCGGCATCATTCAGCTGAGCCACCAAGCAAGCGGACTTCTGCTCAACGTCCCCTGTTACCACGGTCTAGGACTACCGCCCGTCCAGAAACCTATACAAGCCTTCTGGAACGGTAAAGGCCATTCGTTTGAACTCGCTCACGTGAAAAACCACACGGGACGCGGTTTGATGCCCGTCGTACACTGTCGGCATTGTAGCCACATGTGGCGTTACGAATGGTCGGCTGTCTTGCCGTATGTGCAAGATTCCGAAATGTTAGCGCGACTGACCGCCTACGCCGCGCAATGCAGCCCGGAAGCCAAGGCCGCATAGGGGAACACCATGACAGAGAAGCGCATAAGCACGCCTGAGAGGCTTGAGCAGTGGCGCAGATATGGTGCCAAGCGCCGCGCTCAAGCTGGGTATCGTGGACGTGCTCGCAAGTGGGAAATGGCGTATGAGCAGCGCACCAAATCGAAACCTGAAAAAATGGCGCGCAAAGCAGCCAACATGAAGCGATACCGCAACGACCCGCGACATAGGGCAAAGCATGAGGCGCGATGGATACTAAACCACGCAATCGCCTCAGGACGAATCGTTTCGCAGCCTTGTTCTAATTGCACCACGATACCTGCTCAGGCCCATCATGCGGATTACTCCAAACCGTTGGATATAATCTGGCTGTGCCGAGCCTGTCATCAACATGAGCACGCCCGCGCTACCGGGAAGGAGGACAAATGACCATCGAGCTATTCTGGATTTGCTTCGCTATCTGGGCGCTCTACATCGTGAGTTGTTCCCGGTGAGAGTCTTGCGCCGATTCTGCTATTACCTGGCTTTCAGGGTTCTGGACCCCCTGGAAAGCTTGCTAGGTTGGGTCAGGTCGATCTGGCGAGGAAGGGGTAAGGGGTAGGTATCCTGGAGTTATCCACAAGGAGCAAACATGAGAATCTTGTTGCTTATTCCACTCATTCTGTCGTTACAGGGCTGCTTCTTTTTCTTCTGGACTGGCGGCATGACCGATGCCCTAACCGGAGCTGAGGGCAACCACTGTGTCGGGACCGCAGCTCAGGTCGGTAGCCAGATTAAACTGGCCGATGGCAGGATAGCAACCGTGGAAAGTCTCTCAGGGACTTCAACTAGGTGCCGGGATGAGAAACTACCGATCCGGGCAAAGCTGAAGGTTGAAGAATAGGACCGGCGTCAGCGCCAGTTGGTAGTATCCCAATTTCCCTTTCCATGATTGCATGGGGAACATAAAACCTGAAGATTATCGAGGCTCAGAGCTAGATGCGGGTGCGTCTTTCGCGGCAGGATATGGTCCACGTTGATTCTAATCCCGTCTTTAGGTGTGGCGCCGCAGCAGGCACAACGTGCGCCATCGCGTTTTATGGCTTCCATACGAACCTTGCGCCACTCGAAAGATTGAAGGAATCCTTCACGTCTTGAGCGTCTTTCGGCTACCTTAGCGCGTCTAAGCGCCTTCACCGCCTCACGGTTAGTTGCGAATCGCCCGAGTCCTTTCCTCAGGGCTCTCTTTATGAATATTCCTTTACTCATCTCTGAAAAACAAAGGGAAGGGAAACCCCAAATCCCCCCCCTCCCCCCATAAGATTTTAGGGTGAGGCGCGGCTGATTCCGCAAAGTCCAAAGGGAAGGGAAAGAAAAAGCCAGACGGTGGGCCGTCGAGCTTTCGCTCTCCGTTCCGGCCCCCAAAGAAAAAGCCCCTAGAGGCTGGTCTGGACGATGCAGGAGTTGCACCGGCTCTTGCGAGCCACCAGCGACTAAGGGCTACTCCACCGCGTCCAAACGGTAGAGTAAGTCTAAGGCATCACGCTGGGATTAGTCAAGCCGAGTATTTAGCTATCAGGTCAAGAAAATCCTGGCGGGTGAACTTGACCGTCGTGCGCTTCAGTTCCATCAATCCATCAGCGATCCGTTGACCGTATTGCCTGACCAATGCGAGGTAATACTCAGCCAGGTTCCCATGCTGCCAGCGGTTGCAATAACTACAAGCTCCGTGGACGTTATGCTCATCCCACCTCGTTGCCTGGTGCTGCCGGGGAATGAAATGTGAAGCTTCAAGCAGCGCATAACGATTGCAGGTATAGCACCGACCCATGCCTTTATCATCGGCATCGCGTCTACGTATCCAAAGCGAGAAAACCTTATCGAGCTTTCGCCTGAGCGTGGATAACGCGACCTGCTTCACCCTGACGCCGGTTTTCTTCTTCGCCCGCTTCCATTCGTTCTTCAGGCTGTGGCGGTAGTTTTTCATCCGAAGTCATCCGTAAGCAATATGATTGTCCAAGGTGTAACGCACCACATGGGCTGTTCTGCCATCACGGACAGGGACTTCGGCTGGAACATGACTGATGTTAACGCCCAGTCTTTCCAATTCCCTTATTCTTTCCGACAGCCGGCAGATGCCCAAAGTGTTGAAGGCATCTAACTGCGTTATACCTTGAGGATGTTGTTCAAGGAATTGCAATAACAGGCTATTTTGCGTCATCGCCGCCCCCGGTAATTACGGAGGATTTTGTCAACATCGCTTGCCACGATACAACCTGCTATCAAGGCGAGCAGCAAAACAATTCCCAACACCAGAAATTTGATTACGTCCGTCTCCATGAGATTTGAACGACCCGTATCGAGAGCTTGCGCTTGGGATTCCAGAGTTCTCCAGCCATCAAAGCCTGCTTTGCGGTCGGGCGGATGGTGCGGGGGTCGAGTTCACCTCGAATGAAAGCGCCACAGCACCGTAGCGGATTGGAACGGGAGCGGGGCTTGGTCATGCGGGCTTTGCGTCCAGTCTTTGATCTTTCATTGTACGTCTATGGGGAATTCCAAACAGAAATGGGTATTGTTCAAATCCGGCAAGATAATCGCCAACTTTATATTTTGGACTCCACCCCTCTCCGCGTTTGAAATTGCATGACACGCATACTGGCGCGACATTAAGCGCATCGCGGTAATCTCTATGGTCGTAAACGGCGGCATAACTACCACAATCCGCGCAATCCAGCACCTGTGCTCTTGGTAAAACCCCAAATTTAACTGCTCGCATAACCAGTTTATGTGCTCGAAACATCCAAGAGCGGTGATGCTTACGCCATTTTGAATACCGCCGATTTAATTCGGCTATTGTTTGCGGTGTATAGTTGCGTGCTGCCTGTCTTTCTTCCTGAGTGGAGATCATATTGACTCTCATAATCACACAGTGTATAAAGCGAGTCAAGGAGATTTTATGAGTGCTCGCGTATCGGCTGAAATGAAGATGGCGTTGCATATGGTGCAAGTTGATGGCAAAAGCCCCTATGAGGCGCAGGCGGCTACCGGGATTCATGCTGCCAGTATATACAGAGTATTGAAAACGTTGAGGAAAAAGAAACTCAAGAAAAAGGTTGACAAAGTTAGTGCATAATGTCACTATGTTCTAATCATGATTTTCTGCCGCGACTGCCTGCACTACCGCCGCTACGACGAGCACTGGGCCTCGCTCGACGCCTGCGTTCATCCGAGCCTGCCGCAGAAGCGGGACCGGGTGCGGGGCGAGCCGATGGCGCACTACTGCTCCGATGTGCGTAGTTTCAGTGGTCCCTGTGGAGACGCAGGAAAGCTGTTTCAGGTGAAATCCGATGCTCCAGCCGCATAAGCGCGTTTCTCGTTCTGCTGGTGCTACCGCCGATTGGCCTGAGTGTGAGGAATTCTACAATCTTATGCAACGATACCGTCACGTTAATCAGCACAATCATGAGGGCGAGGAACAAACCGTTCTTGCTTATGAAGAGGTCAAAGCGTGGCTTCGGCTTTCCGTTGGTATCGCGGATTTCACAATTCCCGCATCCATCCGCAAGCCGACCTCCGGCCCCTGCACCGAGTGTGGCAAAAATACCGAAAACAAGTATGGGGTCGAATGGATACACGACGAATGCAAAAACAGGCTGTATCGTGAACATGCTGAGGATATTCAGGCAAAGCCTGACATGGCCGAATCCGAGAAATTCCTCTACGCCGACGAGGACGAGCCCGACCGCTGCCCGGATGACCGCTATCTCGATGACCCAAGAAGGGGCCAAGCCGATGACATCAACCGCAGACGATAACTACCAACGGCAGCTCGACGAGGAACAAGCGTTCTTCCGTCGTGTTGAGCTAGTGCAGATGGCGCAACGCGGGGAACAGTTTACTCCGGTAGACATTCAGGATTTGATGTATCACTTGGGAGTAAGCACTTATTTCAAGGAGAAAACATGAAAGGCATCGTTAACACTGTCACCCTTTCCAAGAGTGGCAAATCCTACCAGGCTCAGATCGCGGGCCAATCCTACTTTGCCAAACTCGATTCAAAGCTCGACAAAGCCGTGGGACAGGCGGTTGATTTCTCCATTGATCCCTCCGAATACAAGGGCAAGGTGGTGAATTGGGTCAAGGATTGGGATTTTGACCGTGGAGTGCCGACTCCGGCTCCGCAGCCCGTCCAGATGCCCGCCCAGTTGTCTCAGCCACGTGACCGCTGGTATATGCCCTTCATCAGTAACACGGTAGCTCACGCGATTACCGCCGGTCTGGTGAAGGACAGCCCCTCTCTTTCCCAGTGGGCTATAGCAGCCTATCGCGCTGCGATGCAGACCGAGACTGCTTATCTCAATCGGGCCGCACCAAAGGCTGATTCGTTCGACAGCGGGGAACCGGACTTTTGATGGCACACGCTGCTGAATGGGGGCATTGGTACGACAGGGACGGGAAGCCCTGTTACGAGGTTCCCTATGCCGACCCCTCTAAAGGCATGAGATCAGTGACGCTGGCTGATGCCAGAAAGCTCAATCTTGTCCCAAGTGTCACCACGATCATCCAGGAAGCCTCCAGACCGGGTTTGGAGAGATGGAAGCGGGAACAGGTCTTACTTGCTGCTCTAACGCTCCCACGGCTCCCTGACGAGTCTGAGGGGGACTGGATAAAGCGCGTATACGAGGATTCGGGAGAACAGGCCCGGAAAGCCGCCGAGAAGGGAACGGCGATTCATGCGGCGATACAGCAATTCTACGGGCCAGATATTCTTGAAAATATTCCAGACAAGAAATATGAAGTATATGTTGACGCGGTTACCCTGCGACTACAAGTGGAATTCCCCGCTGTCAATCAATGGCAACCCGAAGCGAGCTTTGCAACATATGGCTTCGGCGGTAAGGTTGATTTATGCAAGGACAACGGGGAAGACCGAATCGTAATTGATTTCAAGACTAAAGAGTTTTTCGACTCCAGCAAGAAACTGGTGTGGGATGAGCACTGTATTCAGCTTGCGGCTTATCGGAAGGGGTTAGGTATAGAGACTGCTAGGTGCTTCAACGTTTTTGTCTCAGTCAGCAATCCTGGCTTAGTCCATATTCACGAATGGAAGGAAGAAGAACTCCAGCGCGGCTGGCTCATGTTCCAGGCTCTGCTCGATTACTGGTATGCCAAGACAGCATTGAAACGATGATCTCCGAATCCGATATTGAAAAAGCCCTGGATTTCCTGCGAGATACCGCAGAAGAAGCAGCTCAAGCGCGCGCCAACCGCTTGCACCTGGATGACTTTTCCAGGGTGTTGAAAGCTATTGTCATGAGCGAGCATCTGGCTGAACCCCTGGGAGCGCAGGAAAGACACGCCTACTCGGATGTGAGATATCGTAATCATCTGGAAGGACTCAAGGTTTCTATCTTTCAGGACGAGCGCAACCGATTTCTGAGGGCCGCGGCAGAAGCCAAGATTGAAGTATTCAGGACTCAGTGTGCTAACGAACGAGGAAAACTTTAGAGTGAGAACTTGTTATAAATGCAGGAGAAGGAAATCACTTTCTGAATTCTATAAAGATAGACGAAAAGTATCTGGACTGGCGTTTATCTGCAAACCATGCGACTTAAAAAAAAGGCAGAACTTTTATTTGAAATTCGGTTCAGTGCAGCGTGAGAAATCCAGGCTTGATCGCTTAAGCAATCCAGGAAAATATGTAGATAGGCATCGTCTCTGGCAAATTAAACGTCCAGATTTAGTTCGAGCCTCATCAAGTCAGCATCGTGCCGCCAAATTACAAGCAACACCAATATGGGCTAATAATAAATACATTAAATTATTTTACGAAATTGCTTTGCTTGAAGAACAAAGAACAGGAAAAGCTTGCCATGTAGATCATATTATTCCATTACAAAATGGCATTGTTTGTGGACTTCATAACGAGTTTAATCTCCAAGTTTTATTTGGAGTAGACAATTTAAGAAAAAGAAATAAATTCCAGTTTTACTTTGATAATCCTGTAGGAGAATGACGATGCTCTGGCCCTTTCTCCTGTGGCCTGGGCGGGGGGCCGAGGGCGCGCACCTTTTTCAAGGAATAAACATGATCCTCGGCATACCGCTCGATGACCTGTTCCTCTGGCTACTGTACGTAGTGGGTGCAATGGGCTCCGTCCTGCTTGTGGCCGGGCTGCTCGCGGTGATGGGAGGTCTGAACGATGAGTAAGCATTATATTCTTGACGGACACAACGATATTCCCGTCAATCTGATGACTTGGGCAAGATGGTTTGAGAAGGCTGACCGTCAAGTTGCCGCGTCGGGTAAGAAGGGAAAGCTTTTTGTGAGTACAGTGTTTCTCGGCCTAGATCATTCCTTTGGTGACGGATCTCCGATGCTTTTTGAAACAATGATCTTCGGCGGTGAACACGATCAATTCCAGGAACGCTGCTCAACATGGGATCAGGCAGAGCAGATGCACAAACGTGCTTGCCAGTTAGCGGGTCTGAACGATGACTAACCGCACTCGCCCGCAGCCTTGCGCTTACCGTTACTGGTGAGAGGCGACAGATGAGCCCGATTACATATATATCTGAACAACCGCGTGAATGGGCGAATTGCGTTGATCGTTGCCAGACGCTTACTTCGCTACTGGCGCTCTGCGAGGATTGGAAGGAACTCGCTCCCGATGCTCTACGCGTAGTGCGGTTGATGAGGCGAAATGATTTTATCGAATTTCGCAAGGGGCTCGTTAAAGAACGTAAGGGGTTCTTTGCCGGAGAGCGATTCGCTGAAAAATACAGTGACATCACAATGCCGTCGATCATGTTCAAGGTGGCAATATTCGCGGGTGATTACAAGGTTCCGTGGGGTTGCATGTATCTCCGACTGAAAGAAACCGACAAGCTACCTAAAGAATGAGCTGGAAAATGATCGAGCGACGTAAGTACCCGCGCTGGAAGCAAGCCCCGGAATTCTTGCCCCAGAACAGAAAGCCCGTTTTGCTGCCGTTGATCGTGATACCGA
>Ga0184639_10000168_pt1 | contig 23260 bp, 33 predicted proteins | sample PLM31_170_b2_FD_133155 | JGI IMG/M metagenome (GOLD analysis project Ga0184639, IMG submission 133155) | Groundwater sediment microbial communities from an aquifer in East River, Colorado, USA - PLM3-1_170_b2 | ecosystem: Environmental > Terrestrial > Soil > Riparian zone | place: USA: East...
ATGGATGAGGCCTGGACCTGTGTGAGCGGCTGGACCGAGAATGTGGCGCGAATCCCTGACCGGGCTAGAAGCTGTTTCGCATATTTTGTAATCATAATTTCTATTTTGTGACTGCTCTACGGGAGAGCCACTATCCGTCATAGACTAATATAGAACACTCATTAATCTTTGTCAAACCAGCGAAGCACTACCGCGAACACCGCCCACATAAGAACCGCCGGAATAAGGAGCGGAATCAAGGCGAGCGCCGCGAGTGCCGCAAGGGTTCCGGGGCTGATGAAGCTGTCCCATACGCTTTTATCGGTGATTCGTTTTGGCTGTCTCAACCCATTACCTTTTTACGAAGCTTGCCTCGCGCAGGCGCCCCGGAAGGTTTCCACCCACGCTCTACCGCTCGAAGGAGATTTAATTGGCGCTTGGCTTTCGCCGGAGTAGTTCTTTTTGCGTGAACGCCGCCCGGCCCGGATACGCGGACTTTTCCGCCGCTAACTTTAGAAATTTTGTAAGGCATGATATTTATTTAATGTAGGTTTTTTCCTCAGCGGGCAATCGTAAATTTTCCGGCATAAGGTCCGCGTCATTGAGCGCGTCAAGATTAAAAAGCTTTGCGTCTAACGCTCTTTTAATCTTTTCTTCCAGGGTTCTAGCGGCAAGCACGACCCTGTAGAATGCCGGACTTTTGGCGCCGTCGCGATGCAGCCGACCGCACACTTGTTTAAAATCGACCGCCGAAAAATTAGGACAAACCAAGCCGACTCGTGGAAATTCTCCCCTAACGTCGTGCAAACTGACGGCTTGTCCTCCCGCAGCGATTTGAACCACGATAACCCTCGCGGTGTCGGTCTGGAAAGCTGCAATTGACTCAGCGCGCTCTTTGAAAGACTGTCTTCCATCAATCCTAGCTGTGATGTTTAAACGCTTTATTAGCTCGTCGAGAGTTTGAGTGAAGTTGACGAAAATTGCAACTGCGTTTCCTTTAGCCAAGTAATCAGAAACGAGTTCACACATAACGGGCACTTTGAAAAGCTCAATTTTCTGCCGGGCGCGAATCTGAAGCGTAAGTGGGTGTTCCGACGCCAAGTCCTGAAGCTGTTTTTCTTCTAACGCCGCGAGTGGCTCTCTCATCTCTGCATAGAGCTTGTCAATTTTCTCTGCATCCGTCACGTCATAGAGTTCCGCCGTTATCTGGCGCTCGGGAAAATTTGGTATATCTTTAACCCGGACTCGGACGCCGCGAGACGGGATAATGCTGTCGTGAATGCCCGCCATGATTTTGCGCTGTTCTTCCCGGCCAACCGTCCAGCGGAGGCCCGGAATGGGCGGAATTTTTCCACAGCCCTTCGACCGCACCCAGGACCAAAAAGTTTTCTTCACTCCCCAGTCTTGCCAATTGGCCGCTTCAATGTTCCGCTCCTCGCCGCCATGAAGACCAAGCACGAAGCCAAGTGCTTTCATCTGGAGCGGACTGCAAGCCGCCGTCGCTGATAGCCCCAGCACTAGCTTCCTATCCCGCCGCGCCGCGTAAAGTATTCTGCTGTCGAGACTGTCGAGGGCACCACACCGGTGGACCTCGTCAAAGATGACGAACTTAACGTTGCTGTGGAAAATGAAATCCCCCAATACCTGCGGTCTTTTTTTTGTAACGAGACAATGTAAACCGATTGGATGGCAATAACATGGCGTGAGATTTTCAAGTTCCACTTCGCGCTGACAACATTGACAAACATAGTAATCGTCTCGCCGGGTGACTCCCTCAGAAGCTTTTTCCCAAGCTCCAAACGGAGACCGGCCAGTTCGAATTTTTTCATAATTTATCCAGCTAAATGACTCTTTAAAGTGTTTCGATGCCTGCTCCCAAGCATAGAGCCCGATTTTCGGTGCAACTATTAGAGTCGGGAGATTCAACGCTGTGGCGACGGCAGCAGCTACGAAACTTTTTCCCGTGCCCGTGTCTGATAGGTCCGCGCAGTTAATGCCCTGTTGTAGTAAGCCGAGCAAATGCCCGAATGACTCAACCTGATGCGGTCTGAGTTTACTTGTCAAGGAGCCCATAAGCTATGAACCAACTACGGAAAACTTTTGAACGCGTTACTGCGTCACCTTCGCCGATTTCTACGATTACCCATTCGTCAGTTAGGTCAGCTTCTAGCAGCTTTGCGGCAGCCTGTTGTGTTTCCACATGTATAGCGCCAAAATCCCAATCCCAGTCGACTAGGATTTTGTCGGTTCGCCCTTTCGCCGTTGTAAACCGAACCTCCCATGAAGATTTCGGGCCTGAAAGGTCTTTGTGCCCAACTCCATACACTTTCCCATAGCTTGATAATTCGCTCATAACTTTGCGTTTTGTATTCGTAACCGCGTTTTTTCCCGATACCAGTTAAACCACAGCCGCGATTGAACCTTTCGCGGTTGTCTTTCAAAATACTCTCGAAATTCATCAGACCAAACCTTTGAAGCAAGCGCAACCTGGATATATTCCCAGATTTCGCCGCTTGCTTTCGCACGCAGTAAATAGAGCCATCTGGCTTCGTAGAGGACCGATGCTTTGTCGGCGTAATAAAGCGGGCTCGGAGCTAGTCCAATTTGCGCAGCATAGGAGCTAGAGTGACAGGCCGCGAAGGTGTAGGCATCCCGCGCGATAAAAAAAGCCTGTAGATTACTACGAACATACCGTTCGATTCTGTAGATAAGCCAAGAAGCAATCCGAGCGCCCGCCTCTGGATGAAGTTTTCCTTCTGGCCCATCTAAATTTTTGCATCCCCAGTAGCCGATATCGTGAGCCGCGATGCAGACCCACTGGTTGAAGGTCGGCCATTTTACGAAGAGTGCGCGCCACGCTCTTCCGACATAAATCGGATGAAGCCAGAAGGCGTGAACCCCCCAGAGCAAACTTTTCGTTCCTACCCTCATGGCTGAAAATACCAGTAGGCAATGACTAGGATGCAGGCAGCGCTTGCGAGAATCGCCGCGAGGGTTAGGAGTGCGTCGAAGGGGTTCATACTTGATTGAGTTGCTCGAACTCGCCAAAATATTTCTTGGCGGCTTCATTGTAAGCGCGGGCTGCGTCCTCTTCGTTTTCAAAAGTTCCCAATAAATAGTCTTCCCCTTGGGTTCGTAAACGCGCCAGCCATCGCCCGCTTGGGCGACGGTGGACGCCTTTAAACGTAGAAGAACACACGCGGACGGTCTTACGTTTACTTTGCCGATTCTGAAGCGTCGAACAACTACGCAGATTGCTTCGGAGATTGTCTAACTTGTCGTGGTTTTTGTGGTCTATCTCGGTGCCGTTTCGAGACGAGCCTTTAGTCGGCAATTCCAAAACACAATGCGCTAGCGAGGCGTTAGAATTATTTTTTGCGTGCCGACGAACATACCCGCCCGCACCACAATACCATTTGGAGTTCCAAATCTCTTCACGACAATCCGAATCGACTTGGGCATACTTACCCTGAGAAAGCGGAAGAAAAATTACATGTGGAATCACGTCACTCATCTATGCCTCAATTTTCGCTATCTGCGCTTCTAGCTCCCCGATTGACAGAAGCCGAGAAGAAGGCGCGCGGACGGTGTCATTCCAGACACACCGGAGTTTAGGACCACCCGGCTGCGTTGAAATATGTCGGGTAACGCTCATGTCAAATTTTTTGGCGAATTGTTCTGAGGCGTCATTTAACACTGGCGCATCCACGGCAATCTTGTCTTTCGCCAGGCATTCGCTGCCCGGAACGGACCGGCTACGTAAATCACGGGAATGTTCATCGGGGTGGCAGAATAGAGAGTCCACCGCCGCTGTTAATACTGCGGATGACGATATATTCACTGCCGTCAACCATCACAGAATAGACCCCTATCTCGTCAAATATACCGTGACCGTGGAGTTTTTTGACTTGGCAGCGCTTGCCCGGCTCGGCGTCCGTAACCGGCTCGCTCGGTTTGACCTTTACACAGCCAACCAACACAGCCGCTAAGAGTATGAGCAGAGCTATTTTCATTTCGCCTCCAAGGTAGAAATTTCGTGAAGTAGGTCCGGGACCGTAAGCAGACGCGGCGACGGCGACCGGGCCGTGTCGTTCCACACGCACCGCAAGCGCGAGCCGCCCGGCTGTCGGGAAATATGCTGAGTCACGCTGGCGTCCATCTTCTTGGCAAGCTGCTCGGACGTGTCGTTCAGCACCGGCGCGTCAACAGTCAGCTTGTCCTTGGCCAAGCGCTGTGACCACGTTGACGCAGAACAGACAACGTGAAAATGGGCGAATCCTTCAGCGACGAGCCGTTTTAGCTCGTTCTCAAATCTCACATTCGTTACGGCGACACGCGCAGAAGGATTTTCAGCGACAAAAACATTCAAGCGAGACAGGCACGCATCCAGCCAAATATCTTTGTTGAACCCGTAGTCGTTCCAATTTACGTAATCGGGAAGCTTGCCCTCTGCGGCTGCCGCGCGAATCCACCACACAAAGCTTGCGCGCTCCGGCGAAAGCGGATAGGCCGCTGAAATTTCGCCCCTACCCCACTGGCCGACTCTCTGCAAAAACTCCCGTGCGCCGGGAACGTCGCGTTGCCGAGTTCCAAAGGCGTATTCGAGCAACCCGTAGAGAGGCTCTGCGAAACCAAAAATTTTAGCGCCGACCGCCTTTGCAACGTGGTCTTTGCCAACATGAGTTCTGCCCGTAAGACAGAGCTTGGCGCCCCGCGTTGCTGGCCCAAAACAGGGGTCGATGTCGATTGCGACAGCCGAACCCGCCGATACTCCATTACAGCCGCTCTCGGAAGAGGGACCTGCCGGACCGACCGGACTAAGAAGATTAGTAAACGGCGTGCCGGGCAATGAATTCACAGCTTGAAGGGTCCGCGCCTCCGCCTTTGCCTGTTCCACTAATGCAGCTTGATTTGATTGTGCTCTGGCTGCGTCAATCTCAGCAATTGGATTTTCGCCCTTGGGCACATCGGCGCCCGTGATTGCTGAATTGTTCATATCGCGTAGAAGGGTTTTCAACGCGCGGGCATCGTCGCCGCTAGGCTTGAAGCCAGCGGGCAGTTTATCGTTTTCAAGACCGAGTTCGTTTCTACTCATGTGATTTGTTGTGTTTGTTTTGTGCTTAGCACTTTTTCTATCAGCTTATACTGATTGAAATAATAATTTTCTTGGCAACCGCGTTCAGCAAGTGCGCAAGTCGCCGCCCTTTCGCGCCGCCGTGCCGCCCTTTGATGCGTATTTGCTGCACGGTCTAACTTGCGCTGAAGCTGTCGAATTGTCAAACCGACAAGGGCTTTTTCCGCCTCAGAGCCGCGAACCACGACTTCCGCTTCTACGAGGACGGCCATCGCGCGCCAGTGCTTAACCTTTCTGTCTAGCACGGCTTTAAAGCTGGGTCGAACTTCCGACTGGAGCCGGTTAGAAATTTTTTCAAGCTCGCGCAGGGCCTGCTTGCGCCGTCGAAGTAGCGACTTCCAGGAAAGGGAACGCAAGCTAACTTCAAATTTATCGTATTGGTTTTTCATATGGGGTTAATGAAATGACGAAGGGTTCAAAGTCAGCGCGGACAATACGACGCATAAAATACGGGCCGTATGCGTTGAAAAGTTTATCTCCGTCGCTCCAAGAAAACCAAAACAGTTTTCCGTCGATGGTAATGCTCGACCCACGAGCTTGGACGTTACCGGTCTCGAACTGCCGCTTGGCCGCTGTCGCCGCGAGACAATTTTTGTTACTGCCGTATCCGGCGCACGTTCGTGCGGCGATTTTTGTTATTTTCAATTTCAGTTTCATTTTTGGTTTTTGGTTTCCGAGTCGACCAACCGTCGAGTTCGTTTTTATTCATCGAGGTATTCGTGATTCTAAATAATAAGTAAACTGTTCAGGGGTAAACTCAGGAAGGTCCGTGCCTGTAAGAAAAACACTCTCGTTATAGAGAAAAGCGCCTAGGCACTTCGACCGATTATTCGTGTGAATGCAAACTTCAGCTTGAATTCGTCTGATTGTTTGGCCTGTAAAAATGAAGTCATCCACAATGACGTAGTTAATACGGTCAACCCCGTCGATACTCAAAACTCCTTCCGTAATGAAACTAGAGTGTCTTGACTCTTTTTCCTTGCGAACAATAATCAGTCTCTTGTGAAGCCGGATAGCCAGCGCGGTGCCGAGTATTAACCCGGAGATACCCGAAACGGCGATAGCCTGGAATTCCAGGTTAGGCACGGAGTGAATTTTTTCTTCTGTTCTTGAGACCACTTTTTGTAGACTGTCTGGACTCCTTAACACATCATAAAGCCACGCACTACACGCAAAAACCGCGTGCCCTTCGTAAATTATGTTCGCTGTCTCGCTCATACCACGGCGGCAATCAGTCCTGTAGCCTGTTGTTCAGAAAAGTCCGGATTAGCGGCCTGAAGTTGCGGGATAAAATAGTTTACCAGCCACTTGGCAAACGCCTGCGCCGGCCCATTGTAAACTTGACGAGAGCGACGAAGTTCTTCGATAATGAGATTCAGATGGTTTTTGTTCATGTAATTTTTTGGTTTGTTGTTTTTGTTTTGAAAATAGGCCAAGCGAGGGAGAATAGAACCTCGCCCAGCTTTTCGGGGCATGACTAGGCCCCGGCTTCCGTCTTGCTGACGGGAAAGTTCATGCCGCACGCCCGGTAAAACCGGCCCGTGTCAAAATTTGAATTATCTTCGCAGGCAATGCGGGCGAAGTCCTGCGCAATTTTGACGGCGGTGGACCGTATCGCACTGCCGTCACTTTTGATATCAGTGTTTGACCCGTCAATTATGGTTTTGATTGCAGCCGCTACCGCTATGTAATGCTTTCTGGACATTTGATTTTTTGATTTGACGTTTGGTTTTTGAAAGAGTGCCGGGCGAGGGAGAATGGTTGTTTAAACACCTTAGCGTTTATTTACGAATCAAACCATTGTAGACTTTCAAAGCGGCGCAACAAAAGCAATTATTGCAGCCACAAACCCGGCCCGTAAAGACGTGTGGGTTTCGCAAGGCGGCAATGCCGCGTTCTGCGGCGAGCTTCTGAGCTTGCCCGATTTGAAGTTCAAAAAAACTTTTGTTTGTTTCAGTCATACTATTGTTATCGGTAGGTTGCTGAAAAACTTTAATCTCCGTAGTAGCTGGTTTCATTCTGGTCGTAAGCCGGACCTTCAATCGCGCGCGTGCAAGCCTTGCAATGATACCCTTGACTTTTGTCATGTTGGCTCAGTGCGTTCTTTGCTCCGCAAGTCGGGCAATCGTAGCGGTTGCCGGAGCGATTCGCCCGGCGGATTTGCGCGTAATATTCGGCTCGTTCTTGGTAGTCACTCATATCTTTTTTGGTTTCCGTATTACCATCGGCAGGTTGTTGAAAAACTTTAGTTGGCGGGTCGCGCGCCCGTCGCAACACGTTCAATTTCTTTAATTGCAGAGATTTTGCCTCCATCCGCTTCGTAGAAGGCTCGAAGATACCGGCGGCTGTCTCCGGTGCCTTCAAAAGCCTTCCAAGGATGGACCTCACTCGGAGTATTTCGGGATTTCTCAAGCTGGCCGATAGTTACCCCGTTTCTTTGAACCAAATATAGCGCAGGAGTATACCTGCCAACTTGGATATCAATTTGTTTAATTGTAGTCATGTTATTACTATCGGCAGGTTGCCTAAAACTTTAGCTCGGAATTCGGGGAATTAAAATGACGCTCGGTCCTGGCGCGGTGGCTGTTACCACCCAGTCTGACAAATGCCACAATACCGGGTCTTGGCTGAATACCTGCTTAGACAGGCCATGATTATGAAGCTCGACAAAAACACTGGGGTTGAGCCTTTGCCACTCGTGAAGAAGGATTTTTTGTTTCATACTATTACTATCGGCAGTCTGTTTAAACGCTTTAGTTATTCCAGACAGATTTCAGAGATTTCTTTATCCAGTTCCAAAGCATGCCGCAATTGCGACATCGCCCGTGTGTCCGACTTCCAAGTCGACCTAATACTTGAATTTCGCCGCCGCATAATTGGCAGGTTCGATTTATCCGATTCATAAACTCAAAAGGCTCGCTAAGCTAATCATATAAGTATAATCGAACAGTCTTTCAGATAACAAATCGCAATCTGGTCGGCGCCCCGGCCAAGGTTTATCGCGTCCTCGCGGTTCGGAAGGCACACAACCATGTCAAGATAATGGAACCCACCATCCTGCCATGTGCCGAGCGCATAAATCGCCTTTGACGAGCCGCTTGAATACGCTGGAAGGCGCGTTAAATACTGTGCAATATCCTGCGGACTTGGCGCAATGTTGGACTTCCATTCCAAAGTCTTACAAAAAGAGACTGCGTATAAATCAAGGCCCGACAAATCCTCACCTGCGGGAAGCAATGTCGTCGAACCGCCGTTTTGATTGTGCCGGCTGAGTATGTCGAAGATGATTTCGTTTGTAATCATACCAATACTATCGACGATATGCAGAAGAACGCAAGTCCGTATTTCTACGGGTCTAGAAGTAGGTAATTACCCTAGAAGTTGCGGGATACCGCACGAAGCGTGAACGAAAACGGCTTTACATATTTAAGCCTATCGGCACGCCGGATAAATTTTGGAATTAGGTCGAACCAACGAGCCGCGCTTGACGCTTTCTTTGGCAACGAAGCTAAAAACCACGTTCCATCGGCAACCCCGATGCTAACTGAACCTGTTAATATTCCCCGCGCGTCGCGATGGGGCACAACGTGCACATACCGGGCTGACTTGATAGCCCGACGAACCGCGAGAGTAACAGCGCAGCGCGCAGAGTCTCCAGGCCGCCCGTCTAGAATATCCAGACGACTAACATTAACCCGCCTAACAAACTTAAGAAGTGTTTTCATGTTTTGTATTTTTTGGTTAGCTTCGCTCCTTCGCGACGAAATTCATCCGGCGCTAAAGCAGGAGGAAAGATAATCTCCGCGAAATTGTCTTTATATTGCTGCGTCCAGCCACTGCGAGGGACGCTTCCCTTGCCGGACCCGTGAGCGTTGCCGAAAAGGTTCCGATTAACTGGTCCTATCTTACGCCTTTTCATGCTTGATTTTCCTGGCAGCGAAAGCAGTCAGCCGGGCGCGCTGTTGAGAAGCGGCGAGCCGCCTACCTTTGGCCAGCTTTTCGGCGCGACGCTCTTCGATGCCGGCAGCTTTGCCGAACTTTTCGGCGTGTTGTTCGTTAATTCGTTTGATATCACTAAGGTCATTCATACTTTTGTGTTTTTAACTCGCTGCGCTCATTCGTTCAATTCGCTGAAGCACTCTACCCTCGGCGGTATAGATGTCAACCCAATGCTCGCTGCAATCCAGTTCCAAAATTTTCCGCGCGTGACTCCGGGCTTCATCCAAATTTATTTCAGGAGTTATGGTATCAAAGCCTTTGCTGCTCATGAGAAAAATATTTTCAAGGTTCATTTTGCCTTAGGGTTTTCATCCGGAGTCGTAACTTGAGAAATGCCTGCCGCAACCGCTTCCGCCAGCCGTTGAGAAAATCCCCCGCGATGTAGCATGCTTGACAGCCCTTGGACGGCGGGCAGATATTCGGTTTGCAGTATCAAGTAACTCTCAAGCAACGTGCGGGCGTTATTGTAAACGAATGTGGCAAGCACGTTACTTAGCTCTTCTGCTTGTTTTTCAGGATTCGGGTTCCCAGGCGTCGCGATTTGCGGCCCGTTTTTGCTCAGGTAGTCAATTTTAGCGAGTAGCGCAAGCGCCTGCTGTGCGGTCTTCGGACTCGCCGGGAGGTCCTGGAATCGTGTGGCGCTCTCCGCCTGATTTCCTCCCGATTGGTTGTTCAGGAGCTTTTCGTTGCTGTCGTTCGTATTGTTGCTGCTCATAATTTTTTGCTGAATCTATTAGGTTTCGGAAGGTCGCTGTTAACTCCGCTACGGCAACACCCAGCGATTGAAGTTGAGCCGTATTGAAATTTATTTGCTGTGAGATTTTTTGGATTTCATCATCGCGCTCGTTCGCCCAATCAAAAAGCCGGGCACGCTGTTCGTCAATTCTACTGACGGATTCCCCAAAGGTTTGTATTCGTTCCAGGACTTGAGCTAACTGGCTAGCCTGCCGCTTGCGAGGAAAGACGACTAAAGCAGGTATTGCTTCTTCCGACTTCAGCGGCGCCGGATAGAGTATACCTTTAGCCAGAAGAAAGTCTTCAACGTTCGCCAGAAAATCAAGCACGTCAGATATCGGCTGGCCCGCCGCAAAATTATTTGGCCCATCAGGAGTATAGCAAGCATACTGTTCGCGAATAAACAGCGGCAGGTTAAAGCGGGCATCTTCTTCATCCGGCTTGAAGTTTGCATAACGAGGGGCCACACAATGCGGATACCGCGTAAAAAGTGAAATAAATAAATCACGCATCAGCGCTGAAGCTGGCAAACAGTAAGAAGAGAAAAGAACTTCTTGTTTCTTGTGCAATGAAAAACGGACTTGAAACTGGGGGGGCGCCCCCCCTTTCGGTCCGCGAGAAATTCCAGATAAAGCATTCACTCTAGCCTTTTGCATAACTAGTTTAGCCGCGTCATCAGTTAGTCCTGCGGAGGGATAGCTTCGTTCATCCATAAACTTTGTAAGGAATGAAATGTTGCTGTCGTAAATATGTTTCCAAAGAGTGACGTTGTTGTTTTTCATATTGTGAATATCTTACCGTTGAATCGCCGCGTTGTCAACCTCGTCTCTCCCCGTCACGCGTGTCCCCATTCCTTTTCCCATTCTAAATCCCTCGCCTCCGCGCGTTGTTCCTCCGCTGCGCGTGCGGCAGCAACTTCCGCTTGTGCTGCGGCAAGCTCCTTCTGTGCGGCAATAAGCCGGGCTTGTGGGGTGACGACGGTAGAGGGTGCCGCCGCTTTTAACTGAATCTCATACAACATGCCGACGCGCAAAATAACATAGCGACAGTCCGGCGACTTAATATTTTGACCTCGCCTGTCAAGGTATTGCCATGCAGCGGAGTTAGACGTAAAAGTCTTGCCCACTTCAACAGCGTGGCTCTTTTTCTGGCGCCAAAGCTTTATCTCGTGGGTTTTGTCCTCGACTATGCGCCACGATTGTCCGTCGTGTTGGTAGGCATAAGGGCAGTCGAAGGAATGCGGGTTGTATCCTGCTTCCTTCAAGGCACGAACGGCATTTTCTTTGCGGGCATACTCAGTCTCAAGCAACCTAACTCGCTTCGCTCGTTCCTTCTCTTCAGCGTCGCGCCGGTTGATTTTTGCGCCCGCCTCTAGCAGATTAGCACGGCGAAGCTTTTCCCCTTCTGTAAGCGGGGTAATAGAAGGAACTTTTTTTGGTGTAGACACGTCGCGCTCATCGTCATCGGCGTAGAACTGCCACTCCGCTGGTGCCAGTTCTTCGATTTTACTTTTCATATTGAAGCTTAAACTGGATTGGCGAATTGTCAAATCGGCGAATTGGCGGATTGTCATAACATACTTTACGGAGGATTGTCATAATATACTTTTAGGAGGAGTAACATAATAAGTATTATTATACTCCTCCTAAAATACTATATGCTCTTACCTCTCTTACCTTTTCTTTTTTTTTCCATTATTGGGCTTTTGGAATTTCGCTGCCGCGTGGCTATCTTTTCGGTGGCGCAAGCTTGAAATTTTTCACACAGTAAAGATGTGAAGCCTGCGCACAAGCCAGTTGACCTCATCCTTTTCAAGCGGACGCCACCCGCCGTGAAAGCATTGCAGGCACAAAGCAGAAAGGAATTGCGGCTGAAGGAGCGAAGGCGATGGAAGAAAGCTAATGAACAACACAACCCTTGACCCTGACAATATAGAACACCTTGATTTACAACAGGTTTTCTTACTTTTCGCGAACTTCGGCGGTGATGTAATTCGCACTGCTGCCGCACTGTCGATTAGCCCTGCCGCCGTGCTGCGAATGGCTGATGAGGATGGCTGGCTTGCTCGGATTGAGCCACTTATAAAGCTCAGCAAGTCCGGGCGTCCGGGCGACCATGAACGAGGAATTAATCGCGCAATTTGTTTCGTTCAGGCTCATCGCTTCAGATTGATACTGGAGCGCACTATAAAACGCCTTACGTCACTCACAGACGCGGAATTGGAGCAATTCATGTCTGAGGTCAGGTTAAACAAGGAAGGCGCTGTAATGGGCAGCAAGCTCAATCTACGGGCACTCAGCGATATGGCGGCAGCTTTGGAGAAGGCCCATCACATGACCTACGCGGCTCTGAATGACTCCATGCCGGAGCGCGCGAAGCGGAAGCAACCCGATGAAGACGGCGATTCTACCACGGATATTCACGCAAAGCTCGCAGCCGCAATGAGTTCCGCTGGATTGTCTCGGTCCCCGCGTGCGATACTCTTCGAGGCACAAGTGCAACAAGGCGAGGCGATTGCAGAGCGCGCCGCTAAACAAGCAAACGCTGTGCCAAATCCCAACGACAATGATGACCACTAGAAACGAAAAAGGCCGCAACGAGTGCGGCCTAAGCGGTTGGGAAAGCTGTAGTTTAGCTCCTTCTTAGGCAGTTGGAAACGATGCGCGATACTTCGTCGGGCGTCAGGTCCCGGTATATTGGTAGTCTTCTAGCCGCATTTGCCTTCCGTTCAGCGGCATAGTAAGCAGCGGATTCGGCATACGTGGCCCAACGCCCCCCGTTTGCTTGCCGCCATCGGGCAAGCTCCGTCGCGGCTAGCGCCGCAGCCACCGCCGCTTGTTCTGCTTTTACCGCCTTCTCTCTTTGTTCCCGGCGTTTGTCCCTCGCGTCCTCGCGCCATAGTATAGGTAGAAGGTAGCAGCACGCGAGGACAATCAGTAATGTAATCATGCTTTTACTATCGGCGCGGTGCCGGGATACTTAAGCGAAAAGGCTCGCGAGTGGGCCAAGTGTTTTTTCCCGTTGTTTAACCACTAGGCAAAAAATGCCTGTGTCACAATGTCTCATGTGTGTCACAATGTCACAGTCAAGCGAAAAATTGGGGCCATTCACCCACATTGCCCTGTATTCAGGTGGGTGTAAGCACCCAATCACCTAACTCCTTGCAAATCAACGCCATTTTATACCCTTTGTGCCGACAAAGGATACGGCGACTCGGCGACCTGGCTACTCGGAAGCGTTTGCCTAGTGCTAAGACGTTGTGGCGAAGGGACTTGCAGCGGCTCGGCGTTCCTGGGAGGCGCGGGCCTAAGTTTTTCAACTGTAGGCGTCGGGGGGTTTCGGCGTAAAGAGTTATCGCTTAACGACTTACTCGCGAGAAAAAATAAAAGTTGCCGCGAGGGTTGACAAGTTGTTTAAAGTGTGCTAGGCTTAACTGCTTATGTATAAATACGTTACGGCAAGGCTTGCGGAGCTACGACAAGAGCGCGCGCAGCGATTTCGGGCGCGTTGGGCACCCGGCGGCGACTTACGAGAAGCAGCACGAAAACGAATCGAGACCCGCCTTTTGGCTAATCACGAAAAAGAGATGGCAAGACGGGCGACGCGAGAAGCGGCGACAAGTCGAGCAGATGAGAATAATAGGAGGCGCGCCCTTGCGGCGTATCATGCTAAGTCAGAGGTGATTAACGCGGCGCGGCGCTGGCAACCAACCCCGGAGAACTGTCGAAAAGACCTATTTCGGGCTTGCGGCAAAGTGTCACAGTTATTTAATACCCGGCAGGCGGCTCTCGAACGGGCGATTCGTCGAATCGACAACAAGCAGAACCTCTTGTTACGAAGGCATCTACGTCGAAGATACGAAAAGGCAATCTGTAACCTTGACATCCCTGGCAGCGTATCAAAAGCGGCACAAGAAATACTCGGTTGTTCTCTTTCCGAGCTTCGAGTCCATCTGGAACGTCAGTTTCGGCCCGGCATGACTTGGGCCAGATATGGATTCTACGGCTGGCACATAGACCACATTCGACCGATAGCTAAATTTGATTTGGCGGACCTGGAACAGCGGCGGGAGTGTTTTCATTACTCCAACCTGCAACCCCTTTGGGCTGCCGAAAACTTCTCGAAACGTGCCAGAACGTGTTGGTCAACAGGCAATAAACGAAACACAGAAACAGAGCCTCTACGCTCGCGGCCCTGTGGAGCAGCGCCACGCAGGATTGACAAGTTGCCAGTTTGACCGTAAGTTGTAAGATGAAAGGGACTCGTTGCTGCTATGACTCGAACACGCATTAAAATAATCACCAAGGCGCTCAAGCACCACAGTTCAAATCGGAAGTTATACGGGGAAGCGTGGACAAATGGGGAAATCTGGGTTAATGTTAAACAATCGGAATCATCCCGGCTCGACACCGTAATACACGAGAGCCTGCATGTCTGCTATCCCAGGTGGAGCGAGGGGCGGGTTCGACGAGTTGCGAGTCGGATTGCGGCTGTGCTCTGGAAAGACAAATGGAGGCGTTTAAACAATGAACCCTGAACTACGAGATTTTGAACTAACGCAGGCGTGGCTCCGCTACGAGCTTGCCAGGAACAGCGGAAAGCCGGTTCAGCAAAACTGCTGGGAAAAGGCGATGGACGAGTGTTTTGACATGCTAGAGAAACAGTGCGAACCTTTAATATGACAAACGAAAGACTCGGTGAAATCGCCTACGATGCTTATTGTGCATCGAGAGAATGGAAATCAGTGCGCGGCGAACCGCTGCCCCACTGGAAACAACAAGACGGCAGCCTGCGAGCGGCGTGGGTAGCGGCAGCGAGTGCCGTCGCGAAGGATATCGCCCTTCAAACAGGGCGGGGATAATTGAGGCTAGCCATAACAAGCGCTAAACCACACTAGAGAAGAGTATGGCTTACATTTTGACAGAAAACGACCGAACAAGATTGGACTGGGCGATAAGATACATGTCAACCAGCCAAGCCGGCGATACGGCGCACGGTATCATCACTGAAGAGGTAGCAAAACAAATTGCGCCGGTCGCGGTGAACTCTGGTGCTTATGAAACTGAAGGAGCCTTCCTTGAGGAAGTCGGCGAACGCTCAATTACGGCGCTGCTGCGGCTCCTTCGACACGTCGGAGACTGATTTTCGCCCGGCGGCCTGGCAGGATTGGCACGAAGCTTTGTGGTTTGTCGAGTGGCTTCGGCTGGCGCGCGCAGCCTCATAAGCTTCAGGACCGGTTAGACTCCGGCGACCGCAACCAATTTATGAAGCCATATTTCAAACAGCAACTCACAGGCGGCTCGGTAGTGGCTTGCTTGATTGCAGGTGCGCTGTTCTTTGTTGTCAGCCCTGGCTGCGAGCGCAATACTGAAAGCAAATACGAACGCGCGCAGGCTCAGACGGTTCTGCTTGCCGACGAAGGGGGTCAAGCTTCGGGGTTCATAGTCGTGCGAGAGAATATCGACGGGCAAAAACGGGTGTTTTGTTTTACGGCTGCACATGTGGTTGAAGGCAGGCCGGAGCAAAACGCGATTCGGCTTTTCCATTTCAACGGCGGGCATAAAGCAGGCAAAGCCACTTTCAAGGCGCGAGTCGTGCGATTCTCCGTCAAACACGACCTCGCGTTACTGCTCGTAGATTGCCCTCCCGATTTTTTCAAAACTAGTGAATTTGCTCACAGCAACGCGCGACTCGGCGACCCGGTTTTCATCGCGGGCAACGCGCGCGGGGAAGCCTACGACGGCAGTGTAACACAGGGTTTTGTTTCGCAACGCGGGGTGTTTATGGACGGGTGGCCGTGGGGGACGGATTTGGACCAAGCCACTGCGATTGCCGTGCCCGGAAATTCAGGCGGTCCTGTTTTCAATACGGGGGGCGAAGTTGTAGGAGTGCTGGTCGGCTGGGCAGGACTGCCCGGCATTAGTCTTTACGTTCCGCTGGACAAGATTGAAAAGTGGGCGAAAAAGGACGGTATTTCCTGGGCAGTGCGAGGCAGCTACTGTCCGAGCGACGAATCGCTTGAAGACGCGATATCGCTTTCCAAGCTGCTGCTTACTCCCCCGCCAGTGCTTCCGGCCCCCGCGCCGGAATCTCCTTGCTTCTGAGGATTTGACTTCCGGCTAGCCGGGGGTATCTTTGGTGATGAAGACCTGCGCAAAATGCGGAGCAACTAAAGCCTCGACTGAGTTTTATAAAAATGCCGCGAAGGCGGACAGGCTGTCTTCCTGGTGTCGGGTTTGTGAGGGTGCTTATGCGAAGGGGTATGCGGCAGAGCACAAGGAAGAGCTTAAGCAGTATCGGGCAGAGAACAAGCGACAGGCGAAATACGGAATATCTGAGGGCCAATTCCAGGCGATGCTGCTGGCTCAAAACAATTGTTGCGCGTGCTGTAGGGACGCTTTCGTTAAAGAACCGCACGTAGACCACAACCACAAAACCGGAGTGGTGCGGGCGCTATTGTGCGGGCCTTGTAACAAGGGCATTGGTTTCTTAAAAGACTCGGCGCTGAGATGTTTCTTGGCTGCGAGTTACGTGCAGAGGTTCGAGGTATGAGAGTGGTAGCCTACACGCGGGTTTCCGGTAAAGGCCAGACTGACGGCGACGGCCCGGAGCGCCAGCGCGAGGCAATTCAGAAATTTTGCGCTCGAAACTCTTTCGAGCTAGTTCCCAAAGACGAAGTTCGTATAGACTTTTTTGAGCCGGTTAGCGGCACAAAGGAAGTCGCAAACCGTGTCGTGTTTAGTGAGATGCTGGAATTTATTCTGGAGTCGCGTAGGACGGGGGACCTTCCGGTATTGGGCATTGTGGCGGAACGGATAGACAGGCTGGCGCGCGACTTAATTGTGTCGGAGTTGTTGCTTATGGAGTGCCAGAAGCTAGGCATCGCCGTTTATACCGCTGACCAGAGCATTCCAGAAGACCTCGCGGGCTCAGAAGTTGACCCCATGCGGCGTTTTGTCCGGCAGGTTATGGGGGCGGCGGCGGAACTCGATAAGTCCATGACAGTGCGTAAGTTAGCCATCGCGAAAGCTCGGATTATCGCGCGGGGCGAGAAATGCGGCGGCGCTCCGGTTTACGGCGACAAGCCGGGCGAGCGCGGCATAATCAATACGATGAGCGCCTACCGGGCGCTTGGATGGTCGTATCAAACAATCTGCGCTCAACTCAACCTGGGCGGGCTACCGCCCCGGCGGGGGGAGAAGTGGTATCCAACGACTGTCCAGCGCATCCTCAGCCGAATTCCCCCGGTCACAAAAACTGAACAGTGTTTGTGACGAGATTTTCTGGCATTCTTCCCGCTGTATCCCGCACTCTATAGGTGAGGGTATTGTGCGGCGAAACAGGGGCGACAGACTTGCCTGAGAGCAACGGCCCAAAAACCGGGCGAAGCCGCCAAGGACGGTAAACCCAAAAGCCCGGTTTATTTAATTTTGCATGGAAACTACTTTTATCTACGCACTCTGCGAGCCGGGAACCCGAATGATTCGGGATATTGGCAAGGCCAACAACCCCCAAAAACGGCTGAAACAGCACTGGTATACGTCGCGAAAAAAGAAAAACCACCTGGGCTGTTGGCTGCGGAGTCTCGCCAAGCCGCCCGCACTCTTAATTCTAAAAGAAGTTCCTGAGTCGGAGTGGCAGGAATGGGAGCGGCGGTATATTCGCTGTGCAAAAGCGTTGGGGTTTCGGCTAGTCAACGGCACCGAAGGCGGGGAGGGGGGTTCGCTTCCCGGCGCGGAGCATCCGATGTTTGGAAAAGTTGGTCCAAACAAAGGGAAGAAACACTCGTTGGAAACCCGCGAGAAAATTAGCGCCGCCGCGCGTGGAAGAAAACATTCGCCGGAGACTCGCGCGAAAATTAGTGCGGCAAAGGTTGGGAAACCCAGAAAGCCGTTTTCCATAGAAACACGCGCGAAGATGCGCGCGGCTGGTTTGGTAAAAAGGTTTTCTGCGGAGCACCGTGCGAACCTTAGCGCGGCGGGCATCGGAAGAAAACACTCGGTGGAGACCCGCGAGAAAATTAGCGCCGCCAATCAGGGAAGAAAACTTTCGTCGGAGCAACACGCGAAGCTTGTCGTCGCCCAGCAAAAGCGGCGAATCGCAGAGAAAAAGACGTGACGCTGTTCCTTTTCGTTGACCCCTACCAGCCGCCCGGCTCGTTTGGGCAGAGAGTCCAGCTTCAGATACGACGCTGGACAGAGGAAGGCTGGCAAGTTCGGATACTTATTCCGCAATTTGTGAAAAAGGGCAATCGCAAATTTCCCGTGATAGGCTGGCTTCTCTGCGGGGAGACCCCAGTTCAGCTTTCTCGCGACGAGTGCTCGCGGCTGTTGCACTCTCAGATTCAAAATGCTTCCTGACGCCCTCAAAAACACCCACGAAGAGGTTTGTCGACTGCTTCACTCAGACTGTCGTCGTGAAGCGACTGAGGTTGTCGCCGACTGGGCTAAGATTAAATTAGGAAACGACCGAGAAAATCAAAAAGCGCAAAATGAACTACTTTCGGGATTTCTTCACCACCTTCTAAACAATCAAGCCATGCCGGAAGCAGCAGCAATGCTGTGGACCCCGGCGCAATTTACGGCAGAGCCAGCAAGCGTGAGGGCTATTTGGAAATTGTTTGAAGAGGCAAATTTTGGAATTATACTTTCGGGCGCATCATGTGGAAAGTCCTATAGCTTGGCCGTGCGGCTTTTCCTTGAATACCTCCGGGACCCGGAATACACGTCGGTCAGAGTCGTGGGGCCTAGCGAGGCGCATCTTGAAGCTAACCTATTTTCGCATCTCGTCTCGCTACACCAAAGCGCTACGCTGCCGATGCCGGGGGACGTGGGGGAACGATTCGTGGGGCTTGACCGGCGAAACTTGCTCGGCAGTATCCAAGGTGTCGTGATACCTATTGGTAGCAGAAAAAAATCAGGCCGACTGCAAGGAGGCAAACGAAAACCACGCCCCGTTGCGCATCCGGTATTCGGAAACCTTTCAAGGCTTTTTTTGTTTCTGGATGAAGCGGAAAATATTCCAAGTGGGATTTGGAGCGACATAACTAACGTCATGTCAAATTTGGATGAAGCGGGGTCACAAGGGTTGAAGATATTCGCGGCATACAACCCCATGGACCTTTCTTTGGAAGTGGCCAGGCAAGCAGAGCCGGAATTCGGATGGGCCAACCTGGACCCGGATACGCACTTCCGTTGGAAAAGCGCACGGGGCTGGGATGTTTTGCGCATCGACGCTGAGAAGTGCGAGAACGTCGTTCAAGACAAAATAATTTTCCCTGGATTCCAGAGCAGGGCGGGCGTCGAGCAAATCGCAAAAAAGTCCGGCGGCAGAAATACACCGGGGTATTTCAGCATGGTGCGGGGTGCCTACAGTCCACAGGGCATAGAGCTTGTCATCATCCCGTCAGGAATGTGGGCGAAGATGCGCGGTGAGTTCATTTGGCTGGATAAGCCCATCAACATCGCGGGTTGCGACTTAGCTCTTGAAGGCGGGGCAGCGTCGGTGTTTACGCTAGGAAAGTTCGGGCTCGCGACCGGCGTTAAGTATCCGCCGTCAATAGAATTTCCCACAGGCCGCACCGCGATGTTCAAGAATAACTCAGGTCAAATTATTCCGCGCTACGGTGCTCAGGCCGACCAACAGTTTTCGCTGCCAAAAGGGGGCACTGTCCAAATGAAAGATGAGATAGTGGCACTTTGTCGGAAGGCGGGCGTGCGGGGAGAACATATTGCGCTCGACCGCACGGGGCATACGGCGGGGGTTTGTGATTTGCTGAAGCACGAGTGGTCGTCAGCCATAATCGACGTGAACTATTCGGAGGGCGGCTCCGACATGAAAATCATGCAGGAAGATAAACACATCGCGAAAGAAGAATACCCGCGCGTGGATTCGGAACTCTGGTTCGCGCTTAAATACTGGGGAGAGTTTTCCTATTTTTTGGTAAACCCGGCCCTGGACATTTCGGAGCTTACGCCGCAGATTACCGGGCGGCGGTATAAGACACTCAGCGGGAAAAACAAAGTCGAATCGAAACGCGATTACACGTCACGGATGCCCGGCTCCTCTTCGCAAGCCTCGCCTGACCATGCTGACAGCCTATGCCTTTTTGTCCATGCGGCGCGCAAGCATAGTCGGTTCGTGCCGAGTATGACGGGAAACACGGAATCTACCGCAAATGCCGGGGAGGATTGGCCTTTTTCGGGCGGGGTCAGGATAGACGTCTCTAATCGCATGGATACGCTTGAGGGGAACGATAATTGGGCGCGGGACGGTATATTATGACTGGCAAAGTAGCACAAAAAATTGCACATATAGTATGAGGACATGCGTGTTAACGTAAACTGTGTCAACCCCGATGAATTGTATTTTGTCGATACTGACGGTGCCCGGCTCCGTGGGGACTCTCATAGGTCTTTGCTGGCGCGTATTGTGGCATATCGCGAACGACGCGGTGCTCCGGCTGGCAATCCGGCTGAAGAGCTTCAGGCGCAATTGGCAGGAAGGAATCCAGGGTTGGTGCGCGCGGGCGCAAACCTCGGGCCGGTGCCCAAGCAGGGCCTTTCGTTCAAAGGAAGAATCCTTACGTGGCTCGCAGAAATCCGAAAACGAAAAGATTCTCTCAGTATTGTCCGGGATTCCGACCGAAACGCGCGCGTCAATATCTGTGCGGGATGTCCGCATAACAAACCGGTCGCGAGCGGTTGCGCCTCTTGCAAAGAAGTCATTGCCGAAAGCCGGAACGAGATTATTGGGCGGCGTGCGGTAGATAAACGTATGGGCGCTTGCCAAATTCTCGGTGAAGAGTTGTCCGTCAGCACTTGGACCGACGACGTAGCGGTTGAAAATAATGAACTCCCGAATTTTTGTTGGCGTCGCAAAAGCATTTAGATACGTCGGTTCCCGCGCGCGAATCCTCTGGTGGAAGCTCCAGGGCTTGAAAATTTTCGTGTCGGAAGAAATAGAAACCGCGCGTTGGGAGAAATGCTACCGGTGTTCTCAGTTGGACGTAGAAGCAGGAATTTGTAAAAGATGCGGATGCGAGCTACTCGCAAAAAACGCGCTGGCCCCAGAGGCTTGCCCGATAGGAAAGTGGAATCGAGAATATGTTAAAGACTGACGGCACAGATAGCATTAGCCCATATCCCGCGAGCGAGCGCGGCGGGCTTATTCAGAGCGCAGATATCAAAAGTGTAAAAGGAGGTCCCCGCAATCGCTCAATCCGAGACGTAGGGCAACTAAAGGCCGTTGTGCAAACGTTGATTTCTGCGAACCGTGAGCGACAACTCGTAAACTCGCGCATCCAGGCGAAGGTAAATGTTGAAAAGCCCTACTCGCAGCGCAAGCTTGACGATGAAGGGCTCGGCTGGAGGTCAAACTTCTCCACGAGGCCCCTCACATTAATAATCGAAAAGGTTTACCCGCGTTTTGTGGACTCAGTTCAGTCGTTAAAATACGTCACGGCGGCAGAGCTTCCGCCAAAATATGAAAATGCGACAGAGAAAACCGAAAGTTTTCGCGACGGCCTAACTCGTCTCATTCGCGCGCGGTCCGGCTGGAGAACCTTTTTGGAAACGGTTGCCCAAGAAAACGCATTGTTCGGTTCTAACGTCGTCGCTTGGCTCGACGAGTTCAGTTGGTTTCCGACGCGCCCGTTGCAACAAAACGAATCGTTTCTAACGGACGGCGCGAAGCAGGATGTAGAGTTTGCGCAAGTTGTGCTGGTAAAAGAAACACTTCTTCCGCATGAAGTTTTTGGTTTTATAAAAGACGAAGAGTCCGCAAAGGCGGCAGGCTGGGAAATTCAAGCGGCGATAGAAGTTATCAACAAGGCGTCACCCTCGCAAAATCGCGATAATGTAACTGCCGGGACTACTTCGGAGAAATGGTATCAGGACGCGCAGCGTGATTTGACTCTCGGTGCTTCTTACATGGCTGGGGCCAGCGTTATCCAAATGTATTCCGTGCTGGTCCGCGAAGCGACCGGCAAAGTGTCGCACTACCGACTGGCGGGCGAAGATTTGAAGCTCGTTTTTCAGAAAGAGGACCGCTTCGAGAAAATGGAAGACTGTCTTGCTTTTTTTTCTTTTCAAAGGGGTAACGGAAACATGCACGGCTCGAAAGGAATCGGTCGCGAAATTTATGAATTGGCCGGTATCCTTGACCGGACTCGCAATGAGCTAGTTGACCGCGCGATTTTATCTGGCAAAACTTTTATTCAGGGCGACCTTCGTAATTTGCACAAGCTCAAGATGAGTATCGTCGGCGCGATGGTCATTGTGCCTGCTGATTGGCAGTTCCTTGAGACGAAAATCGACGGCAACGTCGAGCCTTTTTTAAAACTTGACGCCTATATAGGTATGCTGGTCGACCAACTCATCGGCAGTGTTTCCCCGCCCAGAATTGAAGGAGAAGCTTTTCGTTCTCCGCAGGCGTGGTCGCTGCTGGCGCAACGAGAGGAAGAGGGTCGGGACGCAAAAATTTCTCGGTTTTTGGAACAATTTGCCAGGATGGTTCAGACTATGCAACGTCGAATCTGTAGCACGGATGTCGTTGATGAAGATGCGAAAGCGTTTCAGAAGTTGATGTTGGAAAAAATGTCTCGCGAGGAGCTAAATGTTTTGGCCAACAGTCCGGTTGCGGGCACGGTGCGGGATTTGACTCCCGTGCAGCGTCAGATGATTTCGATTCTGGCAGCAGAGAAAAAAGGTAATCCACTTTATAATCAACGCGCGCTAGAGGTTGAAGACATAACCGCGCGGGTCAATGCGGATTTTGCAAAGAAGATTTTGTTGCCCGAAAACGACCCAACAATCATGGCAGAGCAAAGCAGATTACAAGCTATGGAATTGCAGCTAATCCTGGCGGGACAGGCTTGCCCCGTTTCTCCAAGGGATTCCCATTCTATACACTTGGACATACTCATGCCTCTGGCAGAAAAAATTGGCGAAGGAGTTAACTCTGGTCAGACCGATACGGCGACGCTTGAAGCCTTCGTGGCCCATGTAGCGGAACACTACGAAAGAAGTCAACAATCTGGCGCGGACAAGGCAAAATTAAAACCAGTGGGAGATTTCTTAAAGAAAATTCTACCGGCGATTGAACAATTAAAAACCCTGGATACCCAAGCATCGGAAGTTAGTGCTGCTGCGCAGGCGCACGCACAAGAGGAAGAAATGGGTCCTCCGGTATAAACACTATGCCCACCCTACCGTTAGAAATCTCGGCTCGCGCCGACGAATGGAATTCAGATGACACTCTGGCATTCCGTAACTTTTTAGATACCACCAAAACAGGGAAGAAGCTTCTGCCGAAACTTCTGGAGAGCACTCCCGTATTGCTCCCCGGCGGAGAAACAAACGCGCTCGCGGTTCGTAGCGGCGAGGTTCGCGGAATTCAAATTATTGCCAAAGC
>Ga0184639_10000169_pt1 | contig 23223 bp, 16 predicted proteins | sample PLM31_170_b2_FD_133155 | JGI IMG/M metagenome (GOLD analysis project Ga0184639, IMG submission 133155) | Groundwater sediment microbial communities from an aquifer in East River, Colorado, USA - PLM3-1_170_b2 | ecosystem: Environmental > Terrestrial > Soil > Riparian zone | place: USA: East...
CCTTCGTTCTCCTTCTCCCGCCACAACCGCCGGACCTGCCGGACCTGCCGGACCTGCCGGACCTGCCGGACCTGCCGGACCTGCCGGACCTGCCGGACCTGCCGCAACTTGTGAGTCGGGGATCAGCTCCGCCTCACAAGACCCTTCCTCCGGTGTGAGCCCAATTCTCTGCGAGGCCGCCTGGCCGTCAGGCCAGAATCTCAATCGCGACCTGATGCCACCTCTTGTCGCTCGGCGCCGGCGAGCCGGACCTCTTCAGCCACTCGAGTGCGTTCCTCGCAGCCAGCCGCCAATGATCACCTTCATTGAAGGCGTTCTTTTCCAGCCAGACAAGAGCAAGCCAAGTCGCCAGCGTCCACCTGCCTGCCGCCGTTTCCAGCGGAGCGCCGAAGCGACCAATCAACCCGTCCAAGGAGTGCCGAGTTCCGATCGCTGCCAGGAACTTGTCGTCGAGGGTCCAGCGGCCATCAGCACTCTGAAGCATGAGCAGCTCCAGAAGGCGGGGCGGAGGTGGACCAAGCGATGGTGCGGCGTAATCCTCTGCGCGCGCCCGGACAACCTCTCCGTCCCGATAGGGGTGCGGTGTCGAGAACCGCAGGCTCGGCTCTTCACCAAGCCCTCCCCAGCCGCGCGGGGGGGCGACCGGGATTTTGCGTAGTTGCACCTCGCCAGGAAGACCGCCGGCACGTTCCTCGACCGCTACAAACGAGGTTGCGCTAGCCAACAGGCTGTACTGCCTGTCCAACTCGATCAGCCGGGCTTTCACCTCGTCGTCGACAGCGGGGCGGCGGTCGGTCTGCTTCGAGCCTCGACCGAGGTGCATCCGGCTCGTCCCCCCCTCGAGGTCCCTAATCAGCGGTCTGGCAGCTTCGAGCATCCGGGAGGGCGGGGGGAGCCTGCGGCTGCTCGACACATGGAGTTCGACGCCTGGCGTCAGGACCACCCGGACCCAGGCCTCGCGGGCGGGCGGCTGTGCGCGATAAGACGGCGACGCGGGAGCGGCCGGGCGGTCCCGGATCTGGGCGATCGTGAGGCCCTTCTCCTGGAGCGTTCGGATCTGGAGCAACTTGGCGAGGTGAGCGTCGGTGTAGTGATCTCCCCGCCCCAAGCCGAGGGGTGGAGGGAGCAGGTTCTCCTGAATATAGAAGCGGATCGTGCGCCGGCTGACGCCGCCAAGCGCAGCCAACTCATCGATACCATATCGTCTCTCATCCGCCACGCCACCATAATATAACAGTAACTGTCACATTGTCAACTGGCAATATTTCGGCGCCTGGTGCGTCTGACCGTCCGTCCAGGGCGCGGCGTGCGGGCGTTGGTCCTGGCCCCGACCCGCGAGCTGGCCGAGCAGATCCACCAGGCGACACGCGTCTATGGAAAGCGCACCGGCGTGCGCAACGTGGCAATCTACGGGGTCGGTAAGCCGAAGCAGGTCGAAGCTCTGCGCCGCGGCGTCGACGTCGTCGTCGCCTGCCCCGGTCGCCTGCTCGACCTGTCCGGCGAGCGCAGCATCGACCTGTCGCGGGTCGAAGTGTTGGTGCTGGACGAAGCCGACCGCATGTGCGACATGGGTTTCCTACCCGATATCCGCCGCGTCCTCCGGCTTGTGCCGGCCCGGCGCCATACGCTGTTCTTCTCCGCCACCATGCCCGACGAGATCCGCCAGTTGGCGGACGGCATCCTTCACGATCCGGTCACCGTTCAGGTCGGCGTGAGCGCCCCGCCCAAGTCGATTTCGCACACGCTGTATCCGGTGTCCAGTGGGCTCAAGAAAACGTTGCTGCTGGCCATGCTCGAGCGCCGCGCTGGCGGGCGGGCGCTAATCTTCACCCGCACCAAGCATCGCGCCCGTTCACTGGCCAAGGACCTGGGTAAGCAGGGTTATCGGGTGGAGGCCTTGCAGGGCAACATGACCCAGAATCGCCGCCAGGCGGCGATCGACGGTTTCCACGGCAACCGCTATGACATCCTGGTGGCGACCGACGTCGCTTCGCGCGGCATCGATGTGGCCGGGATCGCCCATGTGATCAACTACGACATGCCAGACACGGCCGATGCCTACACCCACCGCGTCGGCCGAACCGGCCGCGTCGACCAGACCGGCGAGGCCCTGACCCTGGCACAGCCGGAGGACGAGCCGATCGTGCGCGAAGTCGAGCGGGCATTGGGCAAGAGGCTGCCGCGCCGGCGTCTGGCGGATTTTGACTATGGGGGCTTCAACCCCGAGGCGACTCCCAGGCGCAACGGCAGCGGACCTAAGCCCGCACCACGGCCATCGAATGGGAACGGCCGCCGGCCGAGCGCTGCTCCCAGGGCGGCCCGCACCAGCCGGAATCGTCCGTCGCGCAGTCGACCACCGCGGCGGTAGGCGGAGGCCCGGCCGGATCCGGGCGGATTCTCTCCGCAGAAGTGACCTGCCCCTACGTCGGCTGTCCCCCACCGCTATTTGCGGTTCGCCACTAAGGTGTTAATATCCCTGGCGATATCAACAGCGGTGTTACTTCCGCCTTGGGGGAGCTGGTTGAGGCGGTTCGGTAAGCACAAAGACCGCCGGGCAACCCGGATCGAGCCCTCGTACTCCAAGGTCCTTGACTCGCAACCGGATTCCGGCAGGATCTCAGTTGAACTTGCTCCCCGCCCGACACACCGCTTCGGTGTCCTGTAGAGGACGCCGCCTTGAGCGGCCTCGGGCGGGGTTATCACTTAAAGGGGGAGTGAACGATGGCGAGCGAGCAGGATCGGAAACGCGCCGTCGCATTCATCGACGGCCAGAACCTCTACTTTGGCGCCGGGGAAGCCCTCGGTTACACATACCCGAACTACGACGTCATGGCCTGAGCACAGGCCTTGTGTGCTCGGAACGGGTGGGAGCTGATCGAGGTCGGCTTGTACACCGGGGTGCCTGACGAGGTCGACAACAAGCGCTGGAACCGATTCTGGACGCACAAGCTGGCGGCGATGGGACGCCACGGAGTGCACATTTACTCTCGGCCTCTTCGCTACCGCAACCAACGCGTCCGCCTTCCGGACGGCGCGGAATTCACCTTCCTGGCGGGTGAAGAGAAAGGGATTGACGTCCGCTTGGCGATCGACGTGATCCGCAAGGCACACCACCGGGAACTCGACGTGGCCTTGATCTTCAGCCAGGACCAGGACCTCTCCGAGGTCGCCAAGGAGCTGCGCCAGATCGCCCGGGAGCAGCGGCGACACCAGCCCGATCGCGGATCGCCAACCCCTTCCACCAGACATCTTGTCCTCCATTTCTGACTCTTTTCAGATGCTGGCAGTCTGGCAGGAGATTGTGGAGGAATGATGGAGAGGGTGTGGCGCCACTGTGGCGCCTGCACACTCGTCACAGGGCTGGTGCCGGCAGCTCGATCCCGGATTCCGATTTGCGTAAGAGCCGCAATCCTCACGGCCGCGGAACGAAGGCGCCGCCGTACCTGAGTCCGCGTGCTACACTGTTCGCTAGGATCCCCGGCGTCTGGCGCCCGCATGCGTGCAGCGCCGGGTCCGTGTTAAGTTAGGGGATGAATGATGTCGCCAGGTCGGCCCGTCGGGGCCGTCCAAGTCTAAGGAGGAGATCATGCTGCAAATGCCCGATCGTCTCCCTGTTCGTCTGCTGCTCTTGATGGCGTCGATGGCGCTTGTCGTCGGCGGATGCTCGGCCGGCAGTGGAGGCACGAGCAGTGTCCTCGAAGCGGGCACGGCCACGCCGGCCCTGCCGCCGACGGCGACGGCCACGCCTACGCCCGAGCTGACGCCCGTCGTGCCCACGACCGGTGGCACGTATGAGCTTACCGTGAGCTTCGTCCAAGTCGAAGGCGCCTGCGGGGGGCCGGCCTCGTTCCAAGCTGGGCTAGTCATCGAGATCACGCCCGTGCCGCCTTCTGGCTCCGGCCCGACCCCAGACACCCAAGGGATTACCTTCAGCCAGCCATTGACGGGCGATGTTAACACCGGTTTCATCACGCCTGGCGGGGAGCTCGATGTTAGTTCCGAGTATGAAGCGTATTCCAGTCTGCTGGGGTTTGAGCGCGATGAGACCGGGAATCCCGTGGGCATCATGCTGACGGGCGACTACACCTGGCAGGACGCGCAGGGATGCACAACGCGCTACGACGTCATGGGCGAGGGCGCCGTCGAAGGCCAGTAGCCCCAACGCCCGGGCCTCGGCTCCTTATGACCTGTGGAGAGAATGTCCCTTCTCCTCCCCTCGCAATGGCCGGATTTCGCGGCCGAGGTCGGCGCGTGCCCTGCGCACGTGGTCGCCTTTCGGTCTACACATTGATACGATCCCTTTGCCCGCCCTCGCTGAAGACCCGCGTTGCGCCTCACCTGTGGCTACTATCGGGTGGCACGGAACATTCCCGGACTTTGCGAGGGGGGCTCGTCCCTCGGCTTTGCCTCGGGATGCTACGCGAGGGGGACGACTTTCGTCCCCCCGCGGTCTCCCTCGCGTAGCACCCCGGAGCGAAGCGTAGGGGCTAGCAGGGGGGACTAGAGGGGAGTTGAGGGAAAAGGCGAGTTGAGGGAGAAGTGAGCTTGTTCTCCCCGAGTCACCTGGCGACGCTCTCCTCACGGGCCGCCTTGCGCCCTACCCCACGAGTAGACCTCTCCGCCCAGGTCCGGCAGGGGGATGACGCGGCACGTGTTGAGCTCCACAAACGCCTGCGCGGTTTCATCGATCGGATCGTTCGGATCAGGCAGACCGAGGATCAGCCAGCGGTTGTCGGGACTCCAGACGGGGAAATAGAGCGCCCGGCCGTTCAACGCCGCCACCAGCCTGCGCTGTGAGCCGTCGAGGTGGGAGACGTACAGGCCGTTGCCCAGCATCCCCCCCAAGGAACTGGTGAAGGCGATCCACTGACCGCCTTGCGAGACAACAGTGTCGGCCTTGTTGGAGCTCATCGTGAACAGGTTGCTCGTGGATCCGTCGGACAAGTCGAGCGACTGGATGATGACGCCTTCCCGCCCGGGTTCGGTGAGAAGCAGATGATCGGAGTCGGCCCAACCCACCAGGGCATGGTAGACCGCCGAGTTGTCGCGCACCTGTCGCTGGCCCGTGCCGTCGACGTTGATCGTCATGACTTGGTCGGTGGAGCTGCGGATGAAAGCGATCTTTTGGCTGTCCGGCGACCACACCATTCGGTAGTCGGTCGGATCGGTGCCGGGGATGGTCAGAGTCTCACCACTGGCGAAGTCGTAGACCGCCAGACCGTCATTCCCCATGAAGACGACCTTCGTCCCGTCGGGAGAGACGGTCGGCCACGATCCTTCCGCAATGAACTCACGGGTCCCATCCGCCAGTTCGTATGTGTTGATACCGTACTTAGTTCCGTCGGCGTTCGGCCCGAAGATCAAGAGTCGCCCGGATAGATCGGGCGGGACCGAGGCGGGCACCGAGGCGCGGGCCTGCTCCCAAACCTCATCCGTCACGCACGCCGCGGGCCCGGGCGTTGCAGCCGGCGCGGGTTGCCCTGCGGTGCCCTCAGGTTCCCACTGAATCGACCAGGGGCCGGGGACGGTGATGGTGGCGCTATGGATGAACACCGTGAGCTGACCCTCGGGGACCGAACCCGCGTACGCGACCCCCACGCTCACCGAGCCGTCCCCGCCGCCACCGCCGCCGCCACCCACAGGGGCGACATATGGAGAGAACCCCCGGATATCAATGCCGATCCCGGTGATCGCCCCATTCCCCTGGAAGGAGAAACCGTAACCGTCGGGAGTCCGGGTGGCTGTCAGGACACGCAAGACGTGGTTGCCGACGTTCAGGTCCTGGTTGATCGACCACTCCTGCCCCGGTTGCGGAGACGGGCCCGTGTCGAATTCGAAGCTGACCTGCGGATCGGGAAGGGTGGCGTCCATGGATTCCACTGCGAGGGTCAGGGGCCAGGCGTGGTCCTTGCCTATGATCTTGTAGGCCCAGGCGGAGGTGCGCTCATCGCCGGCGGGCAGGTCGATGTCGGAGGTGTACTCGTAGGGCACGTCGTTCCCATCGGCGTCGGTGATGCGGACGTACCAGACGTACGGGGACGTGGCCAGTCCGTCGGAGGTCGTGATGGAGTGAAACGATCCAATCAGGATGGTGCCATCCTCCAGATCGATCGTTCGCTCGATCGAGATAGGTGAGGGAGCCGGCGTCTCCGCAGGTCCGGCGCCGCTCTCGACCGTGGGCAGCGGGGATGGAGTGATCTCGATCACAGGGACGACGGTCAGGTCCGGCGGAGCGGGGACGAAGACCAGGGGTACTTCCCAGTTCTCGGGCGCCAGCCCGGGAGCCGTGCCGAGCAGACATGGCACCAAGAGCGTCGCCTCATTCACATCTGCCGGCAGGGGGTCGAAGGTGTCGCGGAACTCGAAGCCAAGCTGCCAGCCGCCGCCCTGGCCGCCGGTCGGGGAGAGCGTCGTGCCATCGGGGAGTCTCAAGCGTTCGCTTGGCGTGCAGGTCGGCGGCGGGGTCTCGCCTTCGGCGTAGTCGCGCGCCAGGGCGGATTCGGGGATGTTCTCCACGCGGAAGGAGAGGACCGTCTTGTCGGAGCTCGCCAAACCCTGCGTGACGGTGAGGGTGATGCCGTCGCGTTCGACGACCACCGGCTCGGCCAGGACCCGCAGCCCGGAGCCCGGTTCCACCAGTCCGATCCCGGGGATGTAGCCGAGGGAGTGGCCGACGGCATACGCGACTCCGCTGAGCAAAGCGAGAGCGAGCAGGCCGGCGAGAACGGCGGTCAGGGGCCGGGCCCGCAACGTCTGGACTAACGTCCTTCTCTCGAGGCGGGCCGAGATCCGCGGGAGCAGATCGATGTCGTCCGCCACTTGGGTGCGGGCGGCGGCGTCCAGAAGCTCTCGAGCGATCCGGTTCATGGCGTGCTCCTTCCCGAGCCGAGCAGCTCCCGCAGGCGGAGGCGGGCGGCGTGCAGCAGCCACTTGATCGTGCCCGGCGGGGCCTCCAGCGCCTGCGCCATCTCCTGTTCGCTCAACTCCAGGTAATAGCGCTGGGCGATCACCGCGCGCTGTCGCGGCGGCAGTTGGGATAGGGCGTGGAGAACCTCACGCGCCTGCTCGGCGATCTCCACCTCCGTTTCGACGGAGGCGGTTTGCAGCCGGCTCTCCAGCGGGCCGGGGTCCGCATCCAGGGAGGTGGACTTCCGTTCGCGGCGCATCGCATTCAAAGCGCCGTTGATCACACTTCGCATCAGGTACGGTTCGAGGGGGCGGCGGTCATCGAAGTGATGAATGCGCTGATGAAGGTGGAGGAAGGCGTCCTGGACGACGTCCTCGGCCAAGGGTTCGTCCTGGGTGACGAGAAACGCAGCCCGAACCGCCCTCACCTGGTAGCGGCGCACCAGGATCTCCAATCCACCGATGTCGCCGCCCTTCATGCGGCGAATGGCTTCGTCGTCATCCAGGGTCACTCCGGGCATGGTTGCACGCATAGGTAATACACTCAGTCGCGCGGAGAGGTTGGGTCGCTTTCGCCGGAGTTCATCTTACGAGGGGCTGGCCGGATTGGCCAAGGGGGCAGGCTCCAGGAGGCTTTGTCAGGGTCGTTCTAGCTCTGATCGCTGGCCGTACCTGCCAGCTGCCCCACGGCAGCATTTTCCACCCTCCCTCTTTTCCTCTCCACCGCCCCTTCAGCCTTCCCCTTGCGTAGCATCCCGCCCTCACCCCTTCGGGTGCGCCGAAGGGCGTGGCGCTCTGCACCGCTTCCGGTGCGCCGCCCTTGGCGCCCTGTAGAGGGCGAAGGGCGTAGAGAGCGAGCAAAGCGAGGGACAAAGGGGGCCTTGTGGGGGAACGAGCTTCCCCCTGCGCCAAGGCCGACGGGCAGGTACCCTGCAAACCAGCCGGCGCCTCGCCTGCCTGCCAACTTCGGTTGAAGGGGATTCTAGTACTACCGTAATAGTCACTTAAAGTGATTATAATAGTTCTATGATGAGTGGATCAACACCGGAAGCCTCAAGTCATGACGCGCCCACCATCCTGCAGGCGCTGAAGGCAGTAGGCGAGCTGCTGGCAGCCGAAGGTGAGGCCGCGGGCATTGTCATTGTTGGGGGAACCGCCCTCATCCTGCAGGGCTTCGTGGAGAGACTCACAGAAGACGTAGACGTGATCGCCATCACACACGAACCGAGGGACGCCTCAGGTTCCAGGATCGGGCGAGCCGAACCCCTGCCTCAGCCCCTGACAAGAGCGATCGCAAGAGTCGCCAGGGATTTCAATCTTCCCGAAACTTGGATGAACTCGACAGTCACAGCGCAGTGGGATCAAGGACTACCTCCCGGATTCGAAGAGAGAATCCACTGGCAGAAGCATGGCGGGCTGGTTGTGGGAGTGGCGCATCGTCGCGACTTGATCTTCTTGAAGTTGTACGCGGCGGTAGACAGCGAAGGCCCCGAAAGTGTCCACTACCAGGACCTCCTTGCTCTCCGGCCAAGCCACGAGGAGCTCGAGGGCGCGGCAACGTGGGTCAGGGCGCAAGACACTTCCGTTGAATTCGCCAGCATGTTGGATGAAGTCGTGAGCCATGTCAGACGCGATCGATAGCACCCTCCTCGAAGAGATCGTCGAAAGGACTATCAACGGCGCCTGGCTGCAGTGGCGATCGTTGGGTTCCCAGGTCAGCGCAACCGGCAGCGCCCGTTACATGGTGGACCCCGAGGCCCTGGTCCTCATTTCCTTGGCCCTGAAAGATCATGAGCGGAGGCTCCGGGATGTCCTGGCGTCGTGGGCGGCGAGCGATGCCGGCGGACTCAGCGTCCAGAGGATGAAGAACCTCGCAGGCAAGTTCCCGGGCCGAGTGAAGGGTCGGTTGGCCGAGTTTGCCCTCATCGCCTTGGAGGATGGAGGGGATCACCGCTGGATGCGCCTCGCCGGCGCAGGACCCACCACTCGCGCTCGTGGAAAGGAGCTCGGCGCGCCGGACCGCAAAGGCTGGGACCCGGCCGCCCTCATGGTGCGCCTACGACTGGGGATGGGCGTTGGCCTGCATGCGGACATCTTGAGCTTCCTGCTCGCCCTTCGAGGTGAGTGGGCGAGTGTCCGCCTCGTTGCGGACGCCACAGGCTACAACGCGTACGCCATCAGGCGCACGGCTGAAAAGCTGGCAGAAGCCCGCTTCATCGAGTCGACAGGCGAGAAACCGCTCGAGTACAGGGCCGATCCCTCGGCGTGGAAGGGGGCGTTGGGGCTGACGCAGGAGGTTTCTCCGTGGCGATTCTGGTTTCAGGCCTACGCCCTTGTCGCGGACCTCATGGCGGCCGCGGAAGACGATGCGCTTCGCGCCCCATCTTCCTACGTCTTGAGTTCCCGGCTTCGAGATCTTATGGAGAAGCACCAGAATGCCTTGCGACTCAACAGGATCCCCGCCCCGGACGCCAGCCAGTTCAAGGGCGAGGCTTACCTGGAGGCCTTCGGAGAGATCATGAAGAACCTGGGCACCTGGCTATCGGAAGGCATGTAGGCGAGGGCGCTGGCGTACCTCCTACCCTTCGTTCCGATGGCCGTGGACACCACGCCCCGCTGATTCGTGATTCCTCACTTGGTCTCGCCTGTCGCGGCAAGACGCCCCTTCGCGAGCAAGCCTTGCTCGACTTCTTCCGCGGACCCTTCGACTTCGGCCGCACACGCTTGCTTCGCTGGAGATGTCGAAGAGCAGCCTTCGCTCAGGGCGGCCATTGCGTCCCTCGGCTTCGCCTCGGGATGCTCCGCGAAGGGGGGCTCGGGGGGACGAGTTTCGTCCCCCCGGAGTCCCCCCTAGCAGGGGGGACCATGGGGGGTTGATCACACTTCGCATCAGGTACGGTTCGAGGGGCCGGCGGTCGTCGAAATGATGAATCCGCTGATGAAGGTGGAGGAAGGCATCCTGGACTACGTCCTCGGCCAGGGGTTCGTCCTGGGTGACGAGGAAGGCGGCCCGAATGGCCCTCACCTGGTAACGACGCACCAGGATCTCCAACCCGCCGATGTCGCCGCTTTTCATGCGGCGAACGGCTTCGTCGTCATCCAGGGTCACTCCGGGCATGGTTGCACGCATAAGGAATACACGCTGACGGGCCAAGAGGTTGGAGCGGTTTTCGCTGCAGGCCATCATACGCGGGCCTACCCGGATCCGCCAAGGGGCCGGCTCCAAGGGGGAGCCTTATCGGGACGGTTCTGGTCTTGATTTCCCTCCGTCGGTGAGGGGACGTCCGGCCCATTGCGCCGCGAGTAACAACGGACAACAATGGACATCACCGTCGGATTCGGCGGCCACTGTGCAGGGGGTCACGCCTCAACACCCCATGAGAACTACCGCACCGCAGGTCATGACTGTCGACGAGGTCGCTGAGTATCTGCGGATCCCCCGGGGTTCGGTCTACAAGCTCGCCCAGACTGGGAAGATCCCTTGTCAGAAGGTGGGGAGGCACTGGAGGTTTCGCAAGGAAGCCGTGGACACCTGGCTCGGGGGTCTGGGCACTTCAGGCCCTCGCCACGCGATACGTTTCCCGAGTCCTGAAACCCCATTAAGCGGACGTCCAAGGCGGAGCAGATGAGAAGGGCAGCTCATCGCACTCGGCACGGTGCCTATTACGTCGGGAAGGCCGAGGGCCTTCTCAAGACGGATCTCCGACCAACATTGAGGGGTAAGGTGCAGCTGATCCTTACTTCTCCTCCTTTTCCTCTCAACAACAAGAAGAGCTACGGGAACCTTCAAGGCGACGAGTACCGCGATTGGTTCGTCGGCCTCGCGCCGCTGTTTTCGGAGCTGCTCAAGTCGGATGGCTCGATCGTTATTGAGCTCGGAAATGCCTGGGTCCCTGGCAGACCGGTCCAATCTCTCTTGCCCCTAGAGTGCATGCTCGGCTTCGTGAACAACCCCCGGGCAAAGCTCAGCCTGTGCCAGCAGTTTGTCTGCTACAACCCAGCACGGCTTCCTTCTCCGGCCCAATGGGTGACTATCGAACGCATCCGGGTCACTGATAGCTATACCAACGTTTGGTGGATGGCTAGGTCCGACCATCCCAAAGCAGACAACCGGAGGCTGCTGCGGCCATACAGCAAAAGCATGAAGTCCCTCCTAAGACGACAGACATACAACGACGGAAAGCGCCCGTCGGAACATCAGATCAGCAAGCGGGGCTTCCTCAAGAAGCACCGTGGGAGCATCCCGCCGAATCTAATCGAGCTGGAGCCCATGCCAGGAACCATCGCGCTCCGCCTCCCCAACGCAATACGCATCGCGAACACGGACTCAAATGACTTCTTCCTCCGCACTTGTCGAACGCAGGGCATCACACCGCATCCAGCACGGATGCCCTCAGAGCTCGCAGCATTCTTCATTCAGTTCCTCACCGATCCCGGCGATCTCGTGCTCGACCCGTTCGCCGGCAGCAACACGACTGGTTTCGTCGCCGAGCTACTCGGACGCCGCTGGATTTCCACGGATGTATCACGGGAGTACGTCCAGCAATCACGCATCAGATTCCAGGACCCGATCCTTAAGGCGGCTCGCAAGGGCAGGGAGTAGGCAATGGCTACGTCAGTCATCAGCAAGATCGCCAAGGTGGACTTGTTCGCCCATGATGGGGCTACGGGTCAGTACATGGCCGGCGAGTTTGTCGGCCGCCCATTCCACCTGGACTACGACAAAGCCTATCTGCTGGTCGCAGATGCATGGAAGAACAAGGTTGGGGGTGTTCCTCAAGGCTCATTCCTCCTGGCGTACTACGAGAACGAGGATGAGATCCAGGAAGCCCTCCTGCTTCGGGTCCTGCAGCCGGCTGCGCTTCCGACTGACAGCGACGTCATCAGCTCCATGGTCGAGTACTACAAGGACAACCTACGCACAACCGGCTCGAGGTCGCAGCTCGATTCCTTCACGCGATACGAATTCAGCTTCTCTGGGCTTGAATGCAGAGTGCTTGGGACGTTCTATCGGGACGCAGGAGGGGAGACGAGATTCGGGGCGGATGTAGAGAACTTCTACAGCTCCCACCACTATACGGCCATCAAACCGAGTTCGCAGGCCCTTGAATACGTTGTGAACTTCCGGGAGGGTGATGTTGTAGGCCGGCCCACCGATATCCGCATAGGAAGCGTCAGATACAGCTCGTCCGTCCGGTTTCAAGGGCGCGATGAAACGGTACCGGTCTATGTAAGCCCCCAGGACTTTCTGGGCAAGAGAACGGCGCTATTCGGGATGACGCGCACCGGGAAATCCAATACCGTCAAGAAGATTGTCGAGGCCAGCGTCGTAATGAACCAGAAGGCGAAGGCAAGCCTGGCCAAGGCGAAGACAGGCGCCGCGGACGAGAATCTTGAGCCCTTCACGGAGGGCGGGGTTCCCAAGTTCCCTGTTGGACAAATCATCTTTGACATCAACGGCGAATACGCCAACGCGAACCTGCAAGACCAGGGAACCGCTGTCTTTGAGCTGTATCCGCAAGATGTGACGCGCTACAGCGTTCTTGAGAAACCGGGCTTCAAGGTCTTGAAGGTCAACTTCTACATGGACGTGGCCTCGGGTTTTGAGCTGGCAAGGAGCCATCTTTCCCTAGAGACCGCCGACTATGTCGGGAGCTTCGTGTCGGTTGAGCTCACAGAGCCGGAGGACAAGAACGATCAGTCCGCGATGACTCGGTACGAGAGGAAGCTGGCAGCCTATCTTTGCTGTCTGTACAGGGCCGGCTTCAAGCCCCCAGATGGGTTCAAGGTGAAGTTCAAAGGTAATGCTGAGCTGAACGCCATGGTTCAAGAGGACGGCAGCATAGACCCGACAAAGGGCCTCACCTTGGAGGAAGCGAAAGACTGGTTCCTCGCCATCTGGGACAACTACGACGACGACTTCTTCGCTAAGTACAAGAAGAAGAATGGTCACGAGTGGGCCGATGAGGATCTGAAGGCGTTGCTGGTGTTCCTGTCGCGCAAGTCGAAGCCGGGAGGGAACGCCAGCCTCTCGGGATACCTTAAGCTCCGGGACTTGGTCGGACTTCACACAGACGTTGTCGCGAAGCCGTTTGAGGAGGAGATCGTTGACGAGCTGAGAGGGGGAAGAATCGTAATTATCGACCTCTCACAGGGTGACCCGTCTGTGCAGAGCCTGTACTCGGAGAGGATCTGCAAGCGGATCTTCGCCGACGCTATGGATCGGTTCATCAAGAACAGCGCCAACAACTTCATTCAGTTCTACTTCGAAGAGGCTCATAACCTCTTCCCCAAGAGGGAAGACAAAGACCTTAGCCAGATCTATAACAGGCTGGCAAAAGAAGGGGCAAAGCTGAACATCGGGCTCATCTACGCAACCCAGGAAGTGAGCTCGATCAGTGCCAACATCCTGAAGAATACCCAGAACTGGTTCATTGCCCACTTGAACAACGACGAGGAAACAAAGGAGATCAAGAAGTACTACGACTTCGGGGACTTTGCTGACAGCCTCGTTCGGTTCAGCGCCAGTACTGACAAGGGGTTTGTGCGCATGAAGACGTACTCCAACCCGTTTGTGGTTCCCGTTCAAGTAGATCGCTTCCTGGCCGAGAAATAGGGGGAGTGAGGCATGCCATACAAAAGCGTTTCGGGGCGTAGACCCGGCGAGGGGGCGAGCAAGTCGGCGCACGGACACATCATCAACGACCCCAAGGTGCGGGCCTTCTTAGAGCGATGTGACATCCCGAAGAAAGCTGGCGACGTTCATCTCGACAAGCACCTCGTTCTGCCTTTCATCCCTCTCGCGACCAACCCGATCAAGCATGTGATTGCGGTCGACAGTGGCTTCACCGAAGTCCCTGTGCAGTCCAGATTCCCCTCAGCCAAGATCTGTTTCTTCCAGTTCGGGGCACTGACGTTTGCCATGGAGGATCTCATCGCCCTCGAGCGGGGGCCGTTCATTGACCCGGACGACATCTCGAGATTGAAGCAAATTGAACGGCTACAGTTGACGTTGCCGTTGAGAAATGTGCAGCTGAAAGGTGAGCCGACTCTGACCGCGAGTGTAAGGAAGGCGGTCTATGAGTTCTTCCGGCAGAAGCTGGAAGACCGCGAACTGATCGAGACGATCCGATGGCTCCTCTACCAGGAGTACGGGCATGCTGCCGACACCTGGACGCTTGCCAATTGCCCCACCTGCCGGGAACCCCGAATCCCTCTGCGGCGGGAAAAGGTCTCGGGCGATTTCACAATCCCGTGCGAGAGATGCGGTGCGACCATCTACCTTACCGATGTGTTCCGATTGCATGAGGCCATTGACGACGAGCTTGGGGCAGGCGGTATCGTCGGGTATGTGACGACTGCGTTCGAGCAGGTCATCCTGGCCCACCTGATCCATGTGATTCTGGAGATTAGGCCTGCCCTCCTCAAGGAAGTGCTCTTCATCAAGGATGGCCCATTAGCATTCTTTGGCCAGACCGCGAACATGTTTAAGCCGATGAGATGGCTGGTGACCCATCTGCTGGCAAGCCACGACCTTTATCTTGCTGGGCTGGAGAAGAATGGCCCCTTCGTGGAGCATGCGAACGAGATCCTGGGTGTGCTCCCGCCCGGCAGTGTGCTTGTGCTTGATAATGACTACATCTATGAGTACATACTTCCGGGGAAGGCAGACGCGCAGAGGCCTTACGGCGTCACGACGTACTACAGCAACAAGGTGATCTTCAAGACGCTCGCCGGCTCGATGCATGTGGCATCGATTCCCACAGTCGAGGAAGGGCTCTCTCATCCCACGCAGGCAAAGTTGCCCAATCTCGATGCTATTCTCACCAACTTGGAGCTTCTTCGCTGCGACATGTACGACAACGCGCTCATTCCCGTGGCTCTCGCGAATAAACTTGTATCGTTAGCGGCTCATCCGAGCTCTAGAATCCTTCAGAAGTTCGCCGTGGGGACCCTTGCGACCCAACCGTAAGGTCGGCGTCAAGGCCTTTTCCGCTGGTACTTATCTAGCGAAGGACTAGGAATTGGTTTACACCAGGGCACAGCTTGAGGCAATAGGCGAGATCGAGAAGAACCTGCAGATTATTGCCTGCGCGGGGTCCGGCAAGACGCAGGTAGTTTCTGCGCGCGTGGTGGGGATCCTCAAGCACAAGAAAGCGGAGGGGATCAATCCAGCCAACATCGTGGCATTCACGTTCACCGATAAGGCAGCTGGAGAGCTCAAGGACAGAATCCACGCCCTCTGCCTTGCGGAGTTCGGCGCTGAACTCGGCCTTGCCGAGATGTTCGTGGGCACGACGCACGCCTATTGCCTGAACCTGCTACAGTCCGCCCCCTTATACAAGTTCCTCAAGTACCGGGTCCTGACTGAGGTGCAGCAGAGGCTGTTGCTGGACCGCTACAGCGCCAAGAGTGGCCTAACTTCAGTGCCGCTCCTCGCGGGCGGCACATTGGAGCGGTGGAAGGACTCGAGCTTATACCAGCAACTCCTCTCGATTCTGGGAGAGGGAAAGGTCGACCAGTCCAAGGTGTCGGCGGCGGTGTTGGAGGCCGCACACGCGTACGACGACCTGAGGATTGACCGCCTGTACCTCGACTACACAACGATGATCGCTGAAGCAGTTGCGGAGATCTCCTCCAACGATGCTTTGCGAGCCCGGCTTTCGGGGCAGCTGAAGTACCTCGTCGTCGACGAGTACCAGGACATCAACTCGCTGCAGGAGGAACTCATCCGGCAGTTACATCGCCTTGGGGCCAACGTTTGCGTCGTGGGGGATGACGATCAGACGATCTACCAATGGCGGGGTAGTGAAATCGGGCACATCCTGCAATTCGGCGACTCCTATCCAGATGTACACAAAGTCGGCTTGAATGAGAACTTCCGCAGCAGTGAGGGTGTGATCAAGACTGCCAGAGGGATCGCCGAGGGGCTCCACGAAAGACTAGAGAAGAAGATGGAGGCCGTCGGCGCGCAGCCGTACGCGAGAGGCGATCTGCTTGCGCTTCATTTCTACAATCCCGAAGAGGAGGGGGCCTGGATCGCATCGAAGATCGCCTCACTCCTGGGCGCGCCGTACAGGGATCGGCCGGAAGCCCAGCCTCGGGGACTGGCGCGGAGTGACTTTGCGATTTTGTTACGCAGCGTGCGCAACGACGCGGACCCGATCCTCGCCGAGCTTGACCGGGCGGACTTGCCCTATGTGGTCATTGGCATGAACGGGCTGTTCGACAAGCCGGAAGTGCGGGCGGTGCGTGCGGCCTTCTACTACCTGGCTGGCTTCCAGGGACCCGGGGGCTCAATCTCAGAAGTCGACATCGAACGACTCTTGCGAACGGCCGAGCTCGGCCTGCTCGATGAGCAGATTGCTGCGGGGGTGGCCCTACTGCGAGAGAGGAAGAGCAGGATCGGCCAGAAGACAGATGCTGAGCTGTACTTGCAGCGCGTCTACCTTGACTTCCTCGAAGCGCTTGCAGTTCGAGAAGAAGCCATTGACCTGGCTACAGCTTCCCAGGACAGAGGCGAGATCGTCTTCTACAACTTGGGCAAGTTCAGCCAAGTAATCTCGGACTACGAACAGATCCACTTCCACTCTTCGCCGGCAGAACTCTATCCTGCCTTCGCCGCGTTCCTGTGCCATCAAGCGCCGCGATACTACCCAGAAGGCTGGCAGGACGCTGGCTACTCGCGACCCGATGCGGTCCAGGTAATGACGGTTCATCAGGCGAAAGGAATGCAGTGGCCGGTGGTTCTTGTGCCATGTCTGCGCAAGAACCGGTTTCCTTCGAAGCGCCAAGGGGGTCGATCGGTCTGGAACGTCATACCGGAGGCGTGTGTCGAAAACGCCGATCGGTACAAGGGCACGGAGGAAGACGAGCGGCGTCTGTTCTATGTGGCGCTGACCCGGGCAGAGAAGTACCTATTCTGCACGTGGGGGCCTATTCAGGCGAACCAGCAACAGCGCACGGTCTCCCCATTCTTCACGGAGTTCACCCGAAGCGAATACGTCCTTACGGCCGATCCTCGGAGCGAGGAAACCGAGAAGATCCAGTCGCGGCCGAGGAAGGAAGCGATCGCCCTTCCGTTGTCTTTCAGCGAGCTCAAGTACTACTTCGAGTGCCCTTACCTCTTCAAGCTCCGTTTCCTTTACGGATTCGATACGCCGATCAGCCGCGCTCTCGGATACGGGAAGTCATTGCACGGCATGCTGGCGGAAATCCATGCTGAGGCCCTGCGGGGAAACGTGGCCACACCTGCGCACGTCCCCAGGCTGGTGGAGGAGCATCTTCACTTGCCCTTCGCGAGCAGCGACGTGGAGGAGTTCCTGAGGAAGGAGGCTGCACAGGCGCTCGGGCTGTACCTCAAAGACCACGGAGAAAGCCTAACCAGGCTCGAGCATGTCGAGAAAGTGGTGGAGCTTCGGCTCGCCGACGGCATCGTGGTCAATGGACGGATCGACCTGATCCGAAGAACGGACACAGACGAGATTGTCATCGTAGATTTCAAGTCTGATGAAAGGGCCCAGGTCGAAGAGATCACCCAGAAGCAACTTCATGTGTATGCGTATGGGTATGAGCAGCTTTCAGGGCGAAGGGCCGACCTGATCGAAGTGCACAACCTCGACAAGGGTGGGACGCTGCGCGAGATGGTCAATGAGGCTTTAATCAGGGACACGATGGCTGAGGTTCACGAGGCCGGGACGCGACTGAGGGACAACAACCTACCGCGGCTCGACCTCTGGACGGAAACGTGCCAGCGTTGCGAGGTGGCGGGTTTGTGCCGGGACCGACCTCAACGGAACACAGTACTTGATTGAAAAGGAGAAGGTGAGGCATGGCCAAGCGGAAGACCAAGGCTAGCACCGAGAAGAGGGTGACCCGCTACACCTACGATGAGATCAAGGAGCCCGGGACGCCCGAAACCGGCCACACCCCATTGCTGCCCTCCGATGAGCTCGTCATCACGTTGCCAATGGACAACGGCTGGAGCAAGGCCATCGAGGTGGGCAAGCTGCCGGAAGATGAGGACCGACCCGTCGTGGTCGACATGGATCCGGCCGCGGATCCGGTGCTGTTCTGGGCGGGGAAGCGCAATAAGCGGGAAATCCCGGTGCTGCCCCTCCAGCGGAATGAGATCGTGTCCGAATCCCGCATTGGCCAAGTCATTGAGCGCGCTCGTCGCGCCGCCGAGGCCGCACCGACATCGGGCCAGATTTCGTTCTTCGCAGACCTCGAGAGGTCGCTTCGCGCGGGCGAGAAGGGCAAGCGGGTTGAGTTCTACACACATGAAGAGGGTTGGCGCAACAAGCTCATCTGCGGCGACTCGCTGCACGTAATGGAGTCACTGATGCACTACGAGGGGCTGCGCGGCAAGGTGCAGATGATCTACATCGACCCACCATACGGCATCAACTACGACTCGAACTTTCAACAGCGGGTAGATTCGACCAACAACGACGAGAGTGACCGAGCCGATGACGTGTTGACGATAAGGGCGTTTCGAGATACGTGGGCGCTCGGAATCCACTCGTATTTGTCCTACCTGAACGAGCGGCTCTACCTATGCCGGGAACTGATTGCTGAGACCGGCTCGGTGTTCGTGCAGATAAACCTCGTGAATAACCACCTCATTCGCGCACTGTGCGACGAGGTCTTTGGCGCTCGCAATTTCGTGACGGAGATCATTTTCAAAAAGACGGCAGGGAAGGGTGCCAAGGGACCGGATGAAGTATTCGATGTTCTTGTGTGGTATGCGAAATCGGAACAGCAGTTCAGACAAGCTTTTCGCCCCCTGTACGCCGAAAGATCCGAGGAGGCCCTTGAGGGTTTTGATTGGGCAATGGCGAAGGATGGGGAGTTCCTGCCCTACAAGCACGCATCAAACCACTGGAGTCGCGAGAAGCTCTCTGACGCGCGTGCATACTCGCTGGAAGACGCCACCTCGCAAGGCGAGAGTGAAGAAGGATCCTCGCCTATTGCGATTGAAGGGAGGACCTTCTTATGTAGGCCGGGACGCCACTGGCGCACAACGCCAGACCGAATGCAAAAGCTTTGGGAAATGGGGCGGCTCCAGGTCAAGGGGGAGAACGTGTTCTACAGGAAGTTCCTCGATGACATCTCGATGGCGAAAATGCCCAACCTGTGGGACGACACGCAGATGGGAGGGACGCGGAAAGAAGTGCAGAAGATCTATTCGGTTCAGACCCCGGCGCGAGTAATCGAGCGCTGCATCGCGATGGCGACCGGCCCAGGCGACATTGTGTTCGATCCAACCTGTGGGTCTGGCACGACCGCCTACAGCGCCGAGAAGTTCGGGAGGCGCTGGATCACCTGCGACACCTCTCGTGTGGCCATCAACGTCGCCCGCCGCCGATTGCTTTCGGCCGCCTTCGGGCACTACAAGACCCGCAACGGCCTCCTCTCGAGCGGATTCGTTTACAAGACAGTCGACCGGATCACACTCAAGAGTCTGGCCTACGGTCTGGAGGCTGAAAAGCTGGAGCTTGTGGACCAGCCGGAGGTTGACAAGGGGGCGGTTCGGGTCTCCGGTCCATTTGAGGTCATGTCCATCGGCCGCTACTCGGTGGAGGACTGGAAGGGCCATGTGGTGCGGGAGACTCTCGGCGGAATCGAGACGGCCAAACTTGAGAACTACATCGAGGTCATTTGCCGGCTTTATCGGAGAGATGCCGCAATCCAAGGGGCTAATGGGTTGATCCACGCGGTGGCCGAGACCGAGAAGGAGAAAATCGCCATCTCTGTCGGACCGCTCTCGGGGCGAGTGACTGCCAAGCAGATCCACGACGCAGTGCAGGATGCGATGGCGATCGGGATCCTTGAGATTCATGTCCTCGGTTGGGCATTCGAGGCGAACGTCGGCGAGGTGAAATCGCGCCTGGAGACGCGCGGCAAGGTCAAGGTGGAGCTCATCATGATTCGGCCGGACACGCTGGCGGAGGGGCTCAAGGCGACGCAGCCAGAGATGCTGTTCTCGCCCCTCGCGCTGCCCGATATCGAGGTGAAGGTCAAGAAGAACGGGAAGGCCGAGGTTGTTGTCACTCTGCTGGGCGTAGGCCTCTTCGATCGAAGCCGCCGAACCACCGAGTACAAACGGGCCGACTCTGGGTACGTCTCGGCTTGGTACCTCGACGAAGACTACGATGGCGATTGCTTCGTTGACTGCCAGATGTTCTTCGACTTCAAGAAGGCGCCGAGCCGGTCGGCCTTGGGCCTTGACGTGGACGCCGACGAGTTCGAGCTCAAGCTTGCCTCGGAGCCGTTCGCTGTTCGCGGCTACAAGCGGATTGCCGTCAAGGTGGTTGATGTGTATGGCAACGAGTCAACCGTGGTGAAGGAACTCGGGTAGCCGGCCATGGCCTACTACGTCGATCGGGTTGTTATCTGCGATGCCTACGCCGAGCCGGAAGCTCACTACCAGCTCCTGGCCGGCGGCAAATCGAAGCGGATTGCCGAGCGGCGTCCGTCCATGCGCTACCTGGCCTCGGCGCGGGATACACGCGGCGGGATCGCTGGCGTTGTCGGCAAGGAAGCGGGCCTCTTCGAGGATATGGCCGCCTCGGAAGAACAGCTCAACGAGACCGTCAACCAGCTGCGGACTGAAGTGCGGGAATGGCGAGCCGGCGAGGGCCGTTGGGCTGGGAACGCGTACGGTGGGACCGCCCTGGTAACCCGGCGTCTTCTCGAGTGGTGGTTTGAGCGCAACGAAGAGCGCACCGCGGAATCGAAGCGGTTCTTCTTCTGCCAACGGGAGGCGGTCGAAGCGGCCATTTACCTTTATGAAGTCCAGAACAGGCGAAAGATGCCCGAAACCGCCGACTTGGTGCGTTATGCCCTGAAGCTTGCCACGGGCACTGGCAAGACGCTGATCATGGCGATGCTGGTCACCTGGGCGACGCTCCACAAGCGGAAAGTGAGTAGCTCGTCCCTTACGGCCAACTTCCTTGTCCTCGTTCCGAACCTGACAGTACGAGACCGCGTATCGGGCGTGCCGCGTGGCGACGGCTTGGACCCTGCGGGCAGCCAGAATCTGTATGACGCCTTCGACATAGTCCCCCCCGAGTACAAGTCCGAGTTTCACCCCAACATCATGGTCAAGAACTGGCAGGCGATCTCTCTAGAGAACCGTAGAGACGACTGGATCCCCGATGAGTTCGCCGAGGAGGGCCGCTTCGTTCCCGCGTCCGTCCTCTGGGCCATGCAGCGGAGGGCGCGGCAGGATCCGAATGGGGCCATCCGTCGGATGCTTGGAGGTTGGCGGGACCTGCTGATCATCAATGATGAGGCGCACCATGTTTATGGCGAGAAACGGGGCCGGAAGGGCGACGAAGCCCAGTACATCAAGTGGAGCAAGATCCTCGAGCGTATCGGGAAGGTCGCCAGGATCATCGCCGTTATCGATCTTTCCGCGACTCCCTGGTATGGCTCGGGATCATCCAGGCCAGAGGGCACGCTCTTCGAGTGGCTGATTTCGGATTTCTCGGTGTACGACGCGTTCGAGTCTGGGTTGGTAAAGGTCGTGCGCCTGCCCGACCCGGAGGGAGAGGGCGTCCACCAATACCTTGATCTGTGGGACGACGTCAAAGGAGCCCGGACCAAGGAGGAGTACCTCTCCGCGTGTAAGGGAGCTATCGCCACCATCTATGCTGACTGGAAGGATGACTACATCAATTGGCAAGGCCAATTTGAGAATATGAGGCCCGGGCCGGCGCCTGCGCTTCTAGTTGTGGCCGATAGGGCCCAGCGTGCGGAATGGCTGTTCGAACATCTAAGTAGAGACTTCGAGCTGCTCGGCAACCCTGATGATGAGGACCCATCCTCATGGGTGACCATTCGCGTTGACAGTGACATCTTCGACGCGGAGAAAGGGAAGGAAGCGACGCTGCGCGAAATGGTCAACACCGTCGGCGTGCCCGGAAAGCCAGGCGAGAAGGTGCGCTGCATCATCAGTGTGAACATGCTCTCCGAGGGCTGGGATGTCAAGAGCGTCACGCACATCCTGGGCCTGCGAGCGTTTGGTTCCCCACTGCTTACGGAGCAGGTGGTGGGCCGCGGGCTGCGACGGACGAACTATGACGTGCTGAACCAGCCCTTGGAGGAGCGGCCCGAGGGATACGAGGAAACGGTGGACGCGTTCGGGATACCGTTCATTGGCTTCCCTGTGCAGAAGAAGAGGAAGCGGCCACCGACCGGCAAGTGGGGGCAGGAGCTCGTCTGGATCGATCTCGACCCGGCCAAGGCCGAGAAACACCGCGTCCAGATACCCAATGTCAGGTCCTGGGCTGTGGGCGTGACCCAACCGCTGGTCGAGGTCCTCAATATCCGGGAACTTCCGGGGCTGGTCGTCAACCCCAAGGACACCCCGCCTGAGGTCCGAGTCCGTCCGGTCGTCGGGGGTCAACCGGAGTCAATCATGACATTGGAGCAGTTCCGCGCTGAATATCCGCTCCTGCGGTCGAAGATGATCTTCGCCCGAGAGCTTTACGAGGCCACAAACCCGGGATCGGCAGAAGCATTGGGTATCGGCCCCACTTTCGATGAGCTCCTGGAGTTCGCCAGCGCCTACGTGGACTTGAAGGTCACGGCTATCGGAGCCAGCGAGCCGCGAGACATCGGCATCTACTACTGGTCCCAACGCGCCTTGGGGATCCTCGAGACCGCCATCCGAAACGCCGAAGTCGGCACGACATCGGTGCCCATCCTGGGAGACCCCCAATTCCTGGACACAGCCAGCTTCAAGCGGTCCCAGTGGACCGGGATCGTAGCCGATGGAAAGAAGACGCCCACGACGGGCGTCCCCTGCCACACCAACCTAGAGAGACAGTTCGTCGGGTTCCTCGACAGCGCCAAGGACGTCCTGCGATACATGAAGAATGAGCGATTTGGCTTCTCGGTGACGTACTACGAGAACAACCGCCCGCGCCAGTACTACCCAGACTTCATCGTCGTCGCCCACGATGCGAGCAAGCATGAGGTCACATGGCTAGTGGAAACGAAGGGCGAGGTCCGGTCGAACACTGCGATCAAGCGCTCAGCGGCGCAGTTGTGGTGTGAGAAGATGAGCACCACACAGTATGGCGCTTGGCGTCATCTCTTCGTCCAACAGAAGTCCTTCGAGCAGGCGCTGGCTAGTGAAGTCAAGTCGTTCGCGGCGTTGGCGGATGCGCTCGTCCGCACGATCCCATCCCGGCAGCTCCGGCTCATCGCCCAGGATGACCCGCGGGTGAAGGAGGAGCGTTTCAAGACGCTCTTGCCTCTATACTAATTGAAGGCCGCGGGGGGGAACTACGGTGCTGGACAAGC
>Ga0184639_10000171_pt1 | contig 22988 bp, 22 predicted proteins | sample PLM31_170_b2_FD_133155 | JGI IMG/M metagenome (GOLD analysis project Ga0184639, IMG submission 133155) | Groundwater sediment microbial communities from an aquifer in East River, Colorado, USA - PLM3-1_170_b2 | ecosystem: Environmental > Terrestrial > Soil > Riparian zone | place: USA: East...
CAGGGATTTTTCGTCTTGTTCTGAATATGAGTTTCTGCTATGTCATTAACACAGGTAATCTAGGTTATGACCAGTTTAACATGACCCATTTTTCTATTTGTTTTGAAATCTTTTGTCATTCCATCTACTTTATCGGCTTGACCATGTAACAAAAATAACTCCATGCATTTGTTTCCCTCTATCTTACTGTGCAAATGCGTACCGATTAATTCTTCATGGTTGTGTTTTATCCCTGTAACTATCTGCTCTGACTCTTCATCATGAATAACCATTAGTATAGCGTGGATTAGGCCAGAAAGATTACTTCGCTGTTTTTCTTCAGAAATCAAGTTTCTAATTCCCGCACGTATGATTTCAGATCTTCCTGAAAACCCCATGGATTTTTGTAACTTGTCAATTTCAGAAAGAATTTCATCGTTTAATGATATCGAAACTATCGGCATGCCTAGAATATTATTAAGTATTTTATAAGTTTAGCAGTAATTATTATTAATATTTCTTAGATTTATTAATAACATTAAAGAATGTCTTGTATGAATGGAGATACACGAGCAGCAATACTAGCTATATCTGTAATAATTCCACTTTCTGCGTTTGCACTCTGGTCTTCTGAACATAACAATGTGACTGGTTTTACAGAAAAACATCAGCTTAAAGTCCTTGCATCATTTTATCCACTTTACGAATTTACAAAAATAATTGCTGGTGAAAGAATTGATGTGTCTACAATTATTCCTTCGGGAATAGAACCACATGATTGGGAACCAACAATTCAAGATCTTCAAAAAATGCAAAACGCAGATATGATAGTAATAAATGGCGCTGGTCTTGAACCATGGATTACAAAACTACTTTCAGTTAATCCTGATATTTTGATTGTAGATACAAGTAGTGGAATACCACTATTAGAAAAAGGTAAACATGTGTTTGATAACAAAATTCAAAATGATCCGCATGTTTGGCTTGATCCAGTTTTAGCTAAAAAACAAATACACAATATAGCAAATGGTTTAGTCAGGGTTGATCCTCAAAACGCTGATTATTATCAAAAAAATGCTAACGCTTACAATACTAAATTGAATTTACTTGACAACAAAATAAGAAATGAACTTTCTATTTGTATGAAAAAAGACTTTCTTGCATTTCATGATGCATTTTCTTATTTTGCAAACGAGTATGGCCTTAATCAAAATACAATAATTGGAGTTAATCCAAATGAAGAACCAACAGCAGTAAAACTACAACAAATTATTCAAAAGGCACAAAATCTTGACTTACATGTTATTTTTACTGAAGAAGCTGTAAACCCAAGAGTATCTGAAGTCATTGCTGACGAGATAGGAGCTAAAGTATTGACTCTAAGTCCTATAGAGATCTATGAGAAGAATTCTGATTATATAAAAAGAATGGAACAAAACCTGTCAAATCTCAAGGAGGAATTATGCTCATGAATGTGGTAGAGATTGAAAACCTTACGGTTGATTATCAAGGCATTTTAGCATTGGATAAGGTAAACTTTTCAGTAGAATCTCAAGATTTTTTGGGAATAATAGGTCCAAATGGTGCAGGCAAAACCACACTTTTCAGCTGTATGCTTGGCCTTTTGAACAACTACAAAGGTGAAATTCGGTTTTTTGATACAAACATAAGAAAATCAAAACAATATCTTCAACAAATAGGATATGTACCACAGAAACCTGTCTTTGAAAAAAATTTTCCAGCTACCATATTAGAAGTTGTTGGAATGGGTCTGACAAAAAATTCAAGAAAAGACAAGATAGATGAAGTTTTACAGAAGGTTTGGCTTCATGAGCTAAGTCATAGAAGAATTGGTGATCTATCTGGAGGACAACAACAACGAGTCTTTATCGCAAAAGCTCTTGTAAATGATCCACAAATCCTAATCCTTGACGAACCTGTCACTGGAATTGATTCACAAAGTAAAGAATTGTTTTATCAAATTTTGCATGATCTAAATCAGAAAGAAAACATCACAATAATCTGGTCATCACATGATCTAGATGCAGTAGCCAAACTTGCATCAAAAGTAGCTTGCCTTAACAGAACTCTATTCTTTCATGGCATATCAGAAGATTTCTTCCACAACGAGGATCTACTAAAAATGTATTCAGAGTCATCAATGCAGATGCACATGCATCACCACGAGGATTAGTATGGTATTTGAAATTCTTTCATATGGATTCATGCATAGGGCGCTCATTTCAGGTATAGCTATTGCTCTCATGTGTTCAGTTGTTGGGCTTTTTCTAGTTCTCAGAAGATATTCACTTTTTGGTGATGCGCTTGCACATGCAGCTTTTGGAGGGATAGCTGCAGGACTATTTCTTGGAATTTATCCAATGTGGGTTGCTTTTGGAGTTTCAGTATCAAGTGCGCTTGGACTTACTAAGATTAGACAAAAATTCCAAATTTCTGGTGATGCAACTGTAGCAATTTTGCTTTCATCAGGTCTTGCTATGGGAGTTGTTCTTATCAGTCTGGCAGGTGGATTTACTGTGGATATCTTCAGCTTTCTTTTTGGAAGTATTTTGCTTGTTAGTTTAGAAAATACAATTCTAATCCTAGGACTTGCAGGTTCCATTTTGATTATAATTTTATTATTGTATCGACAACTAGTTTACGCCACATTTAATGAAGAACAAGCAAAGGTAAGTGGTATTCCAGTTGAGAAATTGAATTATCTGCTTGTAACAATTGCTGGAATAACAGTGGTAAGCTCTATGCAACTTGTAGGCATTTTGCTTATTTCTTCATTAATTGTTATACCAAATGTAACTGCGATGCTGTTTTCACGTGGCTTCAAACAAACTGCAATACTTTCTATGACTTTTGCAGTTTCTTCAGTAGTAACTGGAATACTTACTTCTTACACATTTAACATAGCGCCCGGTGGAATGATTGTACTAATCTCACTTGCAATCTTTTCTGTCTCACTTGGAATCAAGTCAGCTGGTTTTATAAAAAATAAAACAATAATTCCAAGTATAAAACAAGTATAACCACAACTAAATTATTTCTTAATCTACTAAACTGTCAATCTTTCTTTTATCTTTGGTACTTTTTACAAAGAATAGTGACGTTGCAATAATGCCTGCTGCTATAAGTGGTGATACAAGCTCTGCATATTTTATCTCAAATGTCGTACTTTGTGCAATTACTGTCTGTCTTGGAATCTCTGTTATGGAAACCATTCCAAGCTTTTGACCACGTTGTTCTGCAAACCAGATATTCCCACTATCATCAGAGATGATAAATTGTGTAAATGATTGCTCAGTTGGGATTGGTACCTCTTTAAAATTAGTATTGTAAGGATCATACACGCCCAACTTGTTAACAGTATGTTGTCCAACCCAAATGTTGCCAAACCTGTCAGATGCCATACCAAACGGTAATGAGTCCTTATCAGACAAAGAAATTCTTTCAAATGTTTCTAGAAGTGTATCAAATCTTGTAATTGCAAGCCCCGTGTGTTCGGAAATCCAGAGATTTCCATTCTCATCAAAGAACAACGCTGTTGGTTCTTTTAGTGGGTCTTGCGGCCCAAATTCTTTGGATTCTCCTGTATCTGGATTTATGACTCCAATTTTTCCTGCTTGTGCTTCAGTAAACCAAATGTTGCCAGACTTATCTAAAATTAGAGCAGTCGTTCCAGATTGTGGAGCAGATGAGACCTTAAACTCTTCAAATTTCTTTTCATCCTGATTATACTTTAATAAAATATTTCTATCTGCCAATGCAACCCAGATATTATTTTTAAGATCAGTTTCTGTGAAAATAGGTACAGATTTTATTGGGAGATCAATATTTTCAAATTTTTCTGTAGATGGATCAAAGAATCCAATTCTTGAATCTGGTGTGTCAGTATACCATATCTTTCCATCGTTGTCTATGTTTAGTGTTACAGAAATTTGTCCATCAAATTCATATGACTTGAATTGTTTTTCATCAATAGTAAATTTCCATATTCGTGGCTTGGCAGTATCGCTAATCCATATCGTATTTTTACCATCAAATACGGGATATAGTGGTGCAACATTTGTATCTGGAAAATTATATTCAACTATATTTGTCTGTAATTCAGAAAGACGAGGTTTTATTACAACATCAAAGGATACTGCCTCATTTGCATTTTGCTTTCGTAAAGATACAATTTCTACATGCCATGTTCCAGGAAAACCAAATGTTGCATTACCGATGTACTGTGTTACGGAAGAATTTGCGTCTGCAGATTTGACTGGCAATAATTTGAGATCAATTGGTGAGATACCTTTCTGAGGATTTGAAACCTTCAATATTACCTCAAATATGTCATCAAGTGGTTTTTCATCAAAGGATGTAATGAACGTTGTAATTGTATTTGTACCAGTTGAGAGAGGATTTATGGAGATATCAAACTTTGCCGCACTTGAAAATTGCAATGTTTGATACCCAAATGAAACATTCTCTGCTTGTGCTTCTTGTACTTCGCCTGCAGGAAGTGAACTGTTTGTTAGCAATGCAACTACTCCCAGAAGTATTATTCCGATTACTGATTCTATCTTTAGCGATCTTCTAAATTTGTTATAAACAAATATTTTACCAGATTCCAGATTTTTTTCTGCTGGCTTTTGTATTCTGAATTGATTGTAACCTCCTATAGCAACCATTATGGTGCCAAGTGTAATCTTTGTAAGAATTAACTTACCATACGTTGAATCATAAAGTAATCCCACATTACTTTCTAAAAACCAAAGCAAGGTGGGACCTGTGATAATTAAAATTCCTACTGCAATTATTACCATGCTAGAAATTTTTGGTATGACTAAAAGAGAAAATTGTTCTTTTTTGTTAGACTCTAATTTAGAAAATGAAGGAATCATTACAAATGCTGCATAAATTACGCCACCAATCCATACTGAAGCAAGAAGATTGTGCGCATAATCCAATATTATTGCGGGTTCATGCATACTTGCTGTTCCATGACCTAACATTGTTGTTGTTGAGATCAACGCAAGTGAGAATCCCAGAATTAGTAATTGTTGGATTTTTCCAATAATTACTTTTCTTTCTGCCCAGAACCATATTGCAAGCAAAATTATCGTAAGTATCATTCTTACAAGCCAAGTTGTACCAAATCCAGTCTGTATTACCTCAAAAGCTGTGGTTTGTAGTGTTATTGTCTGAACTGCAAGCATCATAATGTTTGATGCAAGAACCAAAAGCAGACCAATGCCAGTTATCTTTAAAAATAAATGAGAATGTCTTTTCTGTAAATTTTCAAAATTTTCTCTCATGGATTTTTTTGCTTTAAGTGATCTCCAAATTAATAATGAAGAAACAACAGATCCTAAAACAACTACTTGCCCAACTAAGCCTGGAAATCTTGCTGCAGCCTCTGGAAGATATGTTGATGGTGACTCTGCCTTTTCTTTAAGAAGCGAAGGATCAATTTTAGCGGTACCAACAGAAAATACAAAAGCATCATCTACTAGATGTCCGTCAACTTTAGAAAGTACTTTGCTTGTTACTGTATACACACCGTCGTTCAATGGCTTTGTAGTAACAATAAGTGAATTCTCACCCTCAAAATATTTTGTATCTTTATTGTCTATTTGGTTTCCAGTATTATCAAGAATTCTGATTGTGCTATAATCAACTTCTACAGCTTCAGAATAACGAATCATTACTTGATTTGTTCCTACTGAAATGTTTGAAGATTGTGCAGGTTCTGTAGTTATTATAAATGGATGGGCATATGCTGATCCAAAACTGATACTAAAAACAAAAAGGATAGAAACAAAGAATAGTTTATTCACAGTTACAAGATCTTGTTATGATAATTTAAACAATTTATTACTTCTATGTATGTACCACAATTGAGCAAAGATAATAACATGTTATAGTTAGACGTTATTCATGCACAAAGTTTTCCTTTTACTTACTTTGTTTCTTTTAATTAGCGGATTTTCTTCAGCATATGCACACAAGACTGTGAATGTGGAAAATCTTGTAATCGAAGTAGGGTGGCAAGATGAACCTCCACTTGTTGGTTTTATGAATGCGATTACTTTTGAAATAAATGAAAACACATCAGATGGACAAAGTGGTGTAAAAAATGCATTCAAAAATTTGGTAGCCACAGTAAAATCTGGTGGGTTGGAAAAAACACTTGACATTGATTCTGATCCGCAGGCAGGACATTATCATTCCAAAATAATTCCTACTAGAATCGGTAGTCTTGTTGTAGAGTTAAAAGGTGACATTAATGGAATTCCAATAAATTCTGAAATTACTGTTGAAGACGTAGAAGACAAATCACTACTTGCATTTCCAGATACTACGGGTTCATCAGACCAAGATGTTGTAGCATTAAAAAATGCCATGTCTGGACTACAAAATGAGGTTACTTCGCTCAAGTCTAAGATTAGTGGACTAGATACCACGTCAGGTAACTTTAACGCAGAAACAGCTTATAACTTTGGAATATTTGGGCTTTCTCTTGGAGCAGCTGGAGTAATCTTAGCGATAGTAGCAATGATAAAAAGAAAATAAAGGTTTAGAGTTTTGGAATAACTCTACTCTTAGCAGTTACTGCAATGATACTTACTATGCTTATTGCAAGCACTAGTGCTGCAATAGTACCAAATTCTGGAACTACTTGCAAGGAAACTACATCGCCTTTAGGACCTGTCCAATTTGCTTCCTCATCTGGAAGTCCGATGCCAAGAATTGTTACTTGTATATCTACTGAACTGTCTGAAGATAAAGCGTCTGTAGTATGCATGCCTTCACCTTCGTGTTCATGTGCATTTGGCACAGAAAGAACCTCTACTCCATCCTGCATTGCAGTTATGGCATAGTTGATGTGTTGTATTGCATTTCCATCCGCATCTGTAAAGGTTGCATGTATTGACATTTCTTCGTCTGCTGCTGGAATGCTGGATTCAATTTCTATATTTACTGAACCGTCAGATGACATTGCATTTGCATAAGTCTCTTCCTCCTCCATATCAGTTTCTTCATCCTCCATTTCAGCTTGAACAGTTACAACTCCAGTCATCCATGGGTGAACCATGCAGAAGTATGGGAATGTTCCAGCCTCTTCAAATGTTTTGGAAAATGTTTTTCCTGGACCAAACAAACTACTGTCAAATTCAGTGCCAACATTATCAGGATCACTTTGAAGATCTCCACTTGTAGCTGTGTGAGCAGCTGTGTCACTATTCATCCATGTGACTTCGCCACCTATATCGATTATTGCTTCAGCTGGATCAAAACAAGAGTTTGTTTCTTCACAGCCTGGTGTTGATGAACCTGCTGGTATACTTACATCAACTTTTGCATGATCAGCAAAAGCACTTGGTGTAATTGCAACAATTGCAGCTACAAGGGTCAAAACAACAAAGAATGAACCTATTGATTTTGACTTCATGTTGTGAGTATTTAAAACAGGCTTATAAAAAGGTGATCTTCATTTTCTGCACTATTTTCCAAATTGCCACTGAAGAAAACATTGCACCAGTTCCTACAAGGGACAAAACCAATGCTGACGTTGAAACCATCATAAATTGCACATTTCCAATTCCACTTGAAATTAATGTTATAGCTAACGTAATAGAAATTGCTGTAATTGCAATTTTAATCCTAGATCTAGAAACTTCTCTAATGGACTTTGATGCAAGACCTACTGGCCAAAGATAGGTTGCACCAATAAGAGATGATGCCATCATACCTGATGTTAGCACTGAGATCTCACTATTTCCAACACTGGTAAGTTTTGTAATTTGTAATATGCCAAGAAGAGGTGTTATTCCTGCTTTGATAAATTCTTGTAAAATGGAATTGTTTCTTTCTACATCTGCTACTGCAGGGCTAAAAGTATAGTACACAGCATTAAATGCATTAATGAAACTTGAACCAACTGATGTTGACATTATTATCTTATCTCTATATTCTCTTAGAAACTGAACCTGTGGAGCAAGCTCAGAACCAAATGCTGCTGTAGCAATCAGACATCCATTTTTTGGTTGTGATTCTTTTCCAACAGAAATTGCAAATGAAGCTGTTTCTGTAGGAATTGGTTGAAACAGTATTCCTTGCACATCAACAGAAACTTTGTATTCACCTGCTTCCTGAAATTCATATCGAATTGTAACAGAACCAATCGCAGTATGAGTTAACGGAATTCCAAATACTTGTTCGTTTCCTTTTGTAACCGTTATTGAATAATCTATGTGCTCCTGAACCACTTTAGTACTTTTGTTAATGAAATCTATTTTGAATTTTGTTTGTTCTCCTGGTTGTGGATGTGCTGGAATGGTAGATAATCCAACTTCTAATATTCCTTTATCAGTTAACACAACTTGTTGTTCAGATTGCTCCTGAGCATATACAGGAAATATTATCAAAGTCAACAAAACTAATGTTAAAAGAATTTTCAACATCAAATCTCTCCCAATTAGAAATAAGAATTTTACGAGTTTTATGCTTTAGTGAAACCTTATAAAATTAGGAGCTTGCTTGTGGATTTACCACGTGTAATGATATTGCATGGTCATCTACGAGTGCACCTACGCCTACTGAGACATCTTTTATTCTAAGTACGATTTTACTCAAATCTTCATCAGAAAGACTATATTTCTCTGCTAAAATGCTCTTTATTCTGATTTCTGTATTTGATATTTCATTTAGCTGTGATGGTATAGAAACGTCAAGTGGTTTACGTATCATTTCTTTTGGAATCATTCCACTTCCATCCTGAATTATGTAAAATGAAATCTTGTCTACTATAACCTCATGTGGTAAAGTTGGAAGTGCATTTGCTGTATAGAACACTTGTACATCAAGGAGATTGATCTCATCTTCTGAAACATTTCTTAATATTTTACCGTCTTCAGTTCCAACCATGGAATCTAACTGAATTCTAATTATTACAAAACCCTCTACAAGCTTTTCATTGTTATTGCCAAAACCAACCAAGTCTCTTATTTGTTTACAGACTATTGCAGTAGCTGTTTCTTCATCTAAGTTTTTTAAAATCGAGTTTGAGCTTGCCCCGTCATTTATTACTACATTCCAAAGTATTGTAATTGGAAAATCTTGTTTGTTGAATATGCTGATATCGCTATCATAATGACCTGGCCTTAGCGGACCTTCACTTCCAAAGACAGAACCACAAACAAATTTCGCAGTATATGTTATGTCTTTTATTGTATTCTCTACAGAACCACTACCAACAGGCGCATTAGTAAATGAAGCAGCTCCATCCTTTGGATCTTTTACTTCTACGATTTTTGGTAGTCTGTCAACCTCATAACCCAAAGGTGGTGTAACCTCAATAATGGTATAGTTTCCATCTGCTACACCTGTTATGCTGATGACTCCATCTTTTTTATCAGAGTCTTGCACCGAATTATCCTTAATTATGTAAGTACCGGTTTTTTCAAATGGATTTGGTTTTATAGAATATTCTGCGCTAGGTAACAAACTGTTATCGGTTGTTACTGTTATTATTGTAATGGATTGAATATGTTCATATGCTAAACTTTCATTGTTCTGCGTATCAAAACTAGAAAAATAAGTAGCCAACCCGAGTGCGAGTACACCTAAAATAAAAGAAACTTTTTTCCAACCATTCATTTTTCTTATTTTATTTTTATTTTCCAATCATTTATATCATTAGCAAGAATCTGACTAAGAATTAAATAGAATCTTCTTAGTGTTCTCAATTGTATGCATTTTATTCCAAGTAAGAATATTCCATTACTTGTCGTATTCACACTTTTTTCATTTCTAGTTGCATTCATGCCCTATGAAGCATATGGAGATGGTCTTACGATGGAAATTCTACCTCCAGCAAGTCTAGGTGATAGGGAAGCAAGTCTTTTCATACAAGTCAATCCACCTATTCTGACTTCTGATACTGTTCAGGATACATTTGTGAAACTTAGATTGTTTGACGCAAATAATAATCAGACAATCCAGTCCAACTCATTTTTTGTTCAAGTAAAAAAAGATGATAAACTTCTGATGAGAGAGTTGTTCTACACAAAATCCGGATTTTTAACAATCAAATTCAAACCAACCGATACACCTGGAAAGTGGCAAGCTTACGGCGATATAGAACCCACTCTGGGCGGATGGACTGCAACTAATGACGAAGTAAGAGTCGACGCTCCAGTCTTTTTAGAAGGTGGCTTGTATCACTTTGAAATAAAATTCATTGGCGTGGATGCAGCTAAGAATATTTTCGCACAAGGTAATGAACCAACATTTAATTCCTATCTAAGTGTGGGTGATGTTTTTAAAACACCAATTAAATATCAGACCAAGTCTTATGACACTGAAATAATTTCATATTATGACAGGATAAAGGACTTTGAATTCGATGAATCCAAAAACCTAATTTCATTTTCTATGCCATTTAACTGGGATGTATCAAGGTTTGAAAATCAAAACATTTTCGTACATGAAGAAATCCAAATTCCAAAATCGTTCAAAGAATTTACAGATACAAATACATTTACTGCCAAAGTAAATGGATTCCAGCTTGTTGGAAGAATGCTTGCAGTAGATCCATATTCCAAAGAAGATGCGCTCATACTGCATTATCTGATTAACAAAAACGATATTTTGGATATGGCAAAAAATATTTCTCCTGATATAAAAACAATGGACTTTACACTCACACCGGGCTTTGCAGATGCACAAACCTCCACTGAAATATTGACTGACTTTGGAGGATTCCGAGCTGAACTTGAGTGGTCTCCAACTAATTTGAAGGCAAACAGCAAGACTGATCTCAAAGTAACTTTTTTTGATGCATATTCAGGTAAACAAGTTGCAGGAGATGTAAAATATGATCTAAAAATACTGGACAAAAATGGTAATGCCGCATTCTCAAAAACTGATCTTAATGCAATTGGTGGTGTTGATACTCAATCAATTAACTTTGCAAACAATGATGTTTACACTATAGAAATAGACATAAAATCGATTACAATTAATGAAAAGACTGATTCGAGCAGACTGGGAATTGCTAGAGGAGTAGTAGTAGTACCAGAATTTGGATCAATTGCTACCCTGATTCTAATAATAGGAATTGGCATCATCATAATAACCAGAATTGTTCCGATTAAATTTAGAACCGTCTAGAAACTTATCTAAAATCAGTACAAGCAACATGCACAAGTATCTCTGCCATATTCAGCTTGTTTGAAGTACGTTGCATCAGAAAATTCAATATGTAGTTAAAGTAGAAATAATTTCTGTATGGATTTTCAAAATTGACAAATCTTATTATACAAAACAATTAGTGATGTATCATTGAATGCTTCCTATTAGAGATGAAAATCCAAAACCTCCAGGATACAGACCATTAGTTACTTATTTCTTAATAGCCATAAATGTAATAATTTTTTTCTGGGAAGTTGCAGTAACTGGACAATTCATTGAGTTTACAAATCAACATGCTGCAATGTTATTTCATCAATATGGAACAGTTCCAGCTGAAATAATTGGAGGTCTTATTGACAAAGATTACAGTGTAATACAACCACTCTTTTCTTCTATGTTTCTTCATGCAGGTATAATGCATGTTGGTGGAAACATGCTTTTCTTGTATATCTTTGGTGATAATATCGAATTAAAATTTGGAAGAACAAAATATCTTCTACTTTATCTATTATGGGGAATAGTTGCAGATTTTGCTCACATAATGTCAAATCCATCAAGCCAAATCCCAGCATTGGGTGCATCTGGTGCAATATCCGGTGTTCTTGGAGCTTATCTTGTATTGTTCCCTAGAACAAAAATAGTTACTTTTATCTTCATGGGATTCTTCGCAAGAATGACTCGTATTTCTGCAATCTGGTATCTTCCATTTTGGTTCTTATTCCAAAATGTATTACCTGTAATAATAGGATCAAGTGGTTCCGGTGTTGCATTTCTTGCTCATATTGGAGGATTTGCAGTTGGTCTGGTGACAGGGTTAATTTATAAAAAAACCCACCGTTCAGAGTTTTCTTATGGAAAAAGATATGGTTGGAAAGGAGATTATTAATCAAAATAATTTGTAAGAAATAAATTCAACTCTATGTTTGGAAACACATGCCACTGATTACAGTTTCAATGTATCCTGGCAGAACACAGAAACAAAAAGAAGATTTCGCAAAAGCTATTACAAAATCTGCTGTAGAGATTCTAAAAACAAAAGAAAATCATGTAATAGTGGTCTTTGAAGAAAATCCAAAAGAAAATCGGTACATGGCAGGAAATCCTCTTTAAACTACCTTTTTATTTTAAATCAATTTACAAAATATATGACAAAGATTGCTCTAATACAATTCAAAGCTAATGTTGACAAATACAAAAATCTAAAAAAAATAACTGATTACATAACTAAGGCAGCAAAAAGAGGAGCAAAATTATGTGCATTTCCTGAATTTATGATGTGTTACACATCTTCTTCACAATCAGCAAAAGAATTAGCAAATTTAGCTGAAACAATTACTGGAGAATTTGTTTCCACAATTTCTAAAAGCGCAAAACAAAATTCAATTCAAGTTGTAGGAACCATTTACGAAAAAAGTCCAATGGCAAATCGAGTTTATGATACTTCTTTTCTTATCAATGAGAGAGGCAAAGTTGTATCAAAGTACCGCAAGATTCATCTCTATGATGCATTAGGAATGAAAGAATCTAAAAAATTGTATCCTGGCTCTCAAATCTCAAAACCTATCAAGACAACCATAGGTACAATAGGAATGATGATCTGTTATGATCTTAGATTTCCTGAGATGTCAAGAACATTAGCATCCGCAGGATCAGAATTTTTAGTTGTTCCATCAGCTTGGGTGCAAGGTGAGATGAAAGAAGAACATTGGATAACTATCAACAGAACACGTGCAATTGAAAATGGTTGTTATGTTATTGCTCCTGATCAGGTTGGAAACATTTACTGTGGAAGAAGTTTAGTAGTTGACCCATATGGAAAAATACTATTAGATATGAAAAAGAAAGAAGGAATTGGAATCGTAGATGTCTCACTTGAAAGAATAAAACAAGTAAGAAAAAAACTCCCACTTTTAAAAAATAGAAGGACTGATATCTATACAAACTTTAAGCTTTAGTTTGTCTGCTTTTACATTTTATATTACAACATTGTCTTGACCATTTCTCTTTTCTAGAGTATCTAAAAAGAACTATTGGCCATTCGCAAAATCTGCAAGGAATCTTTGTCGTACAGATCATTCCTCTTTGTATCAAAGGTGTTGATGCTCTACAACCATTATAATAATTTGAACATCCAATGAATCTTTTTTTTGTTTTTCTAGATCGAATCACTATTAATTTTCCAATATGACACTCTGGGCATTCCACCAATCCATTGTTAGGCAAATTTGTTCCAAGTATAACGTACTTCATTTTTTTCTCTGACCAAGAAAGATATCCATTTTTATCATAGTATTGTTTTATTTCATTTTTCATCTTTGCAATTTTTCTCTTTGTAATTTTAACAGAATTTCTCGAAACTATAGTCTCATTTTTTACAACAAGAGACTGTTCTAGATTTAGAGTCATAGCGTTCTAATCATCTTCTTATAATTGAAGATTAATGAAGAATTTTTATATGGAGTATAGTCAGCGAGATTTGTGGAAAAAGTCTGTGTTATTGGTGCAGGAAGCACAAAATATGGAAAATTACAAGATAGCATTGCAGACATAGCTGTTCAGGCATCCGTAGAAGCTATTGAGAACGCTGGCATTAACCCAAAAGAAATCCAAGCAGGATACATATCAAACGTCTTTGGTATCGCGGATAAACAGGTTCACCTAGGACCTGTTATAATGAGTAATCTTGGCATTCCTGAAGTACCGTCATTGTCAATCGAGTCTGCATGTGGAAGCGGTTCTGTTTCATTTAGAGAAGCTTATGCTAATGTAGCTGCAGGATTTTATGACGCAGTTTTAGCAACAGGTGTTGAAAAAGTAACTCATACTGGAACGGAATGGACTACAACATACTTTTCTTATTGTTCTGATTTCTTTTATGAAGGTGGAGCTGGTGCATCATTTCCAGGATTATTTGCATCGATGGCCCGAGCTTATTTGGCAGAATTCAAAGCAACTGAAGAAGATCTTGCAATGGTTGCAGTAAAAAACCATGATAATGGTTTTCTAAATCCAAAAGCACATTTAAGAAAAAAAATTACAATTGATGATGTAATGAAATCTGCAGTTGTTGCCAGCCCTCTCAAATTATATGATTGTTGTCCATTCTCTGATGGTGCAAGTGCAGTGATCCTATGTAATGAAAAATTTGCAAAAAAACATACAAAAAATTACATTCAAGTTATTGGATCAGGTCGAGGTGGATCACCAGCTGCATTACAAGGGCGTGAACACATTACAACAATACCAAGTACAAGAATTGCAGCTCAAGCTGCATACAAAATGGCAGGTGTTACACCAAAAGATATTGACTTTGCAGAAGTACATGATTGTTTTACAATTGCAGAATTAGTTGATACTGAAGACTTGGGATTTTTTGAAAAAGGAAAAGCAGTTGATGCAGTACGACAAGGAATGACAAAGCTAAATGGTGCTATACCGATCAATCCATCAGGAGGACTAAAATCAAAAGGACATCCAATTGGTGCAACTGGAATTGGTCAAGTGGTTGAAGTATTTGATCAACTTACAGGAAAAGCTGGAGAAAGAACAGTAAAAGATGCTAAAATTGGTCTAACACATAACTTTGGCGCAACAGGTGCAAGCTGTGCAGTACATATCTTCAAAAGTGTATAACTTGTCAGCAAAAGAAGAATTCATCAATAATGCTAAATCAGGCAAGATTCTTGCCCGTAAATGCACAAAATGTGGTTATTTGCACCTTGCCACGACCTATTTCTGCCAAAATTGTGGTAATAAGGGATTTGAGAATGTCTCAATCGAAGGAAAAGGTACGGTTGTTACTTATACTATTATCACAGTTCCTCCAGCAGGATATGAAAAATACACTCCATATGCATGGGTTGTAATAAAACTAGATGGAGTGGATCTTCAAGTATCTGGTTTTATGAAAAATATTAACTCCCCATCTGATCTGCCACTTGGTACAAAAACCAAAATTGCTGGTTATGATGAACGTGGTATATTGATAGAAAAACTGTAAATCAAATTTATTAAACTGATTAAAAAAAACACAAAACAGTTCTTTTATAACATTAACAAAAAACGATCACAAATGTCAGTTGACGTTGTCTGTGGTAAATGTGGTACAAAGATAGCAAACATGCGAATGTTAAAATCTGTTAAAGAAGTCGTAAGACCATATAATAATATATGTCCATCTTGTGGGCAAACTCTTTCCACATCAGAATTTTCTGTAGATGTACAGAAAAACTGAATAAAAATTTAACTATACGTTCTATTTCGTCACAAATCTTATTTACTGATGCTATCTAGACATGCCTATGGAACTAAGCGAGGATTTTGGGGATCAAAAACGTGACGGAATTTTACAATCAGCATCAAAGCGTGTAAGAATGATCTTTTCTGTCATGGCAAGTCCAAACAGGATCGATATACTACGTATTTTAAACTCAAAAGGACCACTTACTTATTCTGAACTTAAATCACTTGCTGGCTTTAAATCAAAAAAGGAAAGTGGAAAATTTGCATATCACCTTAGAAAGCTGTTAAGGCAATCTCTCGTGGCTCTAAATAAATCTGAAAGGCGATATACCATCACAAACCTTGGGAAACTGGTTCTAAGCCTTGCAAGACAGATCGAGGAACGTTCCATAATAGAAAGTGGAAAGATGTATGTACGAACATCGCACGAAGCAATAGAGGAATTTAACTCTCATAAGATAATACAATCCCTCGTACGAGAGGGTAGCCTTCCCTTAGAATTAGCACAAAAGATAACAGAAGAGGTAGAAAATCGCATCTACAAGTTCCAAACTACTTACCTCACATCTTCAGTCATTCGTGAAATGGTTAATGCCGTTCTTTTGGAGCATGGTCATGAGGAATACAGGCATAAGCTTGCTAGGTTAGGTCTTCCTGCATATGATATTCATGAAATGATTACAAACGTTGATGGTATACATAATGGCGTAGAAGGGCTACTCTTTAAGACTGGTCAGACAGTCTTTGGGGAACATCTTGTACTTAACACATTGCCAAAGGATGTAGCAGATTCACATCTTTCAGGTGATATACACATAACAAATACTGGAATCTGGTCACTCTTACCAGATACAATATTTGTAAATATTAAAGAACTGCTTGAAGATGGAATTGATCTCCGTGGGAAATTCCTTGGAGTGACAAGGATGCCACCGATCAAGACACTTGATGATCTTACAACATCACTTTCATTACTTACACTCTTACTTCTCAAAGAGGCATCACAAGAAGTAATTATCGATGGATTAGTAACAGTTTTGCAAAAATATTCAAAAAATCTCTCAGAAGTTGAAGAAAAAATTGCAAATGCGTTTGCAATAACATCAACTGCACCAAAATATAACAAAAACTCAGCACTGGCATCATTTAGAATCCAACTCGGTTCTGATTCCAAAGTCATAGGCGCTATACTTGCTGGCTACAAGAAATACATCAAATCAACACCACTTCCACATGTTGGATTGATAATCGATTATGAAAAAGGCAAAGTCAGTGAGTTTTCTGATATACTTTCTGAGATCATAGCATTAGGAGGGCGAGTAATCTTCTCCAAGGGTCATATATCGAACCATGGAATATTACGTGGAGATACAAAAAACACTGGTACATCAATTAACTTACAAGCACTCTCCATAAACCTGCCTAGGCTTGCGTTTGAATCCAATAAGGATGAAACTTACTTTAGGGCACGTCTTGCAATTTTGATGAAACCTGCACTTGCAGCAATGTCACTTAGAAAGAAAGACATCTCAGATCTTACTAGGCGTGGACTAAATCCAATTCTTGCAAGTAACACCCAGTACATGCAAAAGGGATCAGTCACGCTTGTGGTTAATCTAATAGGCCTAAAGGAGGCCGTATTAGGCATACTTGGTTATGAAAACAACAAGGCCGGGAACGAAATAATGACCAAGGTACTTGAAACCGCCATAGAGGTTGCAGCCAAGAAAGGAAAAGAAATGGGCGATAACGTTACCATATCTATGACTGAAAGCGATGCTGCTACAAGATTCTCTACACTAGATGGCGAAAAATACGGTAAAATGTCTATTCACCAATTCGTTGAAGGTGATGCCTATAGTGCTGGTATGATGTTAAATGCTTCAGAAATAGAGGGTATGACTCTAAAGACGGACAAGATTACACAATGTAATCACATATCAAAGATGTTGAATGGTGGATTATTGATCCAACTAAAAATATCTGATGACATGGATACAGCAGGAATCAAAAAGGCAATAGAAAAAACAAGTGAACTTGTAGGATCTTTTAGGCCGATCAGAAAAGTGCCTATCTGTGGTAACTGTGGTCTAAAAGACGAAAAGATCACCGACAAATGTCCTACCTGCAAATCTCCATACATATTAGCATAAACTTGCCGATAATCGTAGCTCCCTATGGTTAATACCAGATCTTTTTAAAAAAATTGGAAAATGCGATTATATTTTTCTGAAATTTTTAATAGGATTTTTTTCATTTTTATTTAGAATCGATCTAATCCACCATTGCAAATTGAAACGGTGTCAACAAAATTGATGCAAAAATCAATTTTAGAAAAATATTTTTTGCCTCAATCTTTATTATACTCTATTTTCTTACTGTTGCGGGGAGAGGTTTGACGGACTTTGCACAAATAGAAAACTCGATTATCGAAGTTAAAAAAAGAGATGGGCGAGTATTAAATTTCCAGAAGGATAAAATCTCAAATGCAGTATACAAAGCGCTAATTGCTTGTGGCAGACCAGATCATAGCCTGGCCGACAAACTGGCTGAAGGAGTTATGATGAGACTTTTAAAACAAGGATTTTCAACATCTGCTCCGCCAAGCGTAGAAGATGTTCAGGATATGGTTGAATCTATCCTAATAGATGAAGGACTAGGTGAAATTGCCAAAGCCTACATCCTCTACAGGCACGAACGAAGAAAGATTCGAGAAGAAAAGATGAAAGTTCTAAATGCAAAATTACTTGACGATGTATCAAAGAAATTTGACATTAATTGCCTGCGAGTCTTAGCATCACGATATCTGTTCCGTAATAACAAAGGCGAAATAATCGAAAGCCCAGGAGAGATGTTTGAACGCGTTGCAGTCTTGGTTGGAATTGCAGATGTACTAAAAGATAATTCCATTTTTGAAGTTAACGGTGGAAGAACCCAAAACATAGAGGATGCTAAAAAATATCTTGACAAACTTGATGACTTTAACTACAAATTCAAGATAGGCAAATACCACCTTAACAAGTGGCACTTTAGAGGATTAATCTCTCACTACATTGATCTGGCAAATCAAGATCAGATGAAAGTAAGTATAAAAGAATTTCTCACTATGCTTGCAGCAAAACAATTTGAGCACCATGCAGAAAGAATTGCAGAATACTATGACATGATGGTATCTCAAGACTTTCTACCAAACTCTCCAACCATGATGAATGCTGGTGGAAGGCTAGGACAGCTGTCTGCATGCTTTGTACTTGCAATGCCTGATGACATGGAACAAATAATGAAATCATCTTCAGACGCTGCTTTAATCTTCAAGTCAGGTGGAGGAGTTGGAATCAATTACTCTGATCTTAGAGAAGAAGGTGATATGGTTGCATCTACATCTGGTGTTGCATCAGGACCAGTTTCTTTCATGAATATCATAAACACAGTAACCGAAGTTGTTAAACAAGGAGGGAAACGCAGAGGTGCAAACATGGGAATAATTGAAGCATGGCATCCAGATATTGAAAAGTTCATTACTGCAAAAACAAAGGCAGGAGTTTTAGAAAACTTCAATGTAAGTGTAGGAGTGTGGGAAGACTTGTGGAGTGCACTTGTAAATTCTAGCGATGGAAAATACATGCTTCGAAGTCCACGTGATAAGAGTCCAGTACGTGAAATAAATGCCAATCAACTCCTTGATCTAATAGCATTGTCAGCTTGGAAGAGTGCTGAACCTGGGCTGATCTTCTTTGATCAAATTAACAAGTATAATGTATTTGCAAAAGCACGCGGTGGACCATTACGAGCAACTAATCCATGTGGAGAACAAAGTTTGTATCCATATGAATCATGTAATCTTGGGTCCATCAATCTTTCAAACTTTGTGAAAAGAAAAGCCGATGGACAATACGAATTTGATTGGCAAAGATATGAAGAAGTAATCAGAAAGACTACAAGATTCCTAGACAATGTAATAGATGTAAACAATTATCCAATACCTGAGATCGATCAGGCCTCAAAAGATTCGCGTAGAATAGGACTTGGTGTGATGGGTGTTGCTGATCTTCTATTCAAGCTGCGAATTCCGTACAACTCACGAGAGGGTTATGAATTCCAAGAAAAACTAGCAGAGGCTTTGAGCTATTATTCAATGGAAGAAAGTGTAGCTTTAGCAAAGACACGAGGCGCATTCCCACTTTGCGGAAAAACAGAATATCCTGAAAGAAAAATTCCAATTTCAGGTTATTATGAAAAACCAAAAAGTACGCACTATTATGATTGGGATGCCCTTATTGAAAAAATCCAAAAACATGGAATACGAAACGTGCTTACATCTACAGTAGCTCCTACAGGAACACTTTCTATGATATCTGATTGTTCTAACGGAATGGAACCAATGTTTGCACTTGTATTTGAAAAGCGTGTTACTGTTGGTAGGTTTTTCTATACTAACAAGATCTTTGAATCTGTTCTAAAAGAACATGGACTGTACAATGATCAAATCTTAGAAAAGATTGCAAACAATTATGGATCAGTAAAAGGAATTCCAGAAATTCCAGAATGGATACAGAAAATATTTGTGACTGCGATGGACATACACTGGACTGATCACTTGATGGCACAAGCTGTATGGCAAAGATGGATTGGAAATGCAATAGCTAAAACAATCAATATGCCAAATGACGTAACTACAGATGATGTTAAAGCATCATATTTGTTAGCCCATGAGCTTGGACTAAAAGGAATCACTGTATTTAGAGATGGTTCAAGACATGAACAAGTTCTTCATATGACTGGTGACAACGTGCAAAAAACATTCCAAGTAGTGCCAAGTACATACATGACAGATTACATTGCAAAAAGTGTTACTAATCCATATCTGAAAGCTCAGATTGAAAAAGCACTACAAATCAGGATTCCTGATAGCGAGGTAAAACTACAACAAAACCAACTTACACAAGAACAAATGGAAGAAAGATTATGCCCTATATGCAAAAACAATCTTGTCTTTGCAGAAGGATGTAACATCTGCATAGAATGCGGATATACCGGCTGTACATCTGGCTAGTCATACTAATCATAACTTTTTTACTATCAATCATTAGTGGTAGCACTATTGAATAAAAAAATTCTTGGCGGTGCAATAGCAGCAGGTGTAATAGCTGTTGTTATTACAATGGTATTCTTACCAACACAAACTACTGTAATGCAAAAAAATGAAAAACTCGGTTTATACATAATGACTCCATCTCCAACCCCCACCATTTCAAAACTAAAAGACGCGTATGCAGAAGCCGCATCTACAGGAATTGGAAGAAGTAATGTCTATCTTTTCTGGTCCACACTAGAACCGCAACAAGGACAATACAATTGGGAAATTCCTGATGCTCTTATGAGTCTCAACAAACAAAATGATCTCAAAGTAACATTGTACTTTTCGATAATTAACAACCGTGTTTTTGGTCCGTTTCCAACTTGGATGGGAGAGCCACAACTTGATGATGATCTAAAGGAAAAAACTATCAAAGTTCTTGATGACATTTTATCAAGATATGGAATTATTGATCATGTAATAATAGGTGGAGAAATCGACGCATATTTCCGTGAACATGAAAATGAAATTACAAAATATGAGAAATTTTTCACAGGCGTATATAACGAACTTAAAGAGAAACATCCGAACGCAAAATTTGGAAACTCATTTTCACTTCACGGTCTGTTAAACCATCAACAAGAAGATCTTGTTGGCAAGCTAAATCAGGGAGATTTTATCGCTTTTACATATTTTCCTGTAAATGTATTAAATGAAATAGACAAAACTCCAGAAGAAGCAGGCAAAAATCTCGAAAGAATATTGGATTTAGTGGGAAACAAACAATTTGCTTTAATGGAAATAAGCTGGACCACGGCAGAATCCGTTGGTGGAAGCAAAGATGGACAGGTAAAATTTATGAAAGTAGTATATGATTTTTACAGAAAAAATGAACCGCGATTTGAGTTTCTTTCTTGGTATAGGCAATATGACAGACCAATAGAAAGTTGCATGAAGAGTCTTAACACAAGTTTTGATATCAGTTTTGGAAATGAGTTTGTATTACAACGCACAGCTGAATACATTTGCGGTGCTGGATTAATTGACATTGATAAAAATGCAAAGCCTGGATGGGAAGAATTTAAAAAACAAGTACAATTCAATCCTAACTCTTAATTATTGTACAAAGGAGATTCTGTATACTTGAGATACTCTGTCTTTCTCGTTATATCATTACTATTAGCAAATCTTATTCCTGTATTTGGGGATGATTACATTCCCCCCACAACACAAGAGCAACAACTATACAAAAAATTACTTGCCGAATTTGAAAGACTCAATGTTGAAAAAAAGGATGTAAGCGAGATACTTGAGACGTTTGAAAATCCATTGATAATTTCTTTTCCATGCGATTCTACTGATCTAAATGATCTAGTAGTTGGCGTAATCAAAACAAAATTAACAAGATTTGATGAAACTCAAACTCATGAGGAAGGAGTAATCACAGGTGGGACATACACTTGGAAATGTACTGTTACAACTTCAGAAGGTAAGATAACTATCGATTGTGATAATGAATTAAAGATAAATTCTGATTATCTAACACAAGATGTGCAAAAAGATCCAAGAATAAAAAAAATTGAAAATCAAATTATGATGTACCATGAATTTCTGCATGGGCAACTAATGATTGACGCTATAGAGTCATCTGAAAAATGGAGAAATGACACATGTAATAAACCGCCAGGAGGGAAAATTGATTATTCGTATTCTGACAAAACCCATAAAATAATTAATCCACTTCAACAAGAATTTGCTGCTCAACTAATAGAACAAGCTGGAGGTAAAATGGTTGTTAAAGAAATAACAATAGGAGAAACTAATGATGGTTCATTTGCAAAAAAAGTAGGAAGCTTAAATGATTTCCCACAATTTATAAAAAATGGAATTAGTGTTAGTTTGCGTGGAACAAATCTTGTCAATACAAAATTTTTATCACAAGACTCTGATATTATCCTATACGGCAATCTCATAAACAAGACAGAGTCTGGTATTGCGTGGCTTTACATATTTGGTATGCAGCCAGAGCAATCTGGGAATAAACAATTAGTAGAAACTAAAATACACATTCCAGATTGGATTAAGAAAAACGCTGGTTGGTGGGTAGACGGTACAATAAGTAGCACGGATTTCCTGAAAGGAATTGAATATCTTATTCAACGGGGAATGATATCTGTCCCGCATACTGAAAGACAACATAGTATAGATAAAATCCCAAACTGGGTAAAACAAAATGCCGCTTTATGGTCTGAAGGAAAGATAGATGATAAAACATTTGCCGCAGGAATTCAATACTTGATCTCAATTGGAATTATTTCAGTTTAGAACAAAAGATGCGGTCGCCGGGATTTGAACCCGGGTAACGGGCTTGGAAGGCCAGTGTACTAACCAAACTATACTACGACCGCTTAACACTGCCAATCTTTAACCTACATAATAATTCTTTTTTCACACTCATATAATAGACGAGAAATCACTACATGAGCTTCCAAAG
>Ga0184639_10000172_pt1 | contig 22892 bp, 17 predicted proteins | sample PLM31_170_b2_FD_133155 | JGI IMG/M metagenome (GOLD analysis project Ga0184639, IMG submission 133155) | Groundwater sediment microbial communities from an aquifer in East River, Colorado, USA - PLM3-1_170_b2 | ecosystem: Environmental > Terrestrial > Soil > Riparian zone | place: USA: East...
CAGTGGCCAGTGGTCAGTGACGAACCGTCGAAGAGCAGTGATTGGAGACCGGCGATTGGGGATTAGCGATTGGCGATTGGAAACTGGAGACAAACGACTGGCAATTAGCGCCTGGAGACTGGATTGGCGACTAGCGATTGGCGATTAGAAACGGGAGACAGGCGACTGGAGACTTGCGATTAGCGATCATTGATTAGCGATTGGCCGTTAGGGATTAGATGATTTCTGACAGCTGACCGCTGACGCCTGATGGCTGGCGGCCGATCGCTAATTGCTGACAGCTGACAGCTAGCTTCTGACCACCGACCACCGACCACTGACCACTGCTCTCAGGCTTGCGTGACGGTCACCTCTGGCTCAGCCGGCTCGGGTTCCGGTTTCCAGACGCGTGTCGCCCGATCGATGAAGAGGACTCCGTCCAGGTGGTCGATCTCGTGCTGGAAGATGCGGGCGAGCCAGCCGCGCGCCTTCAGCCGAAAGGGACGACCGTGGCGGTTGAGGCCCTTCACCGTCACCCAGGCATGGCGCTCGACATCCCCCGCATAGCCCGGAATCGATAGGCACCCCTCGACCCCATCCACCATCTCGTTGGACCGATGCGTGATGTCCGGGTTGACCACGACGAAGAGCTTCGGAGGGGCCTCGGGGTCGGCCTGGTCCTCGCGAAACTCCACGACGATCACCCGTTGGCCGACGGCCAGCTGCGTCGCCGCCAGCCCCACGCCCGGCGCGGCGCGCAAGGTGTCGGTCATGTCGTCGATCAGGGTCTGCAGCGCCGGAGAGATCGCCCGCACTTTGCGGGCGCGCTGACGCAGGCGAGGGTCTTCGGCGGTGATAATCGTGCGCAGGCTCATTCGGGAGAGTCGTCGGGCGGGGGCGAGGCCTCCGGCGGCGCCGTCTGTTGGTGGTAGGCAGCCAGCCATTCTACCATCTCGTCCTGCCGACGCTTCCGATCGGTCTCCATCCGGTGGTCGACCAGCGTCTCTTGAGCCCGCACGATGTCTTGCTGCGCCGCCGACGGGTTGAGGACGCCCTCGAAGGTGAAAGCGGCGGTGCCGACGTTGGCGACGACATCGCCGTAGTTGAGCAAGATTCCGATCGGACCTCGCCGGTCGACTTCGGTGCCGAGGATGTTTTCCAGCGGGGCGACTTTGCGGGACTCGCGTCCCAGCGGCTTGCGGTGGACGGCGACGATGTGGGTCGGGGTGATCTGATAGAGATCATTGGCCCAATCGGCGAACTCATACAACGCCCACAGCGCCGCCGCCACGGACGAAATCCCCAGTACCGGGTAGAAAAGCCCGGAGCGGGCGTCCCCGACCCATCCCGCGAAGGAGGCGCCCAGCAGGCCGAGGGTCGAAAACAGAATCACGGTCGGGAAGAGCAGGTGCCCGATGAGAACGGCCAAGTGCTTGCGATAGGTGATGACTCCGCCCTCCTCGAAACGCGCTTCCAGGCTCCAGTGATCGAGCCCGGCCGCGTTGAGGGCGCGTTGGGCATCGGCGTCCGCCGGACGGTAGGCGGGCGGAGCTTCCGGTGCCGGTTCGCTGGCCAGGCGTTGTTGCAGCGCCTGGTGAATCGTCTGGCGATCGGCGTGCCTGGTGGAGAGCTGCAACCGCCGGCCGAGGGCCTCGATCGTGGCGGCGAAGGCTTGCGGATGGGGGGAGTCTTCAAAAGTGATGGCGCCGGTGTACGTGCGCACTTCGACGTCCCCGTAACCGAGCTGCCGGCCGATCAGTCCCGAGTCGACCTGCACCGAAAGGATCATCTTCAGCGGGCTTTCCTGGCGGTTGTCGTAAAGGCCGATGACTTTTTCCAGCCACACGACTCGCCGATCGGTGGAGATGTAGTAGTCGTTGCGCCAATCGAGGGCGCGCCACACACCCAAGGCGATGCCGAGGGAGCACAGCCCGGCACCCACCCCCGCCGTGAGCCCGCTCCCATTCAAGCTGCCGGTCGCCAAGGCTCCGAGCCCGGCGGAAAGCGCCAGCATCGGCAGGAGCAACCGTCGAAGGAGGATGGCGGGGTGTTTTCGCACCAGGGCGTAAATCGTCTCACCGTCTCCCAGCCAAGGGAACGCGATCACGCCGGCAAGCCGCCGCGACTCGGCCAAGAATCGAAGGGCATCCAGGACCCCGGTGTGGGAGGCGAGAAAACCATTGAGATCGGCTTCAGGCCAACGGTAGACGACGGTGGCGACGGCGGCGCGCGCAGCCCAGGCCGGTGGGCGGCGCAGGCGGCGGTGTTCGCCCAAGACGTCGCCCGGCGCGGCGCGGGTGAGCGAGAGAAGCCGATCGGGGTGGGAGGCGTCGAAGATCTCGACGGATCCGTCGGCCACCAGGAACAGATCGCGCGTCGGCGTGTGCGGGGTGAAAAGCCACTCCCCCGCGGAAAAGTCCGTCCTTCGCAAGGGAATGCCCTCGAGCTCGGCGCCGTCGATCTCGGCGAGGCAAGGGGCCTGAAGGAGGAGGTCGATGCCCGTCTGCATCGGCGCGGGATTGTAGCACTAAGAGTGGTCAGTGGTCAGTGGTCGGTGGTCAGTGACGAGTACTCGAGGAGGACAGGGTGACTTGAGATTGGCGATTTAGCTATTGGCGATTGCAGGCTCGCTTGGCTATCAGGGACGGGTTCGCCGGCTCCCTTCTTACCACTGACCACTCACCACTGACCACTGCTTTTCATCACTGCTATAATCCTCCGACCGGAGGAGGCCCCTTGGCGAAACGGAAAGCGCCGACGGTGCGGCAGGGCCGGCGCAGCGCAGGCGGCCGGTCGTCCGGGGCGAACGCGGGGAATCGCGGCAGGCGTTCGCCGTCTCTCCAACGTCTGACACCTCAATCGATGGGCCGATCGGCCTCGGGATTTTTCGCGCGCCATCGGTTCGAATGGCTGGCCGGCGGGGTGCTCGCACTGACTCTGTTCAGCTTGACCGCGCTCCTCTTTCGGCAGCCGGCCGGTGCGGTTGGCGCGTGGGCGGCTGGATTGCGCTCGCTCTTCGGCTGGGGCGTCCACCTGGTCCTTTTGTTGACCGCGGCCGTGGCGGCTGTCTTTCTCGCCCGGCGGGTGGGAATCGGCGTTCCCGAGATCGGATTCCGACAGGCCGCTGGGGGATTCCTGCTGCTGGTTGTTCTGCTCGCTGCGCTCGAGGCGGTCGCCATCGCCATGGGCCTCGGCACCGACCTGAATCGGGCGGTGGGCGGCGGTTACCTCGGCGGACTCGTCCTGGCCGGGCTGGTGGCCGCGCTTGGCAGTGCCGGGGCTGTGGTGGTCCTGCTTGGAATCACCCTGGCTGGCGCCGCATTGGTGGCCGGCCTATCACCGTCCGAGCTCTTCGCCGAAAGCGGTCGCCGCGCGGAGCACCTGGCGGAAACGGTGCGGCGGGACCGGCGCACCGCCCATCGCTCGGACCGTGCCCAGGCGAACAGGCCTGCGTCGCCGGTTGCGGCGCCACCGGCCTCGATGCATCCCGTCCCGGCGACACCGCCCCCGGTGCGAACGGAGTCGGAGAACGAGGCCGGATCGGCGTCAACTCAATCGAGGCCGAGTTGGGAGGCGGCTCCGACTCCGCCAACGGACGCAGGCTGGTCGCTGCCGTCGTTGGAATCCACTCTCGACCGGGGTGCCGAGGCCCGCGCCGACGATCACTTCGACCGGCAGCGCGCGAGTCTCATCGAGGACACCTTGCTGGCATTCGGCGCCCCGGTGCGGGTCGTCGAGATCAACCGCGGACCGACGATCACCCAGTTCGGAGTCGAGCCGGATTACACCGAAGGCCGCGGCGGCCGGCGCACCAAAGTCAAGGTCAGCAAGATTACCGCGTTGGCCGACGACCTGGCTCTGGCCCTGGCGGCGCCATCGGTGAGGATCCAGGCGCCCGTGCCGGGAAAGGGCTACGTTGGCATTGAAGTGCCGAATGCCGAGATTCAGGTGGTGGCGTTGCGCGATGTGATGGAAGCGCAGCCGTTCCGCAAGATTGATTCGCATTTACGGCTGGCGCTCGGCCAGGACGTGTCGGGTCGCGCGGTGGCCGCCGACCTGGCGGCGATGCCGCATCTGTTGATTGCCGGGACGACCGGCTCGGGAAAGTCGGTGTGTGTCAACGCCATCATTTCGTGCCTGCTGCTCCAGAACACGCCCGACGACCTGCGCTTCGTGATGGTCGATCCGAAGCGCGTCGAGCTGGCGCCGTACAACAACATCCCCCATCTGCTGGCGCCGGTCGTGGTGGAGTTGGAGCGAGTCGTGGGGGCGTTGCAGTGGGTCTCGCGCGAGATGAACGACCGGTACAACCGATTCTCGCAGAAGGGTGCCCGCAACATCGAGGAGTACAACCGCCGCATCGAGGCCTCCGGCGAGCGCCGGCTGCCCTACCTGGTGCTGGTCATCGACGAGCTGGCCGACCTGATGATGCTGGCGCCCGCAGAAACCGAGAAGGTCATTACTCGTCTGGCCCAGCTTTCGCGCGCCACCGGCATCCACTTGATCATCGCCACTCAACGTCCGTCGGTGGACGTGGTCACGGGGCTGATCAAGGCCAATTTCCCGGCGCGCATTGCCTTCGCCGTCGCCTCGTCGGTCGACAGCCGGGTGGTGCTCGACCAGCCGGGCGCCGAGAGGCTGCTGGGGCGGGGCGACATGTTGTTTCAAGCGCCCGACAGCGCCGCGCCGGTGCGTATGCAGGGGGCCTTTGTCTCGGAGGCGGAGCTGGCGCGCCTCATCCAGCATTGGAAGAGTCAGGCCGTCGAGCATGGTGTGGTGACGCCGCCGCTGGCGCCGTCATCGCTCCCCGCCGGGATCCCCCTCAAGCAAGGCGCGCTATGGGAGGCCATGGGCGCGGAAGACGGCGACACCGATCCGCTCTTCGATGAGGCCGTCGAGATCGTCCGGCGCATGCGCCGCGCCTCCATCTCTCTGCTGCAGCGCCGCCTGCGCATCGGCTATACGCGCTCCGCCCGACTGGTGGACCAACTGGAGGAGAAGGGAATCGTCGGCCCGGCTCAAAGCGGTTCGCAGGCGCGCGAAGTCCTCGACTTCGGGGAATTGGCCGCGGAAGGGGAAGACGGTCGTTCGGCATGAAGTTCGTGGAAAGAGGCGGACGCCGCCTCGCTGGGATGGCACGCGCCTGAGGGCAAGTCCAGGACCCGCGTCCAGGCACGCCGGGCTGGCAGAGTACGAACGCCGCTAGTTGACCGTGACCATTCCTCGCGCCAGCTCCGCAATCGTCGTTGCCACCGTCTTGACCTTGGTGCCTTCCTTGGTGGCCTGCCGGGCGAGCGCGGCAACGGGGACGGTTTCCTCGCCGACCGCCCGCCCGACGGCCGCCGCGACGGTGACGCCGGCTCCCTGGATTCTGATCGGTTCAGAAGTAGAGACCCGGATCGAAGATGCGCTGATCTCGTGGGCCGATTCGCGAGGGTTGGCGACGCGCCTCCAGCCGCTGGAGGGTCAGCCGCCGGCTCCCCCGCCGGGACTGCGCGCTGTGGTGGGAAATGAGAAAGAGATCCTTGTGTTTCATGACGCCTGGTCCGAGGCAGGCATCTTGACCGTCGTCTTGGATCCGAATTCACTCGGCCCGGATGAAACGACGAGCGTCATCGGGCCCGCTCTGCGGTTCGATCAGGCGGGTTTCCTCGCTGGGGTGGCGGCCGGACTGGCGACCTCTGCCGGAGGAGTGGGCCTGACCCCAGGGACCGGGGCGGGGGCCGAGGCCTTTGTGGTGGGTTTCGACGAGGGCCTGCGTTATGCATGCCCGAAGTGCCGATGGGAGTCGGTATCCGAACCGGCGCGACCACCGTTCGGCGTCGATGTGGTTGCGATCTCTCCGAATTCCAACCCTGTTACTGAGGTTCCGAAGGAAGGCGCGCCATGGCTGATTGTTATTGAAGATGCGGACCTGGGAGAATGGACGGCCCGAGCGGCCGCGCAGGTTCGTACGGTCCCCGAGGCCTTGGTGGCGTCGGCTCTGGCGCGCCTCTTAGGCGGGTCTTCCGGCGAGGGATGGACCTACGCAGCGGACAACGGCGGCTTACGGGTGGACATCCTTAACCCGGAGGCGATCTCGCCCGGCCGCGAGCGCCTGTTGCGCGAGGCGGAGAGCCTGCTCGCCTCTGGCTTCCTTGTCGTTCCTGGAGGGGAGTGAGGCCCTACAGAACTAGAGATGCCCGCGCAAGCCGGAATGCAGACTCTAGGATGCGATCAAGAAGATTCGCCTTTCGAACTAGCGGGGTGACATGCCCCGCTGTCATTCCCGCGAATCGCGCTTCGCATCCCGAAGGGGAAGCGGGAATCCAGGGCAGACGTGACGGGGGCACACTCCGCTTTGCGGGTGACACGCCGTCGGGTCAATCCCGCGAGGAAGCAGACCTCGCCGAAGCGCGACCAACCCTGGACCCCCGCCTACGCGGGGGTGACAAGCACTAACTTCGTGCCCGCGGATGCGCTTGGAACGAGGAGAGGTAGCCCTCAGCGTGGGAGGTCGCCCCTGTTTGCGCCTCACCCGGAACCGTGCTATCATCGAATCCGCCGGTCGGGGGGATTTCCGACCAGGAGCCGGCCTCCCGGCCGGAGGGAAAGGGGTGAGCCCGAAGCGTAGAATCCAAGATCCTAGGCGAGTCGGAACTCCCAGCATTTCGAAAGATTCCACCTTCAATTCCATCCCAGAGGAGAAGAAGACATGAAGAAGACGTACGCCGCCTTCGCGCTGTTGGTGGTGACTGCGTTCATCGTCGCCGCCTGCGCGCCGGCCCCCGGCGCTGATTTCAAGGCCTGTCAGGTGACCGACACCGGCGGCATCGACGACAAGTCCTTCAACGCCACGGCCTATAAGGGCATCACCGACGCCGTCGACCAGCTCGGCATCGAGGGCAAAGTCCTAGAGTCGCAGCAGCAGACTGACTACGCGGCGAACATCAACGCCTTCATCGAGGAAGGCTGCGACATAATCGTGACGGTCGGCTTCCTGCTGGGTGACGACACCAAGGCCGGGGCCGAGGCGAATCCCGACACCGAGTTCTCCATCGTCGACTTCGCCTACGACCCGACGATCCCGAACGTCTTGGGGCAGGTCTTCAACACCGATGAGGCGGCCTTCCTGGCCGGCTACGTGGCGGCAGCCACGACCCAGACCGGCACGGTCGGCACTTTCGGTGGCATCCCGATTCCGCCGGTGACCGTCTTCATGGACGGCTTCGCCCTCGGCGTGAACTACTACAATGAGCAGCACGGCACGAGCGTCGAGGTCCTGGGTTGGGACCCGGCGACGCAGACCGGCCTGTTCACCGGGAACTTCGAGAGCACGGATGACGGCCGGCTGATGGGCGAGACCCTGATGGACGAGGGCGCCGACATCATCATGCCGGTGGCCGGCCCGGTCGGGCTCGGCACGGCGGCGGCAGCCCAGGAACGCGGCGGCGTCTACATCGTTGGCGTCGACAACGACTGGGCCGTCGTGAACTCGGACTACGCGGCGATCGTCCTGACCTCGGTGATGAAGAACATGGACGTCACCACCCTGGCGGCGATCCAGTCCGCGCTGGACGGCACCTTCGCCGGCGGCGTGACGGTCGGGACGCTGGCCAACGGCGGCGTTGGGCTGGCCGACTTCCACGAGATGGCTTCGATGGTGTCGGCCGAGCTGCAGGCCGAGCTCGATCAGGTGAAGGCGGACATCATCGCCGGCAACATCCAGACCTCTCCGTAAGGACGGTCCGGAGCAGATGCTTGCGTTTCGTCGGGGGCTGGCTGGTCCAGCCCCCGATGGATTAAGCCCAGCATTGGCGTATTGCGACGTCCGATGATGGGCATTTGCGGGTTGATGAGACGGGTGTAGGGGCACGGCATGCCGTGCCCCTACCGTCGGCGGCCCACCTATGACGCGTTCGGACTCTGGCCCATGGTAAAATCCGGCTCCGCTTCCCCCTGACCGCATCGCAGCTGGAGTCGACATGGCGCCGATCCTCGAGCTCCGCGGCATCACCAAACATTTCCCCGGAACGCTGGCCAACGATCATATTAACCTGACCCTCGACCAGGGCGAGATCCTAGCTCTTCTCGGCGAGAACGGCGCCGGCAAGACGACCCTGATGAACATTCTGTATGGGCTGTACCAGCCGGACGAGGGCGAGATTTTCGTGCGGGGCAAGAAGCTCGTGGTGCACGAGCCGAACGACGCCATCCGCGCCGGCATCGGGATGGTCCATCAGCACTTCATGCTGGTGCCTGTGTTCAGCGTGGCCGAAAACGTGATGCTTGGTCAGGAGACGATGCGCCCCTTCGGCTTCCTCAATCGCAAGGCGGCCGTCGCCAAGGTCCGGGCGCTGTCCCAAGCGCACGGCCTCGAAGTGGATCCGGAGGCGCTCCTCAAGGACCTCCCGGTAGGGGTTCAGCAGCGGGTCGAGATCCTCAAGCTCCTCTACCGACATGCCGACATCCTGATCCTGGATGAGCCGACCGCCGTCCTGACACCGCAGGAGAGCGACGAGCTCTTCAAAGTGATGCGGTCGCTGGTAGCAGCCGGGAAGTCGATCATCTTTATCACCCACAAGCTGCGCGAAGTCCTGGAAGTGGCCGACCGGATCACCGTCCTGCGGCGGGGTGCCGTCGTCGGGACCACGACCCCGGCCAAGGCGAGCCGCGCCAAGTTGGCCGAGATGATGGTCGGCCGTCAAGTTCGCTTGGAGGTGGAAAAGAAGGCTCGTCCTCCGGGAGAGGTGGTGCTGGAGGTGCAGGATCTCGTAGCGATCAACGACCGCCGGCAGGTGGCGGTCGATCATGTCTCGCTCGAGGTCCGTCAAGGGGAGGTGCTCGGGATCGCAGGGGTGCAGGGTAACGGCCAGACCGAACTGGTGGAAGTCGTCACTGGGCTGCGCCGGCCGATCTCGGGCATGGTTCGGCTGCTCGGCCACGACGTGAGCGGAGCCTCGCCCCGCCGTATCACGGAACTGGGGTCGGCGCATGTTCCGGAGGACAGGCAGCAGGAAGGGCTGGTGCTGTCCTATTCGGTGGCCGACAACCTGGTATTGCAGACGTACTACCGGCCGCCCTTCGCCCGCGGTGTATTGTTGCTTGCGGACAAGATCGAGGAAGCGGCCAAGGCGCGCATCGTCGAGTTCGACATTCGCACACCGAGCGCGGCGACGGCGGCCAGTTCGCTCTCGGGTGGAAACCAACAGAAGGTGATCGTCGCCCGCGAATTCTCTCGCCCGATTCGACTGCTGGTCGCCTCCCAGCCGACGCGCGGCCTAGACGTCGGGTCGATCGAGTACATCCACGGAAGGATTCTGGAGAAGCGCGACGGGGGTTGCGCCGTCCTCCTGGTCTCGCCGGAGTTGGATGAAGTGCTGGAGCTCTCGGACAGGATCGCGGTCCTGTACCGCGGCCGGATCGTGGCGACGGTCGACGCCGGCCGGGTGACCAAAGAGCAGCTCGGCTTGCTGATGGCGGGGATCGTGCCGGAAGGGATCGAGGGGCAAAGGGAAGTTCGGGCCGTGGAAGCCACCCTGTGACGGGGGGCCACGCGTGACCAAATCCAAGGCTAAGCCTAAGTCGAAGCCTGAGGCGTCCAAGCCGGCGACCGGCGGCCAGGCGGATGCAGGCCATGTGTTGATCCAAGAACTGATGGCCGGGCCGCCCGAGTCCCCCGGCAGTAAGCGTTCGTGGTGGCGGCGAGTGGGCCAGGCGGCGCTGGTGCCGGCGCTGGCGGTGCTCTCCGGGCTGCTCCTGGGAGGGGTGTTGATTGCCGTCACCTCGCCCGAGGTGCACGAGGCCTTCCAGGTCTCCGTCCTGAACGGGATCGTCACCGCCTTCGCCGTCGTCTTCCGTGCTTACCTTGCCCTGTTTGCCGGCGCCTTCGGCGACCCGGTCAAGATGACCCTGGCCCTGCAGAGCGGAGACCCCGAGGCGATCCGCCGTGCCTTCAATCCGATCCTGGAAAGCATGGTGGCGGCAACGCCCTACATTTTCGCCGGCCTGTCGGTGGCGTTGGCGTTCCGCGGCGGGTTATTCAACATCGGCGCCGAAGGCCAGATCTTCGTCGGGGCGATCACGGCGACCTACGCCGGATACGCCCTGACCGGCTTGCCGGCCATCATTCACATCCCGGTGGCTCTGGCGGCCGGTGCGTTGGGCGGAGCGCTGTGGGGCTTCATCCCCGGCTACCTGAAAGCGCGAACCGGAGCCCACGAAGTCATCAACACGATCATGATGAACTACATCGCCTTCCGCCTGAGCGACTGGCTGCTCACCGGGCCGATGATGCGGCCCGATTCCTTCAATCCGGTGAGCCCGACGATTCAAGAGTCGGCGATGCTGCCGCGCTTCTTTGCCGATCCGATTCGCCTCCACCTGGGGTTCTTCCTGGCTCTGGTGACGGCCTACCTGGTCTACTGGTTCCTCTTCCGGACGACTTGGGGCTTCGATCTGCGAACAGCCGGGGCCAACCCCCGTGCGGCGCGCTACGCCGGGATCAAGACCGGCCGCTGGATCATCCTGACGATGACGCTGGCCGGGGCGTTGGCCGGGCTGGCCGGCACGAACGAAGTGCTCGGGGTCAACCACAACCTGGCCATGGCCTTCTCCTCCGGCTATGGCTTCGACGCCATCGCAATTGCGCTGCTCGGGCGATCGCACCCACTGGGTGTGGTGCTAGCGTCGCTGCTTTTTGGCACGCTGCGTAGCGGCGCCCGGCGGATGCAAGTCGTTTCCGGAATCCCGATCGACATCATCTTGGTGATCCAGGCGATGATTCTGGCCTTCATCGCCGCGCCGGCCATCATCCGAGCCATCTACCGTTTGCGCCAGCCGGCCGAAGCCGAGGCCGAAGTGTTGGTGCGAGGCTGGGGAGGGTAGAGCTTTGACTGCAGCTGCTGCCAGAACGCAAGCCGTCGCCGTCCCTCGCACCCGGCAAACCGTCATGGGCTTCCTGTTCCTCCTGCTCGGCCTGGTGTTGTGGTTTGGCTTTGGCGCCGACACCGAACTTGGCCAGACAACGACCTTCGGCATGACACCTGGCGGGGTCCAAGCCACGGTGGCGGATTGGACTGTGTCGACGCGTCCGGCGCTTATCGTCTTGGCGTTGGTCTGCGTATTCCTGGGGGCGGTCGAGCTCGTGCGCGGCTTCGGGCGGATGACGAACCTGGCGTTGGGCCTGGTGGCGGGGATGTTCGTTTTCGGTTTCTTGGTGTGGGCCGCCGCCGGCACGTCCGTGAACCTGGGCGGACTACTCAACTCGTCGCTCGACAAGGCCGTGCCGATCACGCTGGCCGCCCTGTCGGGTGTGTTGTGCGAGCGGGCGGGAGTGGTCAACATCGCCATCGAGGGGATGATGTTGATGGGCGCGATGATGGGGGCGCTGATCGGGAGCATCGCCCAGAATTCGATGGTCGGGCTGGCGGGCGCGGTGGTGGCGGGCGGCGCGCTGGGCTTGTTCCATGGCTGGCTCTCGATCAAGTACAAGACCAACCAGATCATATCGGGCACGGTCATCAACATCTTCTCGATCGGTATGACGTCGTACATCTCGTCGCTGTTCCTGCAGCAGCAGCAGGAGCTCAATCATCCGCCGATCTTCCCGACCTTTCCTTTGCCGCTGCTCTCCAAGATCCCCCTGGCCGGACCGATCCTGTTCCTGAACAACCCATTCGTCTACGCCATGTTCATCTTCTTGATCGTGATCCACGTCGCCTTGTTCTTCATGCGCTGGGGCCTGCGGCACCGCGCCGTCGGCGAGCATCCCAAGGCCGCCGACACGCTGGGGATCAACGTCTTTCGTACGCGGTACATCGCGACCTTGTTGAGCGGAATGATGGCTGGGTTCGCCGGGGCCTATTTGACTCTGGGGTCGGTCGGCCGCTTCGATGAGGTGATGACCGCTGGACGAGGCTTCATCGGGCTGGCGGCGATGATCTTCGGCAACTGGACGCCGTTCGGCGCGTTCGGCGCTAGCCTGCTCTTCGGATTCGCCGACGCGTTGTCGGCGAAACTGGCGATTCTCGGAGTCGCCATCCCTTCGCAGTTCTTGCTCATGACCCCCTACATCGTCACGATGGTCGTTCTGGCGGGTGTCGTCGGACGGAGCCAGATGCCCGCCGCCGACGGCGTGCCGTATGAGAAGGAGTAGCCCTCACCCCCCTGGCCCCCTCTCCCGACCTGAATGGTCGGGAGAGGGGGTGCGGGGGTGAGGGCTCCCGCCATGCTCTTGCTCGAACCGCCTCCCACACGCTTTGATCTGAGATTCACGGTCGCCAGAGTACCGGTTCGGGTTCACCCGCTCTTCTGGCTGGTCGCCGCGCTGCTTGGATTCTCCGCCGGCGATCCGGTCTTCGTGTTGATCTGGGTCGGGGTGGTCTTCGTGTCGATCCTGGTGCACGAGTTTGGACACGCAATCGCCATGCGCCATTACGGCGAATCGCCGCGGGTTGTGCTTCACGCGCTGGGGGGCCTGACGATCGCCGAGCCGACCCCATGGGGCGGAAGGTGGGCCAATGTGTCCCCCGGCGGGCGACAACAGATCCTGATTTCTGCGGCCGGCCCTGGCGCGGGGTTCCTGCTGGCCGGCCTGGTCTTGATCGTCGGGATGGCCGGGATCCTGGCTTTGGGTGCGGGCGCGGCCTTCGGCGGTGCTGAGATTCCTTCAGGAACATTGGAGTCTCCCGGCCTCCGGTACCTGGACGTGCTCATCACTTCGATGCTCTGGGTCAACATCGGGTGGGGATTGATCAATCTGCTGCCGGTCTACCCGCTGGACGGCGGGAATATCTCTCGCCAACTCTTTCTGATGGCCGACCCGTTAGAAGGTGTGCGGAAGTCACTGTGGGTGTCGGTGGGCGTGGGTGCGGCGGCCGCCGCCTTGGGCCTGTTGGTCGTGAACAGCGTGTATATTGGTCTGCTGTTCGGTTTCTTGGCCTTCTCTAGTTATGGGATGCTGAGAGGGCAAGGGATCGGGCGGCTGTAAGCCGCCTTGGCCTTACTTCCTGGCTTCCAGCTCACGCGACAATCCCCCGTTCCTTTTGGTGCCACCCCCGCGAATCGCGCTTCGCCCTCTACCCTCTTCAGGGCACCCGAAGGGGTGAGGGCGCATCCCGAAGGGGAAGCGGGGGTCCAGTTCTTGTCGGCCCGTCGGCCTGGATTCCCGCTTTCGCGGGAATGACCTTCCTTTCGGCGTCATCCTACCTGCAGGAGGAACTGTCAACCGGACGGCCGCCGTCGCGCGTCCTCACCGCAGAAGCTGGGCCAGCACCCCCGCGACCGCACCGCCAGCAATGAGCCATGCTGAATTGACTCGGAAGCGCAAGAGCAGGCCGAGGGAGGCGACCGCCAGGACCGTGGTGAATGAATCGATTAAGGCGGCCTGGCTGAGGTCCAACGTGACGGCCGCGATCAAGCCCAACGAGGCCGCGACGACCCCGTCGAGAAACGATCGGGCCCAAGACGAGGCCCGAATGCGGGGGATCAGCGGCGTGGCCGCGGCGATGAAGATGAAGGCCGGGAGGAAGATCCCTACGGTGGCGACGATGGCGCCGAGGGGGCCGGCGAGCAGATAACCGATGAAGGTGGCCGACGTGAACAGCGGCCCGGGTGTGATCTGCCCGATGGCGACGGCGTCGACCAGCTGCGATGGGGTCAACCAGCCTAGCCGTTCCACCAGGTCGGTCTGCAGAAAAGCGAACAGGACATAGCCGCTGCCATACAGCACGGCGCCGATCTTGAAGAAAGTCAAAAAGAGCAGGGGTAAGCTGAAGGGAACCGCGGTCAGCGACAGGCCGACCGGAGCGAGGGGGGCCAGGATGGAAGCGGCGGTCGGGCGACGCAACTTCGGCCAGTTGGCGGCGATCATGACGACGGCGCCTCCGGCCAGCAACAGCGTGATTTCGTCGACGCCGGCGAGAGCGAGCACAACCACGCCGGCGGCGATCGCCAGACTGAGGGCTCTCCGGTGCGCCGTGCGGCCGAGCTGGACCAGGGCCTGAAGGATGATGGCGATGACTACAGGCTTGATCCCATAGAGCAGCCAGCCTGCTTGGGGCGTCTGGCCAAGGCGAACATAGAGATAGGAAAGGGCCAGGACGATGAGCATGGGAGGAAGGATGAATGCCGCGCCGCCCACCAGAAGGCCGAGAAACCCGGCCCGGCGCGCGCCGAGGTGCATCGCCATCTCGGTCGAGTTCGGACCTGGCAGCAGGTTGGTCGCGCCCACCAGGTCGAGGAACTCCTCACTCGTGACCCATCTCCGCCGCCGAACGACCTCATCGTGCATCATGGCGATGTGAACCGCCGGGCCGCCGAAGGAGATCAGGCCGAGCTTAGCGAAGACCTCCGTGACCTCGAGCAGGGGCCGGGTTGAAGAGGTGCGCCCCGGCCGGGGGGCGGTCGAATCGTCGGAGGCTTGGGTCATACCCATCCCGTTACAGGGAAGCCAACTCGCGAAGTTCCGGCATGACGAATGGGATCGCGACGAGCGCGCCGATGCCCAGGGCGGTCGCGGCGGCGAAGAAGCCCTCGGCCGGGAGGATCCACCACACCAACAGCGCAACACTGCAGGCGGCGGCCGCAGCCAGCGCCGCACGCACCGCCGGCTGGCCGACGCGTCCGATGGAGGGATAGCTGCGCCGGAGCAACATCACCAGGATGACCGCTTCCAGCGTGAAACCGATGGAGTTGGCCAGGGCAATGCCGACCGCGCCCAGTGGACGAAAGAGCACGAGCGCGCAAACCGTGAACGTCGCCAGGCCAATTCCCGTGGCGCGCAGCGGCGTCCGCGCGTCCTGCTGCGCGTAGAAAGCCCTCGCCCCGACCTCCAACAGGCTGTGCCCCAGCAACCCGAGCATGTAGGCGCGGGCGACCGACGCCACCAAGGCCGTGTCCTCCGGACCGAAGCGAAAGATGACTTGCACCAGCGGCTCCATCCCCAACAGGAAGAGCGCCCCGACCGGAATCGCCAACACCGTCAGGACGCGGACGGCGCGGGCCACGAGCGCCTCGAACGCCTGCGCCGCCTTTCGGGCGTAATGCTCGGAGATCGTCGGCAGAAGCGCGGTCGCGATGGCGGTGGCGATCAGGGTCTCGGGCAGTTGCAGGATCAACCAGCCGAACGTCAGCGCCGTCACCGAACCGACGGCCAGACGCGACGCCAGGTTATCCTGAACGAGGAAGATGAGGTTGAAAGCGCCGATGGTCAGAATGCGTGGTCCCATCAACCGGGCGACGCGCAACACCCCCGGGTCGTGGATGTCGAGCGACGGAGTCCAATGGAAGCGGTAGCGGATCAACCCGGGGATCTGCACGCCCAGATGTAGGATGGCCCCCAGGATGACTCCGTAGACCAAGCCGTAGACTCCCAAGCTGGCCGCCGGAAGGGTCAGCGGGCCGACCGAGACCGGTTGGGTGGGGGCCAGTACCAGCGCGCCGAAGATCTGGCCCACGTCGTAGGCGACAGGCGCCAACGCGGGCAAGAAGAAGTATTTGTTCGACTGCAACCCGGCGACGACAAGACCGCTGAGCGAGAACAACAAGGTCGCCAGCAAGTTGAGCCGCATCAATTGGACGACGAGCGCTTGCTGGGGCGCAGAGAATCCGGGCGCGACCCCGAGCTCGCTGTGGACCAGCGGCGCGGCCATCACGCCGATGACGATGGCCAGGGCGGCGGTGATCAGGAAGACCAGATTGGCCACCCGGCTGAAGAGCGCCCACAAGGCCGGTCGCCCGTCCCGCTCGAGGGTTGCAGAAAGCACGGGAATGAAGGCCAGCCCGAGCGCTCCCCCCGAGATCATGGCGAAAAGGAGATCGGGGATGTTGTTGGCGGCGTTGAAGGCGTCGAGCTCGGCGCTGACGCCGAACTGACGCCCGATGATCGCCAGACGGACTGCGCCCAGCGCCTTGTCGACCGCGTACAGAAGGGAAATCTGAAGCGAGGCCCAAGCCAGTGGCGAGAGCCTGCGGCGAGCCGGGGAGGGCACGGTCGGGCCGGCCGCGGTCAGACGTCCACCCCCAGCCTGCGAAGCTGCAAGAGGGCTGGCTCGAAATCGGGGTGGTCCTCCAGGCTGGTGCGCAGGTCCTCGATCGCACCCGGCACATCGCCCACGGCCTCGCGCGCCAGCCCGCGCCAGTAGAAGCTTTCCTCGAGGACGGGCTCACTCATCGCACCCAGGGTCACCGTGGCAAGGTTGATCAGTTCGATGGTGCGGCCCGTCCCGTAATAGGCCTTGTAAGGCCCGGTCTGGTACCACAGCATCCGATAGGGTCGGTGCTCGGGGTCGTCGATCGCCATCTGCGCGTCGAGCTGAAGATAGTTGTCGTAGGCGCTGGCGGCGCCGGTGTAATCCTGCAGCTCGGCCAGACTCGTGCCGCGATTGAACCAGGCGAAGAGTTGATCGCGGCCGGTGAGCTGGTAGATTTCATCCGACGCCCTCTGCGCCGCGGCCTGGTAGGCGCCGGTCTCATCGGCGTTCGATCCCAGCAGCGCCAGGACCTCCGCCTCACGCTCGGGCGGGAAGATCACGAGGTAGACATAGTTGAAGTTGCGCCAGTAGGTCGTCAGGTCGTCGTAGGGGAAGGGGAAGTCGGAGCCGATGTAGGAGTCCTGGGTGATGACCCTCTGGCGGGCATCGTCGTATCCGGTGACCAGGGCGTAATGGCCCATCCACCCCTCGAAGCCGTAGCCCTCGAACCCCTTCTCGACGATGACCGGAAAGCCGGCGGCGATCAGAGACTTGAGCAGCTCCAAGTCGCCGTTCGGCCGGACGATCGCCCGGAGGTCCGTCTGATCATTGACGAAGTTTGCCAGTTCGTAGGGCATGACGTTCTTGTCGCGCGGATTGGGTTTGGTGAACTCGGCAATCGGCCGCTGGTCGCCCTTCCAGTCCCAGAAGGAGAGGCCCATCGCCAATGTCGCCGGCCCGCAGTTGTTCCACTTCTGATATTCGTGAAGGACTCCGGTCAGTTGAACCAGCGCGGGCAGGGGCGTTGCCGTGGGGCCGGCCGTCGCTGTGGGGGCGATCGTAGCCTGGGGCGCATCCGCCGGGGTGGGCGTCGTCGTCGGTACAAACGCGGTCAGGGTGGCCTCGACCATCGCAGCGAGAGTTGGATCCGGGGTGAAGACGACCCCCTCGGGTGGAAACAGGGCATACCAGATCGCCGCTCGCGCTTCCGAGAGCCGCCAGCCGAGCCGCTCCTGGACCGGCGGCAGCCGTATGGCCACGGCCGCGCCTGCGAAGCATGCAGACACGATGACAAGGACGGTCAATACGGTGATGAGCGGCGATCGCTTTCGCATGGTGGTCGGGGCCATGGGGTCGATCGATCCGACGAGACCGTGGCGAGTTCGGCATTATAGCCGACGCCTTCGGAGGGCGAGCTACTCAGCCGCGGCCGACATCCGACGCGACCAGGAGAGGCGCCTTTGATGATATGGAAGGGCGGACCTCCGGTCTGCGGGGTCGCACACACTGCGGCCCTGCAGCTCAGCGAGGAGGGGCAGTCAGGCGGGCTCCCAGACGACTCGAGCGCGTCGCCGGAAGCGGTCCAATACAGCGATGAGCGACGTCCCCAGGAGAAGGATCAAGGCGAAGTTCCCCGCCGCCCGCATCGTGTCCCACGCCAGAGAGGTTACGAGGTAGTAGCGCGCGTAGCGCGACAGTGTCTCTGCGGCGGTGAGCGAGGCCGACCAGCTGAGGTCCGGAGCGCCCAGGGCATAGGGCCAGAAGTAGAGGTTGGTCAGCGCGCCGTAGAGCCAACCCCAGCCCGCGCCGAGCAGTGCCACCAGCCAGATGGGAGAACGTCGAGGCAGAAGGGCGGCGGTCATGCCGGCCCAGCCGGCGGCAAGCATCTGATACGGGGTCCATGGACCGAGCCCGCCCGGGCTGACCGGGTCGGACACGAGCAGGGTCAACGCCCCCATCAGGAATCCCAACCGCGGCCCGAAGACGAATCCGACCAGGACGATCAGCAGGAAAACCGGTGAGAAGCCGCCAGGCAGGGGCAGCAGATTGTCGATCACGCGCAACGCCGTGTTCAAGCCGATCAGCGCGCCGAGCATGGCGATGGTGTGGGGAGTCAGGCCGTGTTGGGCCTCGCTGAGGATGGCGAGCAGGATCAGGGCCATGGCGGCGCTGAAAAGCAACAGGGAGGTGCGCCCTTCGGCGAACCCTGCCCCGGGGCCCGTCGAGGAGCTTGGGGGAGCCCAGAACGGGAAGAGGAAGAACCCCAATCCGGCGAGGATCAGGCAACCGAAGAAGACGTCGCCCAGATTCGGTTTCGCATGCATGGAGGTCTGGCCCAGCGATCAAGTGGTCAGTGGTCGGTGGTCAGTGGTCAGACAAAGACATGGTAACGAGCCATTCTGACCACTGACCACTCACCACTGACCACTCTCTTCCCGCGCAGTATATCATTTCTAAGAGATTCGCTCGCCGGAGGAGGCCCGCGGAGGAAGACTTATAATCGCATGGATGATGATCGGCTGGCGATGGCGTGTTGGCTTGATAGCGACGATGTTGATCGTCGGTCCGCTGGTGGCGTGGGGAGGCGGCCAACCTGGCGCGCTGGCGGCGAACGCGGCGGCCTTCACAACGCCAACGCCGGGCCCCGACGGGAAAATCATCTACCTCGTCCTAGAAGGCGATGACTTGTGGACGATCGCCGCCTTGAGCGGAAAGTCCGTCGAAGAGTTGATGGCACTCAACGGGATTCAGCCCGGGGATTACATCACCCCGGGAATGCAGCTGGTGCTGGGTTCGGCAGGACCGGTGCTCCCGACCGCGGCTCCCGAAGCCCGACCGACCATCACCCTGTTTCCGGTGACGCCGACGCCGGTGTTCGGCACGGGTGAGATCTGCATCCTGCTGTTCCTCGACGTCAACGGAAACGCCCGCTTGGACACGGGAGAAACGCCCTTGCCGGGAGGCCAGATCAGCATCGCCGAGCCCTCCGGTGTGGTGGCGGGGGAAGACACGACCAACGACGATCCCGCCGGGCGTTGTTTTGAAGGGTTGCTCAACGGCGACTACAACGTCAGCGCAGCCGCGCCGCAGGATCACAACCCGACGACGTCGATGAACATCCCGCTTCGCCTGGCGCCGGGTGAGATCAAGTACATTGAGTTCGGGGCCCAGGCCAGCGCCGCCCTGGGGGGCGGCGTGTCGGCAAGCGCGCGGTCCACGGTGCTGGGTGTGATCGGAATCGTGCTGCTGCTGGGGGCCGGGGGGCTCGCCTACTTCGCCACGCGCTACGGCCGCCGCACCCCCATGAGTCTTCGTTAAGCGCGTCGCACGGCGCCTCGCATCGAGTCTTCGAGGGCCGTCAGCAACCTTTGGACATTCTCCGACCGGCTGGACTCTCCCATCAAGCCGATGCGCCAGACCTTTCCTGCGAGCGGGCCGAAGCCGCCGGCGATCTCGATGGACTGCTCCAGCAGGAGCCGGCGTCGGATCTCGGCTTCATCGAAGGTACCGGGCAAGCGAGGCGTAGAGAGAGTCGGGAGCCGTATCGGCTTGGGCACGAGCAGTGGCAGGTCGAGTCGTTCCAAGCCGTCCCACAACAGCCTGGCATTCGCCGCGTGACGCCTGAAGCGCGCCGGCAAACCTTCCTCCACCGTCAACCTCAAGGCCGCACGCAGCCCGTAGGCCGTGCTGATCGGCGCCGTGTGGTGGTATACCGGCCGGTCGCTCCAGTACTGGCCGAGCAACTGCAGGTCGAAGTAGAAAACGCGCGGGCTCGAGCTCCGGCGAGCCATCACGGCCCGCACCCGATCGCCCACCGTGATGGGGGAAAGGCCCGGTGGAGCCGAGAGAGATTTCTGCCCGGCGCTGTAGGCGATGTCGACATCCCAAGCGTCGACCTCGACGGGTAACCCGCCGAGCGACGTGACGACGTCCAGCACCAGCAGCGCACCGTGACGGTGGCAGGCGGCGGCGATGTCGGAGATTCCCGGCTGGAGGGCGCCGGTGGAGGTCTCGGCGTGGACTAGCGTGACCAACTTGGCCGGGTGAGCGGCAAGGGAGGCGTCGATGTCCGATGGATCCTGCACCTCCCCCCACGGCACTTCCAGGCGCGCCACCTGCGCGCCGTATCGGCCTCCCATCTCCGCCAGGCGTTCCCCGAAGTACCCCTGGATACACGCCAGCATGGCATCCCCAGGTTCGATCAAATTGCTTAGCGCGGCCTCCATGGCGGCCGTGCCGGTGCCGGAGATTGCCAGGGTAAGGTCGTTTTTCGTTTGGAAGACGGCCCGTAACATGGCCCGGATGTCGGCCAGCACCGAAAGGAATTCCGGGTCGAGGTGGCCGAGCAGGGGCGTGGCCATCGCCTGCAGGACTTGGGGGTGAACCATGCTCGGGCCCGGGCCCAGCAGCAGGCGCGGGGAAGGACTCGGATCTCGCTCCATGGCTCCTCGGAGGGGGCGGGACGAACCCGTTGCGAGGCGGAACTAAGCGGTGACGGGGGCCGCGGCGGGCGCGGTGACGCGGCGAGTGCTCAGCAAATACCCGGAGAAGATCAGGACGATCGTCGCCAGCTCAGAGATGCGGAACAACTCCGGGCCTCCAACGGCGCCTAGCGAATGGGCTGTGGCAGCGAGAATCCCGCCCAGCGCGATCAGCCAAACGCCCGTCACCCGGTTGCGGGGTACGTCATGTCGACGGCGGAAGTGCCACAGCGAGTACAGAGCGGCGCCGACGAAGGCGACGCTCCCCAGGATGTTGGCGATGACGACAAAGATGCGGACCGGAATGAACGGGAAGACTTTGACGTCGACGAAACCCAGCGAGTTCTCCTGGCCCAGCAGTGCCGGGTTGATCGGATAGGTAAAGATCAGGATCGCACCCACGATCGAGAGCGCGGCGACGACCCAGGTGAAGACACGAGCCCGCCGAGGGCTGGCGCTAAGATGGACCGATCCGGCGCCCAGCCAGGCGGCCACCATCAAGGCGCCGAAGGCGTAATAGACCCGGTACGTGAGCGGGGTCCAGGCGCCGTGCAGCGCCGCCGCGGTCTCCGCAGCTACGGCCAGGGTCCAGACTAGCAGCGCCCACGCCCACAGAAGGGAGTACATCTTGCGCCGCGAGGCCCATTGGGCGGCCACGATCATCGTGAAGGTGGCGCTGACGACGAGGTCGATGCTCGAAATCAGTATGGGCATGAGAGCCTCTTCCGGCTGGACTGCGGTGATGCTAACGGGTCCTGCCCGACAGGTCAATACCTGGATGGGTTAAGGATAGGTGAGATATCCACGACGGTTGCGAGAGGTGGAGAAGCGCATAGAACGCCCATGAGGCCAGCATCTCTTCTTCGACCACACCCCGCGCCCCTCGCGACACAGCATCGGGTCCGCGTCTCGGTGGGACCGACCGCCACACCGCCCCGCCCTCTACGCCCCTTCGGGCGCCCCCAGGGGGCAGGGCGCCAAGGGCGGTGTCCTGGCGAGGAGGGCAGGTGCACGGACGCAAACGGTCATCCCTCCGAGACCCTGACCCTGTTTGGGCCGCGCGCCGCGGGCGTCAGGAGCGGGACGGCGGTCCTGGTCTGAAAGGCGTGAGGCGACCGACCCGGACCTCCGGTGACCCGGGGTTGCGCTGACAGGTCCAGCCGGTGCGGCCGTTGGTTCGGCCTTTGGGAGTCGTTTGTCACCGGCCCGTCCGGCCGACATCAAGCGTCTCCTGCGGGGCCAGATTCCGGGTCGCCAGACGAAGCGGCCATTCGTGCAACCCTGGCAGGGCCGGTTGTGGCTGTTATCGGAGCTTCGGAGCGGGCGGAGCGCGTCATTGTGTGGACACTCAGTTCTGGGAACCTTGCAAACACCTAACAAAACGCGCGGTCTCTCACAGGAAACTGGATAATAAAACCGAGGCGCCCGGGTCGAGAGATCCGAGCACCAGAAAGCGAGGCCCGCTGCCGCCGCCTCGCTTTTTCGCGAGCCCAGATCACGCCCCGCAGCGGCGTGGTCCCGGCCGGGGGGGAAGGGGGGTTCCATTCACTATGCGCGATTCGACGGCTGTCCAGGTTGCCTCGGCGGGCTCGGGCCTCTATACTAAGTAGCATTGTGGAACCCAATCCGAGGTCCCTCTGAGGGCGATCTAGATGCAGCCTGATTACCGGCGACTCGCGGAAAGCTCCGCCGACGCCGTTTTTCGTTGGCTCTTTGAATCCGGTCTGTCCTATACCAATCCAGGCTTTGCGCGCATGACGGGGGTCGCCGCAGGTGGGCCCGCGGAACCGGGGCCGATTCGGAGCCTGATCGAGCCGCTGGCACGAGCGGAGTTCGACGGCGTCGTGGAACGCTTGCGGCACGGCGCCGCCACCCAAGAGACGATGGTCGCCCAATTGCTGCGGCGCGACGGCGGCCCGGTGTGGGTCGAGTTTCTTCTGGTTCCGGTGGAGGACGGGCGAGGCGAGGTGATCGGAATCGACGGTGTGGGGCGAGACGTTTCCCAGCACCTGGCGGTGGCCGACCAGCTCAGCCGCCGGACGCTGGAACAGGCGACGCTGCTCCAAGTGCAGCGCGAGTTGTTGGCCCAGTTGGACCTTGAGCCGACCCTGAACAAGATCGTCGAGCGGGCGCAACGCCTTCTGCACGCCACGACGTGTACGATCTTCCTGTTGGAAGCCGACGGGCTGATGCTTCGGCCGCTGGCGTCGGCCGGAGAATTCGCCGAGGAATTGATGACGCAGCGACCGCGGCTTGGCGAGGGTCTCACAGGTTGGGTGGTCGAGCATGGCCTGCCCCAGAAAGTGGATCGGACGAGCCGCGATGCTCGCCCGGCGCAGGTGTCGAACACGCCGGTCGCCGACGAGAGCCTGCTGTGCGCGCCGCTCGAGATCCGCGGCCAGGTGGAGGGTGCGCTCTTGTGGAGCGGTGTACCCGGACAGTCCACCGAGAACGACGTCGAGTACCTCGTGGAGCTGGC
>Ga0184639_10000173_pt1 | contig 22866 bp, 24 predicted proteins | sample PLM31_170_b2_FD_133155 | JGI IMG/M metagenome (GOLD analysis project Ga0184639, IMG submission 133155) | Groundwater sediment microbial communities from an aquifer in East River, Colorado, USA - PLM3-1_170_b2 | ecosystem: Environmental > Terrestrial > Soil > Riparian zone | place: USA: East...
CAGGCCGGTCGGGTCCCCTGGCGAGGCCCCGCGGCCGGTCCTAATCAGGCCGCAGACCAGCGCCTACCGGATCGCAACAGCGCTCAAGGATGCCGGGATCATCCACAGCCGCCTGGGGTTTCTCGCCGTCACCATTGTGCGTGGCACCCATCGACGCCTGCTTCCAGGGGAATACGAGTTTGACCCGCACGTCCCGCTGCTCGAGATCGTCAGGCGACTGGAGCAGGGGCGAGGGGTCGTCCACCAGGTGACGATCCCCGAGGGATTGGCGGCCCGTCAGATCGCTCAGCTTCTCGCGGACAGGCAACTGGTTGATCAGGGTCGGTTCGTGCGCCTCCTCGGAGACCGAATCACGCTGGAGCAGTATCGGTTGGAGGGTGGTTCACTGGAAGGCTACCTGTTCCCTGATACCTACCGTGTGGTCAAGGGCCAGGGGGAGGAAGCGATCATCGAGCGGATGATCCGGCGCTTCCAGGAACAATTCGGTCCCGACGCGCAGGCCCGCGCTCGTGAGTTGCAGATGTCGGTCCGAGAGGTCGTCACGCTGGCCTCCCTGGTTGAGCGGGAGGCGCGGGTTCCGGAGGAGCGGCCGCGCATTTCGGCGGTCTTCCATAATCGGCTGCGGAGGGGGATGCTGCTGCAATCCGACCCGACGGTCATGTACGGCCTCTCACGGTTCAGCGGCCGGCTCACCAAGGCTCACCTTCAGGCGCCGTCCCCCTACAACACTTATCTCAACCGCGGCCTCCCGCCGGGCCCCATCGCGAACCCCGGGCGGGCGTCGATCATGGCCGCGCTCTATCCCGATTCCTCTCAGTATCTCTACTTTGTTTCGAAGAACGACGGTACTCATGCCTTCTCGAGAACGCTGAGTGAGCACGATAAAATGGTGAGGCGCTATCAGATCGGAGGAGGGGGATGAAACGGAGCGCATCGCTGATCGCCATTTCGGGTCTTTTCATCGCGGCCTGTGGTGGAGAGCAGGGTTTGGCAAAGCAGGAGGTGGCTGATAATCATTATAACCTTGGCCGAGGTCACCTGGCTGGTGGCGACGCCAAAAGGGCGGTCGGCGAGTTCGCTCAGGCGATCGGCGAGGACTCAAAGAATCCGGCGTACCACAACGCGATCGGCTTGGCTTACCTGCTGGATCGTCGGGTCGATCCTGCCATCGCGTCGTTTCAAAAGGCAATTCAGCTTGATCCGAAGTTTTCCGATGCGCATAATAATTTGGGGTCAGCCTATGTCCAGCGGGCGGAGTACGATCGGGCCATCGAGGTGTTCAAACGGGCCCTGGCGAACCCCGCCTATCTCACCCCGGAGCAGGCGCACCTCAACCTGGGGAATGTCTATGCTGCCAAAGGTCGGCTCGCCGAGGCGATTGAAGAGTTCAAGCGGGCGCTGGATATCTCGCCAGAATACGCCGAGGCGCATAACCGCCTCGGTCACTCGTATCTGCTTCAGGGGCGATCGGAGCTTGCGATTGCGGAGCTGACCCTGGCCCTCAAGCAGGCGCCGGACCTGGCGACCGCCCATCAGAGCCTTGGGTTTGCGCATCTGCAGGCAGGGCAGAAAGACCGGGCCAAACAGTCCTTTCAGAAGGTGGTGGAGCTGAGCCCAACCGCTGAGATGGCGGCCGAGGCGATGCGCCAGCTCAAGCACCTCGAGGAGTAGACGCCAGGTTGCCGTGATGGAACAGAGAGGAAATGGGAACACCATCGAACTCAAGGGGATGAGCCTCGAGGAGATGGAGCATTTCGTCGCTGAACGCGGCGAGCCGACCTATCGCGGCCGACAGCTCTTCCAGTGGATCTATGGGCGGGGCGCAAGAAGGTTCAAGGAGATGACTGACCTCCCGGCAGCCCTTCGCGGCGCCTTGACCGACCAGGCCTCTATCGGAGGCCTCACCTCCGTGTCCCAGCAGGTCTCACGGGATGGCACGAGGAAATATCTGCTCGCCTGTGCTGACGGGCGGCAGATCGAGACGGTCCTGATTCCTGATGATAGACGATTGACCGCCTGCCTGTCGATTCAGGTAGGGTGCGCGTTGGCCTGTGCCTTCTGCCTCACCGGAAAGATGGGCTTTGTCCGACACCTGCAGGCCGGCGAGATCGTCGATCAGGTCCTCGCACTGGGAAGAGAGCTTGCGCCAGGAGAGCGGATTGGCAATCTGGTCTTGATGGGGATGGGGGAGCCGCTGCACAACTACGACGCCTCCGTGAAGGCGCTGACGATCCTGCTGCATCCGCTGGGCCTCGCGTATCCCCCGCGCCGGGTCACGCTGTCCACCGTCGGTTTGGTGCCCGAGATCGAGCGCCTGGGGGCGTCCGGGCTCGGCGTGAACCTGGCAGTATCGCTTCACGCGGCGACCGATGCGGTCCGCGATCGCCTGGTTCCAATCAACCGTCGGTACCCCCTCAAGGCGTTGATGGATGCCCTCAGGGCCTATCCTCTCCCGCCTCGCCGGCGCCTCACCTTTGAATATACCTTGATGGACGGGGTGAACGACCGACCAGAGGATGCTCGAGAGTTGGTGAGGCTCCTACACGGGTTGCGGTTCAAGATCAACCTCTTGCCGCTGAACGAGGCGCCTGCCTTACCGTTCCGGCGACCTTCGCGGGAGCGCGTTGAGGCCTTTCAACAGCGGCTGAAATCGGCGGGCATCCTCGCCACTATCCGGGAGAGCCGCGGGTGGGACATCTCCGCCGCGTGCGGCATGTTGGCCACCGAGGCCGGGCAGAAAGGGCTTGACACCGATGGGTTGCTCCCATATTATTCGTTTCGCGGGGTGGAGCAGTCCGGCAGCTCGTTGGGCTCATAACCCAAAGGTCGCAGGTTCAAATCCTGCCCCCGCAACCACGCAAAAATCAAGGGGTTAGCCGATAATAGCGGCTAACCCCTTTCGCATTTTATCTGTGTTTGGGGGCTGTTCGACGCCCTCGGGGGCGCCGAGTCCCCAGACCTTACGGACATCCCTGCGGACCCACGGCGCCGTTGGTATAGGTATTCCCCTTCCAGCAGTTGTTCATCCCGTCGTCATGCGAGTCACTATCAATTGTGTTGCCGGTGATCCGATTGTCATCTGATGTGCTATCGAGGTCGATACCGGCGGCATTCCCGCTCAGCGTATTGCCGGATACGCGATTGCCATCTGAGTTATGCACCCAGATGCCGGTGGTGTTGTTTGCCGCTGTATTCCCCTTCACAATGATGCTGCCGGGGGCGGAGTCCTCGACGATGATGCCCAAGTCGTTATCGTGGCAATAGTTTTTTTCAACCTTGACCTTTCCGTCAGGGCCGATTCCCCCGATGTATATCCCGGCGTCGTGGAAGCCGAATGCCTCGTTGCCTTTCAGCGTGATGTTGGTGCTGTCGAAAAGATTGATCCCATACTCCTCGGTTCCACATCCCTGCGCGGTAATCGTGTCCTTGACGGTGATCTTGTCCCGTTGCTCGATATTGATTGCGAAGTAGGTCCCCTTGGTCACTCTGATTCCGCGGATCGTGACCCCATCGGCCTGGACCGAGAGGGCGGCGGCAGAGCTACAGCCAGCATCGATCGTGGTGACTGCAGCGCCGTCACCGATCAGCTTCAGTGACTTGTCAATGACCACCGCTTCAGAGTAGGTCCCGGCATGCACGCGCAAGGTATCGCTGCTGCTAGCAGCAGCGATCGCATCTTGCAGGGGTGTCCCAGCGCCAGGAAAGACGTCGAAGCTGGCGCCATAGGCAGGTGACCAGAGCGCGAGGCACACGGAAGTGATTACGAGTGTCTTCGCTCGCATGGCTATCCTCCTGTAAGGCGTGTGAAAGGATCGATGGCAACCGCAAGTGTTGTTTGAGAAAGTACCATGCCATTCGGGTTGGCATGTCCTGTGGCGCCCCCACCGGCTGGAAAAGGAGACTTTCCTTACCGGGAAGAAGAGCATCGAATTGCTTGCCGCCTACGTGCGTCCCCTCTATCAGATCAATGTCTCTAAACCATCAGGCGGTTCCCTTCGAGATGGATGATTCGGGGCCAATTCCATTGAAATCCACGAAAAATCCTGATTGACAGTTTATTGTAAAACCTGAGAGTATATCACCAAGGATGACTGCCGAAACGGAGCCGAGAAATGAACGATGAACTGATGACTGCGCCTGAGGTTGCGAAGTATCTAAAGGTAGAGCTGCGCACTGTCTATCGCTACCTGAGGGAAGCGCAACTTCCGGCGATCCGGATGGCGGGACGCTGGCGCTTTCGCCGAGAAGACGTCGATGGATGGCTCCAGAACCACGCTCCACTCAAGGGCGAAAGGCGACAGCAGCCTCACATCTTGGTGGTGGATGACGACGCGATGTTTCGGGAGATGGTCAATGATTTCCTTGAGACGAGGGGCTACGCCATTCGCGGAGCCGGGGACGGCGAAGCGGCTCTGGCGCTGCTGACGGAAATGACCTTTGACCTCCTCCTCGTGGACCTCCGGTTGCCAAGGATGGGCGGGATCGAGCTGATCCGACGAGTCAAACGTCTGTACCCCGAGGTCCGAATTATGGTCCTGACTGCCCATAGCGGCAAGGAAAGCGCCATTGAAGCCCTGCGTCTCGGGGTGACCGACTATCTAGAGAAGCCGTTCCGAGACCTTCAAGCCTTTGCCTCCGCAGTAGAACTTGCCCTCAGACCACAGCTGCCTCGAGTGTAAGTAGAAGGATAGTCCGCCCTCCTCCCCTCCTGGTTTCCTGTTCCCATACCGCTTTCCCACCGACAATCTCTTCACACAAAGGAATAACTAGCACTCTTCCTGGCTAAAATATCCCGTCGATCAGTCTGATCAATTCAAGTGGTTTTTAGCTAATTTGATCTAATAATATGGAATACAATCTAAATCTACAAATCTATGTTAGATAACATGTGGTTCTGTTCTTGCGTGTGTTGAAATGTACCAAACTAGGATAATTAGTCATTTACAATCAGAACGTATAAAACAGGCTGCTGCCTTACTGAAGGAATCGAGATGACCAGCAAGCTGATGACAGTTGTAGAACAGGCCAGATACCTGAAGCTGGACCCGCGGACCTTGTGCCGCTATCTCAAGGCGCATCCTCTGGCAGAGGCGGTCGGTTGAGCGAGTAAATAGGCCTAAGCCCACAAATCCATGTGTTTATCCAGCCTCGTATACCTAATGCGGGACTTTTTCGGGAAAAATACGGGAATTCTTCCAATGAATTCCGTAGGTTCCCGAATAGACACGCCTCTAAGGTGTGTGTAATGTGGAGCAGGCTTGAGAAAACAATGGATCTGAATGGAGTGAGAGCATGAGTAGCAAAACGGCAATCAGAAATCGAAAGTTAGGCATGATTGACAATCCTCTAAGAATCCTGAACGGCGCCGAAGGTGGTGGTGGACTGGCTGCCGCTCAACCGGTGCCCGGTTCTGGAGATGCCAAGGATGCCCATCAGGGAAGAATTCCTAGACGTCAGTGGTCATGACTAATCACCGGAGAAGATTGGGACTCGCTCACCCCAGTCAAGGAGGATGCCTGAGTATGAAACGCTGGTTGCCTTACGTTCTAAGCTCTGTAATGCTCGTTTTCTTGCCGTCCACTGCGGGTGCAGCCATCACAAGCTGTGCTCTCGACGGCCTGTACGTGGGGGGTGCGGCCGTCGATGCACCACCGACCGATCAGTTTCAGGGAACCTTCAACTTCAAGTGCACCGACAGCATAAACGGCACATTGACCCTCTCCGGCACCCTCTTGCAATACGACAATCCCAACCCGATTCCGATTGATGCCACTGTTTTTCCCTATCAGGTCAACAGCGACGGGGTTCTCACAATTTACATCAGTCCTGACCTGATCATCTCAGGCATGCTCGGTCACCTCTCGGACAACGTGGCTAATAGTTTCGTCTATACGGCCTCGGCATCAACCAATCCCGAGATTCGCTTTTCCGGGGTTGCCGTGAGACGCGACCTGGCAGCTTCAGCCGGCTCTGCCAGTTCCGAGGGTCCGCAGGGTGCGACCGGTCCGCAAGGGGCGAAGGGCGCGACGGGTCCCGCTGGTCTCCAGGGCGCCACTGGTGCCCAAGGTGCGCAGGGGCTGGCCGGATCACAGGGCCCTGCCGGCCCACTGGGCGCGGCGGGTCCTCGGGGATCAAGCGGCGCCACTGGGCTAGTCGGCCCGCAGGGGCCACAAGGTGATCCCGGCCCTGCTGGCGCGACAGGATCAGTCGGCATGACCTTCAGGGGCGACTGGCTGGGCAGTGCGAGCTACGTGGTGAACGATGTCGTGACCCACACCGGGGAGACCTGGATCGCTCTCGTGTCCAACACCAACGTGCAGCCGCCAACCGACGCGGCGAAGTGGTTAAAGCTTGCTGCCAAGGGCGACCCAGGCCCCACCGGGCTGACGGGCGCCACTGGGCCCGCTGGCCCCCAAGGGCTACAAGGCAATCCCGGCCCTGCGGGCGCCGCTGGACCTGCTGGGCCCGCTGGCCCCCAAGGGCTACAAGGCAATCCCGGCCCTGCGGGCGCCGCTGGACCTGCTGGCGCCACTGGAGCCGCTGGACCTTCGGGCCAGCTCATTGGGGGCGGCACGGGTAATCAACTAACCACAGGCGGGGGTAGTGCGGAGTTTATGGGGCTGTTTGAGTTTGGAGTGAGCACGACCGAGAGTGATGTAGATTCGGTGTTCCCCCTTGGGGGAACGATTCTTGGGTTCGAGGGATTTGCCGAAATTTCCCCGGGTGGCGGGAACAGTTGGACACTGACACTCCGGGTGGCGGGAACCGACACCCTTAGCTGCACCATCTCTCAACCGGCTACCCGCTGTGAGGATACCACAGCTCCCACATCAACGAGCATCGCCGCAGGAAACCTTGTCTCGGTTAGAATCGACGGCATGTCAAACCCAGACGACGCACGGATGCACTGGCGCGCCAGGGTCACCGTTCCGTAGGACCGATCGGTGCAGGGGGGGGCGCCGGCTAGCCCCCCCGCCTCCACCCTACTCAATGACGCCAAGGTGGCCGTTGTGGCTGCCCATATACCAGAGGCGCCCCCCCGCGTCTATGACCATCTTCCGGATGCCGGCCCCCTTGGATGGGAGGGAGAAGACACGAATCTCCTCGGTCTTTGGGTCCAGTCGCACGACGGTGTCGGTCGAGAACTCGTTGGCCCACACCATACCCGCCCCGTCCACCGTCACGGCGTACGGACCGCCGCCGGGGCCGGCCGGTAACGGGTACTCCTTGACCACCTTCCTGCCGGCAGGATCCACGCGCAGCAGCGTTCCCTTGCCGTACAGGGTGACCCAAAGTGACCCGTCAGGAGCCGTCGCCATCCGGCGGGGCTGCGAGTCAGGCTCCAGGACGAGTTCCGTGATCGTGCCGGTCCTCGGGTCGAGCTTGCCCAGCTTGCCGGCGCCGATCTGGCAGAACCAGACGTTTCCCGCCTTATCCAGCGCGATTCCATAGGGGCGGCCGACGGTCTTGAACTCGGCGATCACGCCGGTGCGCGTGTCCAGCCGCCCGATCCGGTTCCCGCCTTGCATGGTGAACCAGATCACGCCCTGATCGTCGATGATCAGCGTGTGAGGGTCGCCGCCGGAGGGGACTTTGTAGTCGGTCACTTTGCCCGTCGCAGGGTTCATTTGGCCGATCGTGCTGTTGCCGTTGCCGGTGTACCAGATCTGGCCCTTACGATCGATCAAGAGGCCGTGGGGCCGGGCCCCAGGCGGCAGATCCCACTCGGTGAAGGTCTTCGCACCGGTATCGAAGCGGGCGATCTTGTTTCCGTACATCACGGCGATGTAGATGTTCCCGTCGGGGCCGGGGGCGGGATCGCGAGCGAACTTTGGTGTCGGCACCACCCACTCGGAGATCTTGCCCTCAAGGTTCGGGCGGACCCCGGGTGCGATGCCGTAGTTCGACCCGCCCGCCCCGGCCATCGCAGCCTCCAGCAGGATCAGGCAGGCCGCAGTGCCGCTAGTGCCGTTCCAACTTGTTGCGGCCAAGCGCCGAGAGAAGGGCCCTACTAAGACCATCGATTTCCCTGACCTCATCATTTTGGCGTAAATGGTTGGAACGGCACTAGTCGCGAATCGCATAACGCGCCAGCCTCTCATTCATCCCGCAGTCACTTCGTCTTCCAGGTGCCGTCCGGAAGCTGCACCGACCAACCGGACTTCGCCTTCTCGCGCCGAAGGGAGGCGAAGGTTTCCGATGCCTGCTTCTTGACGTTGGCCATATTCGCCGATGTCGTCTCCTCCTTGGCGAGCCTGAGGATCGCCTTCGCCATCCCGTTCATGATCACCTCTCGGTCCTTGTTCTCTTCCTCGGTAAGTTTGACCTCTGCATCCCCTATCTGGGGTGGCTTGGCGCGGAGCACCACCCTCCCGTCCTTCCCTTCCCCGACGAGCCCTTTATCGCGAAGCTGGTTCAATCGCTCCAGCCGTTGCCCTAGTCCCTTATAGGCAGCGACGACCTCAGGATAGCCCTTGATCTCTTCTGCAATTCGTTGCGCCAGATCGTCCTCTGCGAATGCGTCGGTCACCAGCGCGATTCGCCAAAGATCGCCGACCGCAAGCAACAGGCGTCGCTCCAGACTACTGCTTGGCTTTGGCCTCGGGGTTGACTCCGGCTTCTTCGGCGTCGGCTGCAGCAATTCATCCTCGAGCGACTTGTAGGCTGATTTGACATCCTTTTCGGGAAAATAGACGTTCACAGTAATGATGGCGCATGCGGCGAAACTCAGCAGAGCGCCCAGGGTGACAAGCACGAGGTGTTGTTTGTACGTGCGCATTGCTCTCCTCCTATTCGGTAGCGTCTCGGCGGAAAGGTTGATCAAGGTTGGGGTTTGGCCCCGGCTTTGATCCGCTCGGTTGCCTCGCTGATACTCTCAAACAGGTGAGTCAATCCGATCTTGTTAAAGGTGGGATCGACCTTAATGTCCAGGTCCTTGATTCCCATGGTGGTGTGTGAGATATCGAGTTCGTGGAAGCTCAGGTCCCCTCGTTTAAAGGATACGTCGAGAACGCCTCGATCGTAACGCCTGTCTTGTCCGAACAGGTTGAAGTACCGGATCCTTTGCCCTGCAAGTTTTTCAATTAATTCCCGGCTGATCTCCTTGCGTTCCTGCGGTGAGTTCACCGCCCAAAACCGCGCTCCTCCAAGCGAATTATCAAGCGTATAGTCACGAATGGAGAGGTGCGCGAGACCATTGACCTTTCCGCTAATATACCCCTTGATGGGGGGGAACGCATCACAAATCGCCTGTAAACTCAGCCCCTCGACGAGCAGATCGAGTGTGGCTTCCCGCCTCAACGGGTCGATCGCGCCCCAGCCGCCTACCTTCCCCCGCCACACCTGTGAGGAAAATTGACGTAAGGCAATCCCGTTGCCGTCGGGTGCCAGAGAGGCGGTAAGATCCCGAAGCTCGATCGCCCCGTATCGGAGTGAGGCAACGGCTAGAGAGTGATGATCCCGCTCCTGTACTGATTTCTGGAAGAGTTGCCTTCGAGCCTTTTCGTATGCCTCCTCTGACAAGGAGTGAGGGCTGATCCGCTCGGGGGCCGACATCCGGTCGAGGCCTGAGGCTTGACCGATCCGTCCCGCAATGGGGATCGTGCCGTTGATCCGTTCCAGGCGCAACAGATCCGATTCCAGAGTGACGTCCCTCAGGGCCACCATCCCGTGATACTTGTGACCGTTGAGTTCCAGGTTCCCCTGGATCTGTCCTGCTAAACGGGCATGTGCGAGGTGAGATGTGGTGAAGGCAGCCAAGAAACCTTTGAGGGATGACACCTCGGTCGAGGGCAATGCCAGGCGAAACCTTGACGGCTGTTCGTGGTCCGCAGTAACCGGCAGGCTCCCGCCGAGCGTCAGCGTGAGACCTGCTTCGTCACGAAGGGCAGTCTCCTTGATGTTCAGCACACCGCGATCGAGGGCGAAGACCAACGATCCCTGAAGCCCTTGGAAGAGCCGAGCAGGGACTATCGCGTCGCGGCCCAGGTCGAGTGAGAGCCCTCGGATTGCGATTTCTCCGGTCGCCGACGGAGGCTTCCCTCCACCAAAGATGGCCTTTGCCGATGCGAGCAGGCTTCCTGCCCTGCCCCGGATGTGGAGGCCCGAAAGTCCGCTCACGACAGAGGCCAGCTCATGAGCTGTGAAGCTCAACTCTTTGGCCGTCAGTGCGGCACGCCCGTCTTGGAACGAGAAGGGAAGGGTCACTGGCGACTCTCGCTCGGCCGGCCCCCCGCCGGCGAGGAGTCTTCGAAGCCCCGCGATTGTCACTGTGCCCGATGCCTCCTGGTGTGCGTGTGTTCTGAGAGTTCCGTTGACGCGGAAGGTGATATGGTGGACCTCCGCCGCGTCGGATGAGATGGACCGGTCGCTCCGGTTCAGGTGACGCATTAACTGACGAGTGACGGCGGGAGGAAGATCGAGTGTCGCCGATAGTTGCCCCTTGGAGATGACGGCCGAGAAATCCCCGTCGAGAGCAAGCCCCGAAGGAGCCGTCACCTTCGCTGCGGTGGGGAGCAGCTCCTGCATGCGGAGGCTCCGCGCGAAGAGCGTCGCTCGAAGATCAGTGAGAGGAGAGGGCCGGGAGAAGGAGACCTGGCCCTGGATGGTGCCCCCCGAGACCGCGAACCGAAACTCAGGCATTCGAAACTGGTCAGGGTGGTTTTCGAACCTGGCGATGAGATTGGAGAGCGTGCGACTTCCGATTTCAGCCTGTCCGGCAATGACAGTCCCTCTCAGATTGTCCCGAGAGGTGCCGTGGCCCGCTAGGAGCACCTTGGTTTCCTCCAACTTTGCCTGGTATCCAGTGGTGCCGAGCGCGAGCTCCGCCGATCGGATGCCGAGTCCAAGGCTCCACGGGTGACTTCCTCCGAGCCATCTGAAAGAGAGAGAGGGATCTCGAAGAGCCTTGAACGTCACCCCTCCCCCAGGACCGTGAAATAGCCGATTAAGGGTGTTCGGGTCAACTGTTAGCTCGGTTGTTTTCAGATTCCCCCCTTCCCTTCCCCACCGTTGTGCGACTCCATTCGCTCGAAGCCGCAGACCAGAGGCCGTCGCGACAAGCTCTTCGAGGTGGAGATCGCCACTCCCCAGGTCTGCGTTGACTATTCCCTTCAGCATGGGGCTGGCATGGCGCAGACTGTAGAGCTCCATCGCCTCACCACGCAGGTCGGTCTGCAGGCGGAGTCGGGCTGCGTTCTGCTGCAGGCTGAAGGTTCCCCCTATCCCTCTCACCTGAAACTCTTTCTTCGGAAGGTGAACTCCTACCCCTGTGAGGTTGGCCGAGATCGTAGAAATGGGCCATTCCGGCCATCGGCCCTGGATCGTCACCGGCTCCCCTTGTACCTTCCCTTGGAAGCCGGAAGCCATCGGCAACGGCAGCTTCTCGGCCAATTTCCCGAGGTCCAGGCGCCAGGCCGCAACCGAAAGCCGGTATGTGGGAGGTGAAACTGCAAGCCAGACGGCGCCCGTACCATGGGCCATTAGGCCGTGATCTTCAATGCTCCATTCCGAAATGCTGAGGGTTCGCCCCGGAAGATCGAGGCGAAAGCGAACGGCGGCGCGAGGCCGCCATGGTTGTGTCGCGCCAGGCATTATGATGTTGCGGCCCTCGACCCGCAACTCCCCCTCAAGTGACTCATGAACCACCGCGTTCCCTTCAAGTGTCTTGCCTTCGAAGGTTGCTCGGGCGTGGGCCTCAAGGAGCAAAGGCGATGGTCTTGGCTCCATGGTGAACTCAAGCCCTGTCACGCGATAGTCGCCAACACGAAAATCGCCCGAAGTGAAGATGATCTGCGGAGGCTTCAACGGAATGGCGCGAGTGGTCGGTCGCAGACGCTGCCGCACTGTCTCAGCAAGTGCCATGACGTTCCACCTCCCATCATCAAGCCTTCTGAGCAACAGCTCGGGACTGTCGATCCGGACCTCGGTCGGCATCACCCCTCGCGCCAAAGACAGCCCCAGGAGATCAATAGTCGCGGCGAGGCGTCTCGCCCGGAACACCACCTCCGAACCGTGGTGTTCAAAGATGGCGACGTTCTGCATCACCAGATCAGTTGTCAGGTTCAGACGCGGAGAGATCTTGGCCTGGCCGATCGTGCACTCAACGCCATAGGGTCTGCACGCAAATCGCCGGAGGAGAGTAGGGAGGAGAAGCGTCACGAGGAGGGAGACAACGATAACCGCCGCCGTCAGTCCAATTAGGACGACGACCAGGGTCGAGGACATTTTTTTCAATATGAGATTTCTCCTGTCCGATGGCAGGGGGAAGAGACTGGTATAACGATACGAGAAGGGCTGTAGATTGACAAGCAAAACTGTGCCCGAGATCAACTGTTCCTTGAACACAAGACCGCTCTTCGAAGGCGTTGTTGATTATTCTCATGGACATAGCGAAGGCGAAAATGGTAACTATAACCTACTGATTAAACGGGAGTAGTCTAATCCCGAAGACGCTGGCTCGCAAAAGGAGCGCAATGTGGACGTGAGGGTTACGTGTTGGATGCGCTGGCTGTTAGCGATCGTCCTAATTTCAGGGTTGTCTCTGGCCAGCGGCGATCTGCAGGCGCAAGACCAATACCAGGGAGAAGGCCAGGTGTTGGGGGTGGACGAGGAAAAGCGGATGCTGTTCCTGGCCCATGGCCCGATCCCAGGGTTTATGCCTCGACCCATGCGGCACGGTTTTGAAGTGCACCGGATCGAGCTGCTCCGGGGGCTCAAAAAGGGCGACATGGTCCGCTTTGTGCTGGAGACCCAGAACGAGATCTTCGGCATTTCGAGCATCGAGAAGACGGAGAAGAGTGAGAAGCGCGAGTAACGAATCAAGAGGCCGACCGAGATAGTCGGCTCACTATTTCTGCGTGTTGTCACTTCGGTACAGTCTCCCCGCCGGATCTTGCCCTCTGGTGATGGAAACGCGCAGTCGGCATTTCCCTCTGCTTGCCCAAGTCATGGCCTTGCTGGGTGTCCTGGGATGGGGGGCACAGTCTCTTCAGGCCCAATTGCAGTCCGCCGAGACCGATATGATCGAGATCGAGGGCGCGTTTCGGGAGGCGGTCTCCCTCTGGGCCAGCGAGCGCTTTGAATCGCTCTGGGAGCGCGCCGACGCCGCGACCCGAAAGAGCATTCCTCAAGAGCAATTCGTTTTTACGTTGCGGCAGAGAGCCCTCAGGCCCGCCTGCTGCTTCCGACAGATCCAGGAGTTGGCGGTGACGATCCTAACCCCAGAGGACGCCATCGTCAAAGCGAAGATGGGCTTCGACTCCAAGACCCGAGGGACCACGCTTGACACCACCCTGACCTTCTCTTTACGCAAGGAGGAGGGAGGGTGGCGGGTAGTCGCCAGGGACTTTCTCCGCCTGCCAGATGAGACCCTCCATCGACTCTTCCTGGCCCCTCCGCGTTCTGGCCGCCGCTGAGGCGGTGCGCAAGTGCAAACCCTCAGCCGCCAGACACGAAGGTGGTTTTTTCCGGGTGTCCTCGTTATACTGGTGCTGAGCGGTGTGTACATGACCAACATGCCCGGGCGCTCACACTCTGAGGTGTTGCCACCTCTCTCTGAGGACGAGGTGACGCTGCGTGACCGTCTCGCGCGACACGTCTGGATGTTGGCAGGGAAGATTGGAGAGAGGAACCTCTGGCGGTATCAGGCGCTTGAAGCATCGGCCGACTATATCGAAAAGAGATTCCAAGTATCGGGCTACACAGTCGCTTCTCAGGATTTCGTGGTTGAGGGAAACAGGGTAAGAAACCTCGAGGCCGAGCTCGCCGGAACAGTCCTGCCCAATGAGATCGTCCTTGTCGGCGCCCACTACGACTCGATCCTGGGCTCTCCTGGCGCGAATGACAATGCCACAGGGACCGCTGCGGTGCTTGAGATCGCGCGCCTTCTCGCCGGGCAGAAACTTGCGCGAACCGTACGGTTTGTCACCTTCGTGAATGAAGAGCCCCCGTTGTTCCAAACCGATGCGATGGGGAGCCGCGTCTATGCGCGCCGCGCACGGGAGCGAGGCGAGAGAATCGTCGCTATGCTGTCGCTGGAGACGATAGGGTACTATAGCGATGCAAAGGGAAGCCAGCACTATCCCTTCCCCTTCATGTTCTTTTATCCGAGCACAGCCAATTTTCTTGGCTTCGTGGGAAACATCCGTGCGCGCAAACTGGTCCGTCAAAGCCTCCAGTCATTCCGCCAGCACGCCTCCTTCCCCTCGGAGGGCGTTGCCGCGCCTGGATGGATTATGGGGATCGGTTGGTCAGACCATTGGTCGTTCTGGGAAGAGGGCTATCCGGCCATCATGGTGACGGATACGGCCCTGTTCCGCTACGCACATTACCATAGCGAAACGGATACGCCGGATAAGATCGACTACGCAAGAATGGCTCGCGTTGTCGCAGGTCTGGCGCGGGTTGTGGCTGATCTGGCCGGAAATGTTACGGCAATGTAGGAATGACGGGCACTGCGAAGGCAAAAGCGTCTTTTCAGTCGGCTCAGACATCTAAAAAGGTGTGATTTCCTTCGCTGATCAGGATCGAAACGAAGGAGGGTATGGAATGGAAAAGGCCACGTTTGCTGCGGGCTGCTTTTGGGGAGTTGAAGCCGCGTTTCGCCAGGTGAAGGGGGTTGTCTCGACGTCGGTTGGATACACTGGCGGAACCTCGAAAGATCCGACCTATAAAGAGGTCTGCTCGGGAAGGACCGGGCATGCTGAAGCAGTCGAAGTCGAATACGACCCTGCCCAGCTCTCTTACGGGGAGCTTCTGACCTTGTTCTGGGAAACTCACGATCCAACGACTCTGAATCGCCAAGGTCCGGACGTCGGGACACAGTACAGGTCTGCGATCTTTTATCACACTCCAGAGCAGAAGGCGGCAGCGGAGGCCTCAAAAGAGAGGCTCCAGAAGAGCGGCCGGTACAGCAGGTCCGTTGTGACGGAGATGGCGCCCGCGTCGCAGTTCTACCGGGCGGAAGACTACCATCAACAGTATTTTGAAAAGCGCGGAGTGAGCCACTGCAAGGTAGAGTGACGGAAGGGGGCGAAGAGTCATGGCAGGTAGTGCCAGCAAGTCCGACGCGGAGTGGCACACGCTGCTCACGCCGGAACAGTACGAGATCTGTCGCCGCAAGGGCACCGAGGGCGCCTTTACGGGCCAGTACTGGAATTGCAAAGAGCCGGGCGTCTACCGCTGCGTCGGCTGCGCGAGCGAGCTCTTCGGCTCGGAGGCAAAGTTTGACTCCGGGACCGGATGGCCCAGCTTCTGGGAGCCCGTTGCCCCGGAACGGGTCGCGACCTCGGACGATGTAAGCCACGGGATGCGCCGGATCGAGGTCACGTGCAGCCGGTGCGATGCGCACCTGGGACACGTCTTCGACGATGGCCCCGAGCCCACCGGCAAACGCTATTGCATCAACTCTGCTGCCCTCACACTCGACCGAAAGTAGCTGCACAACATCCCACGGTGAAGAGAGGGAATCCCATGCCACACTGGCTCTCGCGAGAAGACATGAAAAAGGTGGCTCCCGCTGAACGGGCGGCATTTCGATCCCCGGCGATGCCCTGGACAGGATGAAGGCGGAGTACCGGGCGAGCGGTATCGGTCGAAGCAACCTTGCCTATGGCTACATCAGCAGGAGGCGACCGCCCGCGATCACCTAAGGTCAGCCCCGCCTGCGTGCCGCCGGATGTTATCCCTCCAGACGCAGTACTCAGTTTCGAAGTGGGGCTGCTCGACGTCAAACACTGACAGCGACGTGAGGTGCCGCGCGGATGTCCTCTATGCGTGTGATGATGCGTCCTCCCATGTACAGGGTGTTGTCTGTAGTCGTCGTATTGCTTCTGTGCCTACTTGGCTGTGAGGGACAATCTGATCAGCCAGGAGCCAAGACACGCGAGCAAGGCAGAGTGGGTCAATCTCCTGAGATCGCCAAGGTAAAGGTTACCCGGACAGGCGCCATCTATCTCAACGGAAAGGGCGTCACGATGGGCGAGCTGAAAGAGGAGTTTGCCCGGCTGAAACAGGTCAATGGCGCAGTATGGTATCATCGAGAGAATCCGCAAGGGGAACCGCCGCCCGAAGCGCCTGCAGTCATCCAGGCCATCATCGACGCAAAGATCCCGGTGAAGCTTCTAGAGAAGGATTTCGACTAGTGCTCCTCCAACTATTTCGCCCTAACTTGGTGGCACGTTGTGCCGGGCCAAGAAACGAGCATAGCAAGGCGCGGACCCCAGGGCCGATCGAGGCGTACACTATCTGGTACGTCGTCCCGGTCCGTGAGCCCATCCCGGGATTGCGGACAGCGAGCGCCATGGGGGCCAGCAACACCGCTAGGCGAAGTTAATTGGAATGGCACTAGCGTGTTGCAACGCCCCCTGAACTAGCTCTTCAAGTCGGGCGTCTGCACGTTGGCGCTAATCGTTGGTGCGGCCATCCGCTTTCTCCGCACGGGCGAAGGCATGGCGATTCGATCCCGATATTAGGCGGTGATGAGGAACACTGAGCAGGTTCCTTCCGCGGTGGGCGGGGAAGAGGAGGGCGTCATCGTGCGGTGGGACTTTGAACCTGGACACAGTGCAGCGGAGTTTCGGTGCCGGCACATGATGGTGACCTGGGTGCGCGGGCATTTCAAGAACATACGAGGTTTCCTTCATCTTAATCCTGAAGATCCTGCCAGGGGCTCGGTCAGGACTGAGATCGATGCGAAGGCGATCTGGACAGGCGATCCTGAGCGCGATGGGCACCTTCGGAGCGCCGATTTTCTCGATGTCGAGCATCACCCCAAGATGACATTCGTAAGCACAGGCGTCGAGGTTCTCAGTCAGCATGAGTATCGGATCAAGGGGGACCTCACCATACGTGGGGTCACCCGGAAGGTCACATTGGATCTGCAGTACCTTGGCCAGTGGGAGACGCCCTATTGGGAGGATGGGGTCGATAAAGGTCCGATGATCCGGGCCGGCTTTGTCGCCACGACGACCATCAACCGTCACAACTACGGGGTCAGTTGGAACGCGCCGCTTGATAGGGGAGGTGTCGTCGTCGGTGACGAGGTGGGCATCACGATTGATATCGAGGCAATGCGGAAGAAGTCGTAGCAACGGTGCCGCAACATCTGATCGGCGCCTACCGCCAGGAACTACGGTGTGCTGATCAGCGGTGGTTCTTTGGATCGCCTGATGGCCCGCGCCGTCTTCGTGATCGGACCAGACGACACGGTCACGCACGTCGAGTACGTGAAGGAGATAGCAGAGCAACCCAATTGCGAGGAGGCGGCGAAACAGGCCTCGAAATGACCCTGGGACGGGGAAGTCCTCGTTGCGCTGGTCGAGTCCGAGATCACAGCAGCAGAAACAGGAAGACCGAGAGGGTCAGGAGGGAAAGGACGGTCGATACGAGGGTGACGGCGGCCGTGAGCTCGATGGCGACGCCGTACTGTTGGGCAAAGATGAAGTTGGTGGCAGCGACCGGCATCCCCGATTGCAGGACCGCAATCGCGAAGGACACGCGCTCCACCGGCAGCCAGTGAAACCAGAGGATCGTCAGGAGCGGAAGGCCAATCAGCTTCGCCCCGGCGAGCATGCCTATCACGCTCCACTCTCGTGGCACTCGGGCCCCTTCGAGGAAACTTCCGATGGCGAACAAAGCCACCGGGCCTGCGGTGTCGCCGAGGAGCTCGAGGAATTTCCGGACCGGGCTCGGCAGCGAGACCGCGAGGAACGATGAGACGATGCCCAGGGCGATCGAGAGGAGGATGGGGTTCCCGAGGAAGCCGGAAACGATCACATTGCGGAGCCGACGCCGCTCGCGCCCCGCAGTGGAAGGGCTCCCTTCCAGCAGCGCGAGGCCGAGCGTGACGCTGAGGACGATGGTGATGGTCAGGGTAAGGACGATGGTGAGGGCGACGACCGCCATACCTCGCTCGCCGAAGGCCACCAGATTGAATGGGACACCCATGTAGCCCACGTTCCCGAAGGTCGCATTGAGAACGGACATCCCGAGATAGCGCCCGTCCTGCTTCCGCCACCTTCCGAGACCCCAGATGATCAGGCCGAGCGTCAAGATCCCACCTGCGTATGCGAAGATCAGGTTGCCATTGACGAACTCGGCGACCGGGACCTCGGAGAGCCTCACATAGAGCAGGGCTGGCAGGCTGAAGTAGTAGACATAGCCGCCCAGGGCCGCGGCGGCGTCCGGCGTAAGCAGCCGGAGACGCCGACCGAGGTATCCAAGCCCGATGAGGGCGAAGATCGGAAACACGATCCCGATGATGGCTATCAACCTCTCTCCCCATAGGACGTCGGAGCCCTGAGATTGCCGCCTGAGCATACGGATCGCCGCCCTCTTTGGCAAATCAAATAAGAGCTCGTCCGCGCCTCAGAGGAGCATACGCGACCGGGTCACCCAAGACCACGAGGCATCAGTTGCAAGTCTTCCATTCTCATTCAGGGCAGAAAATTACTTGACATATTCTTCCTTGTCTAAGAGATTGAAAGAGGAAAAATGGGCAGTCTAATGCTAGTTAGGCGAATGCCGAGTCAAAACGCGCGCTGGCGACGGAGGGGTGATCTGGCTTAGGCTGGTCAGTGTCTCCAGGCTGACCTTGTCGTGTGCTCCCTAAGGATTTCCGGGAAGACCGCTTCATTCAGGAGAGAAGGAGGTGGAAATGAACGCAATGACCCCTTTCCGACGCACGTTCGTTTCGCTCGCCGGCACAGTGTTCCTCGGCCTGCTGCTGACGGCATGTAGCTATGCGCCGGCCACACCGACACCCGCACCAGCCGCCCTGCAGCCGGTCGTGGTTTCCGGGGCTGGCGACATCACCGCCGCCGTGGAGCGGTATCGGACGCTGCTCGGCCCTGACAATGGTGCTGAGCCCGGCTCGAAACCCACCGGCCGGCGGGAGATCAACTGGGACAAAGTGCCGGACGAGATGGCCGCACCCAATTTCATGCCCGCCGATTTTTTCAATGCCCCCAAAGCCCCACGCGCACGAGGGGCGCACTTTTCGACGCCGGGCCGCGGGGTGCAGGTCAGCGCCCGCCGCGACAACCCTGCGGGGACCGCCGTGCGCTTTGGGCACATCAATCCCACCTACCCAGGCATCTTCAAGACCTTCAGTGAGGAGCGGCTCTTCTCGCCCATTGGCAGCAACGTGGTGGATATGACGTTCTATGTCCCTGGCACGGGCACCCCGGCCCTCACGCGCGGGTTTGGTGCGGTATACACTGATGTGGATCAGGAACGCACCCACTTCGAGTACTTCGACAGGGATGGCAAGTCGCTGGGTAACTTCACGGTGCCCATTGCCAACAACGGCCTCTCGTTCCTCGGCGTCGTATTCGATAGGCCGGTGGTGGCCCGCGCGCGCATCGAGTACGGCACTGCGGCCCTCGGGCCGGACGACAGCCCAAAAAACGACGTGTCCGTCATGGATGACTTCATCTATGGCGAGCCGCAAGCAGCCGCACCGGCAAGGGTATCTCCCGGCTCCTCCGGGTACTGAGCCGCGCCGAATCTTGATTCATGCCAGGGAGGGAGTTTTTTTTCTTGACTGGAGTAGTCATATGTATAATCCTGGCGGTCAATACCTCCTCCTCTCTCTTCCACCTTATCCTTGCATTGTTCCCCGAGGGGAGAAGGAAGAATAGGGAAGGCTGATGGAACTGACCGACCGCCAGCGGCAGATGATTCGCTTCATCGCGGACTACAAGGTCCGACATGGCGCGCCCCCGACGCTGCGCGAGATCGCCGCCCACTTGAAGATCTACATCCGGGGGGTCCAGTATCACCTCGAGCGTCTGGAGCGGGGCGGCTACCTCACGCGGGCGCGCAAGCGGTCGCGGGGCATCGAGTTGCGCCAGGAGCCCCGCGCCACCCTGACCCCGCTGCTCGGCCGGGTGGCGGCCGGCCGCCCGCTCCTCGCCGAGGAGCACATCGAGGCCAGCTACCCGCTCCCCCGGGAGTGGACAGGGGGCGGGGCGACCTTTCTCCTGAAGGTCCAGGGTGACAGCATGCAGGACGCCCGGATCTTCGATGGCGATCTCGTGCTCGTGAAGGTGCAGCCGAAGGCGCTTCCCGGCGAGATCATCGTGGCCCTGGTCGATGATGAAGTTACGGTCAAGCGCTTCCAAGTGGAGGGCCAGACGATCGTCCTGAAGCCGGAGAACGAGGCCTTCGTGCCTATCCGGATCAGGGAAGAGCAGCGCTTCCGGATCCTGGGAAAAGTCATCGGCGTGTTTCGGAAGCTCTAGGTGAATATGGCGATGGAAACGGGTTCCCTCCAGCTCACGACGCCGGGCTATCGCGGGCAGACCGTTCCCTACGAGGTGCCGTTCGTCACGTTCCCGACGATGTCAGGCAAGCTGCTCATTCAGGCGCCAGGTGCAGGTGAAGTCAAGGAGGGGGCCAGCAACCGGTACGTGCGGCTTGGCGAGCACCTGCAGGCCCGGGGCATCGCCACGCTGGTGAGTTTCAACCCACCCTTTCCTGACGCCCAGTTCATGTATCCGAATGAACCCTACTCCTACCGGGATGCGAGCTGGAGCCTCATCTACGTAGAAAGCGCGGCCTATCTCGTGGAGCACTGCCTGAAGGGCGCGGAGCAGTTGTGCGGCGCCAAGGAGCCTGAAATGTACTTGGCCGGCTTCTCCGCTGGTGGTTCCGTGGCGGGCGCCGTTGCGCCGCTTTTCCCAGAGATTAAAAAGATCCTCTTGGTGTCGTCCTACGACAGCGTGGATTTGTTCTTCCTGGGCGGCGTGCGGCGCTACACGGGTGAGGTGTACGTGGCGTACGGAGAGGAGGACCCGCCAGCGGCCATCCTGGCCATGATGATGGCGTCGCTGGCCAAGAGCGCCAGGGCCGTGCATGCGCGAGGCGTGCCTCACTGCGACCACGGCTTCTCCGGGGAAATGAACGGCAAAGTTCTCAGCAAGGCGTATCTGTGGGCCTTCGCCGGGGACGATGGCTTCCCCTCTCCGGAAGGCGGCGTGCCACTATACGACTAGTGCTCCTCCAACTATTTCGCCCTAACTTGGTGGCACGTTGTGGCGAGCCAAAAAACGAGCATAGCAAGGGGCGGACCCCAGGGCCGCACCCCCTTCGCGGGTACCCGGCGTACATTATTTGGTCCGTCGTCCCGGTCCGTGAGCCCGGTCCGGGATCGCGGACAGGGAGCGCCCTGGGGTGAAGCCTCGCCGCGAGGCGAAGTTAATTGGAATGGCCTAGGTGACTAATCGCTGGCTTGGCCCTCCGTCTCTGACGGGCCGTGCCAGCCAGCGCGGCCAACGCATGTTGCGGTTCCTAGGGGCAGTAGTGGTTGCCGCGACTCGCCTCCTTGTGCTCTCATTGTGCTTGCAATTTGCTTGCAACGGGTGACCAGAAGGGAGACGGAGATGCCCCAGCTATCAGTAAGAAACGTGCATGAGGACACCATCAAGCGCCTGAAGGTCCTGGCGAAGCAGCATGGACGCTCCCTTCAGGGGCAAGTCAAGATCGTCCTGGAGGAGGCAGTAATGCTGTCCGTGAACGAGGTGTCGTCGGTTGTCAAGAAATGGCAGAGGCGGTTCGCCGGGAAGCGTTTCAAGGACAGCACCAAGATCCTCCGAGAGGATCGTCGGCGGTGACGCCGCTGGTGGTGGATGCCAGCATCGTCGTCAAATGGCTGCTCCCCGAGCTACACAGTGCGCCGGCTCGGCGTGTCCTTGCGGAAGGCAACGACCTGCTCGCCCCCGACCTGCTGTGGGCCGAACTCGGGAATGTGCTCTGGAAGAAATTCAGGGCCGGTGAGCTTACCGCCGAGGAAGCCCGCGACCTCTTGCAAGACGTCAGGCGTTTCCCGATCAGAACGATTTCTTCCTTTGGGCTCATTGGTCCTGCTCTGAACATTGCGACGCGGTTTGGCAGAAGCGTCTATGACTGCCTCTATCTTGCCTTGGCTATGAGCAGGCACTGCCAGGTTGTGACCTCTGACCGCCGCCTGTATGCCAGTCTCAAGAGGGGTCCACTTGTGGGTGGTGGGTCATTTTGAGAGTTTCGAGCCAATGCGGGACTGGAACTCAGATTCTTCCCCTTCGCGGAGCCAGGCCTTGAGGCCCGCTCAGGGCCGAAGGCCTCAGAATGACACTGGCAAGACTTGTCATCCTGAACGAAGTGAAGGATCTCTGGCAAAATGACCCACTACCTGGATGACCGAGCACTTGTCGGGCGTTACGAAATTCGTTCCACGAATCCCTGACAAGCCGTCCCCGTCTCCGCCCTCGATCCCCTCCGCGAAGACGAGATTCTTTGCGCACGCACGCTGACTCGTTAGCGGCTGGCCACCAACATACCCTTCCACGGCATCGAATCCGAGACGCTACCGCTGCTAGATCAAGAAGGCATCTGCGCGTCGCCCGGCGGATCTGGCAAAATCTTTTTATCCTCGAAGGGGAGCCGAGGCCGTCTTGATAAGTTCTCGAAATTCCGGGAGAATCGGCGCAGTCGTGGAAAGTGGGAGGACCGAGGCGAACTGACCAGCGTACTGATTTGTTAGACGATCTGAATCAGACCTAAGCACGAGGCCTGATGGATCCCCTGGTACGGATCAAGCGGGCGATTCTTGCGGGGCGCTACGCCTTCAGTGAAAAGGCGCGGCTGGAAATGGAGGCGGATGGCCTTGCAGAGCTTGAGGATTCAGACTTGTCCTTCCTGTGGTAGCGGGCGGATTCGACAAGTCCGGCGGAGCTGGTCTGGTGAGTTCAGGGGTCGCCGGTATACGGTTCCGCAGCTGCGCTTTTTCGAGTGCCCGGCGTGCGGCGAAAGAGTGTTCGATCCGGAGGCCATGCGGCGGATCGAAAGCAAGTCTCCGGCCTTTGCCGGCGCTCGTCGCGTCAAGAA
>Ga0184639_10000175_pt1 | contig 22726 bp, 18 predicted proteins | sample PLM31_170_b2_FD_133155 | JGI IMG/M metagenome (GOLD analysis project Ga0184639, IMG submission 133155) | Groundwater sediment microbial communities from an aquifer in East River, Colorado, USA - PLM3-1_170_b2 | ecosystem: Environmental > Terrestrial > Soil > Riparian zone | place: USA: East...
GCCCGAGATCTCGAGCCAGCCGCCGTCCTTGAACGCCATGTCGATCTCGGCGGAGGGCTCGGTGAACGGGAAGAACGACGGACGGAAGCGCACCTGCAGGTCGTCGGTCTCGAAGAACCGGCGCAGGAAATCCGTGTAGACGCCCTTCAGGTCGGCGAAGCTGATGTGGCTGTCGATCCACAGCCCTTCGACCTGGTGGAACATCGGCGAGTGCGTGGCATCGCTGTCCACGCGATACGTGCGCCCGGGCGCGATGACCTTGATCGGCGGCGAGTGGGTCCGCGCGTAACGCACCTGCATCGGACTCGTGTGTGTGCGCAGGAGGAGCGGCTGCCCGCGCGAATCGTGGCCCTCGACGTAGAACGTGTCGTGCATCGACCGCGCCGGGTGGTTCTCCGGCTGGTTGAGCGCGGTGAAGTTGTGCCAGTCGGTCTCGATCTCGGGGCCGTCGGCGACGTCGAACCCGATCGAGCGGAAGATCGCCTCGACGCGCTGCCAGGTGCGGATGATCGGATGGATCCCGCCGCGCCCGCGCGAGCGACCCGGCAGGGTGACGTCGAACGCCTCTTCCGCGAGCCGGGACTCGAGCTTCGCCGCGGCGATCGCCGCGCGGCGCTCGGCGAGGAGCTGCTCGATGCGATCCTTCGCCTCGTTGATGCGGGCGCCGCGGGTGCGGCGCTCCTCGGGCGCGAGCTTCCCGAGCCCTTTCAGTAGCTCGGTGATGACCCCCTGCTTGCCGAGATAGTGCGCCTTCGCGTTCTCGAGCGCGGGGAGCTCGTTGATGGCGGCGAACGCCGACGCCGCTTCGGCGACGATGGCGTCGAGATCCTGCATGCCGTGAAGGCTCGGCTCAGAGCTCGTACCGCGAGCGGGTGCGGCCGGGCGCGCGGGAAGCGGGCTCGGGTTCGCCGCCTACGCCGCCGCGAGCTTCGACTTCGCGGTTTCGGCGAGCTTGGCGAACGCCGCCCGGTCGGCGACGGCGATGTCCGCGAGCACCTTGCGGTCGATCTCGATCGCCGCCTTCTTCAAGCCGCTCATGAACGCGCTATAGCTCAGCCCGCACTGGCGCGCGGCGGCGTTGATGCGCGCGATCCAGAGCGCGCGAAACTCGCGCTTGCGGCGGCGGCGGTCGCGGTAGGCGTACTGCCCGGCCTTCATGACCGCCTGTTTCGCGACGCGGAAGACGTTCTTCCGGCGGCCGCGATAGCCCTTCGCCTGGGCGATGACCTTCTTGTGCTTCGCGCGTGCGGTGACGCCCCGTTTTACGCGTGGCATGGCTCAGGTCCTCTCGTAGGGCAGCATCGTGCGAACCGCGCGCTTGTCGGCCGCGCTCACGGCGGTCGTGCCGCGCAGATGGCGCTTGCGCTTGGTCGACTTCTTGGTGAGGATGTGGCGCAGGAACGCTCGGCTCCGCTTGAGCCCCCCGCGGGCCTGCATGCGAAAACGCTTCGCGGCGCTCTTCTTCGTCTTGAGCTTTGGCATAAACACTCCGTTTCTGGCGTAGCGCCGGGTGGCTCCGGGCGGAGCGCTTTCAAACCGCGGCACTACTTGTTGGTCCCGCGCCGGGGCGCGGGCGCGCTACGCTGCGCCGGATGCGCCCCGGACGGGCGCGGGCGACGCTTTCTTCTTGACTTCCTTCTTCCCCTTCTTCGGGGCCAGCACCATGATCATCTGCCGGCCCTCCATCCTCGGAAACTGCTCCACGATCCCGTACGGCTCGAGGTCGGCCTTCACCCGCTCGAGCAGGCGCACGCCGAACTCCTGGTGCGCCATCTCGCGGCCGCGGAACCGCAGCGTGACCTTCGTCTTGTCGCCCTCCTCCAGGAACCGGATCAGGTTGCGCAGCTTGATCTTGTAGTCGCCCTCGTCGGTGCCGGGGCGGAACTTGATCTCCTTGACCTGGATCTGCTTCTGCTTGAGCCTGGCCTCGTGCGCCTTCTTCTGCTCGCGGTACTTGAACTTCCCGTAGTCCATCAGCTTGCACACCGGCGGTTTCGCCGACGGTGCGATTTCCACGAGGTCCACGTCCCGCTCCTCGGCCATCCGCAACGCCTCCCGGGTGGGGACGACGCCGAGCTGCTCACCGTTCTCGTCGACCAGTCTCACTTCCGGCGCGTTGATCTCGCCGTTGATCCGCTGCTTTTCCTGAGCGATGTGACCCCCCGCAAAAGCGAAAAATTAGGCCGCGCTTCCCGGGACCGCCTCACGGGTGAGGCGCTCGACGAAGACCGGGAGGCTCATCTGCCCGAGATCCTCGCCGCCGCGGGTGCGCACGGCCACCTTGCCTGCAGCCCGTTCCTTGTCGCCGACGATCAGCTGGTACGGGAGCTTCTGCAAGCTATGTTCGCGGATTTTATAGGTGATTTTTTCGTTCCGCAAATCCGCGTCGACGCGAAAACCGGCCAGCCTCAGCGCCTCGGCGACCTCGCGCGCGTACTCGGCCTGATGCTCGGAAATGTTGAGCACGACCGCCTGTACGGGGGCCAGCCAGACGGGCAACGCACCAGCATAGTGCTCGAGCAGGATGCCGATGAAGCGCTCCATCGAGCCGACGATCGCCCGGTGCAGCATGACCGGGACCTTGCGCGAGTTGTCCTCGGCGACGTACTCCGCGCCGAGCCGGCCCGGCATGTTGAAGTCGACCTGCATCGTCCCGCACTGCCAGACGCGGCCGATCGCGTCCTTGAGCGAGTACTCGATCTTCGGCCCGTAGAACGCCCCTTCGCCCGGCGCAACGTCGAACGCGCAGCCGGACCGCTTGAGCGACTCGCCGAGCGCTTCCTCGGCCCGGTCCCAGAGCTCGTCCGCGCCGACGCGCTTCGGCGGGCGCGTCGCCATCCTGTAAATGACGTCGGTGAACCCGAAGTCGCGGTAGACCTTCTGCAACTGCGCGGTGAACGCGACGCATTCGTCGAGGATCTGGTCCTCGGTGCAGAAGATGTGGCCGTCGTCCTGGGTGAATGCGCGTACGCGCATCATGCCGTGGAGCGCTCCCGAAGGCTCGTTCCGATGGCAGTTGCCGAACTCGCCCAGACGCAGCGGGAGCTCGCGGTAGCTATGGAGCCGCGACTTGTAGATCAGGATGTGGCCGGGGCAGTTCATCGGCTTGATCGCGTAGTCGCGGTTCTCCGAGCTGGTGAAGAACATGTTCTCCTTGAAGTTCTCCCAGTGCCCGGACCGCTCCCACAGGCTGCGCGCGAGAACGTGCGGCGCCCGCACCTCCTGGTAGCCGTTCTCGCGGTAAACCTTGCGCATATACTGCTCGACCTGCTGCCAGATCGTCCAGCCCTTCGGGTGCCAGAAGATCATGCCCGGCGCCTCTTCCTGCACGTGGAAGAGGTCGAGCTGGGTGCCGAGCCGGCGATGGTCGCGCTTTTCCGCCTCCTCCAGCATGTGGAGATAGGCGTCCTGCTCCTCCTTGCTCGCCCACGCCGTGCCGTAGATGCGCTGGAGCATCTCGTTCTTCGAGTCGCCGCGCCAGTACGCGCCGGCGACTTTCATGAGCTTGAAGACCTTGAGCTTGCCCGTCGACGGCACGTGCGGGCCGCGGCAGAGGTCGACGAAGTCGCCCTCGCGATACAGCGTGATCGGTTCGCCCGCGGGGATCGACGCGATGATCTCCGCCTTGTAGCGCTCGCCGATCGACTTGAAGAACTCGACCGCCCGGTCCCGCTCCCAGACCTCGCGCGCGACCGGGAGGTCCCGCTTCGCGAGATCCGTCATCTTCCTCTCGATCGCCGCGAGGTCTTCGGGCGTGAACGGCCGCTTGTAGGCGAAGTCGTAATAGAAGCCGTTGTCGATCACCGGCCCGATCGTCACCTGCGCGTCGGGAAAGAGCTCCTTCACGGCGTACGCGAGGAGGTGCGCCGTCGAGTGGCGGAGAATCTCGAGACCGTCCTTGTCCTTGCCGGTGACGATCGCGACGTCGGCGTCGCGATCGATCCGGTACGAAGTGTCGACGAGCCTGCCGTCCACGCGTCCCGCGAGCGCGGCGCGCGCGAGCCCGGGCCCGATCGATTGCGCGGTCTCAGCGACCGTCACCGGGCCGGGAAAGGCCTTCTGCGAGCCGTCGGGCAGACGAATGGTCGGCATGGTTCAGGATTCTCGAGGCAAAAAAAAGTGCGGTCGAGCCGCACTTTCTTCGCCGTGACGCGCTCCACCGCGGGGGTTCAACCGCCGCAAGCCGCAGTTCGGAACGCCACGCCCGAGTCTCCCTCAATCCTTCAATGAATGCTGGTAGGCGCGATTGGACTCGAACCAACGACCCCTACCATGTCAAGGTAGTGCTCTAACCAGCTGAGCTACGCGCCTGAGAGGTCGAGAGTCTATCGGAGGATGTCGGGCGCGGCAAATCGGCCGCCCCTTTGAACAAGGGGGCGATGCCCCCTTGCGGCCCGACGCGGCTCGCATCGCGTCGTGCGTTCGCCGGCTCGGACGTGCGCAGGCACGCTCCGGGGCTCGCCCTGCAGGGCGAGCCCGCTCCCGCGGCATCGAGCTCAAGCAGTTGAGCTCGACGAAACCCCGCGTGAGCCCTCGAAACCCCGGCTCACTCCCCCGAGCCAGCGCTTCGCGCGATCTTGATCACCGGGCCGCGGCGCGCAGCATCTCGGCCGCGTGCTTGCGCGTCGTCGCCGTGATCTCGACCCCGCCCAGCATGCGGGCGATCTCCTCGACCCGCGCCGTATCGTCGAGGACCGAGACCCGGCTGCGCGTTACCCCGTTCGCCGTCGTTTTCGCGACCGACCACTGGTGCTCGGCCTGCGCGGCGACCTGCGGGAGATGGGTTACGCAGAGGATCTGGCGGCGCGCCCCGAGCGAACGCAGGTTCCGGCCGACCACCTCCGCCACCGCGCCCCCGATGCCCGCGTCGACCTCGTCGAAGATCAGCGTCGGCACCGCCGCAGCCTTGCTCGTGATGACCTGGATCGCGAGGCTGATCCGGGAGAGCTCACCGCCGGAGGCGACCTTCGCGAGCGGCTGGGGCGCGAGACCGGGATTGGTCGACACCAACAGTTCGACCGCCTCGTTTCCCTGCGCGCTCCCGCCGTCGATCGCGCGCAGCGCCACTTCGAAGCGCCCGCCGGTCATCGCGAGCGCCTTCATCTCTATGGTCACCTGCCGCGCGAGCTTCGTGGCCGCCTCCTTCCGGTCCGCCGAGAGCCGCGCGGCGAGTGCTCCATAACGGGACTTCGCTGCGTCCTCCTGGGCGCGCAACGCATCGAGGTCGGCGGCGACTTCGAGCTCGGCGAGCCGCGAAGTCAGCCGCTCCGCGAGCTCGGGCAGCGCCTCCGGACTGACCTTGAACTTGCGTGCGGTCGAATGGATGGCCTCGACCCGGCGCTCGACCTCGGCGAGTCGCGCCGGATCGAGCTCGAGGCGGTCCGCGTACCGGCGCAGCGCGTGCGCCGCCTCGCCGAGCTGAGCCTCGGCGCCCTCGAGCAGCGCGACTGGCTCGCCCAGGGCGGCGTCGTATCCCTGGAGCGTTCGCAGTCGCGCCGCCGCGGCCGCGAGCGCGCTCGCCGCCGAGCCTTCGGACTCCGACAGCGCCTCGAGCGCGGCGTGCGCGCCCTCGATCAGGCCCGCGGCGTGCGCGAGCCGCGTCTGCTCGGCCTGCACCGCATCCCACTCGCCGGGCTTCAACCCGAGCTTGGCGAGCTCGTCGACCTGCCAGCCGAGCGCATCCCGCTCGGCGGCTTGCGCGGCGGTGTTGGTCTCGCTCTCGGCGCGCGCTCTCGCGAGCCGCTGCCACTCGCGGAAGGCGGTTGCGACCTCGCCCGCGAGCAGCGCCAGGCCGGCGTGGGCATCGAGCAGCTCGCGTTGCGCGGCGGGCCTGACGAGCGACTGGTGGGCGTGCTGACCATGAATGTCGACGAGCCAGTCGCTCGCCTCGCCGAGCTGCTGCACGGTGGCCGACGTGCCGTTGATGAATGCCCGCGAGCGGCCGCCGCGCTCGACGACGCGCCGCAGCAGGAGCCGTCCGGCATCGCCTTCGAGCGCCCGATCGGCGAGCCACCGCTGGACCTCGGGAAGACGCTCGATCGCGAACTCGGCGGTCACCTCGGCGCGCTCGCAGCCGACCCTCACGACGGTCGCGTCCGCGCGCTCGCCGAGCGCGAGCGCCAGGGCGTCGATCAGGATCGACTTGCCGGCGCCGGTCTCGCCGGTGAGCGTGGTGAACCCGGGCTCGAACTCGAGGTCGAGCCGGTCGACGACGGCGAAGTCTCGGATCGAGAGTGCAACCAGCACGGCTCTCAGAGTGGGGTTTCGCTCCAGTGCAGCTTCTCGCGCAGCATCGCGTAGTAGTCGTAGCCCGGTGGGTGCACGAGCTGCAGCGTGTGCGGGCTGCGCCCCGCAGTGATGCGGTCGCCCTCGACGAGGTCGAGCTGCGGCTGCCCGTCGCACTGCAACCGCGCATCGGCGCCGCGCTTCAGCGTGACCTCGACCGTACACCCGTCGCTCACCGCGATCGGCCGGTTCGAGAGCGTGTGCGGAGAGATCGGGACGAGCGCGAACGCGGAGACATTGGGCTGGAGGATCGGCCCGTTCGACGAGAGCGCGTAGGCGGTCGACCCCGTCGGCGTCGCGACGATCAGGCCGTCGGAGCGCAGGTCGTAGACGAACTGGCCGTCGATCCGGACCACGAGCTCGATCAGCCGTCCGCTCGCCCCCTTGGTCACGATGACGTCGTTGAGCGCGGTCGTCGCGAAGATGGAACGATCGGCCCGCGACACCTCGGCGGCGAGCATGGTCCGCGGCTCGAGCGCGTACTGCCCGGCGAGGATGCTCGCCATCTTGGCGGTCATCGACTCGAGCGCGATGTCGGTCATGAACCCGAGCCGGCCCTGGTTGATGCCGACGAGCGGCACACCGGAGGACGCGAGCGCCCGCGCCGCGGAGAGCATGGTGCCGTCGCCGCCGAGCACTACTGCGAGATCGGCCCGCTTCCCGATGCCGGCGAAGTCGACGACCGGGAACGCGTCGACGCCCGATTCCGCCGCCGTCTCCTGCTCGAGCAGCACGGCGCAGCCACGGTCGGCGAGCAGCCGGCCGAGCACCCGCAGCGGTTCCGCGACGTCCCGGCTCTTGTACCGGCCGATCAGCGCGACGGTCTTGAAGGCAGGCGTCATGGACACCATTACATCACAGGAGTCCGGCCGCCGACAGCGGCCGCCCACGGAAACATTGCTAGAATCGCCACCATGTTGGACCAGCGCGCGCAGATCCTCCTCAAGACGCTGATCGAGCGCTACATCGCCGACGGCGAGCCGGTCGGCTCGCGCGCGTTGTCGCGCTATTCGGGCCTCGATCTCAGCCCGGCCACCGTCCGCAACGTCATGGCCGATCTCGAGGAGATGGGCTTCATCGCGAGCCCGCACACCTCGGCGGGCCGCGTCCCCACGCCGCGCGGCTACCGGTTCTTCGTCGACACCTTGCTCACGATCAAGCCGCTCGACCGGGCCGAGCTCGGCCAGCTCGAGGGCAATCTCCATCCCGACCATCCGCAGCGGGTGATCACGCAGGCTTCGCACCTGCTGTCCGATCTCACGCGCTTCGCGGGCATCGTGGTCGCTCCGCGCCGCAGGAGCCCGGCGTTCCGGCACATCGAGTTCCTCGGCCTGTCCGAGAAGCGGCTGCTGCTCATCATCGTGACGCCCGACGGCGACGTGCAGAACCGGATCCTCGCCACCGACAAGACGTTCAGCTCCGCCGAGCTGACGATGGCGGCGAACTTCCTCAACCAGCACTACGCCGGCCTCACCTTCGACGAGATCGGGCGGCGGATCCACGACGAGCTCACGCAGCTGCGCGAGGACATGACCGCGCTGATGCAGCTCGCGCTGGAGGCGAGCAACCAGGCGCTGACCGAGAGCGCCGAGAGCTACGTGATCTCGGGCGAGAAGAACCTGCTCGGCTCGGCGGACCTCGCCTCGAACATGACCCGCCTGCGCGGGCTCTTCGACCTGTTCGAGACGAAGACCCTGCTGATGCAGCTGCTCGAGGGGACCCAGCGCGCCCACGGGGTGCAGATCTTCATCGGCGGCGAGTCGGGGATCGCGCCGCTCGACGAGTGCAGCGTGGTCACTGCCCCCTACGAGGTCGACGGACAGGTGGTCGGGACGGTGGGCGTGATCGGGCCGACGCGCATGGCCTACGAGCGCGTGATCCCGATCGTCGAGATCACCGCGAAGCTGCTCTCGAGCGCGCTGTCCCAGCACTAGCGAGAGGCGAGAACCAAGGCGCAGGAACCGGCCGCGCGTCGCGCGGCTTGCTTCCAGCTTTTCACCCCGGATGGGTTTCCTGCCCGAGCCGCCGCACGAGCACGGCGCAATCGCGAAGACCGCGATCCTGCTCGTCAATCTGGGCACGCCGGCGGCGCCGACGCCGGCGGCGGTCAGGCGTTACCTCCGCGAGTTCCTGTCCGATCCGCGCGTCGTGGAGATCCCGCGCGCGATCTGGAACCCGATCCTGCACGGGGTCATCCTCAACACCCGGCCGCGTCGCTCCGCCGCCCGCTACGCGGCGATCTGGACGCGCGAGGGCTCGCCGCTGAGGGTCTACACGGAGCGCCAGGCGAAACTGCTGCAAGGGCTCCTCGGCGATCGGCTAAAGGCGCCGCTCGTCGTCGACTATGCGATGCGCTATGGCGAGCCGTCGATCGGCGCGGTGCTCGCGAAGCTCAGGCAGGCGCGTTGCGAGCGCATTCTCGTGCTGCCGCTCTACCCGCAATACGCCGCGAGCACGACCGCGACGGCGTTCGACCAGGTCTTCGGCACGCTGGCGCGGATCCGCAACGTGCCCGCGGTGCGGGTCGTGAAGCACTTCCACGACCATCCGGCTTACATCCGCGCGCTGGGCGACCTCGTGCGCGAGCACTGGCGCGCCCGCGGCCGGCCGGACAAGCTCGTGATGAGCTTCCACGGCCTGCCGCGCTACACCCTCGAGCGCGGCGACCCCTACCACTGCGAGTGCCAGAAGACGGCGCGCCTCCTTGCCGAGGAGCTCGAGCTCGCGGACGGCGCGTGGCAGATCGCCTTCCAGTCCCGGTTCGGTCGCGCGGAGTGGTTGACGCCGTACACGGCGAGCGTGCTCGCGGAGCTCGGTCGCCTCGGCGGGCGGCGCGTCGACGTGATCTGCCCGGGCTTCGTCGCCGATTGTCTCGAGACGCTCGAGGAGATCGGGATCGAAGGAAAGGCGATCTTTCTCGGGGCGGGCGGCAAGGCGCTCGACCTGCTGCCGTGCCTCAACGACCGGCCGGGGTGGATCGAGGCGCTGGCAGCGATCGCGCGCGAGCACCTGACCGGCTGGATCCCCGAGGGTTACGATCGCGCGGCGGCCGAGGCGGCGGGCAAGGCAGCCGCAGCGCGCGCCGAGCGGCTCGGGGCCACGCACTAGGGCACCCCCTTGAATTCGCCGGGAGCGCCCCGATAACCCCCCGGTCCGCATGGGGAAACCGCGCAATGCCGCGAGAGCGACCAGAACTCGAGTCCGAACCCGCACCGTCCGCGCCGGCGCCCGCCGCCGGGGAGGCCGCCGCGCGGCGCGAGGCGATGCCGGGCCCCGAGGAGCTGCTGCGCGAGGCCGAGCTGAAGGCCGCCGAGCATCACGACGCCTGGCTGCGGGCGAAGGCCGAGGCGGAGAACATCCGCAAGCGCGCGCAGGAAGATATCGTCAAGGCGCACCGGTTCGGCATCGAGCGGTTCGCGTCCGAGCTGCTCGCGGTGAAGGACAGCCTGGAGGCCGCGCTCGCGGCCGAGAACGCCACCTTCGAAGCCCTGCGCAGCGGCATGGAGCTCACCTTGCGCCAGCTCGAGGGCGTCTTCGAGCGGCAGGCGATCCGCGAGATCAACCCGGTCGGACAGAAGTTCGATCCGCACTGGCACCAGGCGATCAGCATGCTGCCGTCGGACAAGGAGCCGAACACCGTCATCAACGTCCTGCAGAAGGGCTACGCCCTGCACGACCGGGTGATCCGGCCGGCGCTCGTGACGGTCGCGAAGCCGAAAGACGCTTGAAGCCACAGCGACTTCACCCCACATCCCGACCAGGAACGCACCACACCATAGGGAACGGCCATGGGAAAGATCATCGGTATTGACCTCGGCACCACGAACTCCGTCGTCGCCATCATGGAGGGCGGCAAGCCCAAGGTCATCGAGAACGCGGAGGGCGCGCGCACGACGCCCTCGGTCGTCGCGTACATGGAGGACGGCGAGGTGCTGGTCGGCGCGTCCGCGAAGCGCCAGGCCGTCACCAACCCGAGGAACACCATCTACGCGGTGAAGCGGCTCATCGGCCGCCGGTTCGAGGACAAGGAGGTCCAGAAGGACATCGCCTTGATGCCGTACAAGATCGTCAAGGCCGACAACGGCGACGCCTGGATCGAGGTCCGCGGCAGGAAGGTCGCGTCGCAGGAAGTCTCGGCGCAGATCCTGCGCAAGATGAAGAAGACCGCCGAGGACTACCTGGGCGAGGACGTCACCGAGGCGGTCATCACGGTGCCCGCCTACTTCAACGACTCGCAGCGTCAGGCCACCAAGGACGCCGGCCGGATCGCGGGCCTCGAGGTCAAGCGGATCATCAACGAGCCGACCGCCGCCGCGCTCGCCTTCGGCCTCGACAAGGCCGGCCGCAAGGACATGAAGATCGCCGTCTACGACCTCGGCGGCGGCACGTTCGACATCTCGATCATCGAGATCGCCGACGTCGACGGCGAGAAGCAGTTCGAGGTGCTCGCCACGAACGGCGACACGTTCCTGGGGGGCGAGGACTTCGACCAGCGGCTCATCGATTACATCATCGCCGAGTTCAAGAAGGACCAGGGCGTCGACCTGGCGAAGGACGTCCTCGCGCTGCAGCGCCTCAAGGAGGCGGCCGAGAAAGCGAAGATCGAGCTCTCCTCGACGCAGCAGACCGAGATCAACCTGCCGTACGTCACCGCCGACGCGTCGGGGCCCAAGCACCTGACGATGAAGATCACGCGCGCCAAGTTCGAGAGCCTGGTCGACGAGCTCATCCAGAAGACGATCGAGCCCTGCCGCATCGCGATCAAGGACGCGGGCGTGAAGGTGACGGAGATCGACGACGTGATCCTCGTCGGCGGCCAGACGCGGATGCCGAAGGTTCAGGAGACGGTCAAGGAGTTGTTCGGCAAGGAGCCGCGCAAGGACGTGAACCCCGACGAGGCGGTCGCGATCGGCGCCGGGATCCAGGCCGGCGTGCTCCAGGGCGAAGTGAAGGACGTGCTGCTGCTCGACGTGACGCCGCTCTCGCTCGGCATCGAGACGCTCGGCGGCGTGATGACCAAGCTCATCCAGAAGAACACCACCATCCCGACCAAGGCGCAGCAGGTCTTCTCGACCGCGGACGACAACCAGTCGGCGGTGACGATCCACGTCATGCAGGGCGAGCGCGACATGGCGGCCGGCAACAAGAGCCTCGGCCAGTTCAACCTCGAGGGCATCCCGCCGTCGCCGCGCGGCATGCCGCAGATCGAAGTGACGTTTGACATCGACGCGAACGGGATCCTGCACGTGTCGGCCAAGGACAAGGCGACCGGCAAGGAGAGCAAGATCACGATCAAGGCCAACTCCGGGCTCTCGGAGGAGGAAATCCAGCGGATGGTGAAGGACGCCGCAGCCCACGCGGCCGAGGACAAGAAAACGCTCGAGCTCGTCACCGCGCGCAACCAGGCCGACGCCCTCGCGCATTCCGTGAAGAAGTCGCTCGCCGAGTTCGGCGACAAGGTCCAGGCTGACGAGCGCTCGAGAATCGAGGCCGCGGCGAAGGCGCTGGAGGAGGCGATCAAGGGCGACGACAAGGCGCGGATCGAGGCGAAGACCGAGGCCCTGGCGAAGGCCGCGCAGAAGCTCGGCGAGCGGATGCACGCCGAGGCGCAGGCGAAAGGCGCGGCCGCGGGGGAAGAGCCACGCGCGCGCGAACAGTCGGGCGGCGGCAAGAAGGCCGACGAGAACGTGGTCGACGCAGAGTTCACGGAAGTCAAAGACAAGAAGTGATATTCCGTCACCGGACGTGACGGAATATCGGGCCGAGTTGAAGCGGCGCGAAGGGCGCGCCGCTTGACTCGGCCGCGTGCTATCCGGGGCGGGGGCAGCAGTACGGAATGGCGAAGCGGGATTACTACGAAGTGCTCGGCGTCAATCGCGATGCCGACGAGGAGGCCTTCAAGAAGGCCTACCGCAAGCTCGCCATGAAGTGGCACCCGGACCGCAATCCGGACAATCCGAAGGCCGAGGAGCACTTCAAGGAGGCGAAGGAAGCCTACGAGGTGCTCACCGACCCGCAGAAGCGCGCGGCCTACGATCGCTACGGCCACGCCGGCGTCGATCCGGCGGTCGGGGCGGGCGCCGGCGGCGCGGGCTTCGGCACCTTCGCCGAGGCGTTCGGCGACATCTTCAGCGACATCTTCGGCGCGGGGCGGACCCGCTCGTCGGTCTACCGCGGCGCGGATCTCCGCTACAACCTCGAGATCACCCTCGAGCAGGCCGCGCACGGCACCGAGACGAAGATCCGGATCCCGACCTTCGAGGACTGCGCGACCTGCCAGGGCTCGGGGGCGAAGCCCGGCACGAAGCCGCAGACCTGCCCGACCTGCGCCGGCCAGGGCCAGGTCCGGATGCAGCAGGGCTTCTTCTCGCTCCAGCAGACCTGTCCCCGCTGCCACGGCGCGGGCAAGATCATTCCCGAGCCCTGCTCGGCCTGCAGCGGCGCCGGCCGGCTGAAGACGCACAAGACGCTCTCCGTCACGATTCCCGCGGGCGTCGATGAAGGCGATCGCATCCGGCTCGCCGGCGAAGGCGAGCCCGGCGTGAACGGCGGGCCTCCGGGCGACCTGTACGTGCAGCTCCGCCTGAAGCCGCATCCGATCTTCCAGCGCAACCACGACGACCTGCATTGCGAGATGCCCGTCAGCTTCGCCACCGCCGCGCTCGGCGGCGAGATCGACCTCCCCACGCTCGACGGCAGCGCGAAGATCCGCGTGCCGGCTGAGACGCAGGGCGGCAAGACCTTCCGCCTGCGCGGCAAGGGGATCAAGGGCGTGCGCAGCCAGACCCCCGGCGACCTCTTCTGCCACGTGGTCATTGAGACGCCGGTGAGCCTCACCGAGCGCCAGAGGGAGCTGCTGCGCGAGTTCGACGCGATCACCCAGAAGAACGGCGACCGCCACAATCCCCGCGCCAAGTCCTGGGTGGAGAAGGTCCGCGAGTTCTTCGCCGGGTAGCCTTCCGAGCCCGAGCTGGCTCGTGGCCGCCCCGCGCCGTGCTGGCGGGAGGACTTCCTTTCTTGGCCAGGCAGGTCATTGAAGAATCCTGAATCTTCGTATTAAGATCCGCCGATAACCCTTTGATCGGAGGGAGGGGATGCGGCTTTCCGCGATGGCCCGACTCGCGCTCGTCGGCCTGCTCTGGCTGGGCGCGGCCAGCTCGGCGCTCGCCGATCAAGTCCTTGATCAAGCACGGAAACTGCTCGATCAGCGGAACCCGAAGGCGGCCTATGACCTGCTCCTGGCGCTCCAATCGCAGCGCGCAGGCGAGATCGAGTACGACTACTTCCTCGGCATTGCGGCGCTCGATGCCGGGGATCCCCAGCAGGCGGTGTTTGCGCTCGAGCGCGTCCTCGCCGTCAACCCGAACTTCCTCCAGGCCCGCGCGGAGATCGCCCGCGCCTACTTCGTGCTCGGCGAGCGCCAGACCGCGCGGCGCGAGTTCGAGTCGGTCAGGCAGCAAGGCCTGCCTCCGGAGGCACGCGAGACGATCGATCGCTATCTCTCCGCGCTCGCGCCGCAGCGCACGGAGCTGCGCGCCTACATCGAGATGACCGGCGGATGGGACTCGAACGTGAACAGCGCGACCTCGCGGAACACGATCGCCATTCCGGCGTTCGCGGGCACGATTGCGCAGCTGGACCCGTTGGGCGTGAAGACGTCGTCCTGGTTCGGGGGGCTCGGCGCCGGAGTCTCGCTGAGCCACGGGCTCTCGGACCAGTGGTATCTCATCGGCGCGGCGAGCTACGCCGGCAAGTTCAACTTCGACGTCGACGGCTTCGATACCGGCCAGGTCGATGCCAGCGCGGGCGTGCGCTGGGCGAGCGGCAACAACCAGGTGCTCGCCATCGGGCAGGTCCAGCGGTTCTGGCTGGACTACGAGACCTACCGCAACTCCGCCGGCGGCACCGCGCAGTGGCTGTACAACTTCAGTCCGAGCCAGCAGATCACGCTCTTCGGGCAGTATGCCGCGCTCCGGTACCCGACGCAGGCGCCCCGCAACGCCGACCGGTATGTCGGCGGGATCGGCTATTCCCAGGCGTTCGCGGCGCAGTATTCCCCGGTGTTCTTCCTCTCCGGCTACGGCGGCACAGAAAAGGTGACGAACAGCAACTTTCCCTGGCTCGGCTACGACCTGCTGGGCCTGCGCCTCGGGGGCCAGCTCTCGCTCTCCGACCGCGCGCTGCTGTTCGCTGCGGCCAGCTACGAATATCGCCGCTATGACGGCATCGAGCCGCTGTTCCTCGTCCAGCGCCAGGACAACCAGGTCGACGCGCGCCTGGGTCTCGCATACCTCGTCGCGCCCAGCTGGACGCTCACGCCCCAGGTCGCGTACACGTACAATTTCTCGAACATTCAGCTGAACGAATACGACCGCGCCGTGGCGTCGATTTCGATCCGGCGTGACTTTTGAGCGATGGGCCCCGGCCGGTCCCGGGCCCAGAGGCCGGGGGATTCCGTGAACGGTGCCGCGGTCGACGGATGCCCGAGCCCGCCGCGCGGCCCCTGGCGCCGGATGTTGACGGCATAATCTGAGCCGTTCGTGCGCCGGCGGTGGCCTCAGGCCGGCATGGGGGATGACATGGCAGTCCGCGTTCCGTTTCGGCTTCGGAAGCTCGCGTGGCTCGTCTCGGCGACGCTCGCTGCGACGGGCACCGCTGCTGCGGCGCCGGCAGCTCGGGTGGATTTCACGATCGGTGGCGTCACGGTGACGGGCGCCGACGGGCGGAGTCGCCCGGCGGCAAAGGGCCTCGAGCTGCAGTCCGGCGACCGCATCGTCACGGCTGACGGCCGGGCGCAGCTCCGCTTCACGGATGGCGCCTATGTCTCGGTACAGCCCAACAGCGACTTCAGCATTCGCGAGTACCAGTTCGACGGGAAGACGGACGGCAAGGAGAAGGGGATCTTCGGTCTCGTGCGCGGGGCGCTGCGGACCGTCACCGGTGCGATCGGTCGCGTCAATCGCGGCGCCTATCAGATCCAGACCCCCACCGCGACGATCGGCATCCGCGGCACCGGCGGCCTGATTCAGATCCTTCCCGACGGCAGCACGCTCGTCACGGGCAACAGCGGCGTCTGGTCGCTCGGGAACCAGGCGGGCTCGGTGGACGTGCCTGCGGGGAAAGCCGCGAAGGCCGGTCCGAACCAGGCGATCCCGCCGTCCGAGTCGGTCGAAGGCCCGGTGCTGCCTCCGCCCGCAGGGCCGCTCGAGGTCCGGCTGGTGCAAGCCTGGGACAGTCTCCCGTCAGCCCTGCCCGGCCTGGGGCCTTACGCGTTCGTCGCCGGCGACGACGTGACGAGTAGCGGCTTGCCGGCGTCGCTGTTCAACCCGCCGAATTGCGGGACGTCTGCCGGTTGCGAGCTCGCCGCCTGGCAGCTCGTGAGCTTCTCCCCAACGCCATACCAGTTCCATGCCGGCCCCTCGCAGATCACGCAGGGGCCCGACGGCGCGCTGACCGCGTTTACTAGCGGGGCCCAGACCACCGCGCTCGCGGGGACCCAGACGGATTTCGGCGCAGTGGATGGCGTGGTGGCGTGGGGGCGGTGGACCGGCGGTGCGACGCTCAACGGCTCGCCGATTCCCGGCTTTCAGACGCTCGCGTATGTCGTGGGCCTGCCAACCCCCATCGCTGACATCACGTCGATGAGCGGCACGTTCACCTTCAACCTGATCGGCGCGACCGCGCCGACCGACGGCACGAATGTGGGGAAGGTGACCAGCGGGCAGCTGATCGGCCGCTTCGGTCCGAGCCCAACCGTCGACCTCAGCAACTTCACCCTGTCGATCGGCGGCAAGTCTTACAACATGACGCAGAACGGGATCCCGGTGCCGGCGACCGGACCGTATGCGCCGTTCTTGTCCGGCGTCGGTGTCATGGGGACGGGCGGCGGGGCGTGTGCATTTACCAGCTGTTCGGCACAGATCAACGGGCATTTCATGGGCGCCGGGGCCAGTCATGCCGGGTTCGCCTACAAGCTCACCGACGCCACCACGAACACGGTCGGCGCCGCCGCGTTCAAGCGCTGATCGCCACGCTTCGAGTTTCGCGCTTGCCGAGCGCAGACTCGCTCCTCGAACAAGCTCGAGCGCTCCTCGAGCGCGGCGATCTCGCCGCCGCGGCCGCGAAGCTCGACGCGGCGTGTCGCGAACGTCCCGGCTCTGCTGAAGCGCATTTCCTCCGCGGCGCGTGCTGCCATGCCCTCGGGCGCCTGGACGAGGCGCTGCTGTCGTTCGATCGAGCGGTTGAGCTCGACGCCGCGAATCTCCAGGCCGCGCAGGGCGCAATCGCCGTGCTGTCGCAGCTCGGACGAACTGAGGAGGCGCTCGGGCGCTGCTCCCGTCTCGTCGATGCTGCACCGGCTGACCCACAGCTCCAGTTCAATCTCGGACTGATCCACGAGACCCGGAGCGAGCTCGATCGCGCGCTGGCGTGCTACGACGCCGCGCTCTCGCTTGCCGCCGACTACCGTCTCGCGCTGTTGAACCGCGGCCTCGTGCTCGCGCGCCTCGGTCGATTCGCCGAGGCCTACGAGAACAATCGCCGCACCGCCGACCTCTACCCGGCGCTTCCGGACTCCCACTTCAATCTCGCCGAGATCTGCCTCGCCCTGTCCCGCTACGACGAGGCGATCGAGCACTGCGACCGGGCGCTTCGCCTCGACGCGCAACACGTGGGCGCCCTGTTCGATCGCGGCCTGGCGCTGGCCGCGCGCGGCGGCATCGAGGAGGCCGATGAAACATTCGATCGTGCGCGCCGGCTCGATCCCGCACGGATGCAGGCACTGGAGGCGCGGGTCTATCCGGAACGCGAGCAAGCCCGCCCGATCGACGCGCGTGAGGTCTACCTCATTCGCGGGTTCGAGGCGCTCGATACCTGCGATTGGGCGGACCGCGACCGGTACCTGCAGCGCTTCGCGGCCTGGATCGACGCGGGCGACTCGCGTCCGCTCGACGCATTGCCACTCGCATGGCGGGCGGTAGCACTGGGCATGGACCAACGGCGACAGGCGAAGCTCGCCGCGCAGGTCGCGGCTCGCATCGCCCGCTCGACAAAGCCCTTGCCGGCCGTCGATTGCGGCCGGGCTACGGGCCGGATCCGCATCGGGTACGTCTCAGCCGACTTCCGCGCGCACACGGTCGCCTGGCTCACCGAGGATGTGTATGCCCGACACGATCGGAATCGGTTCGAGGTCTTCGCCTATGCGCTGACGCCCGACGATGGCAGCCGGGTACGACACCGTATCGCGTCGGATGTCGATGGATTCCGCGATGTATCAGGCCGGTCAACGGCCGAGATCGCGGGCCAAGTCCGTGCCGATGGGATCGACATCGCAGTCGACCTTACCGGCTACACCACCGGCGCACGACCGGAGGTGTTCGCGATGCGACCGGCGCCGGTCAACGTCGCCTACCTCGGGTTTCTGGGTACCTCGAGCGCGCCGTTCATCGACTACCTGATCGTCGACCGGGTCGCAGTCCCGCCGGGCGCGGAGGAACACTTCAGCGAGCGATTGGTGTTCCTCCCGGACAGCCTTTGGTGCTACGGATGTCCCCCGGTGACCGATGGTTCGCCGCCGCGCGAAGCGTTCGGGCTGCCACCGGAGGGTTTCGTGTTCTGCGCGTTTCACAACGCATTCAAGATCGGTCCGGAGATCTTCTCGCGCTGGATGGAGGTATTGCGTCGCGTCGCGGGCAGCGTCCTCTGGGTCCTCGCGCGCAGCCCGGAAGCCAGCCGCAACCTGAGACGCGAGGCGGAGCGCCGCGGGATCGATCCCGAACGGATCGTCAGCGCCCCGGCCTTGCCGCACGACCAGCATCTGGCGCGCCACGCGGCCGCCGACCTGTTCCTCGATACGCCCGACTTCAGTGCGGCGACGACCGGCCTCGACGCGCTGTGGCAGGGACTGCCGGTCCTCGCCTGCCCTACGGCCACCTTGGCCGGCCGGCAGTCGGCGAGCGCCCTCGCCGCGCTTGGCCTGCCCGAGCTGATCGCGAAGGACCTCGATGATTACCTCGATCGGGCCACCCGCCTGGCGACGGAGGCAGGAGCGCTGGCCGCGGTCCGTCACCGCCTCCGTGCCGCGCGCCGCGAAGCGCCGTTGTTCGACATGGCGGCGCGGGTCCGCGAGCTCGAAGCGGCCTTCGGCGCGATGCTCGAGCGTGCGCAAGCAGGTCTCCCGGCCGCCCCGCTCGAAATCACCCGGGGCGGCCGAGATGTGACGGCGTCGCGCACCGCGCGATGACCGCGCCGCGCCATCGGTCGGCGCGTGAAGTAATGCCGGTGCGGGCATTGCCCGGCGAGCGTGCCGGAAGTATTCCCTGGCCACTCCCGCTACAATCGGGGATATTCCGTCAGTTATCATCCACTTAGAACAGGGGGGAGCGATGAGAATCGTCCGTTCGCTGATCGCGGCGCTGTGCACGGCCGGCGTGGCCGCACCGGTGACGGCGCTGGCCCAAGGAACCATCGTCGTCGGCCAGTCGGCCCCGATGAGCGGGTCCAACAAGGACCTCGGCAACGACATCCGGAACGGCGCGCTCGCGCTCTTCAAGCGGGTGAATGACGCCGGCGGCGTCAACGGCCGCAAAATCGAGCTCGTCACGCTCGACGACGCGAACGACACCAAGCGGTCCGAGGCCAACACCAAGCAACTCATCGAACAGAACAACCCCGTCGCCCTGTTCGGCTACGGGAGCGCGACGCTCAGCCGCCCTGCCCTGCCGCACGTCGAGGCCGCCAAGATCACGTTCTTCGCGCCGTTCACCGGGGCCGACCCGATGCGGAAGTTCAACCGCTACGTCTACAACCACCGCGCGAGCTACGCCGACGAGCTGGAGAAGATCGTCGAGCACTACACGACGTTCGGCATCAAGAAGTTCGCGGTGCTGCACTACGAAGACCCGGTCGGCAAGGAGAACTTCAATGCGGTCGACCGGGCGTTGAAGTCCCGCAACCTCGCGCCGGTCGCGGTCGCCGCCGTGACGCGCACACAGACTGACCTCAGCAAGGAGCTCGCTGCGGTCAACAAGAGCAATCCCGACGTCGTCATCCTCACGACGCTCTACAAGACCTCGGCCGACTTCATCACGAACGGCAAGAAGCAGGGCCTCAGCGCCCAGTTCGTGAGCACGTCGTTCGCAGCATCCTCCCCGTTCGCGAACGCGCTCGGCGGCGACGGGCTCGGGGTGGCGATGGCGCAGGTCGTGCCGTCCTACCTGAGGCGCTCGGTGCCGGTCGTGAGGGAGTATCAGGGTGCGATGGAGGCGGCGTTCGGGAAGAAGGAGTTCTCCTACCAGTCGTTCGAGGCGTACATCGCCGCCAAGGTCCTGGTGGAGGGCATGCGTCGCGCGGGGCCGCAGCTCACGCGTGACAGCCTGCTGCGGGCGCTGGACACGGTGCAGAGCTACGACGTCGGCGGCTACATCGTCAGCTTCAGCCCGACGAACCACAACGGCTCGAGCTTCGTCAGCCTGTCGATCCTCGGGCGCGATCTCGCGTTTCGGGAGTAAGCAAGGCAGCCGAGGGGCGGCGAACCGCCCCTCACCCGCGCCGCCAGGTCGTCCCCTGGGGCGTGTCTTCGAGGACGATGCCGGCGTCCAGCAGCTCCTTCCGGATCCGGTCGGCCTCTGCAAAGTTCCTTGCCTTTCTCGCGGCGACACGCTCCTCGATAAGCTTCTCGATCCGCTCGACCGTCCACCCGGCGGGCAGGTCGCCCTTCAGGAACGCCTCGGCCGGACGCTCGAGCAGGCCGAGCACGCCGCCGAGCCGCTTGAGCAGTCCCGCTAGCTCCGCCGAGCCCGTCCGGTTGACTTCGTTCGCCAGCTCGAAAAGCACCGCGATCGCGTCCGCCGTGTTGAAGTCGTCGTCCATCGCCGCGCGGAAGCGCCCCGCGTGCGGCTCGGACCAGTCGATCGACGCCGCCCCGGCAGCGACGCCCTTGAGCGCGGTGTAGAGCCGCGCGAGCCCGCTCTTCGTCTCGTCCAGGTGCTTGTCGGAGTAGTTGAGCGGGCTGCGGTAATGCGCCCGCAGGATAAAGAAGCGCACCACCTCGGCGTCGTACTTCTCCAGCACCTCGCGGATGGTGAAGAAGTTGCCGAGCGACTTGGACATCTTCTCCTCGTCGACCCGCACGAAGCCGTTGTGCATCCAGCAATTCACGAACGCGCCGCCGTGCGCGCCCTCCGACTGCGCGATCTCGTTCTCGTGGTGCGGAAACTGGAGATCCTCGCCGCCGCCGTGAATGTCGAAATGCTTCCCGAGCAGCGTCGTGCTCATCGCGGAGCACTCGATGTGCCAGCCGGGCCGGCCGTCCCCGAACGGCGACCGCCAGGACGGCTCGCCCGCCTTCGAGCGCTTCCACAGGACGAAGTCGAGCGGGTCGTGCTTGCCGGGATCGACCTCGACCCGTTCGCCCGCGCGCAGCTCGTCGAGCGACTTTCCCGACAGCTTCCCGTAGCCCGGGAACTTGCGCACCGCGTAGTTCACATCGCCGCTCCCGGCGCGGTAGGCGAACCCCCGTTGCTCGAGCGCGTCGATCATCCCGACCATCTCCGGGATGTACTGGGTGGCGCGCGGCTCGTGATCCGGCCGCTGCACCCCGAGCCGCGCGGCGTCCTCGTCCAGGTAACGGATGAATCGACTGGTGAGGTCGCCGACCGGCTCGCCCGCCTCCGCCGCGCGGCGGATGATCTTGTCGTCGATGTCGGTGATGTTCCGGACGTAGGTCACGTCGTAGCCGCTCGCCCGCAGCCACCGCTGCACGACGTCGAAGACGACCATCACCCGCGCGTGCCCGATGTGGCAATAGTCGTAGACCGTCATGCCGCAGACGTACATCCGGACTCGCCGGGGCTCGATCGGAACGAACTCGCGCTTGACCCGGCCGAGCGTGTCGAAGATCTTCAGCATCCGGGGAGACGGGGATCGACGGATCGAGGTCGGGCGCGACGCCCAGCCGGCGCGGCCTTCTTGTTAGAATCGCGTGGAAACGAGCTCGCGGCAGTATACCCCACGATGCGCATCGCGCTTATTCTCACCTTCCTCGCCGGGATGGTTGCGTGCGGCGCACCCCTCGCGCAGGTCGACGAGCTCGCGGCGGCCCGCGCGGCGCTGCGCGGCGGCGATACCGTCGCGGCGGCCGTAGCGCTCAACCGCCACCTCGCGCTGAACCCGAAGGATCCTCGCGGACGGTTCCTCAAGGGCGTGATCCTCGCGGAGCAGGGCCGCAGCAACGAGGCGTTCGACGTGTTCTTCGTCCTGACCCAGGACCACCCGGAGTTCGCCGAGCCCTACAACAACCTCGCGGTCATCTACGCCGCCCGCGGCGAGTACGAGCGGGCGCGCGAGATGCTCGAGTCGGCGATCCGGGTGAATCCCGAGTACGCCACCGCCTACGAGAACCTCGGCGACCTTCACGCCCGGCTCGCGAGCCAGGCGTACGAGAAGGCCGCCAAGCTCGACGCCGGCAACCGCGGCGCACGAGCCAAGCTCGCGCTGGCGCGCGACCTCATGAACTTCGCGCCGCAGCCGCGGCCGGCCGACGCCGCGTCCGCGAACGCCCCGCGGCGGAACTAAAGCCGCATCCCGCCTGCCTACGAGAACCCGAAGGGAGACCGCCTTGCGTAGCCTGCTCATTGCGCTCGGACTCGCACTCGCGATCGCGCACGCTTCGTTCGCTGCCGACCCGCGGGTCGAGCTCCGGACCAACCGCGGCTCGATCGTCATCGAGCTCTATCCCGACAAGGCGCCGAAGACGGTTGCGAACTTCCTCCAGTACGTGAAGGACGGCCACTACAACGGGATGATCTTCCACCGCGTCATCCCCGGGTTCATGATCCAGGGCGGCGGGCTCGACCGGGAGATGCGCGAGAAGCCGACCCGCGCGCCGATCGAGAACGAGGCCGCCAGTGGCCTGAAGAACGACTCCGGCACGGTCGCGATGGCGCGCACGCCCGATCCGCATTCGGCGAAGGGGCAGTTCTTCATCAACGTGAAGAACAACGTCTTCCTCAACTTCCGCGAGCCGACGCCGCAGGGTTACGGCTACGCGGTCTTCGGCAAGGTCGTCTCGGGGATGGACGTGGTCGAACAGATTGCCAGGGTCCCGACCGGGGACGCCGGAGGGCACCAGAACGTGCCGCGCGATCCGGTGATCGTCGAATCCGCGACCATCGTCGCGGCGAAATAGCGGAGCGCGCCCATGGTCAAGCTGCATACCAGTCTGGGCCCCATCACCCTCGAGCTCGACGCCGAGCGCGCGCCCGAGACCGTCAGGAGCTTCCTGGCGTACGTCGAGGCGGGGCACTATGGGAACACGGTCTTTCACCGCGTGATCGACGGCTTCATGATCCAGGGCGGAGGGTTCGAGCCGGGGATGAAGCAGAAACCCACCCGGGGATCGGTCAAGAACGAGGCCACGAACGGGCTCAAGAACGCCCGCTAC
>Ga0184639_10000177_pt1 | contig 22695 bp, 25 predicted proteins | sample PLM31_170_b2_FD_133155 | JGI IMG/M metagenome (GOLD analysis project Ga0184639, IMG submission 133155) | Groundwater sediment microbial communities from an aquifer in East River, Colorado, USA - PLM3-1_170_b2 | ecosystem: Environmental > Terrestrial > Soil > Riparian zone | place: USA: East...
ATCGCGTGAAGGACATCCTCGACCGCGCCGCCGGCCGCCCGGGCCACATCTTCAACCTCGGCCACGGAATCCTTCCGCAGACGCCGGTCGCGCACGCCCGAGCGCTGGTCGAGATGGTTCACGAGCTCTCCGACCGGCGATGAGCGCCGTCGACTCGGTGCTGCTCGTCGCCTTCGGGGGCCCGACGGCGCGGCACGAGATCCGGCCGTTTCTCGAGATCGTCACACGCGGGCGCGGAATTCCCGCGGGCCGTCTCGAAGAGGTCGCGCATCACTACGAGCGGATGCCGGGCGGCCGCTCGCCGCTCGCCGGGCTCACGTTCGCCCAGGCCCGCGGGCTCGAGCAGGCGCTCGCTCAGGCCGGGCCCGCGCTGCCCGTGTTCGTCGGAATGAGGAACTGGCATCCGTTCCTCCACGAGACGCTCGCGGAGATGGCGGACAAGGGAGCGCGGCGCGCGCTCGGCATCATCCTCTCGCCGCTCCGCACCGAGGCCTCGTGGGAGCGCTACATGCAAGACGTGGCCGAGGCGCGGGCCCGCGTCGCGCGCGCGCCCGAGGTCGGCTTCGCGCCGGCGTGGTTCGAATACCCGCGCTTCGTCGCCGCGGTCGCCGACCGTACGCGGGCAGCGCTCGGGGAGATTCCAGAAGACGCGCGAGCGTCGACGCCACTGGTCTTCACGGCGCACAGCGTGCCGGTCGCGATGGCCGAGGCCTCGCCCTACGTGTCGGACTTGACCGCGGCGGCGCGTGCCGTCGCGAGGCGCCTCGGCCACGCTCGCTGGTCGGTCGCTTACCAGAGTCGGAGTGGAAGCCCGCGCGAGTCGTGGCTCGAGCCGGACGTGACCTCCGTGCTCCGGCGCCTCGCGGCCGACGGCGAGCGCCACGCCGTCGTCGTGCCGATCGGCTTCGTGTGCGATCACGTCGAGGTGCTGTACGACCTCGACGTCGAGGCCCGTCGGGTGGCCGCCGCCGCTGGCCTCAGCCTTCATCGCGCGGCGGCTGTGAACGATCATCCCGAGTTCATCGCGATGCTGGCGGAGCTGGTCCGCGGCATTCACGGCAGAGCGAGGTGAGGTCGGCCGCCGGTCGAGCCGAGCGGTGACATGGCTCGACTGAAGCTCGTCGTCGTCGGCGGGGGCATCACCGGGCTCGCGGCGGCGCACCGCGCCGTCGAGCTCGCGCGCGAGCGGTCCACGGCGCTGGACCTCACGCTCATCGAGGCGCGAGCCCGGCTCGGCGGCACCATCGCGACCGAGCGCGCCGGCGGGTTCCTGATCGAGGCGGGTCCCGACTCGTTCCTGTCGGAGAAGCCGTGGGCCCTGGCGCTGTGTCGGCGTCTCGGCGTCGAGGACCGGCTCGTCCGGACGGACGATCGCTTCCGGAAGGTGTTCGTGTGGCGCGCCGGGCGCCTCCAGCCTCTGCCGGACGGGTTCCAGCTCCTGGCTCCGACGAAGCTCGGTCCGTTCATCACGTCAGGGCTCTTCTCCTGGCCGGGCAAGCTCCGGATGGCCCTCGACCTCGTCCTGCCGCGGGGCGTGTCCGACGACGAAAGCCTCGGCGCGTTCGTTCGCCGGCGGCTCGGCCGCGAGGCGCTCGAGCGCGTCGCCCAGCCGCTGGTCGCCGGCATCTACACGGCCGATCCTGACGATCTCTCGCTGGCGGCAACCATGCCGCGCTTCCGCGAGCTCGAGCGGCGCGAGCGGTCCGTCGTCCTGGGCCTCTGGCGGGCGAACCGCAAGGCGCCGCAGGCGGGAACGAGCGGAGCGCGGTGGAGCCTCTTCGTGACTTTTCAGAACGGCATGGAGGAGCTCGTCGCCACGCTCGCGTCGCGGCTTCCACCGGGCACCGCGCTGCTCAAGCACCGTGTGGACGGGATCGAGCGCCACGGTCAGGGCTGGCGCGTCCTCAGTGCCGAAGGTGCCGCGGTGGAGGCTGATCGGGTCATCGTCGCGGCCGAGGCATACACCACCAGCCGACTGCTGCGGTACGTCGATCCGGCGCTCGCGACCTTGCTCGGCGAGATTCCGTATGCTTCCTCGGCGACGGTGACGCTGGGCTACCGCCGCGGAGACGTGCCGAATCCGCTCGACGGCTTCGGCTTCGTCGTCCCGCGCACCGAGCGGCGCGCCGTGCTGGCCTGCACGTTCTCGAGCGTGAAGTATCCGGGTCGCGCGCCCGAGGGTCACGCGCTGCTCCGGTGCTTCGTGGGCGGCGCGCTGAACGAGGGCATTCTCGAGTCGGACGACGGCGCGCTGGTCGCGGGCACGCGGGACGAGCTACGCCAGGCGCTCGGGGTCACCGCCGAGCCCGTCCTGACGCGCGTCTCTCGCTGGCCCAAGGCGATGCCGCAGTACCACGTCGGCCACGGGGGCCGTGTCGAGACGATCGAGCGGTGCGCCGCCGCGATCCCGGGCCTGCATCTGGCCGGCGGTGCCTTTCGGGGCGTCGGGATCGCCGACTGCGTGAGATCGGGCGAGGCCGCCGCCGAGCAAGCCCTCGGCAGCCAGTCGCCGGCGTCAGACCGTCTCGATCGTCCCGAGCCGGCGTAGCTCCTCGATCCGCTCCCGGGAGTAACCCAGCACCTCGCCGAGGACCGCGCGCGTGTCCTCGCCGACGCGGTACGGCGCCGCCCCGCGCGGCGCCACGGGCCGGTGGTCGACGTGAAAGGGCACGGCCGTGATCCGCACGGCGCCGCGCCCGGGGTGGTCGATGAGGGGGAACGCCTGACGCTCGGCCAGGTGCGGGTGAGCGACAACCTCGGCGGGCGAGAGCACGGCGGCGGCGGGAACCCGCGCCGCCGTGAGCGCCGCCACCGCCTCCTCGACCGTCTTGAACCGGTCGAGCCACTCGCAAATGATCGGGTGCAGCTCAGCCCAGTGCTTCCGGCGCGCCGCCGGCGTGGCGAAGCGCGGGTCCGCCGCCAGCTCGGGCCGGTCCATCATCGCCACGAGCCGCGCCCAGAGCTGCGGCGCCCCGACCGTCTGCATCGCCACGTGGCGGCCGCCGATCCCGTGGACGACCATGCCCGGGCGCGGGCCGGGATACTCCGCGCCCGCGTTCAGCATGCCGCCGTAGTTGATGTCCTCGGCGGCGACGAGGCATTCGAGCATCGAGACGTCGAGGTGCGCGCCCTTGCCCGTCCGCGTTCGCCGCCAGAGCGCGGCCAGGATGGCGCCGAACGCGTGCGTGCCCGCCAGCACGTCGGCCGCCTGGAGATATCCAGGCCGTGGCGCCGGGTCGTCCTGCTGCTCGAGATGCATCACGCCCGACATGGCGTTGATGATGTGGTGGAACGCGGGCTGCAGGCTCAGAGGCCCGGTCTGGCCGAAGCCGGAGATCGAGCAGTAGACGAGATCGGGCCGGACGGCCGTGAGCGTGGCGTAGTCGCAGCCGAGCTTCGCGACGACTCCCGGCAGGAAGTTCTCGACCACGACGTCGGCGGCGTGCGCGAGATCCAGCACGACCTCGCGCGCCTTGGGATGCGCGAGGTCGAGCGCGAGGCTCGACTTGCCGGCGTTGATCCGGATAAAGTACGTGGCCTGGTCGGTGCGCCCCTCCTCGATCTGGACGTGGCCCCGCCGCGTGTCGTCTCCTTCGCCCGGGCGTTCCACCTTGATCACACGCGCGCCCAGGTCGGCGAGCAGGCGCGTGCAGTAGGGGCCGGCCAGCACGCGCGTGAAATCGAGCACGGTGAGACCGGCGAGAAGCGCGTCGTCAGAAGCGGGCATGCGATCTCCTTCCTTCACGTGTTTCAAGCTCGCCTTCGCGCCGTCGGTCCATTAGTCTAGCAGGGCGTTCGATCGGAACGAGAGGAGGACCCGGCATGCGGATGCTCGAGACGTGGCGGCAAATCACGGAGCGCGCCGTCGAGGTCGGCGTCGATGCTTGAGGTCGTGACGATGAAAGAGATCGACGCGATCTTCGCGGTGACCGACGCGCTCGGCATTCACCGGGAGTCGCTGGTGATCCCGCTCGGCCCCGCCGCGCCCGGGCGCGTCCGCCGCCTGCCGAGCGGAAAGCTCGAGATCACGGTGGACGCCAACCGCCCGATCGACGAGTGGGTGACCGAGCTTCCGCGGCTGATCGCCGCTGCCCAGGGGAAGTGAGCTGACCGCAGGGCTCAAGCGCGAGCTGGGCGTCCTGTCGCTGGCGGCGGTCGTCTTCTTCAACGTGAGCGGCGGGCCCTACGGCGTCGAGGACACGGTTGCCTCCTTCGGCCCAGGACTGGCGCTGCTCCTGCTGGTGCTGACCCCGGTGTTCTGGAGCCTGCCCGTCGCGCTCGTGATGGCCGAGCTCGCCGCGGCCATGCCGGACGAAGGCGGCTACGTGACGTGGACGCGCCGCGCCTTCGGGCCCTACTGGGCGTTTCAAGTCGGCTGGTGGAGCTGGCTCGACAGCTTCGTGGACGTTGCCGTCTATCCGGCGCTGTTCGTGGAATACGTCAAATTCTGGTGGCCGGGCATGACGTCGACGGAGCGTTGGCTCCTGGCCCTCGCCTTCATCGTGCTGCTCACGGGTCTGAACCTCGCCGGTGTCCGACCCACGGGACGCGCCGCCGTCGTGCTCGCGATCGCGGCGCTCCTGCCGATCGCCGCTCTCACGATCGCCGGGGTCGCGGCAGCGCGCGGGGCACCGTGGACGCCGTTCGCTCTCGAGGGCCGGACCCTCGGCGCGGGGCTCGGCGTGGGCCTCGCCGTCGTGATGTGGAATTATTCGGGATGGGACACGCCCGCGACCGTGCTCGGCGAGACGCGCGCGCCCGAGCGGACCTTCCGCGCCGCGCTCTTCCTGGCGCTGCCCGTGATCGGCCTGGCGTACGTCCTGCCGGTCGGCGCCGCGCTGGCGGGCGGCACCGTCGAGTGGAGCTTGTGGACGACGGGCGCCCTCCCCGAGATCGCGCGATCGGTCGGCGGCGCCTGGCTCGGTCACGCCGTCGCTCTCGGCGCTGTCGTGAGCAGCGCGGGACTCTTCATGTCGCTCGTGCTGACCAACTCGCGTCTGCCGTACATCCTGGCCCGCGAGCGGGCGCTGCCCGCGTGGCTCGGCTTGGTACATCCGCGGTTCGGGACACCCTGGGCCGCGATCGTCGTCTCGGCGGCGTGCTACGCGGCCTTCGCCGTCTTCTCGTTCAAGGAGCTGATCGTCCTGAACATCTGGCTCTACTCGATCACGCTGCTGATCGAGCTGGCGGCATTTGTGAGGTTGCGAGCGACCGAGCCGGCGATGAACCGCCCGTGGCGGGTGCCCGGCGGCCCTGCGGGCGCGGCCGTCGTCGTCGTGTGCCCCGCGCTCTTCGCCCTCGGCGCGATGGTGACCGCGGGATGGGGCAACACGGTCGCCGGCGTGGCGGCGGCGCTCACGGGGCCGCTGGCGTACCGCTTGCTCGGCGGACGCGCTACGCTGGCCCGGGAGGGCCGGGCATGAAGGGCGTGGTGAACAGCGTGGCGTACGCGGGCGGCCTCCGGATCGGGGAGGTCGCGATCCCCGATATCAGCGAGATCCTGAAGCAGCCGGGCCGGTTCGTCTGGATCGGGCTCCACGAGCCGGACGACGCAGTGCTCGCAGAGGTCCAGCAGGAGTTCGCGCTCCACGACCTCGCCGTCGAGGACGCGGCCCGCGCCCACCAGCGGCCGAAGCTCGAGCGCTACGGCGATTCGCTCTTCGTCGTCCTGCGCACCGCCCACCTCGATTCCACCACCGGCGGGATCGATTTCGGGGAGACGCACCTCTTCGTCGGGTCGAACTACGTCGTCTCGGTCCGGCACGGGCCCTCGCTGCCCTATGTCGAGGTGCGCTCGCGCTGCGAGGCGAACCCGGAGCTCCTGGCCAAGGGACCCGGCTTCGTCCTGTACTCGCTCATGGACTTCATCGTGGACCAGTACTTCCCGGTCGTCGACGCGTTCGAGGGCAAGCTGGAGGCGCTCGAGGACAACATCTTCAGACAGACCCTCACCCGGGAGACCACCGAGCGCATCTACGGGCTCAAGCGCGACCTCCTCGAGGTGAAGCGAGCGGTCGTCCCGCTGGTCGACATGTGCAACCGGCTCGTGCGCGCCGACGTCGCGGTGGTTCCCGAGGACGCCCGCGTCTACTTCCGCGACGTCTACGACCACGCGATCCGGATCAACGAGATGATCGACACGCTGCGGGAGCTCCTGACGACCGCGCTGGAGGCGAACCTCTCGCTGATCTCGGTTTCCCAGAACGAGGACATGAAGCGGCTGGCGGGTTGGGCGGCGATCATCGCAGTGCCGACGATGATCGCGGGCGTCTACGGCATGAACTTCAAATTCATGCCCGAGCTCGAGTGGCCTTTTGGCTACCCGGTGGTGATGGCCATCATGTTCGGGGCCTGCGGGTTTCTCTACTACCGCTTCAAGCGCTCCGGCTGGCTCTGAGCCGGCTCAGCGCCGGGTCCGCCCCCGGCTCGACCCAAGGGTCTCCTCGATGACGGCGGCCAGGCAATCGAGGGACGCCAGTGAGTAGACGTAGGTTTTCCAGTCGACGGCGACGTGGTCCTCCCGCTCGCCGGGGCGCGTCATTGGAAAGATCTCGACCGAGACATTGGGGCCCGGCGCCGAGCAACCGCCGGCGCACCCCTCGCGCAGCCGCACGCGCTCCTCGAGCCCCCGCTCGGCGACGAGCTCCCGCAGATGGCGCCCGATCGCCGCCGCGTTCAGCCTGACGGACCGTCCGCCACGCGCGATCGGCAACGCCACGCTGCCCGGCTCACGCGGGCACACGGTGATCACGAGCCGGCGGGGCGTCACGCGCGCGCCCGCGTCGCGGCGAGCCGTGCCGCGGCGACGACGGGCTCCTCGGCGGGCCGGTGCCAGCGCGCCCGGAGCCCGGCGCGGGCGACGGCGCGCATCGTCCCGGCGCGGAACCACGGATCGTCGAGCACGCTTCCGGCCCAGCTTGCATCCACCGGCTGCGGGAGCTTCAGCGTCCGCGCGACCTCGAGGGCGCGTGCCGCGAGATGGCGCTGGCCTTCCGCCACGATTCGCCGTGCGCGCCGGTCGCCACGGCGAGCGCGCGCGAGCACGTGCGGCGCCAGGGCGGCAATTGTCTTGACCGGGTCCGGCGCGTGGACAGCCCGGAGCGTGGACAGGAGGCGTCCATCGCGGACCGCCTCCCTGAGCCACTCGCGGCCGAGCCAGAAGCCGGAGCCCTCGTCGCCGACGAGCGGTCCGAGACCCCCGGCGCGCGCCCAGCGGCTCCGCGCGTCCCAACCAACGATGATCGATCCGGTGCCCGACAGCAGAAGCACGCCTGGCCGCTGTCCGAGCGCGCCCAGCAGCGCGGCGTGCGCGTCGGAGATGACGCGCACGCGGCCCGCGAGCGCTCGCAGCCGGCGCGCGAGTGCTTGTCGCTCGCGGACGGTCCAGAGTCCGCGCGAGGCCACGACAAGCGACGCGACGCGCCGTCGGCTCCACCGGCGACGCCGCCACACGACGTGCAATACCGACGCGAGCTTCTTCAAATCTCGGTCGGCGGGAACCACGACCGTCGGGACGCGGCGCGTGCCGGTCCAGACGGCGATGCGGACCCACGTTCCGCCGACGTCGGCGCCGACGCACACCGGCTTCCGCCGAGCCTCGTGTCGAACCGTGGACGGGATTGCCACTTTGTCCATTATGAGGCTCGGGGCAGTGATCCGAAGGGTTCTGAAATGACGCGCTTTCCGCTTATTCAGGCCCTGGCACAGCTGATGCTGAAATAGGGGCCGGAGGATCTGGTAATGGGCAAGACACTCGCAGCTTGGATCATGGTGGCCGGAGCGGTCGCGGCGCCCGCGATGGGCCCGCGAGAGACCGTGGAGTCGACGGTCGGCCGCGTGGTCACGCTGCTGCAAGACGGCGATACTGTGAAAACCGAGTCGACGGCACGGCAAGCGGCGGATCGGCGTACCGAGATCCGGCGGCTCGCGCGAGAGCTCTTCGATTTCGAGGAAGTGACGCGGCGTACGCTCTCCCGCCACTGGGCCGCACGCTCGGCCGATGAGCGGGCCGAGTTCGTGGCGCTCTTCACCGACCTGCTCGAGCGCTCCTATGTCACCCGGGTCGAGGCGTACGCGGGCGAGAACATCGCGTACTTCGGGGAAGCGGTCGACGCGAGCTACGCCACGGTGCGGTCGAAGATCCTCACGGATCGTCGCAGCGAGATCGCGCTCGATTACCGGCTCCACCTTCGGGACGGTCGGTGGCGCGTCTACGATCTGCAGATCGACGGCGTGAGCTTCGTCTCGACCTATCGCAGCCAGTTCGACCGAATCATCCAGGCAGAATCCTACGCGGCGCTCCTCGAGCGCATGCGCAAGAAGAGCGTCGAGGCCACCCTGGCCGAGCGCGGAGGCAAGAAGCTCTAGCGACTGTGGCCGCTCCCGGTGGGGGCGGGGCGCCCCCACCGGGCCGCGCGACTCGAAGCCCTGCGGTTCTCGGACCGGGCGTGAGACGAGACACCGTTCACGACAGGGCCCGGTGGGGGCACCCCGCCCCCGCCCGGCGCCGCCACAGTCTTCGAGAGTCGAAGGCCCGTCCCGCTAGAATGGATCGTGCTCACCTGGCCTGACTACGCGGTTCTCATCGGCTCGCTGATCGTCCTGCTCGCCATCGGCACCCGCTTCGCGCGCGAGCAGCGTGATACCGTCGATTTCTTCTTGGCGCGCCGCCAGGTCCCCTGGTGGGCGGCCTGTCTGTCGTTCCTCGCCACCGAGGTCAGCGCGGTCACGATCATCTCCGTGCCCGCCACCGCCTACAGCGAGAACTGGGAGTACGCCCAGTTCTTCGTGGGCTCGAGCCTCGCGAAGCTCGCCGTCGCGTTCCTGTTCATCCCGGCGTTCTATCGGCACAACGTGACGACGATCTACGAGTTCCTCTTGCACCGCTTCGGGCAGGCGAGCCAGGTGACGGCGTCGATCTTCTTCTTCATTACGCGTCTGGCCGGCTCGGGTGTGCGGCTCACGGTGACAGCGGTGGCGGTGGCGCATCTCCTGGGCTGGTCGCTCCTGCCGACGATTGCGATCTTCGTGGTCGTCTCGATCGTCTACATCGCGACGGGTGGCGTGAAGGCGATCATCTGGACCAACGTGTTCCAGGCGCTGATGTTCCTCGGCGCGGGTGCACTCACCCTCGGGTATCTCGTCACCCAGATCGACGGAGGCCTCGGCGCGATCGTTCAGGTCGCGGGCGCCGCCGGGCGCCTCAACGTCGTCAACTGGGGGCCGGCGCCCGGGGCGAGCGATTTCTGGCGCCGCATCCTCAGCGACCCGAACATCGTGTGGGTGGCTCTCCTGAACGGCTTCATCGGGTCGATGGCCGCATTCGGGACCGACCACGACCTGATGCAGCGCCTCCTGACGGTCGAGACCCGGCGGGAGAGCCAGCGCACGCTGGCGCTGACCCCGATCGGCACGCTGCTGACCCTCCTGATCTACCTGGGGCTCGGCGCCGGTCTCTACACCTTCTACGCACAGCACCCCGCTCCGACGCTCGCCCGGAGCGACGAGATCCTGCCGCATTTCGTCCGTGAAGCGATGCCCGGACTGCTCCGCGGGCTCATGTTGAGCGCCATCGTGCTCGCGTCGATCGACTCGCCGCTCGGCTCGCTTTCCGCATCGTTCGTCACCGACGTCTACCGGCCCCTTCTCGCCCGCGGACGGTCCGAACGCCACTACCTCCGCGTGTCGCGCGTGGCCGTGCTCGCGTTTGGAATCGTGCTCGGCCTGCTCGCGGGGATGTTCTCGCTGGTGACCGGGCAGATGCTGTGGGTCGTCTTCAAGATCGCCGGTGTGACGTTCGGCTCGCTCCTCGGTGTGTTCCTGCTCGGGCTGCTGACGACACGCCGGGTCGCCGATGGGGCGAACGTGGCGGCGATGATCGTGATGGCCCTGATGAACCTGACCCTGCTCGTGCTCTCCGAGATGAAGGTGCTCACCTTCGGATGGTCGTGGCTGGTGGTCCTCGGGACCATCGGGACGATGCTCCTGGCCCTCATCTTCTCCGCGGCCGCGCACCGGGGCTCCCCCCGACCGGGCTAACACCCGGACCGAGGCCGAGGATCCATCCCTCCACGATGCGCGCGTGGTCCGGGGGCTCCGGCACCGCGTCGTCGAGCACGAGCTTCGCGAGCGCGATGCAGGCAGTCGTTGCGTCGAAGGGGTCCTCACCGGACCTCGAGTGTCCGAAGCCCCCGCGCAGGAGGCCCCCGACCGCGTCGAGATCGATCCGGGCGTCGGTCTCGATGCCGCGGAGTAGCGCGCCGCCGCAGGCGGCGCGCGCCGCCGGATCCGACTTGCGGGCGACCGTGACCCCGAGCGTCCGGAGGAGGAACGCCGGGTACATCTCGGCGATGACCGGGCGGCCCGAGGCGGCCAGCTCCATCAGCGGCCCATCGAACGGCCAGAGCGCCACGCGGTCGAGCCGCGGCGTGATGATGTCGCGCCAGACGCAGGCGGCCGATCGGCCAACCTGCCGCGGGCCGACCAGCCAGAACATTGGCCCCGCGCCCGTCTGCCGGTCGCATTCGCGCGGCGCGAATGCCGCGTCCCCGAGCGCCTTCCGGAGGTCGTCGCGGGAGGTCCCTTTCAGCGCCCGGAGCGGATAGAAGGGGCGCTCGATCGTGATGTCCTCGGCCCGGGCGGCGAACTCGTAGAAGTGACGGAACCGGCCGGCGCCGAAGGCGCCAAGCGCCTCGCGGAACGAGCGAAGGCCGGCTATCGCCGCGTACGTGCGCGAGACGCCGATGGGACAGTCAAACGCGACGAGTGCGCCGTCGGGCAACTCGAGAGCGCCGACGTCCTCCACCGGCCGCGGCGGGGCCAGGACGTAGCGGCCGCGACGCAGCACCGCCCGGCACAGCTGGCGTTTGGCCGGCGTCGAGCCCCAGTCGATCGCCAGGATTTCGGCGGGCGGCTGCGGAAGACGGCTCACCCGTGGAGGAGACGAGCGACGACCGCGTCGAGCTGGCACTTCCTGAACCCGTAGGCGGTGAGGCCCAGCACGCCCGGAGCCAGCAGGGCCGCGTCGTACGGGTCGCGAAGGACCACGACGGCCAGCGCGCGCGCTCGCGTCTGGAGTTCGGCGAGCAGCTTCGCGTTCGACGAATAGAGGTGGGCGTCGAACAGGAACAGCACGATCGCGTCGGATGCCTCGGCCAGGGCAACGGCGCCAGCGATCTCCGGGTCGGTCGGCTCGATCCCGACCACGTGTGTCACGGGCGCGACGCCCGCACGCCCGAACGCATCGGCGACGTAGGCCGTCTCGGCGGCGACCTCGGGCTCGATCGTGATCCGCGACGCCAGATCCGAGAAACGCGGGAACACGACGCCGACACGCCCGTTCAGCGCGCGCCGCAGATCGGGACCCCCGGGCGTTAGGACGGTGACGGAGCGGGTCGCGATCGCTCGCGCGAGCGGTCCCGCATCAGGCTCCGGCGCGGGCGGACCTCCCTCGAAGCGAGTGGCGCGCCGCTCGCGAAGGCGGCGCACTCGCTCGGCCGCGGCCTCGAGGTCGCGGATTGGAAGCACGTCGCAGCGGTACGCATCGACGAGGGCGCGAGCCGCGGCGCGCTGAGCGGGTTCCGTGTGGCAGACGAGGAGGAGATCGTGGCCGGCCGCGGCCGTCCTCACGACCGCCTCGCCGATCGGGCACGTCTCGCCGATGGCGCCCATCTCGAGGTCATCCGAGACGATGACGCCCGAGAACCCCACTTCGGTGCGCAGGCAGTCGTGGACGATGCGCCGCGAGAACGTCGCCGGCACGCGCGTCGGGTCGAGGTTCGGGTAGACGGGGTGGCTCGTCATCAGACACTCGATGCCTTCCTCGACGGCGGCGAGAAAGGGCGGGAGGTGCGTCGCGCGCATCTCGGCCCAGGTCGAGTCGATCGTGGGCAATCGAAGATGGGCGTCGAGCGGCGAGTGGCCCTTGCCTGGGAAGTGCTTGGCGCACGCCGAGAGGCCGCCCTTCTGCATCCCCTTGATTCGCGCGACGCCGTAGCGGGTGACCACGGTCGGGTCCTTGCCGTACGAGCGGATCCCGATGTTCGGGCTGTAGCGCTCCGTGAGGACGTCGAGCACGGGCGCGAAGTTCACGTCCACTCCGAGCCGCCGCAGCTCGCGCGCCTCGAAGAGGCCCTGGCGAAAGGCGAACGCCTCGTCGCCCGCGGTCCCGGTCGCGAGGTTGTCGGGGAAAATCGTCGTGGCGCGACCCAGCATGACGATGCGGCCGCCCTCGTGATCGGTGGCGACGAGCAAGCGCCGGCCAAGGGCCGACTCGAGGTCGCGCAGGAGGCGGCCGTGCTGGTCCGGCGTCTCGAAGTTCCGCCGGTACAGGATGAGCCCGGCGGCGCGCGTGTCGCGGAAAAGACGGACGTCCGCATCGGTGAGTCTGGGGCCGGACAGGCCGAACATCAGCCGTTCGCCGACGAGCGTCTCGAGATTACTCACATTGCGATTATAGGCTGCGGTCGGCTCGCGACTGCGACCTGCTGGAGGCGCTCACTGTCAGGCGGCTGACACCGATGTGCCGACGCGACGCCGCCAACGCCAACCGGCGCCCATAAATTCCCTGAGTTCCGATCCACTCGGTTCTGGCACGACGGCTGCACTTGCTGGCCAGGGAAGACCGACGAAGGGAAAAACCTGATGCGTCCTTGGCTCGTCGCGTTCGCCATCGGGACCGTCGCACCGGGCCTGGCAGTCGGATCGGCTGCGCTGGCCCAGACGAACTCGAAGACTTTTGGCACGCCCACAGGTGCGTTCGACAAGCTGTCGGTTGGGAACCAAAAGGTCGCCGCCTCACTGTACGAGGCCCAGAATGCTGCAACGTTCGCGACGGGCACTACCCGGCCGACGTCGACCGCCCGGCCCCTCACGCTGGACGAGATCGTAGCGAGAAGGCAAACCGGTCAGGGTTGGGGGCAGGTCTTCAGGGACATGAAGGCGCAGGGGCTCGTGCAGGAGAAAAGTCTCGGCCAGGTGGTCAGCAAGTACGGCCAGTCCACCGGTCCCGGTCACGACGAAAACGTGAACGGCAATGGCAAAGGGGGCAAATGATGGACAAGAGCTGGAATCCCTGGAAGGTGACAGCACTCTTCCTGGCGCTCGTCATGGCAACGGCCCTCGTCACTGGGCTCGTCGTCGCCAACTGGTCGGGGTCGAGCCCGGAATCGGAGCCGATGATCGCGGCGGGAACCCGCCCGGCCCAGCCCGCGCGGGCCACCACTGTCAAGCCGTCGGCGCCTCAGGTAGTACCGGCGGCGCCGGCGACCCCGGCGGTCCCGACGCAGGAGGCCGTCGACGCCTGCAATCGGTACGCTGCCTCGCAAGTCGGCGAGCACAACAAGACGCAGGAGGTCGTGAAGGACGCCGCGATCGGGGCGGTGGTCGGCGCGGCCGTCGGCGCCGCGGGCGGCGCGGTGGCCGGAGGCGGGAAGGGCGCGGGCAAGGGCGCCGCGATCGGCGGCATGGTGGGCGCCGGAGGCGGCACGCTCTACGGGCTCAATGAAAACAAGCAGCACGACGAGCACTACCGAGCGGCGTACTCGAGCTGCATGCGCGCGCGCGGCTATACGGGAGGATGATCCCCTCCACGCGCCTCGCATGGGCATGAGGAGGTTGTCATGAGGCTCATTACCAGCGTGCTGGTCTGCGCGGTGCTTGCCGTCTCGGCGCTGTCCGCCTTCGCAGCGGACGATTCGAAGGTGAAGGCCGCGACCCGGCAGGTCGAGACCGGCGCGAAGAAGATCGGCGACGGCAAGATCGGCGAGGGCGTCGAGCAAACGGCCAAGGGTATCGGCAACTCTGTCGTCGAGGGAGCGAACTACAGCGGGGAAAAGATCAAGGAGGGCGGAAAGGCCGCCGAGCCGAAGGCCAAGAGCGCCTGGGAAAGCGTACGTGACGGCGCCGTGGACTTCGGCCACAGCGTGAGGAACTTCTTCTCGAGCGTTTTTGGGACCTAGCGGTACAGCAGATAGGGAGCGCGGCGCCGCTTCCAGCGCTCGAGATCGCGCTGCCACGCACGCTCGATCGCTGCAAGCGGCGTCCCATCTTCGATCGCCCGTCGAATCGTGTCGGTCCCACACAGGATGTCGATCGGCAGGCGCCGCGTCTCGAACTCGTAGGGCGGCCGGCGCCACGTGAAGCCTCGCGGCGCCAGTCGGCGCGCGATCGCGACCTCGGCTAGCCCCGTCAGGAACGGCTTGAAGCGCGTCGCGTCGGTTACGTGAACCTGAACGCCTTCGCAAAGTCGTCCCGCCCACTTCTGAAACGTCGGCAGAAAGCGCGCGGGACGGAAGCGCACGCCGGGTAGCCGCTCGCGCTCGAGCGCGGCCGCGTACTGGTGCGCCTCGAGGTAGGGCGCCCCGATCCACTCGAAAGGCCGCGTCGTGCCACGGCCCTCCGACAGATTCGTGCCCTCGATGAGACAGCCGCCCGAATAGACGCGCGCGGTGTCCGGCGTCGGCATGTTGGGCGAAGGCGGCACCCACGGAAGCCCGGTGTCCTCCCAGAGCATCGCGCGGCGCCAGCCCCTCATCGGCACGACGGTGAGCCTGCAGCCGATGGCATGCTGCTCGTTGAGGTAGCCGGCCAGCTCTCCGATCGTCATGCCGTGGCGGACGGCCAGAGGATAGAGGCCGACGAAGGACGCGAAGGCGGGGTCCGCCACGTTGCCCTCGACGAGCACGCCGCCGAGCGGGTTTGGCCGGTCGAGCACGACGACCCGCGTCCCGATGCGCGCGCACGCGCGCATGGCGAGCGCCATGGTCCAGACGAACGTGTAGTAACGGGAGCCGACATCCTGAAGATCCACGACGAGCGCGTCGACTCCCCGCAGCATGGCGGCCGTGGGCTCGCGGCGCGCCCCGTAGAGACTCCACACCGGCAGGGTCGTGGCCGGATCGCTGGCGCCTGCGACTCGGACGTGATCCTGGGGTGCGCCCCACAGCCCGTGCTCTGGCGCCAGGAGCGCCAGGAGTCTCACTGCTCGAAGATCGCCCAGGAGGGCGGTCGCGTGCTCGTAGCGCCGGTCGATCGACGCCTGATGCGCGAGCAGCGCAATCCGCTGGCGGCGCAGCAGCGCCGGCCGCCGGCGGATGAGCACGTCGAGACCTGATTCGACGCGAGGCATTCGATCCGATAGTAGTAGCATGCGGGCGTGCCGGCCTCGCGAATCCGCTATGCGCGCCTCGCCACCGAGCGCTCGAACCCGAGAAGCCGCGCCCTCGACCGCATGACGCCGCGAGAGATCGCGGCGCTGATGAACCGCGAGGACCGCCGCGCGGTACTCGCGGTGGGGCGCGCGCAGCCCCAGATCGCCGCTGCGGTGGAAATGATCGTCGCCGCCCTCCGTGACGGCGGCCGCCTGGTCTTCGTCGGGGCCGGCACGAGCGGGCGCCTCGGCGTGCTCGAGGCGGCCGAGTGTCCTCCGACGTTCGGCACGCCGCGTCGGCTCGTGCAGGCGATCATCGCGGGTGGGCGCGGCGCCGTGTTCCGCTCGCGCGAGGGCGCCGAGGACGACGTTGCCGCCGCCCGGCGCGCCGTGCGCGCGCGGATCCGCCGAGGCGACGTCGTCGTGGGGATCTCCGCCAGTGGCGTGACGCCGTTCGTGAGCGCGGCGCTCGCGGCGGCGAGGAGGCGGGGCGCAAAGACCGTGCTCGTCGCCTGTAACGCCGAAGGTGCTTTCCGCCAGCGGCGGACGACCCATGTCCGGGTTGTGCCCGCCACGGGAGCCGAGGTGCTGGCGGGCTCGACCCGCCTCAAGGCCGGCACCGCCACCAAGCTCGTCCTGAACACTCTGACGACCGCGAGTATGACGGGGCTCGGCCGAGTTTACGGCAACCGGATGGTCGACCTCCAGCCGCGCTCGGCCAAGCTCCGCGAACGGGCGCTGCGGCTCGTCGCCGACCTAGCCGGAGTCTCGCGCCGCCGGGCCCGGGCGACGCTCAAGGCGTCGCGTGGCCGGGTGCGCGTGGCGATCGTGATGGCGCGGAGCGGGCTGAACGCGACGGGGGCGTCTCGTGCTCTCGGGGATGCGGGCGGATCGCTACGGGTGGCGCTTCAGAAGTTTCGACGGAAGTAGCGGGCGCGAATCCGGACAGGCTCGAGCTTGAGTGCGAAGAGCAGCCAGCCGAAGGGGAGGACGATCGCGGCGACGGTCAGCCAGAAGGTGCTGCTCCTCCAGAATTCGCTCTCTCGTATCCTGTCCAATATCCTGTTCATGCCCTTCGTCCACGCAACACGGGGGCCATCCCATGATAGGTCCTATAAGTAACTGAAATAATTCGCGTAAAAGCAGTCTAAAACGAGAGTATTCCGGAAGAAAGTGACAATTCTTTTATCAGAGGGCTGGAGTTTTTCTTCCCTGTCTGCGCGCCCTCCACGGCCGGCGGCATCGCGAGAGGACGGATAAGCGGCAGCAGCTCCTTTTCGACAGCTCATCGAATCGTGTGAGGGGCAACGACATCCCGACGCGACCGGCGATCGCGACGGGTGAATGATCGCGTTTGGTCGAGCCGCGATGCACGAATCCCTCGAGCTCACTCCGCCCGAACCAGTTGCGGCTTCTGAGCTGGTGTGCTGTCATGTGTGCTTCCGGGGCACCGACTATAGATCGAGGGGGACTGCATGCGGCTCGACGGCAAGGTCGCGGTCGTGACGGGCGGAGGCAGCGGTATCGGCCGCGGCATCGTGCTGGCGATGGCGCGCGAGGGCGCCGACGTCGCTATCCCCGACATCCAGGTGCTGAACGCGGAGAAGGTTGCCGGTGAGGTCAAGGGACTCGGCCGCAAGGTCCTGGCCATGAAGACCGACGTCACCAGCGCCGCCGACGTCAAGACGATGGTCGACCGCACGCGCGAGACGTTCGGCAAGATCGACATTCTCGTCAACAACGCGGGCGCCGCGGGACCTCCGGGCATGCCGTTCACGAACAACACCGAGGACGACTGGGACCGCACCTTCACGGTCAACACGAAGTCGGTCTTCCTGACCTGCAAGGCGATTACCCCGTATTTCATCGAGCGGAAGGCGGGCCGCATCGTCAACATCGCCTCGATCGCGGGGCCCATCTCGGCGACGACGATGCCGCCCTACAGCGTGGCCAAGATGGGCGTGATCACGCTCACGCGTATCATCGCCAAGGAGCTGGCGCCGCACGGGATCACCGTGAACGCGATCTGTCCGGGCGTGCTCTGGACGGACTTCTGGCAGAAGCTCGCCGCCCACCTGGCCGAGACGAACCCCGCCTTCAAGGGCATGACGGCGCGCCAGGTGTTCGACAAGCGCGTCGGCGATATCACGCCGATGAAGCGGGAGCAGACCCCGGAGGACATCGGCTGGGCCGCCGTCTTTCTCGCCTCCGAGGAGGCGCGCAACATCACCGGTCAGGCGCTGAACGTCGACGGCGGCGTCGTGATGCAGTAATGCGACGCGCGTCCGCGGGGGAGTCGAGAGGGGGGCGGAGCCCCCTTCTCCCATAAAATGGACTTCGATTTCACCGACCGCGAAGAGGCATTCCGCAAGGAGGTCCGCGGCTGGCTCGAGGCCAACCTGCCGGATGACCTGCGCGGCCGCGCGTTCGCATCCTCGCGGGCCGACCGCGAGGAGGTCCGGAAGCTCCGCGCGTGGCAGAAACGAATGTGCGAGGCGGGTTATGTCGGGCTCGACTGGCCGCGCGAGTTCGGCGGGCGGGGTGCGACGATCGTCGAGATGGTCATCCTCTACCAGGAGATGGCGCGTGCCGAGTCGCCGCAGCTCGTCAACCGCGGCGGTGTGTCGATGCTCGGCCCCACGCTCATGAAGCACGGGACCGCGGCGCAGCAGGCGCGGTTCCTGGCGAGAATCCTGACGGCCGACGAGCTCTGGTGCCAGGGATTCTCGGAGCCCAACGCGGGCTCGGACCTGGCGAATCTCCAGACGCGAGCCGTGCGGGAGGGCGATCACTTCGTCGTGAACGGCCAGAAGGTCTGGACGAGCATGGCCCACGTCGCCGACTGGTGCTTCCTGCTCGTCCGCACCGACCCGGCGGCCGCGAAGCACAAGGGGATCAGCTTCCTGCTCGTCGACATGAGGACGCCCGGGATCACGGTGCGGCCGCTCCGGCAGCTCACCGGCGAGGCAGAGTTCAACGAGGTCTTTTTCGACAACGTGCGAGTGCCGGCCGAGAACCTGGTCGGCAAGCTCAACGAGGGATGGTCCGTCGCCATCACGACGCTCGCCTACGAGCGCGACATCCTGACGTTCATCCGCCACATCTCCCTGCGCAACGCGCTCCACCGGCTGGTGCGCCTGGTGCAGCAGCAGAAGAAGGGCACCGACCCGATCATCCGGCAGAAGCTGGCTGCCCTCTGGATCGGCGAGCAAGCGCTCCAGCTCAACGGCTACCGGAGCCTCACCAATATCCGGCGCGGCGGCGCGCCGGGGCCCGAGGGCTCCACCTCGAAGCTCTTCTGGAGCCAGATCGACCAGGAGCTGGCGCACGTCGCCACCGAGGTAATCGGCCCCTACGCGCAGATCGCCCACGGCTCGTCGTGGGCGCCGGACGGGGGCCAGTGGGAGTTCTACGAGCTGCTCGCGCGGGCGAGCGGAATCCGCGCCGGCACCTCGGAGATCCTCCGCAACATCCTCGCCGAGCGCGTGCTCGGCCTGCCCAAAGACTAGCGCCGTCGGAGCCTGCGCCGTCCATGAGGAGCTTGACCCATGAGTGACCTGCTCTACGAGGTGAAGGACAAAGTCGCGACGATTACCCTGAACCGGCCTGACAAGCTGAACGCGTTCACGCGCGACATGATCGACGCGTGGGCGAAGGCGCTCACCGCGGCCCAGCAGGACGACAGCGTCAACGTCGTCGTCGTCACGGGCACCGGGCGCGCGTTCTGCTCGGGCGGGGACGTGGGCCGCATGCGGGAGGGGGAGCCGAGCGCGCTCGACGGCAAGAACAGCCTCTGGGAGGGCGTCCACCGGGTACCGAAGACGCTCGAGACGGTGGACAAGCCGGTCATCGCCATGGTCAACGGACTCGCCGTCGGCGCCGGCATGGGCATGTGCGTCATGTGCGACATGCGCGTGGCCGCCGAGTCGGCCCGCTTCTCCACGGGCTACGTCCGCGTCGGCCTCGTGCCGGGCGACGGCGACACCTATTTCCTGCCGCGCCTGGTCGGCGCCGCCAAGGCGCTCGAGCTCTTGTGGACCGCGGACTTCATCGAGGCGCCGGAGGCCCACCGGCTCGGCATCGTGCAGCGCGTCGTGCCGGACGCGCAGCTGAAGGATGCCACCTACGCGCTGGCGCGCCAGATCGCCGACGGTCCCCAGATCCCGATCCGGATGATCAAGCGGCTCGTCTACCAGAGCCTTCGGCTCGACCTCCGGACGCACCTCGACCTCGTCTCCTCGCACATGTCGATCGTGCGCCAGACCGCCGACCACGCCGAGGGAGTCGCGGCGTTCAAGGAGAAGCGTCCGCCGAAGTTCCAGGGTCGCTGACGGTCGCGCTACGTCAGGACCATCTGGGTCTGGATCGTCTGCGCGAGCAGCCGACCCGCGGCGTCGGTCACGCGCGTCTGCCACACCATCGTGGTCCGGCCGCGGTGGAGCGGCGTCGCCTCGGCGCGGACCACGCCCTCGCGTCCGGCGGCGAAGAAATTGGTCTTGGACTCGATCGTCGTTGTCGAGGCGCCGGGCGGCAGGTTGAGGAACGTCGCGGTCGCTCCGACCGTGTCGGCGAACGCCATGATCGTACCTCCGTGGAGCGCGCCGCCGAGCGTTCGCAGATCGTCCCGGATCGTGAGCTCGGCCACGAGGCGATCCCTGGAGGTCTCGGTGTAGCGCATACCGAGGAGGCCGGGCAGGTACGCGCGTTGATGCTCCGTCAGTTCGGCTGGATCAATTGTCACGAAGGCCTCCTTCGGGTTCGCGAGATGGAAGGACGTGAGGTCCTCGTCCACCGAGGTGGCGTCAGCAGGGCTGGACCGAGGCCTTGTGGCGCTGGGCGAGCGCCTGATAGCCCTCGGGGTTGGCGCGCACCCAGCGCTCGGCCGGCGTGCCCGCGAGGGGCCCCCGCACCTTGGCGGGCGTGCCCAGGGCGAGCATGCCCTCGGGGATCTCGGTCTCGGGCGTCACGAGCGCTCCCGCAGCCACCATCGCCCGGGCGCCGATGCGCGCGCCGTCGAGCACGGTCGCGCCGTTGCCGATCAGGCATTCCTCGCCGAGAGACGCCGCGTGAATCGTGCAATTGTGGCCGACCGTCGCGCCGGCGCCGATCTCGGTCCCCGCGCGCGGCGTGACGTGCACGACCGCGCAGTCCTGCACGTTGGCGCCGCGGCGGACGACGATCGGGTTGAAGTCCCCGCGGAGGACGGCGTTGTACCAGACGGAGGCGCGCGCCTCGATGGTCACGTCGCCGACGATCACGGCGGTCGGCGCGATGAACGCGGTCGGATCGACGTTCGGACGCTTGCCCTCGAAGCTGAACAGTGGCATGGGCTGGACCCCCGCAGTATCCTCGAAGTGCTCACATCTTACTCGAACGCGCCCGCACCAGGAGGAGCGAATGCCGATCCCGAAGATCGCGGCCGTCGCCACCGCGACTCCGCCTCAGCGGTTCACGCAGGCGCAGCTGCTCTTGCTCGCGGGTTATCACGACGAGGAGCGGCGAGGGTTCTTCCGGCGAAGCGACATCGAGGGCCGCCATCTCTGGATCGATCCGGCGACCTTTCGGCCGGACGAATCGGTCGACGAGCTGAACGAGCGCTTCCGCGGCGGCGCGCTGGAGCTCAGCGAATCGGCGGCGCGGCGCGCGCTCGCGGGGGCGGGCTGGGACGCGCGCGACGTGGACTTCCTCACGACGACGACGTGCACGGGGCGTCTCACGCCGAGCCTGGACGCTCACCTCATCGCCAGGCTCGGCTGTCGCTGTGACATCCAGCGAGTCCACGTGGGTGACACCGGGTGCGCGTCGGCGATGGTGGCGCTCCAGCAGGCGTCGAACTACGTCACCGCGTCTCCCGGGCGTCGGGCGCTCGTCGTCGCCGTCGAGATCTGCTCGGCAGCTTACTTTCTGGACGACCGGCTCGAGAGCGCGGTGGCGCACGCGATCTTCGCCGACGGCGCCGGAGCTGTCGCGGTCGCGGCCGACGGCGCGGGCCCCTCGATCGTCGCTCACCGCACCCTCTTCCGCTCCGAGCACCTCGGCGCGATGGGATTCGAGTATCCGGGCGGGCGGCCGCGCGTGATCCTCTCGAAGGACGTCCGTCGTATCGGCGCCACCATGATGGGCGAGATGGCCGAGATCCTGATGGCGACGCAGGGGCTCAAGCGCGAGGACATCCGCCACTGGGTCCTGCACTCCGCGGGACGGCGGGTGATCGACCGCGCCCGAGCGCTGCTGGACCTGAGCGAGGAGCAGGTCGGCCACTCGCGCTCGGTGCTGCGCCGCTACGGCAACATGTCGTCGGCGACGATCCTCTTCGTGCTGGACGAGACGCTGCGCGCCGAAGCGCCCATCTCCGGCGACTGGGCGCTGATGATCGCCCTCGGTCCCGGCTTCGCCGCCGAAGGCGCTCTCCTCCGGTGGTGACGGGCGTGTCGGAGCCACAAGTGCCTCTGGCGCCCCGGGCCAGAGCGGGCGTGTCGGAGCCACAAGTGCCTCTGGCGCCCCGGGCCAGAGCGGGCGTGTCGGAGCCACGAGTGCCTTCCTCAGGCCACCCTCGGTCCAAGCCGTGCTCAAGGCACTCGCTACAATGAAACGCGCCGAGGGCGCGCTGGAAGTGCTCGACGGCGCGGTCGGCGCGGCCGACCTCGCGGCCACGCTCGCGGACGTCGACCGTCTCAACACGTGGTTCGGTGGCTACGCCCTGACCCTGCGCCGGATCCGTCGCCTGGCCGCGGCGGTCCCCCGGGAGCGCGCGCTGCGCGTGGTGGACGTCGGCGGCGGCTCGGCGGCGTTCGCGGTGCGCCTCGTGCGGTGGGGACGCCGGACCGGCCGCGCCGTCCGCGTCGTGGTCGTCGAGCGTGACCGGACGACGCTCGCGCTCGCGCGGCAGGTCGCCGCGGCGTACCCCGAGGTGCTACTGATCCAGGGCGACGCGGTCGCGCTGCCATGCCGCGAACGCGCCGCTGACATCGTGACGAGCAGCCTCACGCTCCATCACCTCGAGCCCGCGCAAGCCGTGGAGAGTCTCCGCGAGATGGCGGCGGCCGCCGCCATCGCCGTCGTCGTGAACGATCTCCTGCGCCGTCGTCTCTCGCTCGGCCTGGTCTGGCTCGCCACCCGTCTCTGCCGGTGTCATCCGATTTCGCGTCACGACGGGCCGCTCTCCGTGCGGAGGTCCTACTCGAGTGCCGAGCTGCGGGCGCTCGCCGAGAAGGCGGGCGCGCGGCGGCTGACGATTCACGAGTATCGCGTCCTGGGTCGCATGCTGGCGGTCCTGTCGTGACGACGGACGTCATCGTCGTCGGCGCCGGGCCGGCGGGGGCGGCCACGGCCATCCTCCTCGCCGAGCACGGCCTCTCGGTTCGCCTCGTCGATCGCGCGCGGTTTCCACGCCCGAAAATCTGCGGCGAGTATCTGAGCCCCGAGGCGCCCCGCCTGCTGGACCGCCTGGGCGCGCTCAAGGCGGTCGACGCCGTCGCGAGCCCGCTGACCGGGATGCGGATCACCGCGCCGGATGGCACGACGCTCGTCGGCACGTACCGACCGAT
>Ga0184639_10000178_pt1 | contig 22664 bp, 21 predicted proteins | sample PLM31_170_b2_FD_133155 | JGI IMG/M metagenome (GOLD analysis project Ga0184639, IMG submission 133155) | Groundwater sediment microbial communities from an aquifer in East River, Colorado, USA - PLM3-1_170_b2 | ecosystem: Environmental > Terrestrial > Soil > Riparian zone | place: USA: East...
CTTCTCGTAGTGCTCGCGGCGTCGTGCCTCCGCCAGGATCCCCGACTGCTGGATCTTCTTGTTGAAGCGGCGCAGCGCGCTCTCGAACGACTCGTTCTCGCCCACGCGGACCTCTGCCAAACGCCTCGCCTCCTGTCTGCTCATGAACTCGCGCTTGACGCCGATGGGCGTGCAAACGCCCTCAACCCCCGCGCTGAAGCCTGCGGAGTCTATCAGCGAGCGTAGGGAGGGTCAATCGAAGCGGGGGAGAGGAGATATAGGCCTCCCCAACGACGCCAACCCGGACACCCCCGCTGATCGGAGATAGAGGGCCTGACCGCGACGTCCAGGCGGACGCGCTGCTAGGCTCGCGGCATGCGCGTCAAGCTCGGCTCGGTCGCGTTTCTCAAAGCCGCGGGGGGTGGCTACGGGATCGGCCTCGACGACGACGGCCACTTGATCGAATTCTTGGGGGACTGGCGCGCCCTAAAGGCGCTACGGGGTGCCTTGGTTGGTCCGGAGCCGGTCTACCTGGAGGTCGAGGACTGGGCGATCATCGCCATCGACGACCAGGTGCGGATTTAAACTACCGCCGTCCAACGACCTCGAAGCTTGCAGTAGCGGCGTTGGACGGGTCCCCATTGGTCCAAGCGACAGTCAGCCTTGTCCCCGGCGTGTCAAACAGAATTGACGGCTGGCCACAGTCGGGGAATTTCAACGATTCGGGGGAAATGAAGTCATCGAGAAAGATGGTAACCCTTTGATCCGAGCAGACGGCCTGGGTCACCTGAAGATTCAGTCGAATGGTCTTGTACGCGCTGACGTCGAGGTTATTGATGATCGTCGCGGTTCCGAAATTGGCCGGGACCGATGTCGACCCGGAAGCCAGAATCACGGTCGGTGTAACCGCCACCACCGAGACCGGCACGGGGTTGGCCGGGGTATTGGTGATGAATGCCGTGATGGCCTGAGCCCCCGTCGCGGCGGATGGCCCGAACAGGGTGCCGGCCGCGAAGGCGGCGATCACCACTAGCGCCGTTATGCGGGACTGGACATGGCGGATGCGAGACATTCCCTTCTCCTGACGCAGGGGCGTCCTGGATGACGGGTCGGTCTCGCCAGTGGCTCAACGCGGCTCAGGCGGCCGGGACATGCGCCGCGCGTCAACGCCTCCCATCACGTGGTTGGTTTATGCGCTAGGCGACTCCCCACGTCAATCGGGTGAGGGCGAATATGTGGTGCGGTGGGCCACCGCTCGGCGCCTAGAATCGGTCTAATCCCATGTCAGCTCCCCGCAACCGACAGGAGCCCCTCGACCCGCGCCTGACCCGCACCCCGCGAGCCTAGCACCGCGGCACGCGCGTCAAGCTCGGCTCGGTCGCGTTTCTGGCGGCCGGGAATGGGATCGTTAGCTGCTAACCGCCGGGCTGATTTATCGGAGGGGTGTGGATGCATTTCAACAAGGGGCAGGTCGCAAATATCCTAAGGACAGTCGACCTCGGCTCATCGGTCGCTGAGAAAGACGACCTTCTCGAGTCCGCGAGGGTTGAGACGTCGCTGTTCTCCGATCTGCTGGCGGATCGGGTGGATCTCGTGCCGGGCTCGAAGGGCTCTGGTAAGAGCGCGCTCTACCGGATGTTCGTGGACTTCCTCGCTCCTCAACTACTCAAAGACCGGAAGGTCGTTGTGGCCCATGGAGTACAGGCGCACGGCGATAACGTATTCCATGCCTTCAAGGAGCGCTTCCAGCGGCTATCTGAGGCGGAATTTGTTGACTTCTGGTGCATCTACCTGGTCTCACTGGCGCACGAGCAGTTTCTCAAGAGCGCGGACTACGCGTCCTATTTGTCGCACTGCGGCTCAGAGATTGACGCTTTCCGGCGAGCCTGTGACGACGCTGGAATCCCTGAGATCACGGCACGGAAGTCCCTGCGGGATGTGCTTGACTGGGTCCTGAACGCCCTCCAGCGCCTGCGTCCGAAGGTCGCGTACGTGTATCCCGAGGGCGGGAAGGTCGAGTTGACCCTATTCGGAGACCTCCCGGCGGATGCTGCAACGACCCCGCCAACTGGCGATCCGCACCTGCCGCGATATGTGGGTGGCATCAAGGCCGCCCTCGAAGCCGTTTTGACGCGCGCAGATCTTTCGCTTTGGCTGATGGTTGACCGGCTGGATGAGATTTTCCCTCGACGGTCGGCTCTCGAGACAAAGGCCCTTCGCGGCCTGCTTCGAACGCTCGACATTTTCGAGTCCAAACAAATCCGCGTGAAAGTATTCCTACGGGACGACATCCTCGACCAGGTGACGACAGGCGGTCAGGGCTTCACCGCATTGACGCACGTTATGGCGCGTGGAGCCGCCACGCTGAAATGGTCTCCGGATGACATTCTCATGCTCATACTCAAGCGACTGTTTGCCTCGAACAAACTCTGCGTCTTCCTTGGCGTCGAGCGAGATCGGTTATCCGCGTCGCAGGATTACCGGCTGGAAGCCTTCTACAAGGTCTTTCCCAATACCGTTTACTCGCCGCCGGCTCAAAGCCGGACGCTGAAATGGATTTACTCCCACACGAAAGACGGTCGAGGGGTTGTTACCCCCCGCGACGTAATCGACCTCCTCACCCATGCGAAGCAACATCAGCAGGATGAGTTTCAGCAGGATCCCATAGGGACGACTGATTCACTCATCGGTAGCGCCGCTATCCGATACGGGCTAGCCGAGTTGTCGAAGATCAAGCGAGATAAGGTCCTGAAGGCTGAGCTTCCGCACCTCTGGCCGGATATCGCGAAATTCATGGGCGGTAAAACCGAGTACAGCGTAGGCGCGTTGAGGAAATTACTCGGCCCTTCTAGCGGCACTACGATCAATGATCTCGTGAGCATTGGCCTTCTGGAGCTGATGCGGCCGAAGGCCGGAGGCACGTCCTACAAGGTCCCGTCTCTATACCGTGACGGGTTGGAGCTAACTCAGGGCCGGCAGGACTGAGTGGCTGCAACACTGGACACAACGAGGTCATTCGGGAGTTCGCCTACCATCGGGCGAAGCCAACGAGGATAGGCGAACTTTTGCCTTCCGCTCGGACCGCTTCCGGCAGGCCTCAGTCGCCCAGATCGCCCGGCCAGTGACGTGCCTGCCGCACCCACAACGGCAGAGCCTCCGCACCTCCGGCACCTTCTCTAGGTAGCTTGCTAAGGTGCGGTGCGGGTCGCTGCTTGGTGCGAATCCAAGTCGCAGCAGGGATTCTCGGGCGAAACCCACGGCAGCCTGGACCAACAGCAGCTCCCGGCCGGCAAGTGGTCGCGCGCCATCGAAGATCGCGCGACGCAACGCTGACGCCGAGCCAAGACCTCGATCGAGCAGCGCTGCCACCCCCATCCGCCGGAGGACTGGGACGACGAGCCGCTCCCAAGGATCTTGTCTCAGCCCGTAGTCTGTCCGGTACGAGCGAGGGTCATCCTCCAAACCGAGCTCGCGCTCGACCAGCTTGTTGCCTTCCTTGCCTGTGAGTAGGGTCTGTGCCGGAATTGAGTGCACCGGACGCCGTCGCATGAGCCCCCGCACCCCGGCATCGGCGGGCGATCCGTCGGGTGCCAGCGACTTGTGTTCGGGTCGGCCGCGGTAACGGGCCAGCGCCTCGCCGAGGGTTCGGATTCGCAATGCACCGCTCGCCAGACTCGTTGCAAATCGCTCGGGCTCTTCGGTCGGATCCGCCGTGGTCACGTCGATTGCGCGGCCAGAGTGGCGGTCATACCAATCCAGGCCGGCCCAACGGGTGGGTCGCGGCTCGAACGATGCGGCGGGCATTCGCCGCGCGCCATCATCCTCGGCTGGATGCGCCAGCATTCCGAAGCCACCAGGATGCATGCGGTCGGCCCAAGCAAGGGACCGATCCCGCCCTGAGAACCAGTGTGACAGGGTCGGGCTCGATATCGTGAACCGGGTCAACGCTGGAGAGTCGGCCCAGGGCGGAGCACTCGGAGACCGCCCGCGAGCATCGTCGAGAACCCACTGCCAGGCCGTACGCAACCAGATGCGCCGGCCAGACGTATCGCGCAGCGGTCGACCTCGCCCATCCACTTCGGGCGCCAGATACATGCCAAGGCCGTGTTCCGACCAGTCGGTCAGCTCTGGCTCGCCAGCCGGAGGCTCCTCCTGGTCGCCGGTGTCGTCCAAGTTGTCAACCGCAGCGACGAGCTCAGCACCCCGAAAGAGCAGGTAGCGTTTGGCGCTGATCGCGTAGCAGGTCAGCGGGTGCTCGAGGCTGTCGTGTTCGGCCTTCCAGAGCGGGATCTCCGAGTTGGGCGGGTACGGGTTGAGGCCGGAGAAGCGGGCGAGAATGTCGTTGACGGTAGCCCGGTCCAGCGCCCGAACCACATTCGAGCCATCGGGTGATGGGCAGGCGACACTACCCCCTCGCGCGGTGGCCACGATGGCCATCGAGTCGGTGTCGCAGAAGGCATACGTGCCGCCAGCGTCGGTCACCAGACGCTCGAGTAGGGCGAGCATCAGCCGCGCGGCGGACGTGATCGTGGCGGCGATCGGCGGGAAGGTATAGGGACCCGGATCTTCGGGATTGGCCGTTCGAGCGGTCGTCGAATCCTCGTCAGGCCCCCAGACGGTGACCGTTACCTTCGTTGCGAGCTCGCGGCGGTCAAAGCGAGCAAGCACCCCGTATGCGGTGGCGTTTGCGGTGATCTTGAGGAAACGGTCGAGCCGCTTACGCTCGGCCTCGGGCAGCGAGGGATCGGCCTTGATGCGTTGGCGCTCCTCGACCATCGCAGCGAACGGATCGACCGCGTACGGGTCCAGCACGCGTCCGCCCCGCAGTCGTACCGGTCGCAGGCCAGGCTGACGATCGACTCCGACTAGGCGCATGGAGCGAGCGATCGTCGGAGTGCGGCCACCCAGCAACTTGGCGGCGATGACGTCGGGCAGCAGATACCACAGCCTCCCGGGATAGGTCAGCGGATTGATGCCGATGCCCGGGTCGCGGGCGGCTGGATCGTAAAAGGCACGCACCGGGAGGATGTCCCCGTCGGGGTGGTCGAGCTCGACCAGGGTGACGCCGATGCGGTTGGCCCACGTCTCCCGCCTCAAGACCTCGTTGAGCAGGTCATTGCTGGACAGCAGCGCGCGCACCTCCTCAGTGGTGTCGCGGATCTCCATTCGGTCGGCCGTCAACAGTTCCCAGGTACCGAGGTTGGCATTCACCGTCGGATACATGCTGGTGGCGTCCACGAGCGTCACTGGCACCGGCGTCCGGGGGAGGCGTGCCTCCGCCCGCCCGCCAAAGAAGCCGCCCGTCGCCCAGCCGACCACGCGAGCGTGCAGCTTGCCATCGACCATGAGTTCCGACGCCTGCGCCGTCGTTTGAGGATCGGCCATGAAGCGCGCCAGCGGGTGGTCGACTCCAAACGCGGCCAGATACTGGACCCCGATCGTAGCCGGCGAGAACAGACGCGCCGGATCGAGCTCGACACCGGTGTGCTGCCGCAGCTCGTCCAGACAGGACCGATACAGACGGGCGGTTTGGCGCACATCGTCGCGGGCATAGTCGAGGCTGCGCTGGTCGACGACGCCGTACTCCACCTCGGCCTTCTCGTATGGGTCGCCGAAAGCGTTGCAAGCCGACTCGAGCGAGTGATTCTCGTCGGTCAACGCGAAGACGAGCGTGTGGAGATCAACAAAGTTGCCGCGTCCGCCGATCGCGTCCTCGTCGCCCCGCACGAGGTGGCCCCAGCCAAACAGCGTTCGCCGTGGGTCGATGGCCCGCATCAGCAGACGTGGGTGATACCGGCGGTCGTGCCAGCGGCCGTTTTCGTCAAAAGCGCCCCATAGGCCGATTGAGAATCCGCCGCGATCCGTGTCGCCCGCCTCTCCCCAGTACGAGGCTAGGCGGCCAAGATCGAATCCCAAATTGAAGCCCACCACTCGACAGCGATTGCGGTGCTGGTATCCATAGCGGAAGAAACGCTTCTGCAACCAGTCGCTGGCGCTCATCAAGCGCAGCTGGGTAGGGAAGCCAGCGGCCACCTCGGCATCGGCATGGGTTTCCCGGTAGCGGCGCACCTCGGCGTAGCCGTTGGGGTCGGAAACGGGCAGGTCGTCGGCGTAGAAGAGGCCCTCTTCCACGCAGGTCACCCCCTGGTTGGCGGCGCCGTGGCGATCGATGTAGAGGCGCCAGACCCCGATCTTCAATTGCTGAGTGGGGCCGGTAGCCGTCTCGGTGTCGAAGATCAGAGCTTCGATTAACGGCCAGTCACGGTCGAGATCGGCTCTGTCCGACTTCGTCGCCCGGGTGGTGAAGACACGGATCGCGAGCGGCAGGGACGGATCCGGCGGCAGCTCATCCATGGACCTCGGGGATCGTACGCCAGGCGGGGTGCGCGCGGTCCAAGCCGGCAATGGCGCGTGCCAGCTCATCAGCCCACCTGTCAAGGTGCTGCGCGAGATCGGCGACACATGCCTTGAGTGTCTCGTTCACCATCGCCTCGGCGCAGCGTCCGCCGAACACCGCCAGTCTGCGGAGCCGAACCTCGAGCCAGTCCAACACGGTCGCGAGCTCGTCGCTCAGAGTGGGTTCGAGGTCGACCATGCGTTTCTGGTCGTCGCCGAGGAGCTCATGGTCATCGTGGCAGACGGGCAGGTGCAGCTCCGGGTCGAGGTACGGACTGTGATCGCCCGCGATACGTGCCGTTGGATGATGCTCTGCGACCTTGGGCAGCCCACAGATCAAACATCTTGCATCCATCAGACCAGCTCGCGGTAGATCTCGGCGGGATCGAACTCGCCCCGGCGAGCGATCGCAAGCAACGTGCCTGAGTCCGAGTCCACGCCGTAGCCAGCCAGGTGCAAATCGCCTAGGCGTGCAAGGTCGACTGCGCTGGCGATGCCGTGGACGAAGCGCCACTGGATGGCGTTTGCTTCTTCCGCAAGCCGTGCAGCGCGGGAGCCGCGCAGCGGGACAAAGCGGCGCTCGCCGTCGCCGATGAAGGTCCGAATGCGCAGGTAGCGATCTGCCGATGTCACGCGTGTACGGCCGCGGCGCGTGAGTTTGAGAGCGTCGGGGAACCACCAGCGCATAGTCGCCACGCTGACTCGCCGGTCGGCGAGCACCACTTCAACCGGCACTCGATCCCGTCGCGCGATGCGCAGCACGGCGTCGGCCTCAGCGCGCGATTCGCGGGCTTCGTCCGGGAGCCTGAAGTAGGCGCTGGCATTGCGTGGGATCCGCTTGGCAGACCGCATCGCTCGGACCGACCCGCCGAAACCACGCTCTGCGGCGAGCTGCTTGTCACGAAGGTACCGAGCCCGGTAGTCGCGCGGCATCGATCAGCAGCCGCGCCGGCTCGCGAGGCGTGTGCACATTCCCACTTGTTCTGATAAGTGGACTGGCGTCATGGCGCGGAATAGTACGGTCTTGATCGACGTCTCGACAGACCCACATTTCCCACTTATAATGCGGATGTGCCTGATGTCTTTCGCCTCCGCACCCAGACCGCCCGCGTGCCGATCGTTCCCAGTTGGACGAAGCGCTGGAACGGCTACGCGCTACCGGAGCCCGGGCGGACCTTCCACCGCGATCAGCTCATCGAGCTCGCCGCCGCAAACGGATTCACTCTGACCCACCATCTGCTCCACAAGTGGCGGGTGTGGCGGTTCATCCCCGGCCCGACACCGGGAGGCGCAACCGGCAAGGGCCCAGGCAAGGGGCAGACCTGGCCGATTGGCGCCGGGTGGCGAGTCGCGTGGTTGGCGCGTTGGCTCGCCGACTCACTCACCTATGACGCTCTGCGCTTGTGTTTGTGGCCTTGGACTCGCGAACTCGAGGCGGACCGTTCAGACGACCTCGTCGCATCAGTTCGCCGATTCCTGGCTCAGGACCGGGGATACCACGACCGGGTTATCGAACGGCTGCAGGAGGGCCACGACAACGAGCTTGAGAAGGCCATCGATTACGTAGCACTCATGTTTGGAGACGCCAGCACGCCCACTGTTGATCACGCCATGGAGTCTGCCGGCATTCGTCCTGGCGCAGAGCGCCACGCCACGCTCGAGCCGTTCGTCCGGCACCTCGGATTCGAGCCTATGGGGCGACGCTTCGCCTCGCTGACCGAACCCGACATACTGGTCTTCGGGGCCCGGTTGCGGGGCAACCACCAGCTCGAGCGCGCACTGATTGACATCTTCTGGTCGAGTCCGCTCGCCCTTGGCCGGGTACTTGTCCGCGAGCTCTATTGGTACCTTCTCGAGGCGAACCCTCGATCAAGCTAGGCGACAGATGCCCCCGCGGCCGCGGCTAACGGCCCGGGGGCGTGGCACAGGAAGGAGTGCTTCCCATGCGACCTCAGACTACAGCGACTCCCCTCACCGTCAGTAGGTCCGGAACGGTTGTGGTCGACGGCTACGGCATCCGCTTGTGGGTCAAACGCGGTCATCTTATGGTTGCCGACGGCGTCGGTCCGAACCGCCGCGAGAGTCGCTTTGCTCGGCCGACGGCCGGGATTCGGCGCGTCGTCTTGCTTGGTCACACCGGCTTTGTGACTCTGGGCGCCCTTCGTTGGCTGGCCGACGTTGGGGTTGGCTTCGTCCATCTCACCCCGGACGGCCGGGTCATTGCCACGTCGGTCGCGTCAGGGCTCGATGACCCGCGGCTCCGACGGGCGCAAGCTCTCACGTCGGGCTTGCCCTCGGGACTCGAGGTCGCCCGGGACTTGCTGAGCGCCAAGCTCAAGGGCCAAGCGGACTTGGTGTCAAGTCTGGCCATTGGCTCTGAGGCGGCCGCCACCATCGAGCGCCTCATGCCAGAGCTCGAAGTCGCTGCGTCTCCCGCCGACCTGATGGTCGTCGAAGCGGCCGCCGCCAGCGCCTACTGGGGTGCATGGTCCGACGTACCAATCCGCTGGGTCCGAGCTGACATCGACAAGGTGCCTGATCATTGGCGAAAAGCCGGAGGGCGAACTTCGGTCTTGACGGGCAACCCCCGGCTGGCGGTCAACCCCGCCCAGGCCATTTTGAACTGGTCCTACGCCATCCTCGAAGCCGAGGCACGCCTAGCCTGCCTAGCAACAGGACTGGATCCGGGGCTCGGCGTGCTGCACGCAGATCAAAAGTCGCGAGACTCGCTCGCTCTAGACGTGATGGAGGCCTTGCGCCCAGAGGTCGATCGCCACGTGCTTGACCTCTTGCGAACGTCCGTGTTCCGCGCGGACGATTTCCATGAGACTAGGCAGGGCGTGTGTCGCATCCTGCCGCCGCTCAGCCATCGCCTAGCGGAGGCCACCGTGCAGTGGGCGACGCCCTTGGGCCACGTGGTTGAGCGCGTCGCCAAAGCCTTCGCCGACAGTCCCGGGTCACGAGTCGATCGGCTCCCGACCAAGCTCACGCAGACGAATCGTTCGGCGGGGCGCGATCAGTTGCGGCGGCGACCGCGAACGAACACAGCACGGACGCACGACCGCCTAGACCGATCGATCTGCAGAGGCTGTGGAGCTTCGGTTGGCCCCGATCAAGCATGGTGCGATGCATGCCGGCCAAGGGTGAAGCTCGAGGCTGGTCTTGATGGGCTGGCAGCCGCACGAGCGGTGCGGTCCGAGTTGCGGATGCGGGGGCAGGACCCGGCGGTCAGCGATGCAGCCAAGGCGAAGCTCAGCAAGACCCTTCGCCGACGGCGAGCCGAAGAATCCGCGTGGGATCGTGATCATCCTCAATCCTTCGATGCCACACACTTCCAACGGGATCTGCTGCCGCTCATCCAGGAGGTGCCGGTGCGCCGGCTGGCGGCGATGACCGGCCTGTCGGTGGGCTACTGCGCACTCGTCAGACGCGGCCTGAGGACGCCGCATCCGCGATGGTGGGAGGTGCTTCAGAAGGCCCGTGAACACATCGGGTCGCTGGCGCCACTAGGCAGACAGGACCAGGGGTCCAGGGATTAGGATCAGGCGCGAATGGCCGTGCCGACACGAATCACCCCGCCTGGCACGCTGGAACTTGAGGCCACCTACCGGTCGCGCAGGCAAATCAAAGGGCTAACGCACGACCTGTATCGGTATCCAGCCCGGTTCTCTGCAGAGCTCGCCGCAGCCGTCATTGAGCAGTTCTCCAGCCCTGGCGATCTCGTTCTCGATCCGTTCATGGGCGCCGGGACAAGCGCGGTGGAGGCGCTGAGTCGAGGCCGTCGGTTTGCGGGATTCGACATTAACCCGCTGGCGGTATTGCTCACAGATGTCAAGACGACACCTCTGAGTGACAAACACCATCGAGAGCTGGAACTCTGGGCGAAGACGACCGATGCCACGGGACCCATGCCGGCTCTCGACGCTCGGGCGAAAAACGCACCAATTGATATCGTTGACTGGTTCCGACCAATGGTCGCAAATGCGGCTGTGTTGTCTGATCCGCGCCTTCAGAAGGCAGCCAGGGCCGTGCTGATTGATGTCGGTCAACGATCGTTAGACGGTCGCTCAAAGCCGGTGGATCCGGCGATGCTTCCTGCCATGCTACGGCGCAGCCTTTCGACGTTGCGAGTCGGGCTTCATGAATTCGAATCGCGGGTAATCCGCTCCGGATCAAAGCCCTCCGAAACGTCGCGGCGCCGCATCATCCGGTGCGGCAGTGCCCAAGACCTCGCTCGATCCCGAGGGCTAAATCGCCTCGCAGGAAGAGTTTCTCTTGTGGTGACGTCACCACCGTATCCCGGTATCCACGTCCTGTATCACCGTTGGCAGGTTCGGGGACGCGCAGAGACGCCGTTTCCGTACTGGCTTGCGAACCTGCAGGATGGGCTCGGTCCGACCCACTACACGATGGGTGGTCGATCGCGGCTTGGTGAAGGTCGGTATTTCGACTCGATACTCGAGGCTTGGACCGGGGTTCGGCGTCTGCTGCGCGAGGGTGCCATAGTCGTCCAGGTACTTGCTTTTGCAGCACCTGATCGCCAGCTGACGCGGTACCTCGCGATGCTGGAAGAAGCGGGCTTCACGAGACGTCGAGACCTCGAGCCAGAGGGTTGGCGAGAGGTGCCAAACCGGCGATGGTACTTCAGAGTCCAGCCCGATCGCGGGCAAGCGCGAGAGGTGCTGCTCGTACATCAGGCACCCTAGCCATCGGGCTACGTGGCAACCGGTCCTCGATACAAGTTCCGAATGATGGGGATAACGACGGGGGCGATTCCCGCGAGGGCGAAGTTCGCCGCGTCGATCGGGCCGATGTCAGCGGGTGTTGAGAGCGAGCCTCCGCTGCCCTTGCTGCGTTCCTCCTCGACACGGGCAAAGTGTTTCTGTGCGCCCAGGGCACAGAGGAGCAAGCCCCACTTGAACCAGTAGGTTGCAAGCGCTTTGTCGCTATCGGGAAGCGAGCGCAAGTCGGTCAATAGATAGGTGTTGTCCAGGTTGAGCACATAGACGTTTCCCTCGGCATTGGGCTTCTGGACAACTCGCATCGCCTCGAGGGGTGAGAAATGGGGCTCGTATTTGTCCCAGTCGTCCCGACGAATCTCGACGACCTCGGGCAGCCCGAGCTCAGGTTCTTTGTGCTTCTTCTTACCTGGTCCAGGCCGCTGGGGCTTCGGTCCAGGAGGACTCTTTCGGTCGATTGCGGGGGTGACTTCCAGGATCATCTGCGACCCAAAGGGCTCTTTGCCGCGCGATTCGCGGTCAGCATCGGACATCCGGAACGAGACCTCGACCTTATCTCCCACACCGACCCCTGGGGGAGCCTTGAGCCACACGCGCCAGACGCCATTCCAGAGGTTCTCATGGGCCAGTGCGTCACTGGGAACGATTGAGAAGGACCCCGGAGATTCGCTGCGGTCGAAGTAGTTGTTGGCGGCGTCCGTCGCGAACTCGACGCGAACGGTGTGGTTTATCGGGCACTGCCTTAGCGCGGATCCTGGGGCCATGTCGAAAAACGTCGGGAAACGCCTGCCAACGAAGGGTTGCGCCTCCACCGGACCGGTAGTCGAAACCAGGCGATCGCCCAAGTTAAACAACCGTCGTAATCCAGGATCCTGCTGCAGCAGCTGGTTCAGCGTAGCTACCACGTCTTCTTCGCTCGACAGCCCCTTCTCGATCGCTCGGTTGAGGCGTGCGGAATTCAGGGCGCGGAGCCCTGGGTGCGCCTTCAGATAGGTCTCAAGCTGGGCAACAACCTCGTCGTAAACGTAATCCCGGCGGAGGCGGTCGCGCGCGGCCATGAATAGGTTTTCCCGGGCGCCCTTCCGCATGCTCGAGCAGTCAACCGAAACGAGCATGTGGTTGCGCAAGAACTCGAATCCCAGGCGCCGCGGTATGAAGTCAGCGGGAAGCGAGCCTTGAGCCTGGCCGTTCAGGTCGAAGAAAACACCCTTGGGAATCCGGCGGGAGTCGACCTCCGTCTTGAAGACGGCTACGCGGTAGTTCAAGTGGCCGACGCGCGGGATCTCCAGCGATCCGACGGACGGGAACCCATCTTCAACCCTGAGCCTCTCGGGATCCGAGGTAGTTGTCTCAACTGAGGCCCATACACCGGCGACAGTTGTGCTGTAGTAGTTCGCACGGTAGTCACGAGACTCAGTGATTCGAAACGGTAGGCAAGGGGCGTGCAGGTACTTCTCGAGTTCGAAGCGCGCCTCGGTGGTGGCGATGCTTTTGGCGCGCCATCGATAGTCGTAGAGCTTGACAAGCGTCCCGAAGTCCAGGGGTGCGGAATACGGAGCTGGGGGGTGTCTCGCCGTTGCCACCCCTGGGAGAACGCTCAGTGATTCTGCATTGAAGCGCGGTACTTCGCCGCGAGGGGCCAGGTAGACGTACATCGAGCTTTTTCGGCGGTCGTCTTCGGTGGGCTCGAGCCTCCGAACGATCGTAAAGCCCCATTGATCCCGGGACAGGTCGTCTGCGGCGCTGGGACAGCCGGGCGCGCGCCGCGACGCAATCAGTTGCAGGTGCTCGTTTCCACAAAACGGTAGAACGCCGGTACCGCCGGAATTGAACTTCCCTTGCACAAACGGGATGCGGAGCTTGTTGGACTCCGCCAGGGACATGAATGTCTGGGGAAATGAGTCGGGAGTCTGTCCCTCGCCTCTATCGATTACCAGAAACGACGGGGACTCCTTAGAGCCGACCGCGACGAGGTGTATGGCGTCTGCGAGCTTGGTTAGGTCTCGGGGCGTGAGGTCACCAAGGCGTCCACCTCGTATCCCGAGGAACTGCTCCACGGCTGAAGCCATATCAACTGGCGCGTCCACGCCCTCAGGGTCTATCCCGGCTCGATAACAGCTCGCCATCAGCACCGCATCGATCGCATTGATGATCTTCTCGGTCATCGCGCCTGTGGCATCGGAATGCTGGTTCCCGACGATTGCGAAGTTGTTCTCTCGATCCCCGACCAGGCGCCATGCTGATTCGTCGTCCAGCAACCCGTTCGTCGCGAGCACACCTAACGCATCTGCTTCGTTGTCGGCTCCCAAGAGTTGTTCGAACAACAGCCTCGCGTTCACTGTGGAAGGCTCCAGATGCCAGGGCGTGGTTGGAAGAAGCGCGAGATATCGAACACGTGGTCTGCGGTTCGTCCACACGATGCGCACGTCAACCGAACGGAATCCAACCACCGGTGATTTCGTGGGAAGACCGCGTTCGCCGACATCTTCCACAAGCCGCCGCAGGCGCAGCAACCGATGAGTGCATCTTCCTCATCGATACTTCGCACTTGCACAGCCCTTCTGCTGTCTGACACCGCCGTGTTCCTTCCTACGTCAATCGGAATTCCTTCTTCTGCCGGTCTTGGAACTTGAGCTTCGTGAGCCGGACCTCGCGTTCGATCGCCGAGAAGATCGCGCGAACGTCATCGTCTGTGTACTCGTACGCATGTGGGTTGCTGAGATTGCCGAGCACGCGCAACCGCTCAATGACCGCGTTTGTTCGCCGTTCCGCTAGCCGCCGGAAAGTCTCGTGCTTGGTTTCCTTGGCGGGAGAGGGTAGGGACATGGCCACCAATCGCTCCTCCTGTGTCATGGGGTGCGAGTCTACCAGTGGGTTGCTGCCCTTGTAAAGGGTCATTGCTATTTTGACAATAGCGAGGCGATTTGTGACACTAGCACGATCCTGCACGTCGGTGCAGCGCGCATCGCCAACGTGAGGCTCATGGTGCCGTTCTCGTGTCGAGACGTTCGCACGTGGCAGACTGAACGAATGCGTGCACGGGGGGGGTTTCTGCCATCGCCCAAGTCCCGACCCTGAGGTGATCTTCATGCCACGCGGCTCACTTGACATTCCCCGTGTGTTGGCCGAATTAGCGCGGGAGCGCCCGGTGTTCCACTCGGAGGCTGACTTCCAATTCGCGCTGGCCTGGCATATCCAACGCACGCGTCCGTCCGCCGCGATTCGGCTGGAGTACAAGGCCGCCTACGCTTACCGACGTGGCTATCTGGACCTCTGGGTAAGGGAGCAAGATGCCGTGTCGGCCATCGAGCTCAAGTATTTCATGCGGCGCCTCACCGTCTCGGTCGACGGTGAGACCTACGACCTCGTCGACCAGGGGGCGGCGGACATCGGCCGCTACCAAGTCCTGAAGGATCTCGCAAAGGTGGAATCCATCGTCGCGGCGCAACCGGCAACACGCGGATACGTGGTGGCTCTGACCAACAACGACATGTACTGGAAGGTCCTGGCTCAGCCCCGCACGACCATTGATGCAGCATTCCGCATTCACGAACGGGCGGTCCTGGCTGGCAACCTGGCATGGAGTTCGTCGGCTGGAGCGGGTACTACGAAGGGCATCGAAGCTGCCATCCAGCTCACCAATCGCTACCAGGCGCAGTGGCGTGACTATTCCGTGGTCGCGTCAGGTCCTCGCGGCCAATTCCGTTATCTGCTGATTGAGGCGGCGCGTTGACCGGCCACCGCTCAAGAAACGACCGGCGCGCTCCGCTCGACCGCTGCGGCGCTCACTGCGCGGTGTCTATTTGCTCGCCCTTGTTGAACCGGGCAGCCAGTTCGACGACTTCGGCAACGTCAGGTATTTGCTCAGCCGACGGTATGAACCACGCCCATTCCTTGTTCGCATCGAACCATCTGGACTGCAGCTCGGGAAATGGATTGGGGATCCCAAGCGTAGACAATTGGTCCGGCAGCTTCACCTTGAGTGCAACGCCCGCGCGGAACTTCAGATCCACCACGAGCACCATGTAATCGCCCGGGCGCTGGATGCTCACATATCCCTTACGGAAGCGCGCCTGCCATGGGAGCTCGCGCTCGCCGATCGACTGCTCTAGCGACTCCAAAATCTGCCGCGCAGCCTCTAGCCGTCCGACGGGAGTTCGCAGCTCATCCTGATAGCGCTCCCAACTCCACTCAACGCGGTCGGCCACCGCCTGGCGCTGACGCTGCACCCACTCGTTTGGCCGCACCCGCACATTGAAGTGCGGGGCGCGCTCCTCTCCGATCTGAAGGAGTTCGAGTTCGACCCCGTAAAAGCCGATGCCGACAGCTGTGTTGTCGTTGAGCCATTGCAACGCCGCGACGTGCTCGTCCGTGAACGACTCGGCAATCCAGATCGCGACCTCGGCTTTGGTCCCGGCGCAGTAGGTCAACAACTTGCCTAAGTGATCGTGGTCGGTCCCCTCGAACTGGTTCTCGGCAATGACCACCCGCCCGCGGCCATCCTGCAGCAAGAGGTCCAGGAAGTATCGGCCGACTGGATGCTCGCGGCCCTGCAACGAAAGGGCCAGCCTAAGTTCAGCACCCAGCAAGTCGAGATGGTCCGCCAGCCAAGGCGTGAAGTCGCCAGGCTCGTTGCGCCAGCCCTCCCGCGCCGGTCGGCGCTCCAGCCGGCCGAAGCGTTCGGCATTGCCCTCCATCCATTCACCTCACCGGTTGCTTGACGCCTAGGGTTCAAGTTACGCCCGAGTCGAGCTTGACGGGCATGCCGCGAGCCTAGCACCCACGTCCGCCCCCGCGTCGAGGCTGGGCCTCTATCTCACGGGCGCTGGCGGGTCGATGGGTTTGTCCGGGTTCGCGTCGTCTAGGAGGGCTTCCTCTCCTTTCCCGTCAATCGAAGCGGGGGGTAGTAGATAGAGCCCCGTCAAGTTGCCGGTTCCAACAGGTCCTTCAGATCGGGTGGTTGGTTGAGCGCTGGGTGCTAGGTTCGCCGCATGCCGGCAATCGACAAGGCCACGTTCACGCCGGACGGGCTGCGCACGTGGCAAGACGTCGTCGTCGCGCTTGCATTCCCCGACCAAGAGCGCATACTGAACCACATGGTTCACTATGTGAGCGGCGGACTCGATGCCTCGTTCTCCGCGCTCTCGGACGCAACCCGACGCGGCGTTCTGGAGCGGCTCGTACGCGCCGACGCGTCGATCACGGATCTGGCCCGAACCTTCGACATGACCCTCACGGGCATGAAGAAGCACATCGGCGTCCTGGAACAGGCCGGGCTGGTCACCACGGAGAAGGTCGGGCGCGTGCGGACCTGCAAGCTCGGCCCGCGCCGGCTGGACGAAGAGACGGCATGGATCGAGAGGTACCGCCAGCTCTGGGCCTCGCGCTTCGACGAGCTGGACAAGGTTGTCGAAGAACTGAAACAGAAGGAGATGGTCGATGGACGCAAGAAGAGAGATTGAGCCTGCCCCCATGAAGAACCGCACGACCGTGGAACGGAAGTCCGAGCGTGAGCTGGTCGTCACGCGAACCTTCAATGGTCCGGCGCGCATCGTGTTCGAGGCATGGACCAAGCCCGAGCTGTTCAAGCGGTGGTGGGTACCGAAGTCGATGGGCATGTCCATGTCCCTGCTGTCCTGCGAGATGGATGTCCGTGCCGGGGGCAAGTACCGCCTCGTGTTCGGCATGAACGGCAAGGTGATGGAGGTGTTCGGCAAGTATATCGAAGTGACCCCCCACTCGCGCCTCGTCTGGACCAATGAGGAAGGTGATGAGGGGGGCGCCGTCACCACGCTGACGTTCGAGGAAAAGGGCGGCCAGACGCTGCTGGTCAAGCACGACCTCTATCCCTCGAAGGCAGCTCTCGACGGTGAGCTCGCCTCCGGGGCGACGGAGGGGATGCCCGAGCAGCTCGAGCAATTGGACGAGCTTCTCGCCACTCTGGGCGCGAGCGACGGACGATCGTGAAGGCGTCGGGTTCAGCGTCGATCGAGATACTCGGAGCCGAGCTGGCCGGCGTCTTTCGATTGCGCATGCTGCCGATCATCGTCGGCCGGTTCCCTCCGCACCCGCAACGCTGTGCGGCCGCGCTGAGCACCTCCTAGGGGCGGCCTACGAAGGCGACCGCCAGGGAACCGCAAGGACCGGCAAAGGTGGGCCGCTGGGAAAGCTATCCACGTGAGTATTCCTCCCCTTGCTGCTTTGATATCCACGGGCGCCACGGGCCCAACAAAACTCCAGGATCGTGTGAGGTACTCCCAGCGAATCAATCGGAGCTAGCCCTTCTTGTCGGGTGCCGGCGTGCGTGAGCACGTAGCGCCCGCGCTCGAGGAGATCGAGACACTCACCCATGAGATGGGGCTGCTAAACGCGCTGCGGCACGCCGCGCCAGCTTCAGCTCGCGACATCGCTGTCATCGCCTTCGCCGTCACGAATCTCGGAGGTGCGGACAATCTCGCGAAGCTAGCCAGCGGCGCCGCTACAGCGACTGCGGACATCATCGGACGTGCAGCAGCGCGCCAACGGGAACTCCGTGGCGAGCGCGAACGGAACGAGTTCATCTTCCTCTACGAGGCAGGCCGAGAACTGGGTCGCTAGGGCCGCCCATGCGGGCTCCGATGTTCGGAGACGCCCCACGCAGAGACGGCAAGGAAGACTACGCAGCGCAGGAGACCGGCATCGGTCGAGCTTACGACGGGTCGCTGAGTGGAACGTTTGATGCGACCTGTGACTCTTATGGCGTGAAGGTGGCTATGGATATCCTCGAGCCAACCCGGCAGGACTCGCGTAACCGAGATCCAATCGAGTTCGCCCAAATTGTTCGGGAGAACGACGCTGATCTACAGCGAGTCGCCTACGTCATCTCTCGTGATCAGGAGATCACACGCGATGCAGTTCAAGCCACCTGGGAAATCGCCTGGCGGCGACTACCGAATGCGACCCTCTCAACTCAGCGTGCCTGGCTCATGACGGTTGCCGCAAACACCGCCAAGCGAGAGGTGCGACGTAGTCGACTGCGAACGATTCTCCAGATACGCGGCTTCCGCGAACCACAAAACACGCCCGCCGATCGGTCGGAGCTAATGGACCTCGGGCGGGCATTCGGGCGATTGGCTGTTCGCGACCGCCAAATCCTCAGTCTGCGATATGGCGTGGGTCTGAGCTCCGAGGAGATTGGTCCACTAGTTGGACTATCCGCGTCTGGTGTCCGCGTCCGCATCGGCCGCGTGCTGCCGTTTCTGAAGAAGGAGCTCGCCGATGACAGATGAGAACGACGCCGAGGTTGAGCGGCAGCTGCGGGATCTGCTTCGCGGGGATATCGATCGGGCCGTTGTTCCAACGGACGAGAACGCAATCGTAGCGCGGTTCACCGACAGCAGCGGGATGGGTGACGAACGCCCGCGAAGGTCGTGGCTGGTCCCGGTGGCTGCCACGGTGCTCGTCGCTGCTGTGGCCACCGGTGTCTCGCTACGGATGTTCGACATCGGCGAGGTAGCCAGTGGCCCTTCGCCCTCGGCATCGTCAGGCGCGAGCGGAGCGACGCCCCCCGTCAGCTCGAACCCGACAACCTCAAGCATTTCCCCGAGGCCTTCTGGCCTTTCCTACTGGCAGCTTGTGCAGCTGGAGTTGCCAGCGGAGCTCGAGGGTTACCTCGTCAGGGGCGTCTCGCCCGATGGTGCTCTGGTGCTGATCCAAGAGCCCCAAGCCGCGCAGTCGGTCCGCCTGATCGTCTCGCCAACCGACGTCCGCGACCTCGTCGCGCCCGAACACACGATTGGTGCGCCAATCGGCTCGGCCCTGAGTCCTAACGGGCGTTTTGTGTTGCTCTCCGAACTCGGGCAAGCCTGGATTTACGACATTGATCAAGAGACGTATACGAAACTGCCGAATCCACCGGGGACCAGTGGCGGGTCCTTCTGGGTAGGGAATGCCAGCCGCCTCTTGGTCCTCACGGGTCCTCGAGCCTCACATGAGTTCGGTGGAACGACCAACACGCAGCTGTGGCGCCTCGACCTCGACACGCTGACTTATTCCGAGCTTGGCGTCCGCCATGATGGCGTGAACGTCTTCCCGACTGAAGATGGTGGAGCTGTTCTGGTCACCGATACGAGCGCCGAGCACGACAATTCTGGGTGGATCCTCTACCGGATCCTTCCAGACGGGTCTGACCACCTGTGGTTGGACCTTGGCGCCAGCTTTCCCACACCGTCAGCCTTGGCTGTCGGCCTTGATGGGCAGTCGATTGCGTTCACGGTCGGCGAGGACTTGCGGGCAATGTTCTTCGACGGCAGATATCGATCAGCCCAGATCGGGCTCGGGTATGTTCTGGACTTCTCGCCCGACTCGCTGCTGCTCCGACTCGCTCAGCGAGACAACAGCGTGCAGGCAATAGACCGAACGGGAGCGCTCGTCACGTCGCTCCCGCAGCTGGCCAGTGGGTGGGTCCTCGCAGAGTAGCGACTGAGCCGAGGCCTGGGTCTAGCAGCAATGCGATACGGTGATGATTCGGTAGGGGTCCATGGAGGCCCCTTCCCAATAGAGGACCGGCAACTTCACGGCCCTCTATCTACTACCCCGTCAATCGAAGCGGGCGCCGGGCAGTGCATCAGTTTGAGAGTTCATCCGCTTGACCCCGCGTTCGGCTTAGGAGCATGCTTGAGCGGTGAAGAAAGCCAAGATGCCACGCGATCCCGCGCAGAGAGCAAAGGCGACACTTGACCTGTTCCTGGGTGAGCGCCAGCCCGATCCTCAACCGCCAGCCAAGAACCAAGCGGCAGTCGAGTTGGGTCGGCTGGGCGGGCTGAAAGGCGGAAAGGCACGTGCGGAACGTCTTTCAGCTGAGAAGCGATCAGAGATCGCTAAGCGGGCGGCTCAGGCTCGCTGGGAACGGCCTCCGCGAGCCTAACCCCTTCTTGGCTCATGGCGAATCGGTCGTCACGCCTGATCGCCTGATAAGTCGTCGCGTAATCGGCTCGTCCGCTGGTCCCGCCGCCCTTCAGCTTTCCGAGCGCCTTCAACTCTCGAACGATCGCAGGCACAGGCATGCTTCCGCCGCGCTGCGTAAGAATCCTGTGCGCTACGTCTGCAATTGTCTCATCGGCGCTCGCCTCCTCAAAAGCTGACGCGGCGCCTTCCTGGCCAACGCCCATCACGTCGCGGTAGACACCGAGAGAGCGATCCAGCTCCGTTCGTCGCTGCCGGATTTGAGAGAGCTGTTGGCGGATCGCCTCAGCATCGCGATGAAGCTTGGCTTCCTTCTTGCCCATGTCGCGGAGTTCATCGTTGACCTTCTTGATGAAGGCATCTGCTTCGGCCATGCCCCAATCATGACTTCATGCGTGCCCGCCGTCAATACGTTTCGAAAAGAGGTTGCCGAAATAGTCGCCTTCACTTGAAGTCATGGAGTAGAATCGGGCACGACAAAGGGGTTGCCTACTTGTTCAGGGAAGACAACCCCTCTGCCGGAACGGTGCGCTCGTAGTTCAGCGGACTAGAACAGGGGGCTCGTACCCCCAGGACGGAGGTTCAAATCCTCCCGGGCGCGCCAGCATCAAATCTACACGCGTGCATGAGGTAGTGGAAGGCCCAAAAGTCCTGCCGGAACTGCAAGAAAGTGCTTGACAGAACTTAGCGGTCATGCATAATAATCAGTATGAACAGGTTGAGCCGCACAGAACGCGCGCAGATCATCAGCCTCCTCGTCGAGGGGAACTCGATCCGCTCCGTCAACCGAATCACCGGTTTCGCCCAGAACACGATCATGAAGTTGCTCGTGGACTTGGGCGACGCGGCCTCTGCCTATCAGGATCAGGCCCTCCGCAACCTCACGAGTACTCGTATCGAGGCCGATGAGATTTGGGCCTTCGTCCATGCCAAGCAGCGGAATGTGCCAGAGGAGCATGAAGGCGAGTTCGGATATGGCGATGTTTGGACGTGGATGGCGATTGACCCGGACTCGAAGCTGATCCCTACATGGCTTGTGGCGACGCGGGACGAGTTCGCTGCTCGGCAGTTCATTAGCGACCTGGGGAGCCGCCTTGCCAATCGTGTGCAAATCACAACCGATGGGCACCGCGCATATCTCGCTGCGATCGAGGCCGAGTTCGGGACGAACGTGGACTACGCGCAGCTGATCAAGACCTACGGCCAGGATGGGCGCACGGCAGAGGAAGTCTCACAAGCACGCAAATACAGCCCGAGCAAGGTCACGGGCCAAGAGGTTCGTGTTATCGCGGGCGACCCCGATCCGGAGCGAATCAGCACCAGCTATGTCGAGCGCCATAACCTCACCATGCGGATGGGAATTCGCCGCTTTACGAGGCTCACCAACGCGTTCAGCAAGAAGGTTCGTAACCACGCGGCAGCCGTTTCGCTCGACACCCTCTACTACAACTTCGCAAGGGCGCATCGGTCGCTTGCGAACCCGTACCCCCGCACCCCGGCGATGGCGGCCGGCATCGAGGATCACATCTGGTCCTGCGAAGAGATCGCCGCGCTACTCGACTGAGGTCTTTACCCGCATCGCCCGTCCGGCAACAATGGCCGCGAATGAGGAGCGCCAGGATGACGGCGGGCAACAGGCTGCAACCGAGGCTGGTGTTGCTGTGCGGCTTGCCTGCATCGGGCAAGACGACGCTCGCGCGCGAGCTTGCGGACGCCTATGGCGCGGTGCGGCTCAACCCGGATGAGTGGGAGTCGGCGTTGGACGTTGATCCGTTCGACGAGGGCTTCCAAACCCGGCTCGAAGCGGCATTCTGGGAGCTTACGCAGCGGCTCCTGGTGCTGGGAACCTCGGTTGTGCTCGAATGGGGTTTCTGGGCTCGCTCGGAGCGCGACGAGAAGCGCGAGGCCGCACGAACGCTCGGCGTAGCGGTCGAACTCCGTTTCCTCGATGCGCCCTACGATGAGTTGGTGAGGCGCGTCGTGGCTCGTGACGCCGCCGGCGGCATCGCCATCACGGAGAGTCACATGGAGCGGTATCGAGGCATCTTCCAGCCGCCGACAGACGATGAGCTGGCCCTGTATGACCCCCCTCTACCAGAATCAAACTGATGCACTACCTAGTGAGCGGTACTGGCTCCATTTGAACCGAACGGGCGTTCGGGAGGGGGGCGCTATGCCCCGCGTGACCTTTGAGCGGGCTGCCGCGCCCGCTGGCGCCCTCACCGAATATGTGGGGCGAACCGATCTACGACCTGCTGAACGGCGGTCCGGACATCCTGAAGGTCGAAGATGGTCATCGGCCGTTCCCGGTCGCTGAACGATACGTCGAGCAGAAAGCGTGGGTGCATCTTCATCTTCGCACCGCGTCGCGTCGCGCGAATTCCCGTTACACGCATGACCTGTGCGGGATCGTTAGGGCTGCCCTCGACGGAATAGGAGATGTAGGATCCCGTGACGGGAACGATGCTCCCGTCGAGCGAGAGAGTGGGTCCGCCCAAACCGGCCATCGTTTCGCTCGTGATGATCGACCCATCGGCCCAGCCGATTCTGCGGCCCCAATCGCTGGCCCACCCCTCAAGGAAGACTCGGCCGGCGTAAGGACCGATA